>OGGK01002068.1_pt1 | contig 11104 bp, 9 predicted proteins | sample 1571171 | NCBI WGS metagenome assembly OGGK01 (sample SAMEA2581958, study PRJEB24529) | metagenome | biome: Human gut stool | place: China | collected 2011 | reverse complement strand
GTTTCTTCCAAAGCTCAGTTTCTGCGTGATCGAGCTGTCATGTCAGCTTCTCGGCATCCCGCGTCAAATGGAGCTTTTGATCCGGCTGATCTCTGCCGACGATTTCAAGGGTGGTGTTCAAGTCGGTGCGCTTTTCCTTTTGCAGAAGAAATGCCCCATCCGCACAGCCAAGCAATCCCGTTGTGCCGGAGATCATTTCAAATTTGTCTCCGGCCTGCTGCTTGCGTGTGTGATGTACCAGCAGGAGGCAGACGCCGCAATCATCGGAATTGAGTGATTTCCTGGTGGATGCACTCAAAGATAGCCCCGATACTGATGAATAGACAGCAAAAGCCCTTACCGACGTTGCCATCGGTAAGGGCTTTCTAATATGGTTGTCCTCACTTATAAGCCGCAAAAGAACATTCTTTACCCGCAATCCACTGGGGATACAGAATGATACGGCCTATGGGGAGCGTTATCAAATCGTTATCAAAAGAGAGATATAAAACCGCAAAATCGTTGTGCCGCAACGGGTTCGGAGTTTCAAAAACTCACTCCCATTCAGCCAGTGGCGAAGCGTTGGGTAGTTGAACGAACATTCGGCTGGCTGGTTCGCTGGAGGCGTCTTGTGCGGGATTACGAGCGACGCCTTGATGTGTCTGAGTCCATGATTCAAATAGCCATGGCAAGCATACTGTTGAAACGTTTCATTATTGATAAATGAGTTTCCAAACACGCTCTTATGTTGACGGCTATTTTGGCATTGGAAGCGGAAGTTATACCAAGCACACCACCATGTTTGATCTTTCTCGTGTAGTGCCAACAGGAAATGAAAACAGGCCGGTGAATATGGCGGTGCGCTACCTGGTGCGTGCCCGGCCATGAGAAGGCTTGCCAAAGGGGGGAGAGGGATTTATATAAAAAGGGAACCCCGGCTCCTGCTGGCAGGCAGAAACCGGGGCTGGCACGGCGCGGTTCGCGCCCCCGTGCACGGCTACCACCGACGGACTATCTTTTACGACCCCGACCCACCGCATATGGGCCGGGGTCAACTGCTATCTGACGGCGGACGCCAGCAGCAGGACAAGGGCCATTGCGACGAATAGAGCGAAAACGATCTTCCGCATGGCAAGCCCTCCTTTTCCGTTTGCGCCGTGCCGACGCTCAGGCCAGAGGGGAGCCGTGCAAAACGGGTATATCTTATCCTCCTATCTTGCTCAAGGATTCTCTGTTTGATGAACGGCCATGAGCTACCCGGAACTGTTTGCGCTCATGGGCGGGCAGGTGCCTGATTTGAGAGGGCTTTTTTTGTGTGGCCACGGCTCCCATACGTCAACGCATTATGGCACCGTGACACACAAGAGTGCGGAACTTGGTCAGGTTCAGGGGGATGCGATCCGGGAGATATGGGGGAGCTTTCCTGAACTGATCGCACCTGGTTGGGGAACAAGCACCCAAGGGGCCATGTACTATGGCAGCCCTTGGGCTTCCGGTGTGCATCGTTCCGAAGGCTCGGACTGGAGTAAACGGGGAGCCAATTTCTACGCTTCGCGTGTTACTCCGGTCGATGGTGAAATTCGTCCAGTGAATCAGGCTGTACGCTACCTGATACGGGCGCGTTAAGGGATAGCCCTGATGAGATAGCGGACGGCCTGGTTATCGGGGCGTACCTCATTGGCCACGGGAACTCCACCGGCAGAAAGATCAAGGCCATAATTGGTGCTGCTCCAATTGTTGTCCCATGTTCCCCGGATAACTGTGACCTTGTGGCTTCCTACAGGCTTAAAAATCCCGCTCCCGCTCAGATAACCGCCAAACCCTACACTAATACTGCCTGACGCGGAAATATCCCGCATGGCGTGCCCCTGCTGTTCTCCCAGTCCTGCGGAATTTCCGCCGTGCCCTCGGAGGAACAGCCCCCTCAGATCGGGCACTTGTCCGCCTACCAGCGCAAACAGTTCCGGAAAAACTGTCTTCGATATACTTTGTCCATTACATTCCAGCCAGTTATAAGAGCCGTCAGAATTTTGCCAATCAGCCGGATTCTGTGCAACCGGCCAAGAGATAATCGTACCGACAGGGATGGAACTGGTGCCTTTTGCGATGACCGCAACGGTTGTCGGATTAAACGTCGTGGAGTCCGCCCCCCAGGCTGGACGGATCGGAATGAGCAGGCAGAGGGTGAAGACCAAAAACACAAAAAATTTTTGCATTGGAGGCTCCATATGAGGGGGGCGGTGCCCCCCTCGGATTGAACTACGGCTGACCAAAAAGCTGTTTGGTAACGGCCACGACCTGGTCAAGCAGGTAGAGCTTTTCCAGCAGGCCAGCATCCGGGTTGTCATCTTCAGGCTCGGAACTGGACGAGGCCGGACACTTGATAGCAGAAATCCGCAGGCTGTCGCTTTCCAAGGAAAACGTCCATTCTGCCGCATCGTCTGCTTTCGTCATGCCGACTTTCAGCTTGGAGATGCCGAAACCTTTTTCCAGTCCGGCATCCACGGCAGCCCGGTCATTCTTGGCAGTAATCGTCACCTGCTCATTGTCGGCATCCAGGCCAGAGAGCGTGATGACTCCCGCTTCTGCCAGCTCATACCTGTCTCCATTCACATCGGCTGTCAGACCTTCAGCATAGAGCGTATGCAGGCACGCTCCCATGTTTTCCACGGGCTGTAATTCTGCCACCTCGATGCCAAAAGAAGATTTGAAGTAGTCCTTAAACTTTTCCAGTATCCCTTTGGACTTCGTCGCCACATACAAAGTGCCATTAGCCAGGTTCAGGGCGACATCCACCGTGGAGGGCACGGGTTCTGCCTTGGCCAGAAGTTTCAGACGGATCGCTTCCTTCAGCTCTTTTTTCCGTGTCCGGGGAACACCATCAATGCCCTGGGCGGAGTATTTTGCCAGCTCGTCTTTCAGTGCTTCAGCAAGATGCTTCTTCACGACCTGAGCAGGCACAGACCGTTTATCCATGCGGAACGCCCAGCAAAGCCATTCGCCTTTGTCTGGAGGGGAAACCTGCCAAGCCGTATCCATCGGATCATCAATGTTTACCCAGCCAAAGGCCAGTTCTTCCGTTTTGGCATCGTCAATGGAGCGGAAAGCAAATTGCTTGAGCTTGGCAGCGGTGACGGCCTTGGTGTCAGAAAAGTGGAAACAAGAAAGGTCTGTGGACGAGGATTTCAAGCCTGCCATACTTACTCCTTAATTCTTGGGAGGATTTTCAACATCAGGGGTTCCATCATCTTTGGCCCAGAACCTGACTTTACATTTCGGGAAACCAGAACATCCGAACCAGACCCCCCCGGACTTGGTAGGTCTGACCACCAGGGGCTTGCCACACTTGGGGCATTTGAAGTCCGTTTCTTCAGAACGTGTCTTCTCCTTCTCCTGCTTCGCGCCGGGACGGCCATGCTCATCAGCAAACGTAGTCCCGCAGGCCTTGCACCCCCAGAAATTCCAGCCTTTTTCTTTGGAACGGATATGTCTGAAATGTTCGCGGTCGCCACATTCAGGGCATGGGATGGTGTGGTCACAAACGAATTTATCCAGCTCTTTCATGAGCTGGGTATGAAAGTCTCTGACGCAGTCCACATAGGTCAGCTTACCGCTGGCCACGTCATCCAGACGCTCTTCCATGTGCTTGGTAAAATCCAAATCCAGGAAGCCGAATGCCCCGACCAGGGCGTCCACAAGTTTTTCACCGCGCGGCGTGGGTACGAGGAAACTTTTTTCCTCCCGGACATAGGATCGTGCAACGATGGTTTCCATGATGGCAGCATATGTTGCAGGACGGCCTATGCCGCGCTTTTCCATCTCCCGGATCAACGAGGCCTCAGAGAACCTGGAGGCAGGCTTGGTCTTTTTGGTCTTAACGTCGCCTCGAACTGCTGTTGCCTGGCATCCGGGCTTGAGAGAGGGGACAGCGTTATCGGGTTCGGCCTCTTCGGCATCACTGAGCGACGCATCCTGTGCCATCACCATTTTCCAGCCCTGTTCTTTGAGTGTCCGTCCCTTGGCCTCAAATATGGCTGTTTTGCCTTCCACACTACCGGCCAGTCTGGCCACACGCACATCAAACACGGCATCGGCTAACTGGCTGGCCAGCGCACGAATGCGGATCAGGCGATATAACGCCTTTTCGTCCGGCGTTTCTCCGGCATCTTCCACCTCGATATGGGTAGGGCGTATGGCTTCATGGGCTTCCTGTGCTCCTGCTTTGCTTTTCCAGGTACGAGGCTTTTCCGGCAGTGGCCATCCTTGAGCGTCACAGTACGCCCGGATTTCAGCAATAGCGCTATCGCTCAGATTAGGGCTGTCTGTGCGCATGTAGGTAATCTGCCCGGCTTCATAGAGCTTTTGCGCCAAATCCATAGTCTTTTTGGGCTTGAACTTGAGCGCGTTGCTGGCCGCCTGCTGCAACGAGGAAGTCGTGAAAGGAGCCGGGGGAGCGGTGCGGCGTTCATTTTCGTCGCACGCAAGAATTTCCAACGTGCGCAGGGCAGCTATTTTTTCCGCAGTATTTTTGTCCAGGAAGTACTCCTGCCCATCTTCCAGCCACCCCTCTTTGGGCAGCCAAGAGGCTTTCCAACCGTCAGAAATATTCGCTACAGCCTCAAACACCAGTTCGACTCCATAGTGCGTGGTGGAGACGAATGAGCGGATGGATCGCTCACGTTCGACAACAAGTCGAACTGCCGGACTTTGCACGCGGCCTGCGGACATCTTTTCTTCAGCAACAGCCATACACAGCGGCCCAGACACTTTATAGCCGCACAGGCGATCGAGCGCACGACGAGCCTCTTGAGCATGGACGAGGTTCATATCTATCTCACGCGGGCTACTCAGTCCTGCCTGGACATCCTGCGGCGTGATGGCCGTGTAGGTCACACGTTTATAGGATTTGATCCCCAGCGCGTCTTTGAGGTGCCAGGAAATGGCTTCTCCCTCCCTGTCGGGGTCAGATGCCAGGAACACCTCGTCAGCATCCTGAATCAAGCCGGCGAGCTTCTTTAGGACGTCCGGCTTGGTTGGTGTATAGCGCAGTTCAAAGTTCGGCGGCTCCAAGCCATAGCCTTGATTCGGCAGGTCACGCACATGGCCGCAACTGGCGGCAACACGCCATTCAGCGCCAAGAATATTTTGCAATTTCTTAATCTTGCCAGGGCTTTCAACAATCAGAAGTCTCATCGAGTAAGCTCCTTTTCCTGCTCGATCTTTCGCCCTAATCCCAGCTGATGCCGGACAGCTTCAAGTCCGCGTGCTTTATGCAGGTCATTGAAATCCGTCAGGCCTTGCGATTTTTCTTTTTCGGTGAACAGGGGCGTTTTGACAGAGCCATTGACCTTCTGAGCAGCCATTTTGGCTTTTTCCAGGCCGACATTATACGGCTTGCCCTCTCTCTGTATGGAGTGGTCATTGTCTGCGCAGATGGTAATTGCCGCATTAGGGTATTTGGCGCGGATCGCTTCAGCTACAGGCAGCAGATTGCCGGAGTCAAAAGCGACAGCCACGGCTTTTCCCGTGGCCATATGCAGGGATGCCCCCGTGGCATACCCTTCGCACAGGAGGATTTCTCCCTGGGATAAGTCCTTCTCATCGGCACCGATCAGATGGAAATTCCCTTTTTTTTCCATACCTCTTGCAAATGTTTTCTGGCCATCCGGGGCAATGGCCTGGAAGCCGCGCAACTGGCCCTCTGCATTTTTGAGCGGCACAATGAGGTTGCCCTGGTCTTCCTTGAGGCCAAAGGCCGATACTCCCTTCCTTTCCAGGTAGGGAGAGGAGGACGCCCAGGAAAAACTGTCCCACATGGCTTGGCATCGCTGTGCGGCAGCCTCATGCGCCTTGGCACGCTCCTGCTCCTGAGCCTGAAGTCGTGCCGTTCGTTCCTGGCGCTGTTTTTCAATTTCAGCAGGAGACAGAATCACCCCAGACGCAACCAGCTTCACCCTGTCTCCCGTGACATGATTCTGTGCCCAGCCCGCAGGCCGTCCATCTCCATGCAAGCAGTAGCTCCCATCCAGACCATGCCCTTGCTTTGACAGAAGGGGAACTCGATGGATTTGTCCGTCCATCTCTGGGAGCTGTCCCTTCAAATCAAGGCCAAGGTCAGCCAGCTTCCGAGCAAACTCCTCTTGCGGCGAGAGGGTATCCATGTCCCGGCATCTTTCAGGATTCGGCAGGAACCGCTGTAGCGGCTCAAGATCAGTCCCCTCCGGGGCATACCACTGCTTTTGGCGGGCATCCCAGCGGGCACCCAGCGCCTTGGCCACGTTTTTATCCTTGTAGGGGACGTGAAGATATGTCTTCTCTTGGCTTGTTTTGGAGGCAAACTCCATGCTTGGCTTGTTTTCAGGAGCGGACAGGTACTGCCGCAGCGGCGCGAGGTCAGTCCCCTCCGGGGCATACCACTGTTTTTGACGAGCATCCCAGCGGGCACCCAGCGCCTTAGCCTGTTCTTTGTCCTGGTACGGTATATGGAGGTAGGTTCTTTCCTGCGCAGCTTGTACAGGCGGAGGGGCCATATCCATTGTTTCGGGAGCCTCATCCATAGCGTGCTCAACGGATTTTTCTTTTTGCATTTCCATACTCAGAACAAAGTCATGGATGCGTTCAGCGTCACGGCAGGCGCGCATTATTTCCAGAGGATCGTCCTTCAGTGCGGCGATCCATGATTTTACGTATGCGGCGTGCTGTCCGGGATCATGCCCGACACCAATGTCTTGCCCGACCATCCAGGAGGAAATCTCTGCACGCAGCTCTTCTTTGGCGTAGGTGGAGGAGCCGAAGGGACCGAACTCCCGATTCAGGCGATCAGGGTGCCCTGTCCAGTGCCCCAGCTCATGCAATGCCGTTGCATAATACTGGTCGGCTTGTGCGAAGCGGGTTTTGGGAGGCAGGTGGATTTCATCACTCGACGGGCGATAGAATGCCCGGTCACGCTGATCGTGCCTGATGATAGCGCCGGAATTGGCCAGAACAGCTTCAGCCTTCTCTTGGTGATTCCAGGCAAAGGCCTTCTCTTGCTCCGGGATCGGAGGGAAGTTTTCCACCTGTGCCGCGTTAAAAACGCGAGCCATGCGAAGAATGGGCCGTGCCAGTTCTACCGTCTCACGAACGGGTGTACCGTCATCTCCCAGGACAGGCTGTCCATTTTCGTCCATTTTGTCCTGCTCGCGGGTGAACTGGTAGTAGACGACAGGCGTGGAGCGACTGCCCTGTTTGATGCGGTAGCCAGCATCATTGGCCTGCTTCAGCGTCATCCAGCGTGGATCAGCATAGCCCTGCATGGCAAGATGCAAGCGGTTGACCCCACGATAAACTGTCCCGGACAGAGGATTGCGAGGAGCCATGTTTTGGGCGGGCGTCCAAGGCTTTTGCCACGGCGCGGTTCCCTCTTCCAACATCTTGATGATTTTCTCCGCGAACTCCTCATGGAAAGGAATCCGATCCTTTTTATTTGTGGCCATCATCCCCTCCCTGCGCCGCAAGCAGGGCGTCGTCCATCACTGCTTCCAGTGTCAGAGCATCTTCCGTAAACGCGCCCATCCCTTCAGCCAGATCAGGGTCAAGAGCCACGCCAAACCCCTGTTCAGCCTGGTTGAAAGCATCGGCAGCCGCTGCGACCTGTTCAGTTTTATCCATAGTTCACTCCTTTATGGTAAAAACGGGCTTGACTTTGACCACGTCGGCCAAGGGCACCAGCCCGAAGAATCGGCTGTCAAAGCTGCCGGGATGATCGGACAACGCCAAGCACATGCCGTCAGGAATCATCCCGGATTCCAGAGAGCTGCCAGGCAAGAGGCGGCCTGCGGAATCTTCATGCCGGGCAGCGGGCCAGCGGCTCGATCCAGAGCCTGTGCTGAGATGTATGGCGTCAGGCTCTACCGTTATGGCATCTCCGGGCATCCCCACCACTTGCTTCAGCAATGGGCGCAGACCGGAGGGACATGAGCCAGGAGCAAGGTAGCCACGTTCTTTGGCCAGCAGTGTCCAGACAGGCGATTTCAGACAGAAGGCGATGAAATCCCCACGTTCTGGAGTCCCAGAAACGATGCGGTAAATGCCTTTTGGCAACGACGGTGTTGGGTTGAACCGGAAGCCAGCACAATACAGGAGCAGCATTCCAACGAGGCATATCAAAATTGCCTTCATGGCCGATCTTCCAGGAAACTCTCGAACGTCACAGGTGCCGCTATGTCCTGCTCTTTCGGCTCGATAGGAAGGGGAACCTCACGAGGGAAATAGAGAGAGTCGGTCATCCCGGCAGGTGAGGTTTCCGAAATTCCCGGCGCAGGGATTTTAGCGCGCTGCGAAAAGACCAAATCCTTAAAGTACAGAATCTGCATTCCATATATTGGAAATTGGCCAGCGGTAAAAATGAGCATATGTCCGGGCTTGGTAATCTTTCCGCTGCTGTCCTTCTCCGCTCCAGGGAGGCGGGAACACTCGTCAGGTGTCAGCAAGGGCCTGGCTGTCTCTGCGATATTGATGGATCGGGAACGCCCGCTCTTGCTGATGGAGACAGAGTCCTTTTTTTCCACAACGGTTGTTTTGCCGGTCATTTTCGACAGAAGTTCCGCTGTCTCCGCGTCATTCGGCGCATAGGCTATGCGAACATGACAGTTAGCCATCAAGGCATTGTCTTTTCCGTAGACTCCATTGAGCTGCTTGGTGTCTTGCACGATCAGATAGAGCTTGCCGCCATAACCGGCGATGTACGCAATGGCTTTCTCCAAAATCGGCACCTTGCCCAAGCTCGTCAGCTCGTCCAGCATGAACAGGAGCCGGTGTGGCACCATCCTTGAACTCCATGCTGGAACAGACACGGCGCACGATCATATCAAGCATAAGCCGCATCAGGGGACGCACCCGATCTATGCCGTCTGGAGGTGTCACAAGATACAAGTCCAGAGGCGTCTCGTGGTTCATGAGGTCATGGATATGAAAATCCGAGCGGGCTGTGTTGATATTGATGATGGGGTCCCGATAAATGGCCATATTGACCAGCGCCGACGACAGGACGCCGGAGGCTTCATTCTCCGCCTTTGCGGCCATTTCGCGGGCCGAGCTGGCTATGAAAATATGACAGGCCTCACCAACACGGGCGTCCGCGTCCGGAGCGAACTCCCGAAACAGCATCGCGTGATCCATGACCATCATCTCATCCAGCAGTTCCGCTGTTGTACGGTCAGGATCAGACATCATCAGCGTCAATTCCTGAAGAGACGGCATGCGCCCTTGCCGAGAGCGCACAACCACGCAGCAATGCAGGATCAAGCCTGAAAAAAAGGCGAAGGCTGCCTTTGTCCAGTGGTCTTCCAGGCCTTTACCGTCAGGATCGACCAGCATAAGGGCCAGATTCTGAACATCCTGGACAGCTTCCAGCGAAGTCAGACGGATTTCATCCAGCGGGTTGAAAGCGCAGCCGAAGCCGGACGAATCCGCCGGAGCAAAACGCAGAACTTTATGCCCCTGGGATTTGCGCCAGCCGGAAGTGAGCGCCCAATTCTCCCCCTTAATGTCCAAGGTCAGGGTGGAGCCTGGCCAGGACAGAAGCGTCGGCAGGATCAGGCCCACCCCCTTGCCTGAGCGTGTAGGAGCAAAACACAGGATATGCTCTGGGCCGTTATGTCGAAGATAGCGTAATATGTTCTTTTTTGTATCGAACCATCCACCGACATACACACCTTGTCCGCCGAGGTAGCCCATACGCGCGATTTCTGCTTTTCGTGCCCAGCGGGCCGATCCGTGCAGTTCCTGGTTTCCTTTGAGACGCCTGGCTGCGACGACACATAACAGGGCAAGGAACAGCGGCAGCAGGAAGAATGCCTGTCCAAGTACAAGGGCATTATCCATGACGGGTTGGGAGATGCCTTCCCATGTAAAAACACGCCACGGGGCATAGACTGGAACACCTAACACCGAAAACCAGGGCTGCCCCAGCATGGGATGGAAGCCGTAATCAGACGCGATTTTCAGCGTTGCCATCTCCATGCCCAGCAGGGCCAAGAGCGGTATTGCCGCCATAAATGCCCATAAGACAGTATGCTTGCGGTTGGCCTCGGTTGTCTGAAGGCCATATTCTTGCTGCTGCGCCATTTCCCTCTCCTCAGTGCCGCCAGCGCGTGTAGGGTTCCCTGAAGATTACGTCCTTCGTGACCACGATATTGAACTGGTAGCCTGGCCTGATCTCCAACGTGGGCTTGATGCTCAGGTTACGCTGAAGGAGCGTCGTCGTTGTCTGACCAAGCTGCTGCGCCAGAGAGGCCGTCATCTCATCAGTCATGCGTGTCCCGTTGTCCGTCTCCGTGCTGTCATTGGCCCCGTCCAGAGCGTAGGCCATGCCCCCAGAGACCAGCGACATCATAAGAGCCGATCCGAAAATCCGGGCGTAATGGTTGTCCACATCGTCATTGAAGCCTGCCATACCGGCCATATCAGCACCTGGCATTGCGCCAAGGGAAATCGACGATCCATCGGGGAAAATGAGTCTGTTCCAGGCAATCAGGACACGCTGCTGGCCATATACGACACGGGAGTCATAAATGCCGTACAGACGAGCGCCCTGTGGAATAAGCAAGTTCAGGCCCGTCGCCGTGTCATAGACGTTCTGGGCTACCTGCGCGATCATGTTGCCAGGCAGATCGGAATTGATACCCGTCAGCATCACACCTGGGATTACGGCCCCGGTCTTCAGCTCCAGGGGCATCCCCTCAGTGCGCTGCTCAGGAAGCTGCCAGGACGTATCCTTGCGGGCACGGTCGAAAAAGGCCTCTTTGTCACGATCAGCGGCAGGGTTGTAGTAGCCATCCGCACCGGCAGACGCCGCAGAAGAAACGACATCCGATCCCGTGGTGGAGGCTGTGCCCGGAGCCGTTGATGCCGTGACTACGGTGCTTCCTCCGCTGGATACCCGCTTGGCGACCAGAGGAGCAGTCAGAGCATTCATGTACGATTGTGCCCTGACCCGCCTGATATTTTCGATTTGCTGATCCGGCTTGGCCTCCCTTTGGACAACAACGATAGGCTCCGGCTTGGCGGGTTCCGGGGGCACCATTACGCCGCTTGTCCTGTCTTTTTTGGGATCAAGTGCAAGCCCGCTTCCTTCGACAAGCCA
>OGGK01002065.1_pt1 | contig 11136 bp, 9 predicted proteins | sample 1571171 | NCBI WGS metagenome assembly OGGK01 (sample SAMEA2581958, study PRJEB24529) | metagenome | biome: Human gut stool | place: China | collected 2011 | reverse complement strand
GGGCACTATATGAACTCCGAGAAGAATTTCCTGCCGATTTCCGAAATGCATAGCATTTTGGAGGTTGGCTCTGAATAGTTACAAGAATTTTATATATTAGAAGAAGCTGCCGTTGGCAGCTTCTTCATGGTTCTTATCGTTTACTAAGAAGTCTCTCTGGACACAAGCTGCTATTAAGCGTTAACCGTATGTCAGTTAAGGACCTCTTACAGGCATTTTACAGGTACTTTGCTGCCTCTTCGTCACAGATCACTGTTACATGTGGATGGAACTGTAAGATACTTCCAGGTACCTTTGGTGTAACCGGTCCGTTTACTACTTCTTTCAGGATCTCTGCTTTATTCTCTCCGTTTACAAGAAGTACGATCTTCTTTGCACGCATAATTGTTCCGATCCCCATAGAAACAGCTTTTCTCGGCACATCTTCTTTCTTCTCAAAGAAACGCTTATTCGCTTCAATTGTGCTGTCTGTCAGGTCGATCTCACCTGTTACTTTTGTAAACCCATCTGCCGGCTCGTTGAATCCGATATGTCCATTGCATCCAAGTCCAAGCAGCTGGATTTCTACCTGTCCTGTCTTTGCCATCAGCTCTTCATATGCTTTTCCTGCCTCTCCAGCTTCAAATCCAACCCCATCCGGTACATGTACATTCTCTTTGTTGATATTTACATGATCGAAAAGATTGTCATTCATGAAATAATGATAGCTCTGATCATGCTCCGGTGCCAGCCCGATATACTCATCCAGGTTGAATGTAGTAACCTGAGAGAAATCAAGATCTCCCGCCTCATACATCTTAACAAGCTCTTTGTACAGACCAACCGGTGTAGATCCTGTTGCCATTCCAAGGATTGTCTTTGGATTCTCCATAATCTCTGCTGCAAACAATGTTGCCGCTGCCTTGCTCATCTCTTCATAATTCTTCTTTACAATTACTTCCATGTTTAATACCCTCTCATTTCATTATATTTATATCGAGTGCTTTGGAAGCCACCCCATATTTTCATAGATCAAATCTATTTGCTTCCTGCTTCAGTAAATATATTTTATAACTTCTTATTCCTTATGCGAGTTTACCATAGCTGATTGTCTGTACTAAATCAAACGCATCATTTAATACAACCATATCTGCATCTTTTCCAACTGCGATTGCACCCTTGGTCTCAAGTCCAAATTCCTTCGCCTGGTTTCCGGATGTCATCTTAACCGCTTCTTCAACAGTAGCTCCTGTAAATTCCATAACATTTTTAAATGCCTGAATGTATGTAAGGATACTTCCTGCGATCGTTCCGTCTTCCAGTTTTGCCATACCATCTTTTACGATTACGACCTGTCCGCCCAATTCGCTCTTTCCTTCCGGCATTCCTTTCGCACGCATAGAGTCTGTGATCAGCTCGATTCCATCATACCCTCTTACTTTGCATGCGAGTTTCACCATATCCGGTACAATATGCTTTCCGTCACAGATTAGCTCTGCGTGTATCCCTTCTGCCAGCATACCATATCCTGTTACCCCCGGCTCTCTGTGATTCAGTCCTCGCTGTGCATTGTAAAGATGAGTCACATGTGTTGCTCCGCTTGCATTCAATTCCCCGTATAATGCATTCGAATGTCCTGCGCTTAAGACAACTCCATTTTCCTTGCACCATGTCTCAAATGACGGATCAGCCTCTTCTGGTGCATAAGTAACAATACGGATCAGTCCACCACTGATCTCATTCCATTTTTCCAGTGTGTTTTCATCTGGTTTCTTAATATAAGAAGGATCTTGTGCTCCCTTAAACACAGTTGAGATAAATGGTCCCTCTACGTGGATTCCTTTGATCACCGGGTTCTTCTGTGCCGCATCATGAATATTCTGCATTGCTTTCTCGATGTTCTCATAGGTCTGAGTCATAGTTGTACAGAAGTAAGTTGTGATTCCCTCCTGCTTTGTCATCTGCTTAACCATCTCATCAATCTCATCCGGTGTAGCATCCATATTATCTTTTCCATAACCACCATGGCTATGAATATCGATAAATCCCGGAACCACCATCGTTCCAGCACAGTTCACCTCAAGATCATCTTCTTTCGGCTCAAATCCTGTCATATCTCCGACTTCTTCAATCTTCTCATCGAAGCGGATATAACCATTTTCAATCATACCATCCCCTGTATAGATCTTCTTTTCTTTGATCAGTTTCATGCTGTTCTACCTCGTTTTCTATTTTTTAGAACACAACTCTTACTTTTCTATTATCTCACAATACCACGCGATATTCCATCAATATTTCGTGATTTTTACATAATTTGTTAAAAAATAATCTGTTCGCTTTAACTAACCACAAAACATGAAAAATACCGGGCAACAACGTATTTTCCTCAAACTATTGACAATATCCGTCCAATTGCGGTAAATTAAATGTTATTGTGGGTTAAAAACGCCTTCAGTTATGATTTTGATACCTATGGATTGTATAAATGCTATGCCTTCTTACAATCCTGCCCGATATCATCATATAAAATAATATAAGGAAAGGATAAAAGAATATGAATTGGGAAATCATTACTTTTATTGCGTATTTCGCCATTTTGCTTGGCGTAGCGTTAGTATTTTACTTTAACGGTACCAATAAGAACTCCGAGGACTTCTTCCTTGGTGGAAGATCCATGGGACCTTGGGTAACAGCACTGTCCGCACAGGCATCCGATATGTCTGCATGGCTGCTGATGGGGCTTCCGGGATCGATCTTAGCTTTCGGTTTCGGACAGATGTGGATTGGTATTGGTCTTGCATTAGGTACAGCTGCCAACTGGATTCTGTGCGCAAAACGTCTGCGTACATTCTCTAAAGCTGCAGATGATGCGATCACATTACCACAGTATCTGACAAATCGTTTTGCAACAGACTCCAGATCACTGCAGTTGACATGTGCACTGATCTTCCTGTTTGCATATACCATTTATGTAGCATCTGCACTGGTAGCCGGTACTTCCGTATTTACAACTTTGTTCCCAACAGTTTCTCCTAAGATTGCTATGTTCGCATTCTTGCTGATCATTGTTGCCTACACTTTCTTTGGTGGCTTTACTGCTGTTTGCTGGACAGACTTCTTCCAGGGATTACTGATGATGCTTGCACTGATGCTTGTACCTCTTGTAGTCTGTATCGGTCACAGTGATCTGTTGGATCCCACTGCTCTTACTACGGTATATGAGTATACTGATGCCGCTACAGGCGCTGTAACACAGTGTGCTTTCGGAGGCGGTATCTTTGATGCCAGCTGGCAGGATATTGTCAGCGGACTTGGATGGGGATTAGGATACTTCGGTATGCCACATATCCTGGTACGTTTTATGTCTATCGAGAAACCATCCATGATCAAGAAATCTTCTATCGTAGCTATCGTATGGGTAATCATCTCACTGTTCTCTGCTGTTTTGATTGCTTACTTTGGAAGAATGGTTATGGGTGCGGAACTGCTTACTCAGGGAAATCAGAAACTTGTTTTCATTGCTATGGCCAGAAAGTTCTTCCCTGCCGGCATCTGTGGACTTCTGCTTGCAGCGATCATCGCCGCTTCGATCTCCACTGCTGATTCCCAGCTGTTGGTAGCATCCAGCTCCTTCACAGCGGATCTGTACAAGCCTTTCTTCAGAAAAAATGCTTCTGAAAAAGAGACACTGATGGTTGGACGTATCCTCGTACTGATCCTCTCCCTGATTGCTTTCGGTATCGCGAACTCCAAGGGAAGCGGTGCTCAGGCTATTATGGATATGGTTGAAAATGCATGGGGCGCTTTCGGTGCTTCCTTCGGACCTACAATCCTGCTGTCTCTGTTCTGGAAACGCTTTAACTACCAGGGCGCTGTAGCAGGTGTAATCTCCGGATTCGTTGTAGATCTTGGATGGCTGCTGACAGGAATGACAGATGCCACAGGTATCTTTGAGATCATCCCTGGATTCTTCGCAAGTCTTTTGATTGCTGTCGTTGTGGCTAATCTTACTGCCGAACCGAATGAAAAAGCTGTTGAGATTTTCGAGCAGGGAATCAAAGCTGAAACTGAATAAACTGCAAATGAATTATAAATGCGCAAAAATCAGTCGTAAATATTTACGGCTGATTTTTTGTGCGTTTATGATTCATATTTATCTTATTATATATTTCGTACCTCTTCCTCGCCCTTGGATATCTATAACACCTTTTTGTTCCATCTCTTTCAACAGCTTTGTCGTCTTTGATTTACCAAACGGTACATACGGTATGATTTCACTCACTGGTTTCAGCATTGTTCGGCTAAGAATCCGATAAATCATCTTTTCATCCTCTGAAAGATTCATGTTCTTTGCAAATAATGGAAGTACAATCTTAATCGTATTCTCTGATACTTCAAATTCTGGTTTCATCAATCCTTCTTCATACAGTTGTTTTATTCGTGTGATTCCGGTTCCGAATATCTCAACAAAACCTAAACGATAAAATACATTGGCAAGATTCCGGTTTCTTAAAACAGAAAGTTTACCAGACAAATATTCTTCCCTTGTTATTCCGGATGGCAAACCTCCAGGAGAAATAACTTCAATCCTGTCATCAAACATCAATACCCTGATCTGTGCTTCTACATCCCAGGCCCTGTGAATCAATGCATTAGCAATCGCCTCTCTAAACGCAGCTTCCGGAATCTTCTCGACCTTTTTCCTTTCAATTCCTTGAATTACTTCATATTGATAATAATCTCTAAACACATTTACTGACTTATCATATTCTTCTAATACAGATATATTTTCAAATGTTGATCTTTTTTGAATGATACTGATATTTTCACCGAATTTTACCATATCAATTCCTGGAAAATGATTTTTATCTGCTAACAGCCCTGCTGCATTATTGTAACCATTGTCATTATCATATAAGTTCAGTGTTTTCAATGTATCCTTGCTAAAACTTTCAATCTGAATGTTTTCTGATAATTTGCGATGCAACACTTCAAAAGATAACTCCTGGTCTTTACATGTCAGTTCTTCAAATCTGATATTTTGCCCTTCTAAAATAAGTCTTGAAAATTCTAGTGTATCGACTTCTATCGTTGCTGTATCATTTCGTTTGTATGCTTTTGATTTGTATAAATACGGCTTTTGAAGTCCACTTTTTACAGTAAGTTTTATTGTCTGATCATTATTCTGTATCTCAAGTGTATAATTCGGTTGTGGAGAAATGCTGTCGTTTATTTTATTTTCAATATCCAGACACGATTGCTTAGCATCTGCTAACCCTTTGATCTTTCCATCGTCATCAATCCCAAAGACAATGGTTCCTCCATCATAATTCGAAAAGGCACTTACTGTTTTCAAAAAAGTATTTGTAATCGTTTCCTTGAATTCTAATGTTCGTGTTTCACGCATATCACCCACATCCTTTCCAATCCTATTGATTCTATTATATACAAAAACGTTCATAAAAACAATCGTAAATATTTACGACCGAATTTATGAACGTTTTTGTACTGAAAAAATATGTTTTATACACGTATAAATAGATTTACGCACAAAAAGAAGGGGCTTACATAAGCCCCTTCGACATTTGACACCTGACTCACATCAGTGTTCAAATCATCCTTCAATTGCGATTGTTTTCTTTGTCTCAACTGGTTTTGCCTCTTTCTTCGGCACTGACAGTCTCAGAATACCATTCTCATATTTTGCTTTGATATCTTCCTGTGTAAGGTTCTCACCTACATAGAAGCTTCTCTGCATTGCTCCGGCATAACGCTCCTTACGGATGTATTTACCTTTCTTATCTTCCTCATCTTTGTCAAGACCTTTGGCTGCTGATACAGTCAGATAACCATTCTCAAGCTCGATACTGATCTCATCTTTCTTGAATCCCGGAAGATCAATATCTACTTCATATCCTTTTTCATGTTCACGGATATCTGTCTTCATCATGTTCTTTGCATGTTTACCATATAACGGATTCTTCTTTCCCCAAAAATCCTGATCAAACGGGAAGTTCATCCAATCATCATCAAATAAGTTTTCTCCAAAAATACTAGGCATCATCATAAGTCATTTCTCCTTTCAATGCTAACTAACTTTGTTGCCTTTTGTTTTGTTCTATTTATTATATAGCACGCAGTTTTCAGCCGAGTCAAGAGGTGAGTGCTAATTTTTTTAATTTTCCTTCTTCATTCTCTTTAACTCCGGCATCACAATTGCCAGCATTGTAATAAAACACAAACTTCCTCCGATTACATTTGATATCGGTTCTGCTAAAAACACACCTCTTGTTCCCATGTGAAATGTATATGGAAACAAATATGTTAATGGCACGACTATAAATACTTTTCTAAGTAACGAAAAGAAGATTGCCTGTTTCTTTTTATTTAATGATTTAAATACCGTCTGTCCAATATATTGCAGATCCATAAATATAAATGCTGCAAAATACAACTTCAATGCTTCTACTGCATCTACCAGTAATTCTTTATCCGAACTGAAAATTCCGATCAAAAATTCCGGTGCAAAAATAATCACACTCCACATGATTGCCGTATAAATAAGAATCATGCAAGTCATTACTCTAATTGCTTTTCTAACACGTTTTGGACGCTGTGCTCCATAATTGTAGCTTAAAATTGGAGAGCTTCCTTCATTCATAGCATAAATCGGTGTCTCTACCATCTGCCGGATGCTTGATACAATTGTCATCACTGATATATAAACATCTCCTCCGATACCTGACAGCACACTGTTACAACATATTGTTACTACACTATTTGTCAGCTGCATAATAAATCCTGCACTACCAAGACTCACGATATTTTTTGCATCTGTTCCACATACTTTCCATTCCGCCTTGGAGAGCATTCGAACTTTTATCTCCGATTTTTTTCTTAAAAAATAAAATACATATGCTGCTGATAAAGTCTGTGAAATAATCGTTGCAATTGCAGCTCCTTTTATTCCTAAATGCAATCCAAATATAAATAATGGATCTAAAATTAAATTGGCAACTGCTCCGATTGTTACAGACAGCATGCCTGATGTAGCATAACCTTGTGCATTAATAAAAGGATTCATTCCTGTTGCAATCATGGATGGCACTGTTCCTATCAGATAAATCATCATATATGGATACGCATAAGATAACCCTTCCTCTGATGCACCAAATAATACCAGTATCGGACTTGCAGACATCATGCCGATTACCGTCAATACCACTCCACAAATGCACATCATTGAAAATGATGTATTCATAATTGTTTCAGCTTTTTTTGTATTTCCTTTTCCTCTATTAATGGAAAATAAAGGAGCGCCGCCACTTCCGAACAAGTTACAGAATGCTGTGATAATCACAATAATTGGAAAACATAAGCCCACAGCTCCAAGTGCTGTTGTTCCGACTTCCGGAATTCTGGCAATGTAAATTCGATCCACGATATTATACAAAAGACTCAATATCTGTGCCACCAGCATCGGTAATGCCGCGCCTAAAATATTTCCTGTAATTGTTCCGTGTTCAAAATCAATTCGTTTCATACTCTCATTCCTTTTTTGCTTTCTTTCCCTGACTCCAAGTATAACACAAATTACTCTAACCGAAATCGGTAAAGTGCTCTATGCCCGAACCGCCATAACTTTGGTCAAACATGGTTTAGGGGTTGCCATCCTCCCTTCTTCCATGAGAGAACTCAACCCCTGTCTTTATGCTTATTCTATTAAGGATACGGAATAATGGTGCCTGACACCTTGTATCTGTTCATAAATTTGTTATCCCAACGCTACATCCAGCATCATCATAATGCTGAATCCCACAGCAAAAAAGAGCGTTCCTATATTCGAATGCTTTCCCTGTGACATTTCCGGTATCATCTCTTCGATCACTACATAGAGCATCGCTCCGGCAGCAAAACTGAGTAAATAAGGAAGCGCTGGCAGAATCAACTGTGCCGCAGCCAGTGTCAGTACAGCTCCGATCGGCTCTACAACACCTGAAAGAACTCCGCCGAAAAATGCCTTGCTTTTCTTTTCTCCTTCTGCCCGAAGTGGCAGGGAGATAATCGCTCCTTCCGGAAAGTTCTGAATCGCAATACCAAGTGATAACGCAAATGCACTTGCCGCTGTAATCTGCATATTTCCAGACAGAAAACCTGCGTATATTACACCGACAGCCATACCTTCCGGAATGTTATGCAGAGTCACTGCCAACACCATCATTGTTGTACGTCTCAACTGACTTCTCGGTCCCTCAGCCTGGTCACTATTCATATGAAGATGCGGAATGATATGATCCAATGCCAATAGAAAAAGAATGCCCAGCCAGAATCCGATAAATGCCGGAAGAAAAGAAAATGCCCCCAGATTTTCTGATTGCTCGATTGCCGGAATCAGAAGACTCCAGACGGATGCCGCAACCATCACCCCTGCTGCAAATCCTGTCAGCGCCCGCTGCACCTTATCACTAAGTGTCTCCTTCATAAGAAATACACACGCTGCTCCTAATGATGTTCCGAAAAACGGAATTAAAATTCCCCAAAATACTTTCATAATCTGCCCCTTTCTTATTTTCTATACTTTTTGCTGGAAAACTTATTTTTATTATCCCTAGTAAAATAGTAGGGTTTCTTATTTAAGATTATAGAGCTACTCCTCTTATTATGCAAGTATTATCGTTTGCAACCTGATTTTTGACATGAAAAAAGGAGCTTTCGCTCCTCTTTTCACTTTACCTGAGATTCCAAAACCGGAATCAGATTATCCTTCAATTGCGATGGTCTTCTTTGTCTCGACTGGTTTTGCTTCCTTCTTCGGCACGGACAGTCTCAAAATACCATTCTCATATTTTGCTTTGATGTCTTCCTGTGTTACATACTCGCCAACATAGAAGCTTCTCTGCATTGCTCCGGCATAACGCTCCTTACGGATGTATTTACCTTTCTTATCTTCCTCATCTTTGTCAAGACCTTTGGCTGCTGATACAGTCAGATAACCATTCTCAAGCTCGATACTGATCTCATCTTTCTTGAATCCCGGAAGATCAATATCTACTTCATATCCTTTTTCATGTTCACGGATATCTGTCTTCATCATGTTCTTTGCATGTTTACCATATAACGGATTCTTCTTTCCCCAAAAATCCTGATCAAACGGGAAGTTCATCCAATCATCATCAAATAAGTTTTCTCCAAAAATACTAGGCATCATCATAAGTCATTTCTCCTTTCAATGCTAACAAACTTTGTTGCCCCTGTGAGGAAACCTCACAGTTTTTATATAAACTGCTTTCGCAGTTGTTGTCAGAACATTTCGGAGGATGAAGATTCTTTTTTTCTTATCTTTCTCTCTCCCTTTGTTCTAGTTATTATATAGCACCTGTATGTTAGCACTGTCAATAGGTGAGTGCTATTTTTTTATTCTAAGCATTCCATAATTATCTTCTCGCATCTGTCATACCCAAGCTGGGAAGTATTCAAACACAACGTATAGTTGCTGGCTTTCCCCCATTTTTGTTCTGTATAAAAGTTATAATTCGTCATACGTCTTTTATCCGTATCTTCTATCATTTTTGCAGCAACTTTTTCACTGACATGATATATCTGACTGATTCTCTGTATTTTTACCGGCATATCTCCATGAATAAATACATTCAGCACATCGTCCCTGTCTTTCAGAATAAAATCTGCATTTCTTCCAATGATCACGCAAGGCTCCTTATCAGCCAGCTCTAAAATAACATTTCTCTGTGCCTCATATACCATGTCTTCTAGTGATTTTCCTGTGACGTCACGTCCGGCAAATGCATATGCGAATAATCCTTTTTTCGGCGATAATTCTGCATTTTCCCGAATATATTCCGGAGATAAACCAGACTTTTCTGCAATCTCATTAATGATATTTTTATCATAATAAGCAATTCCAAGTTTCTTTGCTACTTCTTCTCCGATAAATCGTCCGCCGCTTCCAAATTCTCTGCTGATTGTAATAATTCTTTTTGTCATCTCCGCTTCCTCCTTAACTTAAAACATCAACCTTGTTTTTTCTGATTTTCTTTAAGAACACATATCCCACAAAACATGAAACTATTTCAGTGATTGGAAATGCCCACCAGATTAATGTAACGCCCATCTGGCCATTTCTGACAAATATCGAAAAAATTCCGGCCAGTGGAAGAATAATGATAAGCTGTCTCAAAAGCGGAGCCACCCCGGCCTGACCGATCCAGTCCAATGGCTGATAAATGCCCTGATAAGCAACATTGATTCCGGCAAACAGAAAGCTGACTGAGATTACCCTCATTGCTCCGATAAAATATTCTCTTGACTGTCCTGCATTGAACAGTGTTGCAAATGCCCCGGGGAAAATCTCTGTAATGGCAATTCCAAGAATCATTAATGCGATTGTATAAATCAGGCCATACTTGATTCCATCCTTTATTCTCTTTTTGTTTCTCATTCCATAAGCAAATGCAAGGATCGGGGTAATTGCATCACGAAGGCCAAATGCAAGGAAGAGAACAAACTGCTGCACCTTATAGAACAAACCATATGCTGTCTGTGCTGACGGATTGAACTTCAGGATCAGATTCATTACATAAACCATAATAGACATCAATGCCTGTGCAATGATCGCCGGAAGTCCGATCGAATAAATCTCTTTTATAATTCCACCCTCCGGTTTCATGTATTTTGTTCCATGCGCAAATTCTTTATTTAATTTCGTATGGAAAATAAAGAGTAATACTGCCGATGCAACCTGTCCGATTACCGTCGCATATGCAGCACCTTCTACTCCCATTTCAGGAACAGGTCCAATACCATAAATCATAATTGGATCAAGAATAATATTTACTACTGCCCCCACAACCTGACCGATTGTAGAATAAAGTGAACGCCCGGTTGCCTGTAATAACTTTTCAAACAGGGAAAAGAAGATAATTCCAAACGAAATCACACAACATATCCTTAGATAGCCGGTTCCCATCGAAATTACTTCCGGATCAACCGTCTGCGATGAAATATAGGCTTTCACTCCGAAAATTCCAAACAACAGACATACCGTATAAATAATTACTCCAAGAAATAAACTGTTTCCCGCAACTTTTGCTGCTTTTTTGCTGTTTCCCTGTCCAAGTGTCCTCGCAAGAAGTGCATTCG
>OGGK01002048.1_pt1 | contig 11186 bp, 8 predicted proteins | sample 1571171 | NCBI WGS metagenome assembly OGGK01 (sample SAMEA2581958, study PRJEB24529) | metagenome | biome: Human gut stool | place: China | collected 2011 | reverse complement strand
GCTATTTGTTTACCCTCTCAGTCATCGCTACGCGATGCCAGCTCCCCCGAGAGGGGGAGCTTTTCAGCAGTTACCGGTCAGCTGCAATAGAGCTCTCCCTTCGGGAGAGCTAGCGCGAATGCGCCTGAGAGGGTTTTCTTTTTTCTTTATTCCTCCACCGGTTCCAGCTTCAGGCCGAACAGCTTTTCCGAGAGGGACGGCAGCAGCTGCTGCAACGCGCGGACATAGGCCATTACCACCGGGTCCTCGCGCTTTTGTCCCAGCACGATGCCGAACCGGTGTCCCCTGCCCCAGTCCAGTACCCGCACAAAACTGAGGTCCGGCCTGCGGTAATAGACCGCAGGAACCATCTTGAGCGCAGGATCCCCATAGGATGCGCTGCGGATGCCGCCCACCGGCGTAAAGTTCACTCCGCGCTCCAGCCCCTCCTGCAGCAGGCTGGTCTCGTAGACGGTCTGGTACATCTCTTTGACGGGCAGCCAGCGGTATTGCAGCGCCTGCTCCAGACTCAGCCTGCCCACCGGCATATCGGCGGGCGGGTGGATGGGAATGCACAGCTCCGGCACATAAAGCAGCGGGATGAAAGTGAACCCCTGCGCGTAAAATTCCGCACTTTCCAACTGGAAAGAAAGGTCCGCGTCCCCTTTTTTCAGACTGCGCCAGACCTCGCTGCGACTGGCGCACTGCATCATAATAGACGTGTATTGCAGACACAGCTCGTTCGTCAGAGAAAACAGGTCGTACCCGAACATCCGCATCGCCTCATGGCTCCATGCAATGACCAGATGCCGTTCCGGCGGATTTTCCTGCTGTTGCACTGCGCGGGCATGGCGCACTGCCTCCTGATACAAGGCCGTCAGCTGCTTTGCCTTGGGGTAAAAGTCCCGGCCTGCCGGGGTCAGGATCACCCGGCGCGGTACATGCTGGAACAGTTCAAACTGCAGTTGCCCTTCCAGCGTGCGGATCTGCTGCGAAAGCGCCGACTGCGAAAGATACAGTGCCTCTGCTGCTGCCGAAAAACTGTCCATCTCTACGATCTTCACAAATCCATCCAGTGCACTCTGGTTCATTTGCGCGTCCTCGCTTTCTTACATTAGGATTTTCTAAATTATAATATAACATAATTGAATTGTAAAGTGCGTCACTCTACGCTACAATTGTTAAAGATTCAGCAAAGTGGTTTTTACCCTGCTGCACGATAAGAAGAGAAAAGAGAAAGAGAGCGTACCTATGAACAAGATCTCCCGCAAGGGCTTTCTGAAGATCGCCGCTGCCGCCGCCATGAGCGGTGTCACTGCCGGCGCACTGGCTGCCTGCAATTCCGCCTCCAGCTCCACTGCCTCCGGTGCTGCCGGTCAGTACATCCCCGGCACCTACGAGGGCACCGCCGAGGGCATCTCCTCCACCGTCAAGGTCACCATGACCTTCTCTGACAGCGCTGTTACCGACGTGGTGGTGGACACCTCCGGCGAGACCGCTTCTTTCGGCGCTGCCGCTGCCGATGAGCTGCGTGAGCAGCTGATGGCTGCCGGTTCTGCCGAGATCGACGGCGTTTCCGGCTCTACCATCACCTCCGATGCCGTGATGAAGGCTGCCAAGAGCTGCTACGCACAGGCAAAGGGTGAGGCCGTGGTGTCCAGCGTGCAGCTGCCCACAGGCGACGCAAACGACTGGCTGGGCAAAGAGCCTGATATCGACGAGGCTGCCATCACTGAGACCGTGGACACCGACATTCTCATTGTGGGTGCAGGCAACGGCGGTATGTTCGCTGCCGCCTATGCTGCTGCCAACGGCCTGAACTTCCGTGTTATCGAGCAGAACGCCAACGTGCAGGACACCCGTCACTGGTACGGCGCTGTTGATTCTGCTGCCGCTAAGGAGGCTGGCGAACCCGCCACCGATAAGGCAAAACTGCTGAGCGAGATCTCCCGCTACGCCTCCGGCAAGTGCGATCAGCGCGTTGTCAAGACCTGGATCAACGAGTCTGCCGCCATGCACGACTTCATGCGCAGCATTCTGGAAGATAAGTACGGCTGGGTATGCGATTTCACCTCCGGCAGCGAGGCTGCATGGCCTGCAGAGAATGCCGAGCACAACACCGACTACCTCTACCCTGTGCAGGAGCACAACTACATGGCCAGCGAGAGCGCATCCGGCCTGCCCCGTAATGAGCTGCTGCTGCAGTACATTCAGGAGTTGGGCTACGATGTGGACTTCAAGACCAGCCTTGCCAAGCTGGAAAAGAACAGCGAGGACCGCATTACCGGCGTCATCGCCCAGAGCACCGAAGATGACCACTTTATCCGCTACAACGCCAACAAGGGCGTGCTGCTGGCCTGCGGCGGTTTCCCCGGCAACCCCTACATGATGGAGCAGCTGGACCCGCTGGGCACCAGCGTGACCACCGCCTGCTCCTACTCCCCCGCCGACAAGGGCTACGGCATCCGCGCTGCTGTGTGGGCCGGTGCCAATCTGGACAAGGAAGCCGCTCCCATGCTGTTTGACCGCGGCGTTGTTGCCCCCGGCGTGGATGGCGGCTATGTGGATAGCGACTCCGCCTTTGGCGGCAAGGCCTTCCCCGGCAAGATCCGCCAGTACAACCCCGGTACCCAGCCCTTCCTGAAGGTGAACCGCAACGGCGAGCGCTTTGCCAACGAGAGCTGCCCCTACAACGATATCGTCTACGCTGCCGCCCACCAGCCGGGCCGCGTCTACGCACAGATCTGCGATGCCAACATTCTGGAGGACGCAAAGCGTTTCCACACCATCGGCTGCTCTGCCCAGACCCGCAACGGCGGCGAGAAGTACATTCAGGGTAAGATGGACGAGGCTATTGAGGCCGGTGCATTGTTCAAGTGCGATACGCTGGACGAGCTGGCTGACAAGATGGGCTTTACCGGTGCTGCCAAGGACACCTTCCTTGCTACCGTGGAGCGCTACAATGAGCTGTACGACAAGCAGAACGATGAGGATTTCGGCAAGCCCGCTTACCGCCTGAGTGCCATCCGCACTGCGCCCTTCTATGGCTGCTGGCTGGGTGCCTCTCTGCTGACCACCGAGCAGGGCATTGCCATCAACGAGAAGGGTCAGGCTCTGGACAACGACAATAAGCCCATGCCCGGCCTGTACATCACCGGCGATATGTCCGGCAGCTTCTTTGCCAACAACTACCCCTGCCTGATGGCAGGCGTGGCCATGGGCCGCACCCTGACCTTTGCCATGAAGGCCGTCAAGCAGATGGCCGGTCTGGAGTAAGACGGATTTCCCCGGAAATCAAATTCAAAAAAGCAGCGCCGCAGAAGGTTCGAAGCCCTCTGCGGCGCTGTTTTTTCCCTCTATACACAAATCAAAAAGCCGGTCTGCCTCAGCACACGGCGCGGGAAACCGGAACGACCGGCTCCACAAGAGCGGGGTGCATCCCCTCGCGGTAGTCCAGGTCGCCCTGATCCAGACCGCGCAGCAATACTTCGGCGGTTGCAATGTTGGTGGCGATGGGTACACTGTGCATGTCACACAGGCGGAGCAGGTTCTGCTCGATGAAGTTACCGCTGTCCGTCTTGAGCGGGTCGCGGAAGAACAGCACCAGATCGACTTCGTCGCAGGCGACGCGCGCCGTGATCTGCTGGATGCCGCCCAGCCGCCCGGAGAGGTAGCAATGGACTGGCAGGCCGGTAGCCTGGTTCAGCATTCGACCGGTGGTGCCGGTGGCGATGACCGTGTTGCGGGAAAGAATGCCGCTGTACGCGGTGCAGAACTGAAGCGCGAGTTCTTTGCGGGAATCATGTGCGAGGATCGCGATGGTCATAATTCACACTCTCCTTTATCTCAATGTCTGGTTGCGGACGAACACTTTTTTGGATTGGATTCACCGAGCGTACAATTTCAAATTTGAAACATTCAACCCACAGCATTTGTTCTAAACTTTCCACTCTAGTTGTACCGCGCCAAAATGGGCCTTGTCAAGAGAAAAATCGTCTTTTTCTACGATTTTCTACCCGAAAGTACGACTTTTGTTTTGTGGAGAACGGCGAAAACTTGGATGCAACCATCGACAAAGACGAAAGATGCATTCGAACCATCGAACGAAACTGTTTTTGATAAAAAAACAGTCCATGGGAGAAAACAAATGCACAAATGGCATCGCGAAGCGATGACTGAGAGGTTTTCACCGCACCTGCCCATCTCCATGGATGATGTACTTATAGCTGCACAGCTCCTGCAGCCCCATCGGGCCGCGGGCGTGGAGCTTCTGGGTGGAGATGCCCATTTCACAGCCCAGGCCGAACTCGCCGCCATCGGTGAAGCGGGTGGAGCAGTTGACATAGACCGCCGCACTGTCCACGGCTGCTGTGAAGAGGGCGGCATGGGCCTCGTTCCGGGTCAGGATGGCCTCGCTGTGGCCGGTGGAGTGCTCGGCAATGTGACCGATGGCTTCTTCCACGCTGTCCACGACCTTGACGGCCAGAATGTAGTCGAGAAATTCGGTGTCGAAATCCTTCGGCCCGGCGGGGGTGCCGTCAATAACAGCGGCCGCCCGCTCATCCAGCCGCAGTTCGACCGGGTGCAGGCCCCGCGCCACGCGGGCCGGGCCAAGACGTCGGGCCAGCTTGGGCAGAAACTCCGCCGCAATGGCGGAATGCACAAGGCAGACTTCCTCGGCGTTGCAGACACTGGGGCGGCTGGCCTTGGCGTTTTCGATGATGTCCAGCGCCTGAGCCTGGTCGGCGGAGTCATCGACGAAGACGTGGCAGATGCCGGTGCCGGTCTGGATGCAGGGGACTTTGGCATTCTCCACACAGGCCCGGATGAGCCCGGCCCCTCCGCGCGGGATGAGCAGGTCCACAAAACCAACGGCTGTCATCAGTGCGTTGGCGGAGGCGTGGGTGGTGTCCTCGATGAGGGAGACGGCGGCTTCCGGCAGACCGTTTTCCATCAGGCCGCGGCGCAGGGCTTCCACAATGGCGTGGGCCGAACGCCAGGCCTCCCGGCCGCAGCGCAGGACGCAGACGTTGCCGCTCTTGATGGCGAGGGCGGCGGCGTCGCTGGTCACATTGGGGCGGCTCTCGTAGATAATGGCGATGACGCCCATGGGCACGGCGGTCTTTTCGATGACCAGACCGTTGGGCCGCTCGATGCGCTTGAGCACAGCACCCACCGGGTCGGGCAGGCTGGCTACTTCCAGAATGCCCCGCGCCATGGCACCGATGCGCTCCGGCGTCAGGGCCAGACGGTCGAGCATCACGTCGGAGATGTGCCCTCTGGCGGCGGCCATGTCCTCGGCGTTGGCGGCCAGAATGGTCTGCATCTGGTCGGGGTGGCACAGCCAGTCTGCCATGGCCCAGAGCGCCTGTTTGCGGGTCTGTTCATCCGCCAGTGCCAGTGCAGACTTCGCGGCGTGTGCAGCTTCCAGAATTTCCTGTGTTGTCATGGTTCAGCCCTCCTTCCGGCCTGCAAAGCGGGTGCCCACCGGTCTGCCCTCGGCAATGTCGTACAGCAGCTCCGGGTGGGAGCCGTTGGCGATGACCATGTCTGCGCCAAGTTCCGTCACCAGCTGGGCGGCGCGGAGCTTGGTGGACATGCCGCCGGTCCCCAGCGATGAACCGACCCCGTCGGCCAGCGCCAGGATCTCCGGCGTGATGCGCTCCACCAGCGGGAGCAGCCTTGCCTCCGGGTGGGTGTGGGGGTTGGCGGTGTACAGGCCGTCGATGTCGCTCAGCAGCACCAGCAGGTCGGCATGGATGCAGCGGCAGACGATGGCGGCCAGGGTGTCGTTGTCGCCGATGGAGGTGATCTCATCGGTGGCCACGGTGTCGTTTTCGTTGATGATGGGCAGTGCACCCAGCTCCAGCAGGCGGTTCAGGGTGTTTTCCACGTTCTGCCGCCGGTCGGCATCCTCAACGTCCACACCGGTCAGCAGCACCTGGGCCACGTTGTGGTTGTAAGCCGTGAACAGCCGGTCGTAGGTGTACATCAGCTCACACTGGCCCACGGCGGCGCAGGCCTGCTTGGTGGCCATATCTTTGGGGCGCTGGGGGAGCGAGAGCTTGCCCACGCCCATGCCGATGGCACCGGAGGAGACGAGGATGACCTCGTGCCCGGCATTCTTCAGGTCGCTGAGTACCTTGACCAGATCTTCGGTGTGGCGGATGTTCAGCCGCCCGGTGGAGTGCGCCAGCGTGGAAGTGCCGACTTTGACGACGATTCGCATATCCTTACCCCTTTCCCATCTCTTTTGTCCGATCGTAAGCGGCGAGGACGGCGTCCATCACGGCACCGCGGAACCCCTGCTCTTCTAATACACGGACGCCCTGAATGGTGCTGCCGCCAGGGCTGCACACGGCATCCTTCAGCTCGCCGGGGTGCTTGCCGCTCTCCAGAACGAGCTTGGCGCTGCCCAGTACCATCTGGGCGGCATATTCCTGCGCCTTGGCGCGGGGCAGGCCACAGGCCACGCCGCCGTCGGCCAGCGCCTCGATGAACTGGTACACCCAGGCCGGGCCGCAGCCGGAAACGCAGCTGGCCGCGTCGATCAGGGTTTCCGGCACCGGGTCGAGCCGCCCGGCGGGGGCCATCAGCTTGCAGAATTCAGCCTCTTCTTCGGCGGTGACGTGGCTGGAACAATACTGGATCATCCCTTCGCCCACGGAAGCCGGGGTGTTGGGCATGATGCGGATGACGGGGTAGTCCTCACCGGCCAGCTCCTGAATGCGGGAAATGGGCAGGCCCGCCGCCATGCTGCACAGGACGAACCGGCCCGGCCGCTCGGCCAGCGTGAACTTCAGCGGGGTCAGCAGGGCCTCCATCATCTGCGGCTTGACAGCGAGGAAGATGAGGTCGCACCGGCCTGCCACCTCGTCGTTGATCGTGGTATTGCAGCCCAGTTCGGCGGCCAGTTTCTCCGCCTTGGCAGCGGTACGGTTGGCCAGATACACGTTCTGCGGGTCTGCTGCCTTGCACACCGCGCGGGCAATGGCCCCGCCCATGTTGCCGCAGCCTAAAAATCCAATGGTCTTGAGCATAACAAAAACCTTCTTTCTTAAATTCCACCCGGCCTGCCCCCGCAGTGGGGCAGGGGAGATGCTGTTTCATCTCCGCCTCCATTGTAAGCAGACGGGGGCTGAAAATCAAGAGGGGAATGGCCTGCTGAAAAAAGAATGTTTCAGAAAATGGGGCGTAAGGGACGCACAAACGGTGCAGAATTTCGCAATACGGAGCCGTAGTAACAGAAAGTTTAACCTGAATTTGGAATTTTTGCTTGCAAATCGTCCTCGGAAAGAGGTATATTATAAAAGGAAGTGTTCTTACTTCTCCGGCTGGGAGGCCGGCCACCACAAACAGCAGTGCGCGCGGCGCTGCTGGGAAAGGATGGAGCTTGTGTCACAGACGACAAAGAGGGCTCTGGAAGCATCGCTGAAAAAGCTGCTGCTCCAGAAACCCCTGCATAAGATCACGATCAACGATATCACGGAGGACTGCGGGGTCAACCGCATGACGTTCTACTACCACTTCAAGGATATCTACGATCTGGTGGACTGGATCATGGTCGAAGACGCCGCAAAGGCGCTGGAAAACAAGCCCACGTTCGATACCTGGACGGAGGCGTTTCTGGACCTCCTGCACCAGGTGCAGGAGAACAAGGTGCTGGTGATGAATGTCTACCGCTCGATCAGCCGGGAGCAGGTGGAACAGTACTTATATAAGCTGCTGGACCCCATGCTGCGGGAATTCATGGAACGCGGGATGCAGGGGATCACCGTGCAGGATGACGACGTACAGTTCATCGTGGATTTCTACAAGTATGCGCTGGTGGGCATGGCGCTGGAATGGATCCGCAAGGATATGAAAGAGGACCCCGTCCGGATGACGGAACGGCTGAATATCCTGATCCACGGCGATTTCCAGCGTGCGCTGAACCGGTTCCGCACCGACCGCAGCCCCTCGGAACTGGATGATTGATGAAAATTTAGACAGAAGAAGCATTGTGATGGGTTTTCCATCACGGTGCTTTTTCTGTTTATGGAACCTTTTTTGACAACATGGTACAGTACCATCAGCGCAAACTATAAGACGAAAGAAACCACAACAAACGGAGGGAATAACATGTATTATTCCAGTGGTAACTATGAAGCATTTGCGCGGCCGCGGAAACCAAAGGACGTAGACCGCAAGTCGGCCTACCTCGTCGGCACCGGGCTGGCTGCCCTCACAGCGGCCTGCTATCTGGTGCGGGATGGTCAGATGAAGGGCGAACATGTCCACCTCTTTGAAAAAGGGGCCATCCCCGGCGGCGCATGCGATGGTTATCAATACCCCGGCATCGGCTGCGTGATGCGGGGCGGGCGCGAGATGGACGATCATTTCGAGGTCATGTGGGACCTGTTCCGCTCCATTCCGTCGATCGAGACCGAGGGCGTCAGTGTGCTGGATGAGTACTACTGGCTGAACAAAAAAGACCCGAACGTCTCACTCTGCCGTGCGACCGAACAACAGGGCCGGGATGCCCACACCGACGGCCGGTTCGGCCTGTCGGACAGGGGCTGCATGGAGATCCTGAAGCTCTTCTTCACCCCGGACGAGCAGCTGTACGACAAGCGGATCACCGACGTGTTCGACGCAGAAGTCCTCGGTTCGAATTTCTGGCTCTATTGGCGGACGATGTTCGCCTTTGAGAACTGGCACAGCACATTGGAGATGAAACTCTACCTCAAGCGCTACGTCCACCATGTGGGCGGACTGCCGGATCTCCGGGCGCTCCGGTTCACGAAGTACAACCAGTATGAGTCGATGATCCTGCCCATGATCCGCTATCTGGAGGGTTACGGGGTCCGGTTCCACTACAACACGAAGGTGACGAACATCGAGTTCGACTGTGCGGACGGCAAAAAGCAGGCCCGCACCATCTGCCTTCTGGTGGACGACCACGAAGAGCGGGTGGACCTGACCGAAAACGATCTGGTCTTCATCACCAACGGCGGCTGCGTCGAGAACAGCTCCATTGGTGCGCAGGACCAGCCCGCTGCGCTGGACACGGTGCTCCACCCCGGCAATGGCTGGGATCTGTGGAAGAAGATCGCCGCGCAGGACCCCGCCTTCGGCCACCCGGAAAAATTCTGCTCCGACCCGGAGCAGACCAACTGGATGAGCGCCACCGTGACCACGCTGGACGAGCGGATCGTGCCCTACATCCAGAACATCTGCAAGCGGGATCCCTTCAGCGGCGGGGTCGTCACCGGCGGCATCGTGACCGTCCGGGACTCCAACTGGCTGCTGAGCTGGACCTTCAACCGCCAGCCGCAGTTCCGGAATCAGCCCAAAGGCCAGCTCGTGGGCTGGCTCTACGGCCTGTTCAGCGACACGCCCGGCAACTACGTGAAGAAGCCCATGCGGGACTGCACCGGCAAGGAGATCTGCATGGAGTGGCTGTATCACCTCGGTGTGCCGGAACCGGAGATCGAAGATCTGGCCGAGCACAGCGCCAACACGGTGCCCGTCATGATGCCGTACATCACGGCCTTCTTCATGCCCCGCGCAGCAGGCGACCGGCCCGCTGTGGTGCCGGAGGGCGCGGTGAACTTCGCGTTTCTGGGGCAGTTCGCAGAGACCCCGCGTGACACCATCTTCACCACCGAATACTCCATGCGCACCGGCATGGAGGCGGTGTATACCCTGCTGGACATCGACCGGGGCGTACCGGAGGTCTGGGGCAGCACCTACGACGTCCGCGACCTGCTGAACGCAGCCGTGCAGCTGCGGGATGGACGTCCGCTGAGCGACCTCAAGATGCGATGGATCGAGCGGTTCGCGCTCGGCAAAGTCATCGACAGGGTGCAGGAGACCGACCTCGGCCGTCTGCTGCAAGAATATAAGATCATCTGAACGCCGGGTCCTGATCCCGGCGGGGGAGGATGCTCCCCACATCAGACAACGCATGGGAGGAAATTGGAATGAATACCACATTTGATTCTCTGACTCATAAGATGCAGCGCGCCGCACTGGGCAAGACGGCGGATATCGTGCTGTCCCACGTCAACAAGGACCGCGAAAAGGCCGTGACCCAGCTGGTGGATGTCGCCAAGACCTTCTATGGCGATTCCTTCAGTGAGGAAACGTATGCTCATGCCCGCCAGACCCTCTCGAACCCGGACAGCAAGTGGTCCAGGCTCATCAACTGTATGCTGGACCAGCTGGACCCCAATGTGGCCCGCACCACAGCTCTGAACCTGGGCTATGAGGCCTTCTTCCGTGGCACCAAGACCATCCGTGAGAACCGCGTCAAGTACCAGTGCAACATCCCCTGGCTGATCCTGTTCGACCCCACCTCCGCCTGCAACATGCACTGCGTGGGCTGCTGGGCCGGCGAGTACGGCCACAAGAACAACCTGAGCTTTGAGGATATGGACAAGATCATCACCCAGGGCAAGGAACTGGGCGTGTACCTGTACATGCTGACCGGCGGCGAGCCGCTGGTGCGCAAGAAGGACATCCTGAAGCTGGCCGAAAAGCACAACGATGTGCAGTTTGCCATCTACACCAACTCCACCCTGATCGACGAGCCCTTCTGCAAAGAAGTGGTGCGCCTGGGCAACATTGCCTTTATGCTGTCCATCGAGGGCACCCCGGAGACCAACGACGCCCGCCGCGGCGAGGGCCACTATGCCGCCGTTATGAACGCCATGGACCTGCTCAAGAAGCACGGCATCGTGTTCGGCACCTCCATCTGCTATACCAGCCAGAACATTGAGGCTGTCACCAACGACACCTTCATGCGTTTTCTATGCGACAAGGGCGCACACTTCGGCTTCTACTTCCACTACATGCCCGTGGGCAACGAGGCTGCTCCGGAGCTGATGCCCACCCCGGAACAGCGCCAGTATATGATCAAGCGCATCCGCTACCTGCGTTCCGAGGAGTGCGACATCCCGTTCTACCCCATGGACTTCCAGAACGACGGTGAGTTTGTGGGCGGCTGCATTGCCGGCGGCCGCAACTACTTCCATATCAACTCGGCCGGCGACGCAGAGCCCTGCGTGTTCATCCACTATTCCAACGCCAACATCCACGACCAGAGCATCCTGGAGATCCTGCACAGCCCGCTGTTCATGGCTTACCACAACGGCCAGCCTTTCAACAAGAATCACCTGCGTCCCTGCCCGATGCTGGAGAACCCCGAGCTGCTGCAGAAGATG
>OGGK01002043.1_pt1 | contig 11212 bp, 10 predicted proteins | sample 1571171 | NCBI WGS metagenome assembly OGGK01 (sample SAMEA2581958, study PRJEB24529) | metagenome | biome: Human gut stool | place: China | collected 2011 | reverse complement strand
ATACCTGAACGAAAAAGAGCATGGTGTGGTCGATCGTCTGTCCGTCAAAACCGACAAAGGAGACCAGGCATAGACCAAGGGCTGCCGCTAACGCCAAAACATGGCGAAAAGCAAAGACCGGTCTTTTTTGTTCCAGCAGATGAAAAAGAAGGATCAAAAACGGTACAAAAAGATACTCCACATAGCGGATATGCGCACGTGGGGTCAGGCTTGGATAATCCTCATAGATATAGATCGTATAGGACACAACTGCCGCTGTAACCACGATCACATAGACCAGAAAGAGACATAACTTTCTGGCATTTTTCTCCATCGTTCTGCCAAAGATGACCGGATAAAGTACCGGCAAGAACAAAAAGGCGATCAGTGTGCTCACGATAAAAAAGAGGGTTCCGTATAAAAGATACCAGAATCGTTCCTGTAAAAGCGTCAGATCAAATCCCAGTTGATAATACTGTGTTCCCGCATTGGAAAACAGGTAGATTCCGATACAGGCGACCGCCATCAAAAGCAGTGCCAGAAGAAATTTCCAGGTCTGCTTTTTGCCCGGTGCCACGTCATCCTTTTCCATCCCTTTCCGTTGTCTCCAGCCCAGCAGGCGGTCTGTCACAAAATATAAGACCAATGCCACCGGTATCACAAGTACCAGTTCCTTGACCAGATATGCCAGCAGCCAGACCAGCACCGTCACAACCAGCATGAGTATCTTCTTTTTCCCATGCCAGGCATCTGTCAGCAACTGATAGATCAAATAGATCAAAAGTACCATGACCGGTATAAAGAGGACTTCACTGGCATAGGTCATAGAATAGGTCATAGTCGCAGACAGGGCATAAAAAAGCAGACTCCATCTGCGAAATCTTTCCTCTTTCAGAAGTTTCTTTGCCAGAGCATTAACCGGAAAAAGTCCCAAGGACATGACCAGTGCACTGATAAAGCCTATGACCATAGTCCGCACCCTGAGATTTGAAAAGGCAAATGCCGGTGCGATCAGAAGCGAATAACCGATCTTTCCAAAGTCTGTCGGCAAATTGAATGCCAAAACCTTGTGCTGGTTCCACAGACTGGCTGCTGCCGACAAATATAAAGCCTCGTCCGGATAACAATTAACGGTACGGGGATAGTAACATCCCAGCACCGTTCGAACGATCACGCTGATCCAAAAGACCGCCCATACAAAGCGATTCTCCTTTTTATGTATCAATGTCATATCTGACTCTCCTACTTTTTCCCACGGAATACGATCAACTTGCTGAACACATAATTGAGTGCGATCACAATGATCTGCGCCAACATCTTGATCAACATGTTTGGCAAATGATAAACCTCGATGCAGAAATATAGCATCATCTCCTCGATGCCAAGTGTCAGCAGACGTCCTAAGCAAAATCCGCCCAACTGCACAAAAAAGGCATACACGCCCTTGGGGTGAAAAATAAATACCCAGCGGCGGTTCGTATAAAACGCAAACAAAGTGGCAAAGATCCAAGCGATCGCATTTGCCACTAATACACCAAGATCTATCGTCTCAGTAAATAAGGAATATACAAATAAATTGATGAGTACTGTACCTAATCCAAATAAGGCATAAAGCCACATCTCCCGATATTTGTAATAAATCGGACGAAACCAGCCAAGCCATGATACGGATACAACCCGATCAAATATATCTTCTTTTCTCATCCATTCCCTCCTACAGGGAGTATTTATCTACAGAATGAATGCAATTAATACTCAATGTTATTACAACTTTGAGGTCCAGCCTGACCTCTTATGCCGACTTGCAATAGCCCATGCGGATGTGATCCGCCAGCATAGCAATAAACTCCGAATTGGTTGGTTTTCCCTTGCAGTCATCCACCGTATAACCGAAAATGCAATCGATCATCTCCACACTTCCGCGCGCCCAGGATGTCTCGATCGCATGACGGATCGCACGCTCGACGCTAGCAGCCGTCACACCGAACTGGTCTGCCAGACTCGGATACAAGCGCTTTGTGACAGATGATATATACTCAACACTCTGCAAAGTCATAAAAATGGCTTCGCGCAGATACTGATAACCATTCAACTGTGCCGGAACACCGACTGCCAGCAGGAGTCTGGTGATCTCCCTGCGGATACATGCCGCCTCATCCGTCTGCGGATTACTGTAGACACGCGTTAAGACATTCTGTTTTTGCCCCTGCATCCGGTCTTCGACACTCCGCTTGATCTCGCGCAGAATCAGATCCGCGTGGAAAGGTTTGACAATATAATATTCTGCCCCTTTGGCAAAAGCATCAGCCGCCACACGCTCGTCCCCAAGTGCGCTGACCATAATGAACTTGGTCGGAATATCTTCCTCCTCTTTTACCTGACTCAAAACCTCTAAACCATCCCCTAAGGGCATGACAACATCCAATAACATGACATCCGGCTTCTGGCTCTTTACCAAAGCCAGGGCTTCCACACCGCTCATCGCTTCGCCAACGATCTCCAGATCTGTGTCCATTTCTGCGATCGCACGAAGCATCTGCCGCGAAAGTTCGTTATCGTCTGCTATACCAACCCTGATCTTCTTCATTTTTCATGTTCTCCTTTTTCCCACCGTTTACGAAAAAGCAGACCTATATCCACAGATACATCCATCCGGTTCCCTGATTTCTCGTAAAACCATATTTTTTGTAGAATTTTATACGCTGCCATTTGGACAATTTTCCGATCTCGGAAAATTCTTCCAATATTTTCTTTTGTTTTTCCGGAAGGACATCAACCAAATACATCTGCCCTGCCAGATCCCTTCCCTTTTGCAAAAAAGCACGCTTCTGCTGCATAAAACGACCGCTGCATAAATCTATCAGATTGCGCTTGATCTTATCTGCCTTGCTCTCCGTCCTGGCTCCCATCTCATTGTTGGCATGCTGCCTGTAATATGCACAGGCCTCATCCACTACTCCGACATGTTCTGTGCCATATGCCGCCGCCAAAGCCAAGATCCATACATCATGCATCTCAATCTTGGTCGGGTCCTGCAACTCTAACGCCGCATCACGCAGCGGGCGGTTAAACAGCATGGTACATCCTGCCGCCGGGTTATCCATGATGATCTCTGCCATAGACGTACGGTAAGGATCCCGTCCGATATAGCGGATGAAAGACGGGGCAATCTCATGCAAATTCTCATCGACCACCTGCATATCCGTGAAAACACAGAATGCCTGGTATTTGTCCTGACAAAGCATCTCTGTCTGTTTCATCTTTTTGAAACTTTTCTCGACCTTGTCCGGCATCCATACATCATCCTGATCAGCGAACATATAGTAGTCGGATTCCACCTGCGCAAGCATCCAAAAAAAATTATCCTTTGCAGATCCCTGTGCTTGACCCTCAAGGATCATAAAGTGATACGGATGATCTTCCACCCACTTTTTGAGAATATGCATCGTCTGATCTGTCGAACCGTCGTCATGGATATAACAGATAAAATCATCTTCTGTCTGTTTTTCCAGCGACCGTAACATCTCTTCTACATATTTTTCACCATTGTAGGTTGCCATTAAGATTGCAATCGTTTTTGCATTATTTTTTATCATTTATGCCACCTCGTCTTTTCGTGCTACCATTTTAACACCCTATCCATACTGACTCAAGTAACATTCCATGATTCCATCTTCCCTATGGACTTTTTCACACCTGTGTATTATATCAAACCCAAAGTCGAAAATCTCACCTAGATTTTTGTACTTTACTCAATTATAATGGTAACGTAAGTAGAAATTTTAGACTTCGGGGAGATAAAAGTCGATGACAAGTATTGAAATTACACAAAATTTTATCGAAAATCTGGAAAAAGTAAGAGAAGAACTCGGATGGACACAAGCACAGATGGCGGAAAAGTTACAGATGTCCCATTCTTCTTATAAGTATATGATATCCGGCAAATCTGCCAAAATCCCTATTTATGTTGCCTATCTGGTCTATCAGACGACAGGGAAATTTTTCTTTGAACTCTGTGGCGACATTGTACCCGAGATGAGTCTTCTCATGGATTACCGGCAACTGCCCAAAGAGCGTCAGCAGGCGATCCGTACCTCTATTGCAATGGAACGCGCGATCGCTGCCCAGTCACCAGAGGCCATCACACAGGCAAAGGACACGCCGGAGGAACTCCTGCCGCTTTACACCATCCTCGGCAATATGGAAGATGGCATGTATTACGATACCTCCAATGTGGAATATTTTAATGTAGCACCTTACCGCGCCTTTTATGGGGATGAGGTCACCTGTGGTGTGCGCGTCACGACCAACCATTTGCATCCTGCATATCATGCAGGCGATATTTTGTTGGTCTGCCAGCGTCCTCCAAGAGATGGTGACACCGGACTTTTTCTCAACAAGAAAAATCGCCGTTTGTATATCCGGCGATTTCGTCAAACAGAACCCTGCCGTCTGGAACCGATCACCGAGTATGGTGAGCCGATCACAGTTGACAGTTATGATTACAATGATATGTACCAGTGGGTCAAATTCGGTTATGTGGTTGCCAAGCTCAGATAATCTGCAACGGCAGCAATGTACTCCGTATTGGTCGGTCTTCCTTTGGATGCCTGTACGGTATAGCCGAAGATCCGATCCATGGTATCCATATCCCCCCTGCTCCAGGCTATCTCAATAGCATGACGTATCGCCCGTTCTACTGTGTAGTTCGACACGTCATGCTTTTTTGCTATCTGTCCATAGACGATCTTTGCCATCTGATGCCTGGTATCCGGTCTGGTCGCCACCATAAAGATGGCATCTCGTAAATATTGGTATCCACGCAAATGCGCCGGCACCCCCAAGAGGAGCATCAATTCCGTAATGCGATGCTCCAAGGGCTTGCCCGGTGTGTTTTCTTTCGTGCCTGCATTTTCCGAACTCTCCCAGATCGATTCCTGACCCAATGCCGCACGAATGCTTTGAATGATCGTCTCCGAATCAAAAGGCTTGATAATATAATAAAGAGCCCCCAGCGCAAACATTTCTTCTGCTAATGCCCGCCTGTCTGCCGCGGTAACGACGATCACTTTGGTGGCTGGTGATATAGTTTCATCCGATTGCAGTTGCCGCATTACTTCTTTTCCGTCCACCAGCGGCATGATCATATCTAGCAATAAGATCTGCGGTTTGCACCGGCGCACCAAGTCCAATGCTTCCTCTCCATTTCCGGCAGTTCCTGCCAAAACGAAATCATCCTGCGATGCCACGATATTGGATAGCATCTCCACTGTCATCTCTTGGTCATCCGCGATAGCAATCGTAATTTTGTCCATAACGCCCAGTCTCCTTATATCAACTTCATAACCCATGGAAACCTTATCATTTTTTCTCGTTTCCCTCCGGTCTGCATGCGCGAAACCTGTCGTTTTCTGCGTCAATCTCTGCAATCACATCTTATCCGTTTGCCATTTCAAATTTGCGTGCCAACAGTTTTTCTTTAAATTCGGATTGTTTATCCTTGCTCAGATATGACTTGGTCCCATCACTCATGATGATATTCATACCCTCGTAATTGATGGTCTCATCTAAATTGATCAGATAGGAACGGTGGTACAAGAACTGATGAAGTCCCCCTTTCGCGTGTGGATCAGGATATTTCTGCGGTTCATATTGACATAGATAATGTCCTTTATCAGAATCGGCATGGTTCCGAGTCCTACGATATTAACCTCAATACACCGCTCCTTTTCTTTGGCTTTGCGCACTGCACTCAGCGCCTCCGTGATCTCCGCCTCCATGCAGGCTTTGTCAATGTATCGAAAAGCATTGACCACATAGCCTCTGCGGCTCAACTCGGTATGGGATGTCAGCATGGCTATCTTTGCATATTCATATTGCTTCTGGTAACGTTTTGCTGTTTCAAAACCATCCAGCCCCTCCATTTCGATATCCATAAACAGAATATCGTAATAGGTGTTCCGGTCTAAAAGTTCCCTGCCGCTGGAATAGCGGTCGATATGTGGTGCATCCAGACCATATTTCTTCTCGATCACATCTACTGTCTTCTGTTGCCATAGTGGTTCATCGTCCACTACCGCAATCTTTAAGAATTCTGCTTCATATTGCATAAACTTAACCGAACGACGAATCGGGCATCTGCTGTATCATAAAAGATGTGTCCGTTATTCTTACGGACCACCTCGTTGATATTGGCAATCCCAAACCCCTGATGTCGTAAATCTCCTTTCGTTGATACAAACCGATTGTCAGTCCTTTTGATCGGATTGACATAATCATTCTTCACTACAATTAAAATCTGTGTCTCATCATAACGTACGCCGCAGTATATGGTCTTACCGCCCGCTTCTTTCTCTGCATCTATAGCATTGCTCAAAAGATTGGATAAGACGGTACAAAGATCGTAAGCAGACACATAACATTCTCCCGGGAAGTGACCTTCCACCTCCATGGTAATGCCTGCCAGTGCCGCTTCATCATAGTAGCGGTTGATGATGGCGTCCGCTATATCGTTGTTGACGGTCACACGATTGCCAATGGCGGCGATCTGCTCTGTCATCTTGTGAAAATAGGCTTCAAACTCTTCCCGCTTGCCTTCCTCATATAACTGTTTCGCCATAGCCATATGCGACTTGAAGTCATGACGGAAGCGCTTGGTATTCTGCTCGCGCTCACTCAGATACTGATAATGTGCCACTTGTTCTTCCAGATACTTTGTCGCCAGCGCCTGCTGGGTACGGTAGGCGTTGCGAGAAAAATAGAGAGCGATGAGAAGTCCGAGTTGGACGAAGACGCCAAGTCCCATAAGGACGTAGGCGAGTTCTGCAAACCACGTTCTTTCTAATTCCAGTTCTGTTAATATATATTCTCCTAAAAATGTAATACTAATACAGTCTGCCAACAATACGACTGTAAAAATCACAATATATTTTAAAGGTATATTCTTCAACTCCGTTGGGTGTTTATATCGAATATAAAAATAAATACTGCCAACTAATAGTAAAAGCACTAACTGCGCTACGCTTCTTGCCTCGCCATTGCCAATTTTCCAGTGTAACATTGATGCAAATACTATCGTTGATGTTTTTAAAAGTTGTGTTGAAATGCTAATCAGCACAATCGCTATAACTGCATCACAAATCAATCTTTTTCTTGCACCTAATATCAAAGTTTCAAACACTAAACTTATAGAAATAATAAAGGCTAATAATTGTATATTTGCATTTTGCACGATTGACGTGATGCATGTATATCCTGCCAATAAGATTATTGCAATGATCCAGTTCCTTTTCTGCATTTTGAAAGTCGCATCTGATATCAATAATACAATGAGGATCAGCAGTCCAATATACTCTAAATTACTAATGAACGAGAAAAATATACCCATACTTATCCACCCTTTTTCCGTTTTCTTAAATTATACCAACTCAACAGAAAAAGGGATACTATTAAATACTCTACTTACCATGACCAAAACTCTTAATCCAGTTTTCGATAACATCAAACATATTCATAAGTCACTGTCCTCCTTTCAAAAATTCAAGAAGACAATAACTTTTCTTATAACATTACCCAGATTTTTCGCGTCAATGCCTTAATTTTTCGCGCAAAAAAGCCAGCCCCATCGGGCTGGCTTATCATCTCATCATATTCACGATGCTTTTATTTACCTACAACATAATCCTTATATGAGGAATTTACCTTATCCTTATCAGACAGGATCAGATCATCTGCTGTCATACCTTCCGGCATCGGCCATTCTACACCAATATCCGGATCATTCCACATCAGACCACCTTCATCATTTGGATGATAGAAATCGGTTACTTTGTAGCAGAACTCTGCGTGATCGGAGAGAACGATAAATCCATGTGCAAATCCCTTTGGAATGAAGAACTGCTTTTTGTTCTCAGCTGTCAAAGTCACGCCAAACCACTTGCCAAATGTCTCGGAACCCTCGCGGAGATCCACTGCAACATCAAATACTTCTCCGCTGATCACACGCACCAACTTATCCTGTGGATAATTGATCTGAAAATGAAGTCCGCGAAGAACGCCTTTTTTGGATGCCGACTGATTATCCTGCACAAACTGACAATCGATCCCTACTGCTGCGAAATCATTGTAGTTGTAAGTCTCCATGAAATATCCTCTGTCATCACCGAAAACGGTCGGTTCAATGACCTTCAATCCTTTGATTCCATTGCAATCATCTGTTACTGTTATTTTTCCCATGATTAACACCTTCCTGTGATTTTAGTCTTATCTGCTATCTATTATACAGACACATAAAACGTTCGTCTAGTCTACTTTTCCAAATGTTCGTACTCATAATGCACATGTTGCAGTTCCATCTCAAAATCCTGCCGGTTCTTTCGCGTGATCGTCTGGAGTTGCAGTCCCGCAAAAAAGGAAACCATCGCCGCTAAAATAACAAAGCAGCATACGATCAAAGTCGGAAAACGTTCCACCAGACCTGTATGATTGAACTCAACCAAAACAGGTATCATAAACCCAACGCCTAATACCGCCAAAATCAATGCAATCACGCCAAAGAATGCCATTGGTTTATACGTACGAAACAGGCTTGCAATGGTACGAAGCACTTTAAATCCGTCACTGTATGTATTTAGCTTTGACTCACTGCCTTCAGGTCTGTCTCGATATTCAATAATCACATTCTCTACAAACATATTCTTATCTGCTGCATGAATGCTCATTTCCGTCTCGATCTCAAAGCCCTGGGAGAGAACCGGAAAGGTCTTTACAAATTGATAACTGAATGCCCGATAGCCTGTCATAATATCCTTGATATTGGTGTGGAAAAGGCTATTGATGGAAGATCGCACAATGGAATTCCCAAAATTGTGGAAAGGTCTCTTATTTTCCTCAAAATATGTGGAAGAAAGACGGTCTCCCACCACCATATCTGCATGATGATTTAACACACAGTCCACCATCTCTCTGGCACTCTCTGCCGGATAGGTGTCATCCCCATCGGTCATCACATAACATTCTGCATCAATCTCGCGGAACATACGGCGGATAACATTACCTTTGCCCTGCTGGTATTCATACTTAACAACCGCCCCTGCCTTTCTGGCAATCTCATCCGTACCATCAGAGGAATTGTTGTCAAATACATAAATGGTTGCCTCCGGTAAGGCTTTCTTAAAATCTGTAACAACCTTTTCGATCGTCTTGCTTTCATTGTAGCAAGGTATTAAAACTGCAATTTTGTCCATTTTGGTGTTCTCCTTCTCGTAGAAATATCATTACTATAAATAATGGTAACAGTAATTGTTGGGCAAGTCCATAGCGCGGCCAGTAAGATATTGGCGAAGCTAATATAAGTGTAGCCATAAGTCCAAGCGCCGGTGCAAGCACAGTAAGCCGGCGAAAATCCAAGCGCAACAAGGCAAAAAGAGCCACTCCAATCAATAACCAATGAATATATCCAATTGGTATACATCGTGCTGTATATGGGAACATTTTTGTCAAGAATGAATTATTATCTACCAATTTAGTTTCAATTCCCTCTACCCCCATTCCATACTCAGGATAGATATTTCTTGGCACACCATTCAAGATATTTCCTGTAAATCCATTGACCCACTTCTGATTCACCGACCAAAATCCAAAGGTCTGTAATTCCCACGCTTCAAAACAAATACGCGGATTCTTTCTCAGAATGGATAGATATGTACGAAAAAATCCATCCTCCAGCACTTCTTTTTGAAAATTGGGGTTCCACTTCAGATTATCTACCAAACATGGTGTATAAGTTGACTGATATTCCTCCATAGGTAACAAACGCCCCATATAATCACTGTCTTCTGCAGAAAGTTCTCCGTTCTCAACAACAACGCGTGCCATCTGTGCCAGAAAGATTCCATAACTTTCCGCTTTTTCATCATCCTTTACAATACCATATGCATCATAAACCGGTCCAGTAATAAACTTGGAAGCAATCATTACTATCAAGCATATTACCAATATCTGTATGCCTTTTTGCCTGGTCATTTTTCTAAACAGCAAGAACACTGACAAACATACTATCGCTATTGCAATATAAAAGCCATTATTCCGGCTAAAGATCATAGCCAATACCGAAATTAGTAATAAGATATTTCTTATAATATTTTGTTTTTTGTCTGTTTCTACATATAGTATATCAAATAACAAGATTGTGACGCAAACAATTGTAACTGAGAAAATCGGGTCTTTCCAGATAGCAATCGAATACTGAGCAATATATGGCGAACATCCAAAGACTACAAGCATCAGCCAAGTAAGCCATCGGTTCAATCGAAATCGCGTCCGTATCCATTGAACCATCAATCCAATTCCCAGAGCCATAATTCCCATCTGTATCACAGAATAAATTGCAAGGCCAATTGTCAATCCGCCTAGATGTTGCCCCAAACGAAGGCATAATCGAATGAACAACACATATGCAACCGGATGATGATTGGTAAGCGGTTGCTGTCCCAAGGCTTGCGCAATATTTGCTGTACTGTCGCCAAAGATAAATCCAGGATAATAAACATATAAATATGGTGACCATAGAAGCATCAGGACGATACTACTTACTGTGATTTTCCCCAGTGGAATGCGCTCTCCCGAAACTCCTTTTATTTCAATAGGTCTTTTCTTAATCATTCGTTCACACAATAAGATACCAATGTAAATACAACATGCAAATAATAATCCTTCTGCCAGATCATATCTATGATAACTATCAATTGTGTTCCCTGTACCCTGGTAAACCTGATCAGTAAGATGTATGTGTTTTCCAAGTATAATCACAGCCGACAAGCCAATGGAGAATAGTATTGTTGCAAATTTATCTCGTAATCCAACTACTGATTTTTTGAAATCCATGTATGATTTGTCCCCTCTCTATTTATTTTAGTTGTTGCTTCTTTGTATGTCTGTATGCATCTGATTCTATTAAATAGTATACATATTTATAACCAATTTCTCATAGACAACATTCATCTCATCATGTAAACTACCCTTATACAATATATGAATAGAGGTATTATCATGAACATTCTAATTGCTGGTGCCGCTGGTTTTATAGGAACAAACCTTACATTAGCACTGATGAAAAATCCTGCAAATCACATTACAATTACCGACACAGACACTTCATATTTCACTAATGAGACAATTATTGCTGCCAATAATGTCTCTTGCCTTGCGCTCCACACACAGACACACAACTTCG
>OGGK01002039.1_pt1 | contig 11241 bp, 10 predicted proteins | sample 1571171 | NCBI WGS metagenome assembly OGGK01 (sample SAMEA2581958, study PRJEB24529) | metagenome | biome: Human gut stool | place: China | collected 2011 | reverse complement strand
TACAGAGGGTAAGACGACCTTCCATAGACATATCCTTCACTACATCGCCACTGTAAAGGAGGTGTCGGAGAGTCGCGCCGTGCTGGCACCCATCGTCAGCAGCGGCCGGGCGGCGGGGCTGCTGTGCAAGCTGTGGGACCGGCACTATGGCCGCATCCCCGACTTTTTGATCTTGGAGGGACCGGAGGCCGGGGGGCATTTGGGCTTCTCCCGGCAGGATCTGGACGCGCCCCCCTCCCTTTCCGACCTTTTGCGGGAGGTCCTGACCGCCATCGCCCCCTTCCGGGACAAGGCAGGCCGGGACATTCCGGTTTTCGTGGCCGGCGGCGTGAAAAGCGGCGCAGACATGGCCCGCTACATGAAGGAGGGCGCTGCTGGGGCGCAGTTCGCCACCCGGTTCATCGCCACGGAGGAGTGCGACGCCTCCGAGGGCTACAAGCAGCGGCTCTTAGCGGCAAAGGCCGACGACATCACCCTGGTGAAAAGCCCCGTGGGGATGCCGGGACGGGCGCTGCGCAGTCCCCTGATCCGGCGGGTAGAGGCCGGCACCCAGCCGCCTCCGGAGCGGTGCGTGAAGTGCATCGTCACCTGCGACGGCAAAAACGCCCCCTACTGTATCTCCCGGGCCCTCATCGCCGCCCGGAACGGAGACTGGGAAAACGGCCTGTTTTTCTGCGGAGCCGCCGGCGGCGAGGTGAACACCCTCTCCACCGTGCCGGAGCAGATGGCTCAGATCATGGACGAATGGAGAGCTGCACAATGAAGTTAGGATTTTTATACGCGGGACAGGGCAGCCAGCACCCCGGCATGGGCGCTGACCTGTATGAGCGCTTCCCCACCTTCCGCGCCGTGCTGGACAGCGCCGCCGAGCAGGTGAATTTCAATTTGAAGGAAGTCTCCTTCACCGATGCGAAGGGCGTTCTGAATCAGACCCGCTATACCCAGCCCTGCATGGTGGCCTTCGCCGCGGGCATGACCGCGCTGCTGGCGGAGCGGGGCATCGTCCCCGCCGCTGCCGCCGGACTGTCTCTGGGCGAGTATTCCGCCCTCCACGCCGCCGGGGTCTTTGACGCCGACACCGCCGTGGAGCTGGTGGCCTTCCGCGGCAAAGCCATGGAGGATGCCGCAGCCGGACGGCCCTCTGCCATGGTAGCGGTGCTGGGGCTGGACCGGGCGGCCTTGCAGGAGGCCTGTGACGAGGCTTCCGCCCACGGCTGCGTGGTCATCGCCAACTACAACTGTCCCGGCCAGCTGGTCATCGGCGGTGAGAAGGCCGCTGTGGAGAAGGCCGCCGCCATTGCCAAGAAAAAGGCCCCCCGCCGCTGTCTGCCGCTGAAGGTCAGCGGTCCCTTCCACACACCCCTCATGGCCCCCGCCGGAGACGCGCTGGCGGAGCGGTTCCGCACCGTGGAGTTCCGGGAGCCGCAGATCCCCGTGATCTTCAACTGTCTGGGCGCGGAGCGTTCCGACGGCGCTGCCATCCCGGAGCTGCTGGTGCGGCAGGTGCAGAGCAGCGTCTACATGGAGGATTCCCTCCGCCGCATGGCCGCCATGGGGCTGGACGCGCTGGTGGAGATCGGCCCGGGCAAGGCCCTCAGCGGATTTGTGAAGAAAACCGTCCCGGAGCTGCCGGTGTACGCTGTGGAGACCGCGGCGGAGCTGGAACAGCTGACGGAGACCCTCAAAGGAGCATCACTATGAATTTTTCTGAGAAAACAGCCGTCGTCACCGGCGGCAGCCGGGGGCTGGGCCGGGCGATCTGTCTGGAACTGGCCCGGGGCGGAGCCAATGTGGTGCTCTGCTACGCGGGCAACGAAGCGGCGGCCAATGAGACCGCTGCCGCCTGCGAATCCCTTGGGGCCAAGGCCGTGGCCGTCCGGTGCGACGTGTCGAAAGAGGACGAGGTGAAGGCCCTGATGGACGCCGCCCTCAAGACCTTCGGCCGCATCGACATTCTGGTGAACAACGCGGGCATCACGAAGGACGGCCTGCTCATGATGATGAAGCCGGAGGATTTTGACGCCGTCATCGCCGCCAACCTCCGGGGTGCCTTCCTCTGCATGAAGGCCGTGGCCCGGCAGATGGTGAAGCAGCGCTATGGCCGCATCGTGAACCTCTCCAGCGTGGTGGGTCTCCGGGGCAACGCCGGACAGGTGAACTACGCCGCCAGCAAAGCCGGTGTCATTGGTATGACCAAATCCCTCGCCAAGGAGCTGGCGGGACGGAACATCACCGTCAACGCCGTGGCCCCCGGCTTTATCGACACGGATATGACCGCCGCGCTGACGGAGACCGCGAAAAACGCCGCCCTGGGGGCCATCCCCATGGGCCGCATGGGGGTGCCGGAAAACGTGGCCAAGGCCGTGGCCTTTTTAGCCGGCGAGGACGCGGGCTACATTACCGGGCAGGTTTTGGCCGTTGACGGCGGCATGAGTATGTAAGGAGGAACGCGACATGGAACGACGCAGAGTTGTTATCACCGGTCTGGGGGCTGTGACCCCCATTGGACTGACGGCGGGAGAAAGCTGGCAGGCCGTGAAAAACGGCGTGTGCGGCATCGGCCCCATCACCCATTACGATCCCGCCGCCCAGAAGGTGAAGCTGGCGGCGGAGGTAAAGGGCTTCGATCCGGAGGCCCTGCTGGGCCGCCAGGAGTCCAAGCGCATGGGCCGCTTCACCCAGTTCGCCGTGGCGGCGGCCCGGGAGGCCCTGTCCGACGCCGGTTTCTCCGTGGAGCAGGCGGAGGCGGACCGCTGCGGTGTGATCCTCTCCAGCGGCATCGGCGGACAGGCCATCACCGAGGCGGAGCACAGCCGGGGGCAGGAAAAGGGCTTCGACCGGGTCTCCCCCTTCTACGTCCCCACCGCCATCTGCAACATGGCGGCGGGTCAGGTGGCCATCGACGCGGGCTTCCGGGCCATGTGCTCCTGCCCTGTCACCGCCTGCGCCGGGGGCACCAACGCCGTGGGCGACGCGTTCCACTACATTCGGGACGGCTACGCCGAGGTCATGCTCTGCGGCGGCACCGAGGCCTCCATCACGCCCATGTCCATCGGCGGCTTCACCTCCATGAAGGCCCTGACCCAGACGGAGGACCCTGACCGGGCCTCCATCCCCTTTGACGCGGAGCGCAGCGGCTTCGTCATGGGCGAGGGCGCAGGCGTGCTGCTTCTGGAGGAATTGGAACACGCCAAGACCCGCGGGGCGAAGATCTACGCCGAGGTGGTGGGCTACGGCGCTACCTGCGACGCTCACCACATCACCGCCCCTCTTGCGGACGGCAGCGGCGGCGCCAAGGCCATGGCCATGGCGCTGACCGACGGCGGCGTTTCTCCGGAGCAGGTGGGCTACATCAACGCCCACGGCACCTCTACCCACCTCAACGATGCCGGGGAGACCGCCGCAGTGAAAACCGTGTTCGGTCCCCACGCCTATCAACTGGCCATGAGCTCCACCAAGTCCATGACCGGACATATGCTGGGAGCCGCCGGCGCCGTGGAAGCCATCTTCACCGCCCTGAGCCTGCGGGACGGCTTCCTCCCCGCCACCATCCACTATCAGACCCTGGACCCGGACTGCGATCTGGATGTGGTGCCCAACGAGGGCCGTCCGGCGGACATCCGGTACGCCCTGAGCAACTCTCTGGGCTTCGGCGGACACAACGGCAGCCTGCTGCTGAAGAAATGGGAGGACTGACATGGGCTTGCAGTTAAATTCCAATGAGATCGCCGAGATCCTGCCCCACCGCTACCCCTTCGCGCTGGTGGACCGCATCACCGACGGGGAATCCGGCGTGTGGGCCAAGGGTATCAAGTGCGTCAGCGTGGGCGAGCCGTTTTTCTGCGGCCACTTCCCCCAAAAGCACGTCATGCCCGGTGTGCTGATCTTAGAGGCGCTGGCCCAGGTGGGGGCCGTGGCGATCCTATCCCTGCCGGAGAACCGGGGGAAGATCGCCCTGTTCGGCGGCGTGAAAAACGCCCGGTTCAAGCGGCAGGTCATCCCCGGAGACGTTCTGGAGCTGGAATGTACCCTCACCAAGCGCCGGGGGCCGGTGGGCATCGGCGCCTGCACCGCCACGGTGAACGGCGAGACCGCCTGCACCGCGGAGCTGATCTTCGCCATTCAGTGACGGCCTCTCCCCTTTCGGATGCTCAAGCTTGTTATTCCAAATTACAGCACAGCAGCGGCAAATTGCCGCTGCTGTTGTTCATTTACGGATAGATGTCCGCCACATTCCGTCCAATGATCCTGCAAAGTGCCTGTTTTCTTCACCAAAATGCACAAAATTTAAAAATTTTGCCGCAAAGAATTGACAGCGGCAGGCGCTATTCATATAATAAAAACTCCGACCCGGCCCACACCTGAATCGAGAGTCGGGCAAAACAGAGCATATACGGCAGGCCCCCTGTTCCCTATGGGCGGCCCACGCCGATACGGTATGGAAAATGGTGGCAAAATGACGAAACAGAGAACGACCCCGACTGCAAAACGGAATCACGGATTTACACTGATGGAGATGCTGATCGTTGTGGCCATCATCGCCGTTCTGGTGGCCGTCGCGATCCCGACCTTCAGTTCACAGCTTCACAAGGCGCGCGTCGCAACCGACTGGGCCAACGTGCGAAGCTATTACGCCCAGCTCCAATATGAGTTCATGGAGACGGGGGAGATCAATAAGGCTTATCTCCATGAATTGGGTACGCCAGGTCTCAACTCTTTCTACCTAAGCGGACAGGAAATCACACTCAAAGCGGGATCTATCTGGATAGCTGAGTGCCCGAACGGATACAACATTCTTTATTACTGTAATGAAGAGCACGGCGGATGCCAATTGGTCCTATGAACTGACCCCGGCAAAGAAGCAGAAAAACCTATTTGCTCCCTTCCCCCGTTGGCAAGGGAGACGAACCCGGGCGCTGTGCTTGCGCAGCGCCCGGGGTTTTTGTATCTTTGGCAGCAGATTGAGAGACTCAAGTGAATGAAATGACAAAAAAGCTGCGAAGCAGCGATATCAAGTAGGCTTTTCTAAAATAACATGACTGGGTTCTACGGTTACCGAATGAGCCGAAAGATGATCACCATTGTTCGGCAAGTAGAAAATCCGCAAGGTGAACAATCCGGATGCCGTCCTCGATGCCGGTATCCATCTCGTTGAGGGTAACAACATATTTGGGGTAATGATCGCGAATCTCCATCAGGTTCCCCACCTCGCGGTCCGATGCTTCTGGGATCCGGACGCAGACCTGCACATAAATGCGCTCGTCGCGGCGCGTTGCAACAAAGTCGATCTCCTTTGTATCGTTCTTGCCGATGTAAACATCGTAGCCGCGGCGCTTCAATTCGAGGTACACGATGTTCTCCATCGCGCCGTCCAGCATTTTGCGGTTATAACCCAGCAGCGCGTATTTCAGGGAGACATCGGCAAGATAATACTTCTCCTGCGTTTTCAGGATGCTCTTGCCTTGCAGGTCATAACGTTCGCAGGGGTAGATGATAAACGCCTGCTCCAGCCAACGCAGGTAGTTGTAGATACTCTCCACCGAGACCTTGCGGTGCTCGCTTTTCAGGAAGGTGGAGATCGAGTTTGCTGAGAAAGTCTTACCCATATTTTCGATAATATACTTCACCACACGGTCAAAAAGATCCTGCTTGTTGATGCGGTGACGTTTGACAATATCGCGGGAGACTACGGTATGGTAAATGCCGTTGACGATCTGATAGGCGCTCTGTTCATCGTACTCGCTGAGCGCGATGATGGGAAAACCGCCGAAGCGGATATACTCCTCCAGCAGTTCCCTGCGGGATAAAGTGCTGTCGGCCTTGAAGTCCAGATATTCCTTAAACGACAGCGTATAGACAGGAATGGACACATAGCGGCCCGTCAGATAGGTGGAGATCTCGCTGGACATGAGCTTGGAGTTGGAGCCGGTCACATAGATGTCGGCATCCGCACTTTCCAACAGGCTGTTGACCGCCTTCTCCCAGCCGGTGATTTCCTGAATCTCGTCCAGCAGAAGATAGCAGTGTCCCTTGCCCGCCATGGCAGCGGTCAGCTCGTCATACATCTGCTTGGCGGTGATGTTCTCGGGAATATCCATCTCCGTGTACCGCTTGCAGATGATCTGGTCCTCCCCTACGCCGCGCCGCAGCAGCTCCTCTCTCAGCATCTCAAAAATCGTAGACTTGCCGCAGCGACGGATACCGGCAAGTATCTTGACGAGCGGCTTGTCGATAAACGGCTCGATTGCCGCGATATAGTCCGGTCTGTTGATCATCGTATCGCCTCCCTACAGCTAATAGTATACCCAAAATAGTTTGTATATTCAACAAGTTTTTAAGGTCTAAAACAAAAAACTTTTCAGTTTGGGCATTCTAAGTGATACGTGGACCACCTTTGGTCATCTCGCCGGTTTCGTCTGTATCCCCTTTTTGTCGGAAAACTGTGTCTTCCGGCAAGTGCTCGTTTCATTTTCAGCAGGGAGACGAACCCGGGCGCTGTGCAAGCACAGCGCCCGAGGTTTTTGTATCTCCAATAGTATTCGTTTTTGCTCGATCAACCTCCGCCGCCATGGCGGCTGGGCCCGACATCAGAAGAGGAACGCTCTCGTCCGCGGCATCCGGCTGAGCGCCATCTGCATGGAACGCACCCAGCCAAAACCGCTCTGGGTCTCCCCCGCGCCGGGGGCGATCATGTGCATCAGCTTTGCGGCCAGCAGATGCAGCTCCTCTGTCTGTTCCCGGTAGGACTTCAGATAATCCTCCGTCCGCGGATAGTTCCGATCAAAGGCCGGAGCGGCGATCCTCGCGTCGAAGGCGGGCTGGTAAGGGTGATCCAAGGTCAGCTCCACCCGGAATTCTCTGACGGGGGCAGGCACATCGAACCGGGGCCGGCGCAGATCGTTGGTCCGCTCCCGTTCCCGGCGCTCCTCGCTGCTCTCGGTCCCCGCGCGGTGCAGGCCATCCATGGCCTCCCAGCGCTCAAATTTCTGGCGCTCCAGATGGAACCGGGCGATCTCCGCCGCCATAACGTTCACCTGGTCGGGCACATCGCTGACGGTGCACTTCAAGGTACCGATGCCGCTTTCAAACAGCGGCGCGCCGTCCTCGGAGATACGGAAGGAGCGCAGCGCCTTCCCCTCCAGGACCCAGCCGTCCTCCCCTACGCGCAGCAGTCCGTGCTCCTCATCCAGAAACAGGGGACCGTCCCCCTGGTCGGCGCGGAAGCAGTATGTGGACTGGAACGCCGCCTGCAAAGCCTGATTCTCCTGAAGCGCGGCGGCGTGCGGCTCAGATTCTGTTAAGGGCCGCTCGTTGACATGTTCGCAGACCGGACAGTTCTCTTTGTTATCACTGAATGCTCCCATCATGGCCCTCCTTTTCTTATCAACATAGCTACGGCTACAGGAAAAGCTGCTGTTGGTTCTTGATATGGTCATGATACACCGGGAAGCATGAAAAAGGGACGTCTCTGCACGAAACGTCCCCAAAATGACATGAAATGTAATTTGGCCGTCAGAGGGAGACCCGCAGGACAAACTTTCCCTCCTTCACGGAGAAGCTGTAAAGCCCGCCATACCGCTCCACAATGGCGCAGATGCTGCTCACGCCGATGCCGTGGCCCGGTCGGTCCGTTACCGGAATTCCATCCTCGAACCGCACGGCCTCCCGGCAGTCGTTGACCACCTGCAAGAAGAATTTTTCGTTTCTCTCGTAGGTCTGTACCTCGATGCTGTCGTCTGCCCCCTTGCAGGCGTGAAGGGCATTTTCCAGCGCATTGGACAGCAGCACGCACAGATCGCTCTCCGAGATGGGCAGGATGTGCGGCAGCACCGCCTGCAGGGAGAATTTCACGCCCTGAGCCTCCGCCCGGGCCGCGAAGGCGGAGAAGATGAGGTTCGCCGCCTCGTTCTCGCAGTAGGTCACCACGCGGGCCGCCTCGATTTCCGCGTTGATCTCGTGAATGTACCGCTGGGCCTGCTCGTACTGTCCGTTTTCCAGACAGCCGGACAGGTATTGCAGATGGTGCCGCAGATCGTGCCGGTAGGCTCTGGTTTTCTGCTGAGATTCCCGGAGAGCTTCGATCTCCCGCACCGCCTGACCGACTTGCAGATTCAGGCTGTTTTGCAGCTGCTCCAGATGGGCCCGGGCCTCCTGCTCCTTCGACAGCCGCGCCAGAAACATCAAATACGCCACGCAGCACACAAAGGGCATGAACTCCACCACAGCCGGATCTCCGTCGGCAAGGAGATTCGTATAGACCCGGGTCAGATAGTCAAAGGCGTAATACAGGGCCGGCGTGCAGCCGAACTGGCACTGGACGGTCACCGAATAGCGGGAAACGGACCGCACTGCCGGTGCCGTCCGCAGCAGCAGGAGCAGCAGTGGCAGCGTCACGATCAGCTCCACCGCATACTGCATCCGATCTCCCCCGGAAAACTCCCACTCGCAGCCCAGCGCCAGCCACCGCCGGAGCTGGCAGCAGAGGTAGGCTGTCAGCACAGAGATCACCGGCCAGAGCCGCTCGTGGCTCAGCACGCAGAGGGTGATCGCCAGAGGAAGATGAGTATGGAGGGGGTAGAGATACGGCCCCAGCGCCGGGTCGATCCCCAGATAGACGATCCCCTGGATCAGGAAAATGGCCAGGGTGGAAGCAACCATGCAGCAGACGTTCCGCCGGGTCCACCGGATGTTGCAGAAGGCGGCGGAGAGCACGATGCCGAACAGTCCCACCGCCACGGTATTACACGCATAAAGGATCGTATCCGCCGTCATGTCAGAAACACCTGCTTTCTGCGGAAGGCGTATTCCAAATACAGATCCTTCAATTCCGCGTATTTTCCCCGTGGGACGGGCAGTTCCGCCAGAGAATCCATAGTGATGGTCTTGGGCACGATGGACTTGATGTGATCCAGATTCACCAGATAGGATCGGTGGATCCGCAGGAAATTGTCATGTTCCGTCAACTGCTCGCAGAGATGATCCATACCGCCGCCGCTCTCCAGCACCGTGCCGTCCGTCAAGTGCAGCCACAGGGCCCGGCCCAGCACCTCGCAGTATTCCAGCTTGTCCAGCTCCACCCGGGTGATGCCACTTTTGCAGCGGAGGATCAGGCTCATACTGCCGCTTTTGGCACATTCCGCGATCACGGAGTCCAGCAAGCGGAAAAAACTCTCCTGCCAGATGGGCTTGAGCTGGTAGAAATAGGCCCCCACGGTGTAGGACTCCACGGCGAATTCCGCCGAGGAGGTAAGGAAAATAATTTTCATGCTCTGGTCATACCGGCGGATCTCCCGGGCGGTATCGATCCCGTTCTCCCCCGGCATCATCACATCCAGCAGCAGAATATCAAAGCGGGTCCCCCGCTCGATCTCTGTCAGCAGCTCCAGGGGACTCTGAAAGGCTGCGGAGGTGATTTCCACGTTCCGCTCCACCCGGTAGCGGTCCAGCAGCACCCGCAGCTCACTCAATATGGACAGATCATCGTCGCAAAAGCCAATTTGTATCATGAACGCTCACCTTTTCGGTCTGTGTCGGTTTTTGGGTATCCGTTATCGCAGCTCTGCCACCTGCCTTCATCCGGTCAACCACGAACCGCGGCCGTGACAACGAACTTACTACTTAGTTTAGGTTATCGGCCCAGCTTTGTCAATCGCATTCCCACTCCAAGCGCAGGGAAGTCCGTCATGCAGGAATAGCTTGCGGATCCTGTAAAGCTCTGCTACAATCATTTCACCCGAGCAAAAGAGTAAATGAGTAAAAGAGGGAAACGATCATGAAAATCGATGGAAATGAACTGGCCATTCTGCAAAACGATCTTGATCGCCGTGGGCAAAAGCAGGAGGCATGGAAGATCAAACAGGAGTTTCTGAAGCAGGTCCGGGAGAGCGGGGATCACTGTCCCTGTCAGGAGAAGTGCCCGCACCATGGCAACTGCTTTGAATGCGTAACGCTCCATCGCGGGCATCGTGACCACCTGCCCATGTGTATGTGGGATATGCTGAATGAGCGCATTGCGGCGCTGTCACACATGACTGAGGGAACGCTGTACGAATATGAGAAAAAGCAAGCAGCCTGCACGGATTGCGAGGGCTGCCCCGGCTGCGGCGAATGAGCCAAAGCAGATCATAGCAAGCGCTCGAAGGTCTCCCCTTCGAGCGCTTTTTGGCGGAAAACGCCTTCCGCTCATAAGGAATCCGTTGTAAATCAGGAAGAAATGTGCTATCTTCTTTAGGCAAGTATCCGCGCAGGATTCCTGACAATCCCAAATAAAGGAGCTTTTCATGCATACGATCCGATCCTGGTGCCGCGCTAACGCCATGCTGGTCATCTCACTGCTGGCGGCGGCAGCGACCGCTTTCTTCGTTCCTCCCGACAGCGCATATCTGGGGTATTATGACCTCAAGACCCTCTCCTGCCTGTTCAGCGTTCTGGCGGTGGTGGGCGCACTGCGGGATCTGGATATCTTTTCCGCCCTTTCCCAACGGATGGTGCACACCTTTTCCACCGTCCGGGGCGTATGCACGGCGCTGGTGATCATCACCATGTTCGGCTCCATGCTCCTGACCAACGATACCGCCCTGCTGACCTTTCTTCCGCTGGGCTGGTTCGTCCTCTCCGTCACAGGGCAGGAAAAGCACGCCGCGCTGCTGTTCATTCTCCAGAACTGCGCCGCCAACCTCTGCGGAATGATCACCCCCTTCGGCAATCCGCAGAATCTCTACCTCTTCAGCTATTACGGCATCCCCGCCGGGACGTTCTTTTCCGTGATGCTGCCGCCCTTCATCCTGTCCACCGTCCTCATTCTCCTTTGCTGCCTGCTGTTCCCCAAGGACCGGCTTACGGTGCCGGAGGCGCAGGTCGTCGTAGACCGCCGCCGGGCCGCGGTCTACGGCGGGCTCTTCTGTCTGGCCGTCGCTATGGTGCTGCGGCTGATCCCCTACGGTCCCGGTCTGGCCGTCATCGTTCTGGCGCTCTGGTTTCTGGACCGGCATGCGCTGAAGTCCGTGGACTGGGGGCTTCTGGCCACCTTTGCCGCTTTCTTCACCTTTTCGGGCAACCTTGCCCGGATGGAGCCTGTCCGGATGCTGTTTGTCCGGCTCTTATCCCACGGGACCATGCTGATCTCCGCCCTCACCTGCCAGATCATCAGCAACGTCCCCGCCGCGATCCTCCTAAGCCGTTTCACGCAGAATGCCCGCGGCCTTTTGGCCGGCAGCATCAGCGGCAGCGACGTGACGCGGG
>OGGK01002026.1_pt1 | contig 11283 bp, 15 predicted proteins | sample 1571171 | NCBI WGS metagenome assembly OGGK01 (sample SAMEA2581958, study PRJEB24529) | metagenome | biome: Human gut stool | place: China | collected 2011 | reverse complement strand
TCTTGGATTTTACGATTTATCAGAGTGCGGTTTCTCCTACACATAATTATATGTTGCGCGATTTGTATGATAAGTATGCCGCTCAGGGTTTGGAGATTTATCAGGTTTCTTTGGATGCTGATGAGCATTATTGGAAAACAACTGCTGATAACTTGCCATGGGTGTGTGTACGTGATGCTAATGGAGTATATTCCAGTATAGCTGCCGCTTATAATGTACAGTCGCTTCCTGCGGTTTTCCTTATAAACAAGAAGAGCGAATTGAGTGCTCGCGGTGAGACAATTAAGGATTTGGATGCAGCAGTAAAGGCTTTATTATAACGTGTTATAAATTAGAAGATTTCATTTAAATATGTTACAAAGCAGTACTTTTTGCTTGACACGCATTATTTAAAAGTCTATCTTTGCAAAGGAAATAGGAAAGAGGGTTCCAGCATGCTGACCATGTTGGAATTCTTTTTTGTTTATAGTACCATTAAAAAATACATATAAAATAAGGAGGAAAAAAGTATGGCTTATATGTCAGAAGAAGGCTACAATAAGTTGTTGGCCGATTTGAAACAGCTGGAAACGGTAGAGCGCCCGAAAATTGTGGCAGCTATTGCAGAAGCGCGAGACAAGGGAGACTTGTCTGAGAATGCAGAATATGATGCAGCAAAGGAAGCCCAAGGTCTTCTTGAAATGAAAATCAATAAGTTGAAACAGGTGATTGCCGACGCTAAGATTATTGATGAATCTAAATTGAAGACTGACAGTGTACAGATATTGAATAAAGTGGAACTGAAGAACGTGAAGAATGGTATGAAGATGACTTATACTATTGTTTCTGAAAGCGAAGCTAACCTGAAAGAGGGAAAGATTTCTGTAAACACTCCGATTGCGCAAGGTTTGCTTGGTAAAAAGGTAGGAGATGTTGCTGAAATCAAAGTACCGCAAGGTATGATTAATCTGGAAGTAGTAAACATTTCATTTTAAAAGAAAGGCAGGTCCGTATGCGGGCTTGCCTTATTTTATATATATTATAAAGTTATGGCAACAATATTCAGCAGAATTATCGCAGGTGAAATACCTTGCTATAAGGTGGCGGAGGATGATAAATTCTTTGCATTTCTTGATATTAATCCATTGGTGAAAGGTCATACATTGGTCATTCCCAAACAGGAAGTAGACTATATATTTGATTTGAGGGATGAGGATTTGGCTGAGATGCATGTCTTTGCAAAAAAAGTGGCGTTAGCTATCGGTAAGGCTTTTCCTTGCAAGAAAGTGGGTGAAGCCATTTTAGGCTTGGAAGTTCCTCATGCACATATTCATTTGATTCCTATGCGGAATGAAAAAGATATGCTCTTCTCTAATCCTAAACTGAAATTGACAGATGCAGAATTTAAGGTAGTAGCCGAAGCTATTCGTATGGCACTCTAAGAGATTTAATTTCCTCCTCTGTATAAAAGCGGTAGTTGAAAACAACAACTACCGCTTTTTATTATGCTTAAAGATTTACTTCATTATTTGTTAAATATAATCCTCTCCCAGTTTGATTTGGGCATCATTTACATATTTACGGATGGAATGTTCTTCATCTTTCTTGCAAATTAGTAGCACATTATCTGATTCGGCAATGAGGTATCCTTCCAAGCCGTCAATAACAGCAAGTTTGTTTTGAGGAAGGACAACGATATTATTCTTGCTGTTATACAGTAAAGACTGACATTTCAAAGTGACATTTTCCAACTCGTCTTTTTGAGAAAGGTCATACAGAGAACCCCATGTACCTAAATCGGACCAACCGAAATCTCCTAATGATACATATACATTATCAGCTTTCTCCATGATGCCGAAATCAATAGAGACATTAGGGCATGCCGGGAAATTCTCATCTATGAATTTCTTTTCCTCAGGTGTTCCATATACGTTCTTCCCGGCTGTCAGTTTGGTCGCTAATTCGGGTAGGAGCAACTCACCGGCTTTGATAATGCTATTTACATTCCACATAAAAAGACCGGCATTCCAGTAAAACTCTCCACTTTCTACGAACACTTTGGCTAATTCCAACTCAGGCTTTTCAGTGAAAGTCTTTACTTTATAGAAGTTACTGTCTATATGTTCTGCAATTTGTATATAGCCATATCCTGTTTCGGGACGGTTAGGCTTGATGCCGAGGGTTAATAATTTGTCTGATTTTGAAACAAATGCCAAACCTTTTTCGATAGCGGTAAGAAATTCACTTTCTTTAAGGATAAGATGATCTGAAGGAGCTACTACAATGTTGGCATTTGGATTCAATGCACGGATATGATAGGCTGCCCATGCAATGCAAGGTGCCGTGTTCCTGCGTGTAGGTTCTAATAAAATTTGTTCAGGCTTTAATTCGGGAAGCTGTTCTTTTACTAAGTCTGCATATAGGTCATTTGTTACGACCAGTATGTTTTCTGTAGGTATTATTTTACTGAAGCGATCAAATGTCTGTTGCAATAATGAACGCCCTGTGCCAAAAAAATCCAAGAACTGTTTTGGAAGAGTTTTGCGGCTGAAAGGCCAGAAGCGACTGCCAATTCCACCACCCATGATTACACAGAAATTATCCTTATTGGTCATCATATTAAATGTTTTAAAAGTTTCTGCTAAAGTACTGCATATTTTATAAACAAGGAATGCTTCCTGCATATTTTCTTACTTTTTTCGCCTTTTTTTGATAAAAGTATTGCAGGTTTCAAAAAAAGCCGTATCTTTGCACCGCAATTGAGAAATCAAGATGCCCAGATGGCGGAATCGGTAGACGCGCTGGTCTCAAACACCAGTGGATTCACTTCCATCCCGGTTCGACCCCGGGTCTGGGTACAAGTATAAGCGGTTAAGTTGTTGAAAAATAGACACTTAGCCGCTTTTCTTTTGTTCTAATGCTTAAATTTGACCTACTTTTGTACTACCATTTGAAAGTCGCACCCATTATTTGCAGATGAAAGCATAAGAAAAGCCCTTCACATTCTCACGAACACGAAGGGCAGAACAAATATTTAATTCTTGTTTCTACAAGAACGTGATGCAAAGATACACATTCCTTCCGGCATATCAAACCTGCCGTCTCGCTTTCTCCCCGATGGAGGTCTGACCCACTTTTCCGCATCCCCCTCCCCGGTCTGCCCGATTTTCGGCTTTAGTCCGTCCCCACTCAAATTTTTTTTTGAAAATTTTCTCTATCAAAAGAAAATCGTATCTTTGTGGTGATAATGTCCTTTACGGTAGATAGTCGAAGCATAGTAGGCTATCTGCCGTTTTTCTTTTTGAAGCCATCCTGCAAAGTGCCCTTGCGCCCTCTCTCGCTTCATCCCAGCCCCAACACGGCATTTTCTCCACTTTGGCGGTACAAGTTATCACCTTGCTTTGAGATAACGCCTTAAAACGCTTCCTTAACTTAAAGTGATACTTTAATAAATAGTATTAATTATTTGTAGTTACAGGATTTATGGCTATATTTGCATAAATCAAAAAAAGGAGGATAGTATGGAAAAAGTAAACGAACATGAATTTGACGATATTGTCAGGGTTGTAAAGGAAAGAAGGGAAAATGAGGCTCCCCGATATTGCAGTTTTGTGGAATCTGTCTTCGGGGAAATGCGAAGAATGAGCGAGGCAAAGGCGAAACAGATAGAACGGATGCAGAAAGGAGGTTGCAAATGAAGAAGCTAATCTACACCAATGAGAGCCGTCTGATGTTGCAGACTGGCTACAACAATGATTGGGCAAAAGCCGTAAACGTTGCTATCGGGGAACTGAAAGACGTTGCCGGGGAACTGAAGGACGAGCAAATACGGAAATTTCTTTCTTCACCTTCTTCTCTTTGTGATGAACTTGTCGAGGCTGCAAGAAAAGAGTATGATGCTTACATGAACAATGTACCGAAGTCAGTACGGATTTCAACTGCGTTTTCTGACGGCGGTATTTCTGACGCTGTGAAAGCCATCCACAAAGCGTTAACGGCAAAAAAGCCTCATCAAATTGTAGATAAGACAACCATCAAAGACGGTGTGTGCGCTCTTGATGATGAAGGGATGGCGGCATTAAAAGCTGAATGTTCGGTGTACGGTGGCGAAGAAGCCGAAAGGGTTTGGAAACTTTCTGTAAAAGCTGCAAAAGCATTGAATGAATTGAATGAGGCAATCAGAGGTAACAACGCCTTTGCGGAAGCGGTGGAGTGCTGGGGACGTTGGCAGGGCTTTATAACCATCAATGACGATAAGACGGAACACTACAAGCCCAATCCCAATATATTGAATACCCTACCGGGTGAGAAAGAATAGTTCTATCCTCCTGATAGCAAGCGGCTACGACCTTCACCGCTATAAATAACGAAGGATGTCCGGCACGATGAAAGAACCTAAAGCGGTGAGAGGGAGAAAAGGTTACTCCAGTGCTTGTAATCCGCAAACGAGGGGTGGGCAAATGTTCACTCCTTTTTTGATACTAAAAAGAAAGCAATGAAATGAATAGTATAAACGATGATATGCCCTGCTTTGGTGTTCCTATTGATGTACGGGTATCACGTGGTCGGTTGCGTTGCGTGCCACCTTATGCAGACCAGGAACTCGAATTTTCACAAGTAGAGGGGCGGCTTATGTCCGTATCAAAAACCAAATGGCATGGCTTTCCTTACTGGTGCGTGTGCTTGTATGACGGAGTGAATGAGTATCATGTACTTTTCTTTCTCAAATCCGCTATGTTCGTTTATTTGCTCCGCTGCATTCATGGACGAAATGTAAGACATATCTCTATCGAAATCGGAACGCTTTCAGACGGTAATGTGCAGATGGTAGTGGAGGGTGACAATCTCCGTCTTTCTCCTACTGATATTGAACTTCCACCGATAAGACGGAAGCGAAAAGAAAAGGGAAAGCCTTATTTTTGTGATTATTCTGAAAGATTGAAAACCGTGCAAAAGATTGTGGATGAAATGAATATCCAACCCACACGCACACATGAGGGATAGGGGGGCTGATTTCGCTTACATTTTCCAAATTAGTTCCAAACTTTTTCCTGATATTTTCCTCTCCTCTTCCTTTGACGCGTATAATATACTGATAATCAATGTAACACAATTTTGCGGCACACAAAAAAAAGACGGCTACCAATCAGCAACCGTCTCTTTCTCTAAATCCTAATCAGCGAAGGGACTTTCCCCTACAATTCCATTGCCATAGAACCTAATCCATCGGGGGAGGTATTTCTCTGAATGCCGAATCTGTTCCGCTGAAAATCCCAACTTATAAGCCATTTCCTTTGAACCTGAAAGCCCGTTGGCTTTATAGAAATTCTCGTCGGCAAATATATCGGCAAATCTTCCTGAAATATCAATCCTCATTCTTATTTTCAGACCATTAAAATACTCTGTTTTTTCTATGTACATATCTTTTTCTTTTTTATGTTAAAACTCTGCGAAAGGGTCTTGCTTCGTATCGAAGGGTAACTTCTCTGAATCGCATTCGTAGAATGAGGTAAGTTCCGCATCGAACCGGCATATAAAGTCTCCGATAGCCCCGTTCCTGTTTTTCGCAATCCGTATCATCGCTGTGCCGTTTGTGCTAATCGCTTCATTTGGTTTTGGATATTGCACTCCGTACACTTCGGGACGATATACTAACAGAACCATGTCGGCGGCTTCTGCCATCTGTCCCGAACCTCTTAATCTCTCTTTCTTCGGGCAAGGATTATTCAAGTCCCTGCTAAGTTGGGAGAGTAACAATATAAAGATATTCAGTTCTTTGGCGATGTTTTTCAGCCGTCTTGCAACTTCTCCTAAGTGCTGTTCCTCATTGGACTGCCTTTGGGTATTTATGGTTAGGATTTGGGCGTAATCAATAATTGCTCCCGAAATGCCATACTTTGATTTCATTGAGCGTATAGAACTGATAATCATATCTATATTGCTACTACTTCTATCATCGAAAAATAGGCAATCCATAGGCAAAGAACCTACCGCCTTATCTATTCTCTGCAATTCTTCGGATGATAGCGGTCTATCTGTGATTTTAGTGGATGGCACTCCGCTGACGGTGGCTATCATCCGGGCGCAAAGCTGCTCACGTGTCATTTCCATGGAATAAAATGCTATCCGCTTTTCCTGCTGAATGGCCGATAATGTAAGGGCTTGCGCAAACGATGTCTTTCCCTGTGATGTGTCGCCTGCTATTATAATGAGGTCGCTCGGTCGTAAGCCTCCTGCGGAATCTAATTGAGAGAACCCCGTCTTTGTGCTATATCCGATATTCTTTCCCGAAAGGTTGTCATTTATAATTGTGTATATGATATTTACGCCCTCTCTCATTGTGGAAATGGAAGTGTTCGGCAAATCAAATGCGGTCTCAATTTGCGCCTTAAATTTGCAGTGGGCCTCATCCAACGGCATAACCTCCGAACTTCCTGCGCTTACAAGTTCCTGACCGATAAGCCAAAGTTTTCTTCTTATTTCTAAATCCTTAAGGTGGGCGGCATACACTATTTGGTCAAGTACTAAGCCTTTTCCGCTAATACGGGTAATATCGTAGGGTGTTATATCACTTCCCATCTTTGAGAGCTGTGCTTTCACGGTAATAATATCTACTGGCTCTCCTGCGTTATGAACTGCAGTGATAGCGGTGTATATCTCTTTGTTCATATTCTCATAGAAGCAATCCTCTGAAAGATACTCGTTTAAGCGGTCGTAGGAACTTGCATCAGCGAGGAGTGTCCCCAATACAGCCTCTTCACATTCAATGTCACGAACCTGTAAAGCTGTTGCGGCTTCTATGCGGTCTTTCTGATTTTTCTTATCGTTTCTCATTTGATACCTCCTTTTTAAGCCAATTTCTTAACGTACAATATAGATTTGTATATTTCTTCCGTAGGTCTTGGCGGTTTTCTATTTGAAGGATAGTCTGCGTTATCAGCTTCAGGTCGTAGGTCTCTTGCAACTTGGTGAGTTGTGCCTCTGTAACGAGGTTTGTGTAGTGGGCAAAGATATAAGGGGCGTTATCTTTGAGCCAATTTACATATTTACCATAAATTTCTCCACCTCGTAGCGAGTGCGTGCAGGCTTTAGCCGTAATATACTCCTTATTTAAATCCTTATTATAATCCTTATCCTTATTATAATCCTTATTACCTTGTTTTAGCTTGTTTTTTGGTTGTTTTTTGGTTGTTTTTACGTCCGTATCAACTTGTTTTTCAGCGTTTTTGTTTCCTTTTGGTGCTCCACCTTTTTTGCCGTTTTTCCATCTTTGAACGCTTGCTTCCAATATCGGACGCATCAACTTAAATAACGCTTTGGGGAATCCTTCAAGATTTGGCTCTTTCAGGTCTAAACTGAAATCGCAAATAGCCTCATACAGAATCAGTTTATCGCTATCTGACAAATCGCTTATACTTTCCTTGAATGACCTATAAAAGATAAAAGAATCTCTCATTTCTTACCTCCTTTCCTGTGCTTTGCGATAATAGCCATTAACGATACTTCTCCGCTTCGCCGGCATATGTTCATGCGCTCGGCTTCTTGCATAACTTTTCCTATGCGTTGAGGATTTCTTTCGTTTATTTCTTTTTTATTTCGCTGAATATCACTATCTTTGTGATGCTTCGTTGGGGCGGCTTCGGTCGCCTTTTTCTTTTGTGCCATAGCTACCTCCTTATCTTCTAAATTTAGACAATCCATTGGCTTCTGCCCTCAATACTTCCGACATCGGGAAAAGAACACGCCTTCCGATTTTTATAGGCGTAATTTTTTTATCATTTACCCAATTATTTAGAGTGCCTAAAGTTATCGCCCATCTGCTTGTTAGTTGCTCACGGGTAAGGTTTTCGTCCGCTACCGTTTCTTCTTGCTTGGGTAGGCTGTTAAGAACTTCCTCGGCTATCATTGTAGCGAGCGTTTTTAAATTTTCTCCAGTAATTTGAATTAGAATTTTCTCATCATTGAAATTTAATATATTCATATAATCAAACCGAAAGAACTCTGCGGATGCTTACTGCCAATGGGCTACCTTCTCCGATGTCCTTTGGTGTACCATTGGGGGAGAGGTAAGCGGTCTCTCCCTTGCTGGTAGCACAAAGTTAGGAGATTGATTTTTGGCATAAGGGATTAAAAATAAGGAGATTTTTGCTTTGGTACACATTTCCCATTGTTTGGTACAAAGTTTGGTACAAATGTGTTTAATATTAATGTGTTTCCATGAAAAAAAGAGTAAGCTAAAATGCCTACCCTTTCATTTTTAATACTTTGTACGTTTTATCCTCTGTCTTATCGCTTCGGGATTTTCTATAAGTCCAAATTCTTTGCACGCCCGTAAGAGTTCAGAGAATTTTCGATTTTTAATAAGTCCCCTTTGGTAGTATGTCCCCAATACCTTATCTTTTTCAGGATTTATTTCGATGGATTTTAGGAAAGTTCTTGCTTTGTTACTATCAATGAAGAATCCCTCTATTTGGGCAAATCGTGGGTCATCGCCTTTTAAGTATTCCTTGAAAATTTCAGAAAAGACGTATAATCTACCATAAAGACTATTTAATAAAAGAAAGGTACGTTCCTTTTCTCCATCCACCTTTTTAACGGCATCGGAGATAACATTTATCTTTTGAAGTGCTTTCTTTATTTCAATATCCGCATTTGATATTATTTCCGTAACCCTTTCGGGGTCGGCATCGAAAGCGGAATCAATGCCGTGCCGATTTTGCTCATAAAAATTCCACGCATCGCAAAGGTCTGTTTTCCCCTCATTCTCCCCAAAATAATTTTCTACTTCTTCCCGTGAGAGATTATAGGTATTCACTTCCCCAATATTGGTAAGGGCTGTTAGCTTCAGATTCAACTTTTTAAAATCGTAGTTGTTCCTTGTTATTTCGTCAATGCCCTTTGTGGCAGAAATAATCATTTCGGAAAGTTTGATAACCTTTTCTATATTCATAACTATTCCTTTTGCTCTAATTCTTGTGTTCGCTTCAAAACATCGCAAAGAATATAAATAGTGCTCATCTTGTCTTTTACATTCTCCACATTCCCATCGTCCGCTATCTGAACGTAGTCGAACGCCAATTCTATCAGTTCCTCGCGCAATTCGCTTGGTGTTATTGTACGATTAAAAAATTCTTCGATTGCGCTAAGGTCATATTCCTTGTTGTCATTTACTTTATTTGTTTCCATATCGTTTTGATTTTAGTATTAAAATTCCTTTTGTTTAAAAGCCGTTGTGCCCTGTCATTTCCTTCCAACAGGCACACACTAACCATATTATCACTAAAAAGTAAAACATAGTCACCTCCTTTTTTATTATTGTTTTTCCTGTTCCTCCGTAATGTCGGGATAGTCGTAAGTAACGCCTTCTTTGTTTGGCAAAGGGTTTATTAATCCCTTTTCGGCTAAGTCCCGAACCCTCTCCGTTTCTTCTTTCATATCCTTGCAGATACCCTTAAAGAAGTCCTGTAACTTATCATCTTTCCTTTCCATATCTTTGCTTTTTTGATGAGGCATCCCGAAGGACACCCCATCGGATTATTGTTAGAAAAGTCCGTCCTCACCTGCTGCATCTGCCACGCTGTTTGCATCATCATCGCCCGACTGCTTTAAATATTTGAAGAAGGTTTCGGGCTTCGTGTGACCGCTAACGCTCATCATTTGCGGAACGGTGAATTTTCCTGAAAGGTGCATAAGTGTTATGCAAGTTCTTCGGGCTGTATGGCTCATTACAAGCTGATAGCGTGGTTTTATTACTCTGCCCTTACCGTCTCTCTCAAATGTCATTCTTCCTGCTTCTTCGGCTTCTTTTTCCGTCTTGGTTAACAATGTGGGGACAAGCGTAGCCAGTGAAGGAACGGTCTCGGAAAGCTGCTTGCAGATGCTTTTTATGTAGCGATTGAAAACTACGTCCACGACTTCGGGAACGTTGTAATCGTATTTTTCAAGAAGGGAAACCAGCTTATCATTAATAATCGGGACTACTACGGCTTTGTTTGTTTTTGTCTGTGTCAACCGAAGTACGGGAACGCCCTTTGCAGTCGTGCCGACACAATCTTTTGTGATTTTGCTATAATCCGAAAATCTTTGTCCCGTATAGCATCCAATAAGAAATAGGTCTCTTACTTGTTCTTTAAGCCCGTCAAGTTCCATATTGAAAAGCGCATCCAATTCTTCATTTGTGAGGTATATTTCCGCTGCCTTGTCTTGGGCGTGGACGGTGGGACGGTAGAACATATCGGAAGGAATTGTTTTAGTCCGAACCCCGTCATCGAAAGCCCTGCCCATAATGGTGCGCAAGCAACTGATAAGGCGTACATACGTTGAGGGTAGATATTGCTTATTTAGGTAAGCGGAAAACTTTTCAACATAGCGTTTATCCACCTCATCCCACGTTGTTACCTTATTCTTTTTGTAGAACTCGGTGAAAATACGATGGAACTGCCCCCATATCTTAATGGAGTTGTGCTTATACTCCTGCTGTTTCTTGGTTAGGCTATTTGCATCTTCGCCTGTTAGACCTTGAATATACCTATCAATATAGAGTTTGACATCCTTTCTTTGTGCATCCACTGCCTTTTGCAAGCGTTCCTGTTGCTTTTCCTGTTCGGCTCTCACGTCTGCAAGTACGATAGTTTCGATAAGGCTGTTTGCTGTGTCAATGGTGAGTTTGTTGGCATCACGAAGGGAGCGAAGTCCGTTTTCTATGTCTTGCAGCTTCTTGTCGTAACCCAATTTGCGCATAAGGTTGCTAACCTTGACTTCGGACTGAAAGAGGTTGTTTTCTTCATCTAAAGAAAAAGTCTTGTCCCAATCAGTTAGGGACACGTCCAGCCCTGTGTTTAGCCATGTAGGAGTTTTCCCGAATTTAGGCTTAATATACAACTTTGTTGTACCTGCCTTTTTGCTTGTTCTTGTATAAAGTCTCATATCGAAATGGATTAAATATTTGTTCAATACAAAGATAATCATTCCGCTTTTTGTATGCAAATTTTTGACCTACTTTTGTACTACCACTTTTGTATTTTCTTGTACTACCTTGTACTACCGTTAAAAAATGTATATTTATAAAGTGTTGAAATACAATATATTTAGATGCAATAAAATACAATAAAGAACAATAAGTTGTACCACGGGTCTGGGTACTGAAGCGGAGAAAGTTGAAAAACTCTCTCCGTTTTTCTTTTCTACTTCTCGTAACTCATTGGTTTGCTGATATATTAAGGGATCAACGTAAAAACCTGAGGGATTTTCTTTTTTATGCATACAACATAGTCAGTCTATATAAAAAGAAAGCCTTATCTTTTA
>OGGK01002023.1_pt1 | contig 11298 bp, 7 predicted proteins | sample 1571171 | NCBI WGS metagenome assembly OGGK01 (sample SAMEA2581958, study PRJEB24529) | metagenome | biome: Human gut stool | place: China | collected 2011 | reverse complement strand
TGCGGCCCGTGACCTTGAGGAAGACGCACAGCGTGATGAGCACGAGCGCGGAGAGCAGCTGGTTCGCCGAGCCGAACAGCGGCCAGATGTTGGAGTAGCCGATCTTTGTGAGCACGTAGCCGAGCACGAGCGTCAGCACCGTGGAGAAATACGTGTTGCACAGGAGCTTGCGCCAGGGCTCGGCGTGGGCCATGTCGTCCACGCTGAAAAGCTCCTGGAAGCTCATGCGCGCGATACGCGCGACGGCGTCAAGGCTCGTGAGGGCGAGGGCGGAGACGCACATCGTCATAAAGACCGTGGCGGCGTAGTTCGGCACGCCGAACATCTCGAAGAAGCCCGCAACGCCGCGGCTGAAGATCTGGAACGGGGTACCGGCGGCGGGAGTGCCGTCCGCCGCAGCGGCCGCACCGGCCACGCAGAGTGCGAGCACGGCAAGCAGGCTCTCGAGGATCATCGCGCCGTAGCCGACCTTGAGCATGTCCTTCTCGTTTTCGACCGTCTTGGACGACGTGCCGGAGGAGACGAGGCTGTGGAAGCCGGACACCGCGCCGCAGGCGACGGTGACGAACAGGATGGGGAACATCGTGCCGAGCTTTTCATTGTTGAAGCCCGTGAAGACGGGGAGGTTCATCGTCGGATGCGCAACGAGAAGGCCGACGACCGCGCCCGCGATCATGCAGATGAACATGAAGGTGGTCATGTAGTCGCGCGGCTGCTTCAAAAGCCACATCGGGAGAACGGCGGCGAAGAAGATGTAGACGAACGTGATGTAGCTCCAAGTCGCCTTGCCGAAGATGAGTGGGCAGTTCATGCCGACGGCGAACGAGGCAACGATGCAGAGGATGCCGAGCGCGGCTTCCTTCCAGCCCGAGAGGTTCAGCTTCTTCTGCACAAGGCCGAAGACGACGGCGAACACCATGAACATGATGGACACCATACCGGCTGCGCCGTTGGTCTGCGCGGCGTCAGCAAGCTGCGTCACGCCGTCGACCACGGTGTAGGCGTTGAACGTGCCGGCGACCATGTCGGCGAACGCCGCGATGACGATCAGGCAGAACAGCCAGCAGAACAGCAGAAACAGCTTGCGGCCGAGCTTGCCGATGTACTTTTCGATCAGCATGCCCATGGACTTGCCGTCGTTTTTGACGGAGGCGTACAGCGCGCCGAAGTCCGTCACAGCGCCGAAGAAGACGCCGCCGAGCAGCACCCACAGCAGCACCGGCAGCCAGCCGAACGCGGCGGCCTGGATCGCGCCGGTGACAGGGCCCGCGCCCGCGATGGAGGAAAACTGATGGCTGAAGACGGTCCAGCCGTTGGTGGGGACAAAGTCCTTACCGTCGTTATACTTGACGGCGGGCGTCTGCGCCTTGGGGTCGATGCCCCAGGTTTTGGCGAGCCAGCGCCCATAGAGTGCGTAGGCAGCGACGAGGACGACCGCCGCGATCAGCACGATGACGAGTGTGTTCATGTGATTTCCCTTTCTTTCCTAAAAAAGCTGTGTTCTTCGTCAATGCCGGGAGCAAAAAGAAAAGCCCCGCCTCTGCTGCGGATTTTCCACAACGAAAACCCATCGCAAAGACGAAGGCCAATATCGCGGCGATATCCGCCGCAGATCTCAACTTCCGCGTTACCACTTTGCTTGCCGGAAAACCGGCCGCTCGACCGCTGCCCGAATGGATCGGAGAGCGTACCCTGTTAACGGTGGGGGACCGGCTGCGATTACTCGGCGTTTGCGCCTTTCACCGCGGCTGCTCACAGGGGATGGCCTGCCCGTTCCTTGCTGCCGTTTTGCACCACCAACGGCTCTCTGAAAGCGGTGATCCGGGGAAGTCGTGTCCTGCTCAAAGCATTTGACGAATGATGTGTGTACAATAGACCCATCCTCCGCCGTTGTCAATACAATTTTGTCCGCGCAGGACGGATTTCGTCGAAGAAAATAGACGCCCCATCACTTCTCCGCCGCCGCTTTAGGCAAAATGCAAATGCGAAATACAAATAAAGCTATGCCGAAGCGAAATGGAACCTGGCCGACAACGCAGTCATAACAACGGGATGCTTTCAAATTTTGACCCGTTTCGGCAGTTTTCGGTTTGCCGAATTTCCGCTTGAAATATTTTAACAAAATATTATTTTTTCTTTCTTGACAAAGGCCTATTCTTATGTTAGCTTTAAAAAGTAAAATGAATCAACCGATCGGATGATGAGTTCGGGAGAGACCGCGGAATATTCTGCCGCGGCGCCGAAGGGGAACGCAGAAGCTCTCAGGCAAAAGGGCCGAACTCGGACGACGCTCCGAAAAGTGCGTTTACGCACGCCGAAGGTGCAACCTGCCGCGATGACTCGGGCGGGGAATCTCTCAGGTGATCAACGGAGGCACAAAGCTCAAAAGGGAGTTTTGTGCCTCTTTTTTGATGCTTAATTTTAATAATTTTTATAAGATTCATTAAAATTATTGTTTTCGGAGGATGCGCACTATGGAAAAGAAGACCCCACTTTACCAAACGCATGTGGACATGGGCGGCAAGATCGTCGAATTCGGCGGCTTTCTGATGCCCGTGCAGTATCCCACCGGCGTGATTGCCGAGCACATGGCCGTTCGTGAAAAGGCCGGTCTGTTCGACGTTTCCCACATGGGCGAGCTTCGCCTCAAGGGCCCTGACGCCGTCGCCAACGTGCAGAAGATCATCACCGCCGACATTTCGAACATGAAAGACGGCGAGATCAAGTACTCGATGTTCTGCAACGACAATGGCGGCATCATCGACGACTTCATCGTCTACCGCTGCGCAGCGGACAATTACTGGCTCGTCGTCAACGCGGGCAACCGCGAAAAGGACGCCGCCTGGGTCGAGAGCCATCTCTCCGGCGACGTCGACTACCGCGACGAGGGCAACGACTGGGGCCAGATCGCCCTGCAGGGCCCCAAGTCCGGCGACATTCTCAAAAAGCTCTGCGACGAGCAGTACATCCCCGCCAAGTACTACACCTTCACCGAAGACGTACCCCTGAACCTCGGCGAGCGCACGATCCATGCCCTCGTCTCCCAGACGGGCTACACCGGTGAATACGGCTTTGAGATCTACTGCAAGGCCGAGGACACCGTCGACCTGTGGAAAGCGCTTCTGAAGGCGGGCGAGCCCGAGGGGTTGATCCCCTGCGGCCTCGGCGCGCGCGACACGCTGCGCTTAGAGGCTTCGATGCCGCTCTACGGCCACGAGATGAACGACGAGATCACGCCGAAGATGGCGGGACTTCCGTGCAAGCTCACGGGCAAGGACTTCATCGGCCGCGACGCGCTTGTCGCGCTCGGCGCGCCGAAAATGAAGCGCATCGGCATGAAGGTCGTCGGCCGCGGCATCGTGCGCGAGCACTGCGACCTCTACACGATGGACGGAGAAAAGATCGGCTGGGCATCCTCCGGCACGTTCGCACCCTATATCGGCTGCGGCGTCGCAATGGGCTATATCCCCGCCCAAGATATCAAGATCGGCAAGCACCTCAACGCCGACGTGCGCGGCCGCATGGTCGAGCTTGAGATCGTACCAATGCCGTTCTACAAGCTCGAACGCTGAAATAGAGATTTTTGACCGAATATTCGGAAACCATTTGACCGTAAATAACAACCAACATTCATTGAGAACGATTTTGAGGAGGAAATTACCATGAACATCCCTGCTGAGCTGAAGTATTCCAAGTCCCACGAGTGGGTCAAGATGGACGGCGACGTCGCCGTGATCGGCATTTCTGATTTTGCCCAGGATGCACTGGGCGATGTGGTCTTTATCAACCTGCCCGCCGAGGGCGACAGCGTCACCGCCGGTGAGAGCTTCGGCGATGTCGAGTCCGTCAAGGCGGTCTCCGACGTGATCTGTCCCGTCAGCGGCACGATCTGCGAGGTCAATGAAGCGCTGGCCGACGCACCCGAGACGCTGAACTCCGACCCCTACGGTGCATGGATCATCAAGGTCTCCCCCGTGACCGACACTGAGGCGCTGCTTGACGCCGCCGCTTACGAAGCGCATTGCGCGCAGGAGGGCTGAGATGGGCTCTTACGTTCCCACCACGGCTGCGGAACGGGAAGAAATGCTCGCCGCCATCGGGGTCGACAGTCTCGAAGGGCTTTACAAAGCCGTTCCGCAGGAAATGCTCCTGCCGGATGGCGGGCTGAACATCCCCGATGGTCTGAGCGAGCTTGAGGTGCGCGAGGCCGTCACCGCCATGGCCGAAAAGAACAAGGTCTTCAAGACCGTTCTGCGCGGCGCGGGCGCCTACCGCCACTTCATCCCGTCGGTCGTCAAGTCTGTCACCTCCCGCGAAGAGCTGCTCACCTGCTACACCCCCTATCAGGCTGAGATCAGCCAGGGCGTTTTGCAGGGCACTTTCGAATTCCAGACCATGATCTGCGAGCTGACCGGCATGGACGTCTCCAACGCCTCGCACTATGACGGCGCGACCGCCGCAGCCGAGACGATCCCCATGTGCAAGGACCGCAAGCGCACGAAGGCCTATGTCTCCGCCTGCGCCCATCCGCAGGTCATCGAGGTCATGAAGACCTACTGCTTTGCCTCGAATACCGAGCTTTTTGTCGTCCCCGCAAAGGACGGCAGAACTGATCTCGACGCGCTCAAGGAAGCGCTCGGCGATGACGCCGCGTGCTTCTACCTCCAGCAGCCGAACTACTTCGGCCAGATCGAAGACGCGAAGGCGGCCGGTGAGATCGTCCACGCCGCGGGCGCAAAGTTCGTCATGGGCGTGAACCCCATCGCCTGCGCCATTCTGCCCACGCCGCGCGCGATGGGCGCGGATGTCGCCGTCGGCGACGGTCAGCCCCTCGGCCTCGACACGGCGTTCGGCGGCCCGTTCCTCGGCTTCATGGCCACGACGTCCGCCATGACGAGAAAGCTCCCCGGCCGCATCGTCGGCCAGACGAAAGATGTGGACGGCGAGGTTGGCTACGTGCTGACGCTGTCCGCGCGCGAGCAGCACATCCGCCGCGAAAAGGCCAGCTCCAACATCTGCTCCAACCAGGCGTTATGTGCCTTCGCCGCGGGCGTTTACATGGCCGCGATGGGCGAAAAGGGCATGAAGCAGTGCGCGCGGCTCTGCACCTCGAAGGCGCACTATTTCGCTTCTGAGCTCCAAAAGATCGGCTGCACCTTGAAGTACAAGGGTGAATTCTTCCACGAGTTCGTCACCGAGGTCGAATGCCCCAACTGCCGCAGAAAGATCCTCGACGCGCTCGAAGCAGAGGGCATCCTCGGCGGCGCAGAGGTTGAGGGCGGCATTCTCTGGTGCGTGACCGAGCTCGTCTCCAAGTCGCAGCTCGACAAAGCTGTCGCCATCGTGAAGGAGGTGCTGTAAATGAAGCTCATTTTTGAACTTGGCGTCGAAGGCCGCGGCATGACCCTCATGCCGGAGTGTGACGTTCCCGAATATCAGCTTCCCGAAGAGCGCAGCGAGGCGCTGCACCTGCCCCACGTGAGTGAAAACGAGCTCACCCGCCACTACACCGCCCTCTGCAAGCGCATCCACGGCGTGAACGACGGCTTCTATCCCCTCGGCTCGTGCACGATGAAGTACAACCCCAAGATCGACGAGGACATGGCGGCGCTGCCGGGCTTCACCCAGCTCCACCCGCTCCAGCCCATCGAGACCGCGCAGGGCGCGCTCGAGGCGCTGCACACGTTAGGCTCTGAGCTTGGCGAGGTCTTCGGCATGGACGCTGTCACGTTCCAGCCCGCGGCGGGCGCGCACGGTGAGTTCACGGGCGTTCTGCTCATCAAGGCCTATCATACCGACCGCGGCGATTTTAACCGCACGAAGATCATCGTGCCCGACTCCGCCCACGGCACGAACCCCGCGACCGCCGCGATGTGCGGCTTCCAGGTCATCAACATCCCGTCCGGCGCAGACGGCTGCGTCGACCTCGACGCGCTGCGCACCGCCGTCGGCCCCGACACCGCGGGATTGATGCTGACGAACCCGAACACCGTCGGTATTTTCGACAAGAACATCCTCGAGATCACGAAGATCATTCACGATGCGGGCGGCCTGTGCTATTACGACGGCGCGAACCTCAACGCCGTCATGGGCGTCGTCCGTCCCGGTGACATGGGCTTTGACTGCATCCACAGTAACCTGCATAAGACGTTCGCCACACCGCACGGCGGCGGCGGCCCCGGCGCAGGCGCGGTCGGCTGCAAGGAATTCCTCAAAAAGTACATGCCCGGCCCGCTGGTCGTCAAAAAGGACGGCAAGTACGGCTTTGTATACCCCGAAAAGTCCATTGGCCGCGTGAAGATGTTCTACGGCAACTTCGACGTCGTCGTGCGCGCGCTGACCTACGTGCTCACGCTCGGCAAGTCCGGCATCCGCGAGGCGGCGATGAACGCCGTGCTGAACGCGAACTACATGCGCGTCAGGCTCAAGGATACCTTCACCATGGCCTATGACGAGATCTGCATGCACGAGTTCGTCATGTCGCTCGTCGATCTCCACAAGGAGACGGGCGTCTCCGCGCTCGACCTTGCCAAGGGCATGCTCGACTTTGGCCTGCACCCGCCCACGATGTACTTCCCGCTCATCGTCCATGAGGCGCTCATGATCGAGCCCTGCGAGACTGAGAGCAAGGAGACCATGGACGAGGTCTGCGGCATCTACTGCAAGCTCTTTGAACTCGCGCACTCCGATCCCGAGACGCTCCACACCGCTCCCCACTCCACGCCCGTCCGCCGTCTCGACGAGGTCGGCGCGGCGCGCAACATGGTTTTACGTTATCAGTTTGCCTGACGAAGGCAGCGCATATCTTAACATCACGCAATGCCGCCGAAAAGTCGGCGGCATTGCTCTCAAAAAGGAACGAACTATTATGGCTCATTATGAACTCATCGTCATCGGCGCGGGCCCCGGTGGCTACGAAGCTGCGCTCCATGCGGCCAAGCTCGGCAAGAAGGTCGCCGTCGTCGAGAAGCGCGAAGCGGGCGGCACCTGCTTAAACCGCGGCTGCATCCCGACGAAAACGCTGCTGCACTCTTCTCAGATCTTCCACGACGCCAAGCACGGCGCACACGCCGGCATCCACACCGACGATATCCGCGCCGACATGACGGAGATTTTTGCCTACAAGCGCGAAATTTCGCAAAAGCTGTCCTCCGGCATTGAATCGCTTTTCAAGACCGCAAAGATCGACTTTCTGCGCGGCACGGCGCTCATCACCGCACCCGGCGCTGTCCGCGTGACGGACGCCGAGGGCGGTGCCAACGACTACACCTGCGACGATATTCTCATCGCCACCGGCTCCGTCCCGTCCCGCCCGCCGATCCCCGGACTTGAGTTCGCGATGACCTCCGACGAGCTGCTTGAGGGGTGCGACCACCTGTACCGCTCCATCGTCATCATCGGCGGCGGCGTCATCGGCATCGAGTTTGCGACGTTTTACGCAGACCTCGGCTGTGAAGTGACCGTCATCGAAGGCATGGACCGCCTGCTGCCCAACATGGACAAGGAGCTCGGCCAGAGCCTCGCGCTCATCCTCAAAAAGCAGGGCGTGAAGGTCTTCACGAACGCGATGGTCCAGAGCGTCGAGAAGACGGGTGAGGATATCGCCGTCAACTTCATCTGCAAGGAAAAGAGCGAGACCGTCTCCGGCGAGGCCGTGCTCTGCGCCATCGGCCGCCGCCCGTACTGCGACGGCCTGTTCGCGGATGGCATTTCTGTCGAGATGAACCGCCGCAGCATCGCCGTGAACGAGCGCTACGAGACGAGCATCCCCCACATCTACGCCATCGGCGACGTCTCGGCCAAAATTCAGCTCGCCCATGTGGCGACCGCGCAGGGCATCGCCTGCGTCGACCTGCTCTACGGAAGGGAAAATCACACATCCATGTCCGTCGTGCCGAGCTGCATCTACTGCCGTCCGGAGATCGCGGTCGTCGGCCTCACCGAGGCCGAGGCCAAGGAGGCGGGCATCCCCGTCAAGGTCGGCAAACACGTCATGTTCGACAACGCCAAGACGCTCATCGCCGACCCGGGCCGCTGCTTTATGAAGTTCGTCGCCCACGCCGAAACACGCGAGCTTCTCGGCGCGCAGCTCATGTGCGAGCATTCAAGCGATATGATCGGCGGCGTCTCGCAGGCGCTCGCCAACCACATGACGGTCGATCAATTCCTGCTGGCCATGCGTCCGCACCCCTCGTTTGAAGAGGCGATGACCGCCGCGCTCGAGGACCTTGCGCAGAAGCTCGGCTGAAAGGCCGCGGATGAAGCTATCGGTCGCCTTTAGACGGGCGATACCGCTTTTATGCAAAATTTGCGTTGCAGCATACGATGGAGTATGCTACCCTTAAAGTGAAAAATTGCTCTGACGGGGAACGCTTCTTTGAAAGCGGCGCACCGAAAGCGTGATAAGGGAGATGAGAATCATCCATGAAAAAGCGATTGCCCATCATTTTGACGCTGCTCCTGGTTTGCATTGCCGTGTCTTATGCCTCCGCCGCGAATGTGGTGGCTTCGCCGCAAAACCTGTCAGTCGACGGCGTCGATGCAGACTGTGACAAATACAACATCGACGGCAGCAACTATTTCAAGCTGCGCGACCTTGCGCAGCTTCTGAGCAAGACGGACAGCCGCTTTTCCGTTTCGTTCGATGAGCAAAGCAATGCGGTCACGGTCGTTTCCGGGAAGGAATATACCCCTGTCGGCGGCGAGCTTGCGCGCGGGCGGGATCAGTCCAAAACAGCCGTTGTCAGCAAGCAGTCCGTTTTGATCGACGGAACGGCTGCGGACGGTCTTTCTGTCTACAATATCGGGGGAAACAACTATTTCAAGCTGCGCGACCTCGGCGATGCGCTCGGCTTTACCGTCGATTATGACGCCGACAGCAATACTGCCATCGTTTTGAGCAAGGGTTCCACAGCGGTCTACCAAAACGCATTTGAAAAACTGCTTAAGGACGTGAACGAGAAGCGCCGCGCCGATATGGCAAGGGAAGAGTCGTTCGACGGCTTTGAAGCATATTTACAGCATCACCGCGGCGAGGTCGAGATCACGCAGGCAGAGATCGACAGCCTGAAAAATCTGAATAATCCCGGCAAGGCGGTTCTTACGCGCGCGGAAGCGCTTGAGGATGTGGATCTGTTCTTCCGCGCGCTGCATTACTCCTACGGCGCTTACTACTATTTCGGTGAGGAGAGGTTCCAAAAGGCGGAGAACACGATCCGCGCGAAGCTTTCCTCCTGCAAGACAATCACAAGGGATCAATTGATCTCTCTGATGTACTCCAACCTGCTTTTCGTTCGGGATGGACATTTCTGCATTGCCGGGCGGTATGAACCGGCCTATGAAAGCAGTGTCCAGTATTTGTACTATTACAGTGACCGCAGCTTCGGCAAGGATGCGAACGGGTATTATCTGCTGGGGGAAAGCGAAAAGTGGTACTATACCTCCTGCGGCAACGCGAACGCGGAAATGCAGCCGTATCTTGAAAAGAGCGGCCGCGTGTGCTATTCCCTGCGCCAGTTCTGCCCTGCAACAGCAGCACATACAACAGACATCATTACTCTGACAAAGGGCGGCGAAACAAAAACGGTTTCGCTCACATGGTCGCTGAGCCAGTCCTATCTGGAAGACGGTTCGCAGGTCCCGGATTATCATTATCTGAAATCAAACGGTATCGCCTTGATAACGATTCGCAGGTTTGACTGGAATTATGAGGAGACAATGGACGAGTTCGTCCGCACCGGTTCTGACCTTAAAAACGCGAAGCTCATCATCATTGATGCCCGCTCCAACAGCGGCGGCGATGAAGACTTTATCAAAAACTGGCTGAAAAGCTACACGGGAGAAGAACCCGAACAGAAAACGATTATCTCCAACTGGGGCACTGCTATGTTCGATAGGACCCAAGCCTACGCGGACCTGGGTGAAGAATTTGCCGCCTTCCGGACAGGCGATAAGGACTATGAGCTGTTTCAGGGAAAGCTGCTGGAAAACAGCACTCCGATTCTTCTTCTGACAGACAGCATGTCCGGCTCCGCCGGCGAGAGCATCGTGACCTATTGCAGGACACTTGACAACTGCCTTGTGATCGGCAGCCCGACGAGAGGCGCGCAGCTGGTCGGAAATGTGCGAGGCTGGACGCTTCCAAACTCCGGCATCGGCTTCCAGTTCGGTCAGGCGCTCCACTTTATCTACAGTATGGAAAATGTGGAGGGCAAGGGCTACGCCCCGGACCTGTGGTGCAACCCGAAAACCTCTTTACAGTCTGTTTTGAACATGGTGGAGCGCTATGACCTCGGCTCTGCCGAGGGCGTGGCCGCCCTGCGCGCCCAGTTGCCGAACATTCTGACCAAGTAGGCAGGCACTTCCCATTAAATGTCCCACAACGTAGGATGAGTAGAAAGAGAAGCATTCTACTGAACCTGTCTTATGGCCATATACCGCCGTCATCTGAACGAAAAACCGCTCCCGAGATCATCTTGATCTTGGGAGCGTTACTTTCTCTATTATGATTGCTTTTTGTGCCCAAAAACAGCCTTTTGCCGGAATGTGTTAGAAAAGTGTTAGAAAGCGTTATTTTGCGCTTTCTAATTACTGCCAAAAGGTCAGAAAAAAGTCCTGAAACCGACCGGTTTCAGGACTTTTCTGGTGCGAGTGGTGATACAGAACTTTTTGAAAAAGCCAGTAATATCAACGGTTTTCAAGGCGGACAAGTAGCAAATAACTTGTATATATCCCCTTTTCGGGCGACTGTTTTTCAGACAGCCGCCCTTTTTCTATACCCAAATTCAAGTGTTGTGATTAGGGTGCGAAAGCCTCTGTTTTTTCCTCTCTGACCGCCGCAAGCAGGCGGGCATGGATGTTTTCCTATGGATCACATCCGAGAGGCAAACCGGAGGCTTTTTTCATCGAAATCAACACTTTTCATTTTCAGAGGAAGGAGGTGCGAAGATGGCTGTATTCCGTATCGAAAAGACCAGAGATTACACGGTCATGTCCAACTACCATCTGCGGGATATGTCGCTGTCGCTGAAAGCGAAAGGGCTTCTATCTCTCATGCTGTCCCTGCCGGAGAATTGGGACTACACCATGAAGGGTCTTGCCCGTATCTGCAAGGACGGCATTGACAGCATCAGCGGCGGCATCCGGGAGCTGGAGGCGCACGGCTATCTGATCCGTGCGCGTGTCCGTGGTGCAAACGGACAGCTCGGCTCTATCGAATACACCATTCTGGAACAGCCTACCGTAAGCTGCAAGGTCACTGGATTATCGAAATGTCGGAAATGATGGCAACCGCCAACG
>OGGK01002013.1_pt1 | contig 11331 bp, 7 predicted proteins | sample 1571171 | NCBI WGS metagenome assembly OGGK01 (sample SAMEA2581958, study PRJEB24529) | metagenome | biome: Human gut stool | place: China | collected 2011 | reverse complement strand
GAACAAACTTACTGCTGAATCCTGTTTCCATTTACACAAAATTTTGGACAGTGTCTATAAAGACGAAAAAGCAGTGTGTTGGAAATCTAATGTAACTATTACACTGGTTTGTTTTGACACACTGCCTTCTTTGGTATCCGTATTTTAGTCACACTGTTTGTGAGTCATAATCTCCAATACTAATTTATCTGTTTCATTCATGCCTTGTGAGCCGATTTTGGTCAGATTGCGGATACTGCGGTCTACATTATCATCGATAATACCTTCTACGGAACTGACGCATTTATGCTCCATTGCTAAAATAGCGGAAAATACAGCTGTAGATACACCACTGGTCAGTTTGAGGGCACAGCTGGGCTTTGCTCCGTCGCAAATCATTCCCGTGATATTGGCTATCATATTTTGTACGGCAAAAGTAATCTGTTCGTAATTTCCTCCCATTAAGTAGGTTATTCCACAACTGGAACCTGTTGCTGCAACTACACAGCCGCACAAAGCAGATAAACGCCCCAAACTTTGTTTTATATAAATAACAGTCAAATGACTGAGAACGAGTGCACGAATTAATTCTTCTTCAGATTTATGGTTGTCTTCTGCATAAACCACCACAGGCAAAGTAGCAGTAATTCCTTGGTTTCCACTGCCGGAGTTACTCATTACAGGAATCATGGCTCCGGCCATACGTGCATCGCACGCTGCAGAAGTATAAGATAGAATATGAGTGAAAGTATTGCTGCCTAATAACTGTTTTTCACTTTTGCTTTCTTTTAATATTTTGCCTAATTGATGTCCGTAATTACCTTGAAAAGAGCGTTCGGCTGCATTTTTGTTCAAACGTTTGGTCTCAAGTATGAAGCGGATTTCTTCGAGAGGGGTAGTCGTGGCAAAGTCATAAACTTTCCGCAAATAAAGTTCTGGTTCATGTTGTTTTTCTTCAGAGGAGCTTGTAGTCTGTTTGTTCAGTATAACATCATTGTTATGAGATACATATATAAAATTAGTATGCCCTCCTGATATAATAGCCGTTGCCTTGTCATTATCGGCTTCACAGATTATCTCAATATATAGCTTTTCGTCTATGTCTTTTTTAAGCCCGATGCAGATTGCTTGTGAATCTATCAGCTTTTTTCCTTCTTCTACAGCTTCGGGGGTGCTGTCTTTTAATACTTCAAGTTGGTATTCGGATTTTCCGATTAAAGCTCCCAAAGCGATGGCAATGGGAAGGCCGATCATACCGGTTCCCGGGATGCCCACTCCCATGGCATTTTTTAATATATTGGCACTTAACAGTGCTTTTATTTTTTCAGGTCTTTTCCCTAATGTTTCAGTTGCTTTGGCTACACAAAGTGCGACAGCTATAGGTTCGGTACATCCGATAGCAGGAACCACTTCGCGGTTAATCAGGGCAATGATTTGCTCTCTTTCTGACTTGGCAATCATAGTTTTAGAATTTTTATGAATAAGAAGGCTGTCCGATTCATTTTATTCAGAATGACAAGATGATGGGACTGCCGGGTCTTTAGAGACAGCCTTCTTATCCGGGGTTTTATTTTTCTTTCTTGTAATTATCTAATCCGGTCTGAAGGAAATCCACGTATTTATCTATATCTTCGTCATATGAATACGATTTATTCAGCGGCTTTCCTTCATTGTCTATTAATACATAGAATGGTTGTGCATTAGCACCAAACTTAGAACGTTGCAGATAACTCCATTTGTCACCTACTGTGCGCAGAGTACGTTCCTTACCGTTTTCCATTACCTTGATATGTTCCGGCAATGGCTCTTTGTTGTCTACATATAATGTAATCAATACATAATCGTCTGTCATCAGTTTGCTTACTTTCGGGTCTGTCCATACAGCAGCTTCCATCTTGCGGCAGTTTACACATCCGTAGCCTGTGAAGTCGAGCATAACCGGTTTTCCATTGCGTTTGGCATATTCCATGCCGGCATCGTAATCATCAAATTTGGCATGGACTTCATTGTTATACAAATTGAAATCCTGAGTTGTCATAGGAGGAGCGAACGCGCTGACAGCCTTTAACGGTGCTCCCCACAATCCGGGAACCATATATACGGCGAATGCCAAAGAAATCAATGCCATAAAGAAGCGGGGTACACTTGTGGTATTGTCATCGTCATCATGTGGGAATTTAATCTTGCCTAACAAGTAGAATCCTAACAAACCAAAGATTACAATCCACAAGGCAAGGAATGTTTCGCGGTCCAGAATTCTCCATCCATAAGCTAAGTCGGCTACGGATAAAAACTTTAAGGCAAATGCTAATTCAAGGAAACCCAATGTTACTTTTATGACATTCATCCAGCCTCCGGATTTCGGCATTGATTTTAACCAAGACGGGAACATAGCGAACAGTGTGAATGGCAAAGCCAAAGCGATAGCAAAACCCAGCATGCCGATAGCAGGGGCAATGACACTGCCGGTGGTAGAAACTTCTACCAATAAGAAACCTATAATAGGACCTGTGCAAGAGAAAGAAACCAATGACAAGGTAAATGCCATAAGGAAGATACTCAATAAACCGCTTGTTTGTTCTGCTTTGCTATCCACTGCATTACTCCATTTGGAAGGTAATGTCAATTCAAATGCTCCGAAGAATGACGCAGCAAAAATAATCAGCATTAAACAGAACAAGATATTAAATACAGCATTGGTAGATAGAGCATTTAATGCACTTGCACCGAAAATTAAAGTAATAGCTAAACCTAATGCAACATAAATAACTACGATAGATGCACCGTAAGTCCAAGCATCACGGATACCTTTCTTTTTATCTTTGCTGCGTTTCAGGAAGAAACTTACGGTCATTGGAATAATAGGCCATACACACGGAGTGAATAAGGCAAGCAACCCACCGATGAATCCGGCAAAGAAAATATATATCCAAGAACGATCTTGCTGCGAAGTTGTCTCACCATAGCTGTTCAATTCTTTGATAACCGGTGTCCAATAGTCCTGTACAGAGGTTTCGTTATCGGATAAGGCTACAGTAGTAGCACTGTCAATGGCAGTTGTTTCTGCAACAGAATTTTCAGCAGCAGGCTGGTTTACTGTTTCAGCTTTGGTTTCCGATGTTGCAACTGTAGCGGTAGCGGCATTCCCTTTTCCCGAGAAGGAGAACGGTACTTCTGTCGGTGGTAAGCAGTTTTCGTCATTACATGCACCATATTCCAGATAGCCTTCAATTTGATAGGAAGCATCTGTGATTTTAAACTTCTGAACAAAAGTTGCAGTATTCTCGAAGTAACGTAATTTCATTTCGAACACTTTGTCGAAGTTTTCAATTTCTTTTCCCTGTGGAGTGAGCTTTCCCATCAGCTCTGCACCTTGTATCTTTTCCACATTAAAGGTAGCGGAAATAGGACCGCCCGAAGGAAGGTCAGTGGAATAAACATGCCATCCGGCATCAATATTACCGGTAAACACAATCTGTGCTTCTGTGTCGGAAATTGTTTTCAACTCAGTTTTAAACTTGACTGGTTCTTGAATTTGGGCAAATGACGGAAGCCATGCCATGATTATCAAGAGGCAGCTTAATAAAAACTTCTTTTTCATTGTCTGTATTTTACGTTATTAATATTCTAATGATACAAAGAAAGGGATAAAATCTAAAAAAAGAGTCTTTATACCTATATAAATATCGGCAATTGCTGTTTTTGGAAGAAAAATCAAGGGTATATAGTGACTTATTGCTGTTTTTGTAATTCCAGCACTTTATTGCGGTATTGAGAAGGAGTCATTCCCACCACCGATTGGAAAAGGTTGTAGAAAGTGGAAATGGAGTTGAACCCCAAGTCGGCAGAGATTGCTTTTAGCGGGGTGTCGTTTTGGGGATTGGATAATAGGCGGATGGCTTCTTCAATACGGAAACTGTTTACATAGTGAGTAAAGGATTGTTTGGACTGCTCATTGATAATACGAGAAAGATAGGTGCGGTTTGTGCCTAATAAATCGGCTATTTTATCCTTTGTAATACTGTTGTCTTTGTAAATTTTTTCTTCACGCATGGCTCGCTCTAAAGCTCTGAAAAGTTCCAGACTTTTCTCATCGGTGAGTGATGATCCGGCATATTTTTCGGGAGCATTACCGGACTTTCCGTTTTGTTCCAGTTCTCTGATACGTCGGTTCAGTTCTGTTTCTCTTTTGATGGCTTCTTGATTTTGTTTGACGATACTTACATAAAGTTTATTTTTACGTTGGTAGAGGTAGTACAGCAATCCCAATACAATAAAGATAATGATAAGGATAAATGTTTGCTGCTGGATGCGTTGTTCTTTCTGCATCACATCTAGCTTACTCTGTTTTATCATATTCTCTTGTCGCTCGGTGTCATATTTAAATCTCATCTCGCTTAAATCTCTTTCCTTATCTTTATTAAAAAGACTATCATTCTCCAAGCGGAACACCTTATAGTAATTCAGTGCGTTATGGTACTGATGAAGTTGTTCGTAACAGGTAGAAAGAGTTTCATAAAGTGCATTGCGGTGAATTGCATTTGCCCGTGCATACGAAATTGCCAATCCTTGTTTCAGTAACAGGATAGCTTCTTCATAGTTCTTTTCCTTCATTAAAACACGGGCGTATCCCAAATGGGCATATACAATGGAAGAAGTTTGTGCAGCCTGTTTATCTTTCATTGCTTTTTTATAGTATTCGATGGCTTGTACATATTCTCCTGAATCACATAGGATATTTCCGAAAAGATTATAAGTATGTGCCTGATCGTAAAAATCATTTTCCAGCATTAACTTTTCTGCTTCATGAATATATTTTATGGCTTCTTCGTTTTGCTTCATCAAGAAATACAGATAAGCGGTATTGATTGCTCCGGTGTAAATAATATAGGGGTCGTTGAGCCTATGTCCGAGTTCATACGATTCTAACGCATATTTGATGCCGGCTTTATCTTTTTTCAGATAATAGATATTAGCTAAATTAGCTAATAGGATAGCGTATTGCTCTTGATATTTATTTTGTTGTGCCAACGTAATACCCTTATACAGCCATTGAATGGCACGATAATAATCTGTATCGATATTGGCAGCATATAGCCCTAAATTGCCATACACTGAGCATAGAAGGGAATCATTGTGAAGTTTGGTTGCCAACTCCAAAGCCAGATTCAAATTCTTTTTGGCAACCTTCTCCCTGCCACTCATCATTTGTGCTTGTCCTTGAAAGAGATAGGAATATAGATAGAGAGATGGATTTTTACTCTTATCCGCTATATTTTTCATGTATTCAGCATAAGTGATTGTTTTGGAGAACTCTCCTTTATTGAGGTAATATTGACATAGAAATTTTAGTGCATTACTATTTTCAGGTTCCTTTTTGATAACTTCCAGTTGCTTTTCGATAATAAAAGGCTTCTTTTGCGCTTTTGCGCAAAAGGGTGTCCAAAGGAAAAGTACTAAAAGGAGATACGTTATCTTCATGCGTTTTTTCTATTGTAGATGCAAATGTACATGATAATTTTGGGATTTTCATTCTGCATTGTCTCTTTCTTATAATAATTTATGAGGAGAGTAGACTTAAAAAGTGGGATATAAGTGGTCTTAAGAGAAAAAATATAGTGTTTTTTGTTTTTTTTCTCCTAAAAGTATTGCAGTTTTAAAATAAAAGCGTACCTTTGCACCGCTTTCAGGAAGGAAGTACTTCTCAAAGGAGTTTTGGAGAGGTGGCAGAGTGGTCGATTGCGGCGGTCTTGAAAACCGTTGTACCGCGAGGTACCCGGGGTTCGAATCCCTGTCTCTCCGCAATAAACGCTGAAAATCAGCAGATTGTAAAACAAGCACCCAATTTTACACCCAAGAATGTAAAATTGGGTGCTTTTGTATTATTTAAGATTTATACTTGAAAATAGGGACACAACCAATGTTATTGGGTAAAAATAGAGCATTATTATTGATTAAGTTTATTCAATCGCATAACAATTGACGTTTGACTTCTGCCCATTTTGTTTGCAATATATTTGACGCTCTTACCCTCATTATGCAGTTTCAATAGAAATTGGTCTGCACTTCTTGTCCATCTTTTATTGGCATTGGGGTGCTTCACATAACTCTCTTCTGAAACCTTTTCAGGATGCAAAAATTCATCCACAAATACAGAGGGGAAACGCTTGTCATATAGCACAAGAGTTTTCATCTTTGCCCTTGTTATTGCTACATAAAACAATCTACGTTCTTCTCCATATGGGAATTGGTCGCTTTTAGTTAGTACATAGTTAAGCACAGGGTCGTCACTCACAAGAGATGGGAAGCCATAAGTGTCTTTATTGCATTGCAAGAGTATTACGTAATCTGCTTCAAGACCTTTCGATTTATGTACAGTCAAAAACTCGATTTTTCGTCCTCCTATCACATAAAAGAACCTATTACCCTCTTTGATGGATTGGTACATAAAAGAGAGATAATAATCATCAAAGGAATAACGTCCCAACAAAAATATTGATTTGTCTGATGGAATAGAAGCTACAAGTTGCCCTATCGTATTGCAATAATCACGTCTGTCATAAGAATAAAACTCCAATTCTGTTTTCATTTCAGAACTGAACGAGTGTATATCTTTCTGAATTTGTGATTTATTGCGTTGTATGAAATGAGAGGACAACGAAACCAAAGGTTCTCCAAATCTGTATGTGGTTTCAATCTTATTTATTTCTGTTGCTCCAAAGTATTCGGAGAATTGATTGAAAAGAGCCATATCACTTCCCGAAAAACGATATATGGACTGCCAGTCATCGCCTACGCAATACAACTTTGCTGGTGGATTTCCCTCACGCAACACTTTCAAAAAGTTATAACGGTCAACAGATATGTCTTGAAACTCGTCCACGATGATATAATCATACTCAACAGGACGTGAAACACGACATATTTCTGTGGCTTGAAGAATCGCATCAGTAAAATCAATTTGGTTATTATCTCTTAATGCGCTTATATAGCGTTCATATACAGGCTGGAATATATTCTTGATAATAAAAACACTCCGTTCATCCTCTGCATACTTCGCTCGTTTAAGAACGTCCTTAACTGATTTACAGCTTGATTTCACTAATGTCACAAAAGTAACAACAAGTCGTATAAATGCCTTTTCCTGCTTACTTCCTTTGGGTAAAACTAAATCATATAACTCTTCATCCGTTTTCTCTTGAATTGGTACACCTGCATCATCTAATAGTTTACGGAGTTTATCCCTAATATCAGAATAATGGAAATCAGCACTTGATGTTACTAAAAGTTGAGTGCCAAATTTCTCATGAGCTGCTTTCTTCCAAGTTATACCATCATTATATTTTTGATTGGCTTCTTCGTATGTTATATTTTTATCCTTTGCAAACCAAGCTGGAACAAGACCATGTTCATCAACCCCGAAATGCTCCAGATAGATTCGTTTGGTTACTCCATTTTGCTCGAAATATATGGAAAAATCGGGGCGATATTGAGAGTGCATTTCATCTGCCAATTGATGTTCGTATGCCTCTTCATATCTGAATCTTACTCCAAGTGAAGACAAGACAAAGCATATCTTTTGCTCTTGCTCACTTCTCACATATATGGCTCGACCATCCATATCGGGACACATTGCTTTTAACTGAACATTTTTTTGTTCCGATAACTTTTTTCGCCTTTCATTCTTGCGTTGCTCCCAATCCGCTTCATTGGATTGATAATCAATAAAATATTCTACTATACTATTCTTAAAATCCTTATTCCTTAATAAAGTGTGATAAATATCTACGAATAAAGAATCAGTATTATCGCAAATAGATGGTTTTGTGCCTGTTGCTCTTCCAATAATATCAATGGCTAATTTATGAAAAGTATAACCTTTCAAGCCGTTAGTAGCCATTCTTTCCGTAAGTTCGGCTGCTGCTTTGTTCGTGTAACTAATGAGTAAGATTCTATGAGGTACAATGCCTTTTATTTCTGTTAGATACTTGACTTTTCCAACAATAGAAGAGGTCTTTCCACTACCTGCGCTACTAACAACCAAGCAATTATCTTCTTCTGAAACGATTGAGCGTCTTTGCTGCTTGTCCAATGGATATTTCAAACAATGGTCGAAAAATTCTTTATGTGTATCAAGTAAAGAATTTATAACCGCATCATTATGTTGCTCGACAATCTTATTGATATTCCCAAAGTCACGAATTAGGTTTGAGATTGCTACAGATGGAGTGATATTGAAGGCTTCAAGTCTCTTGACTAATGAATGCGCCTCTTGAAAATATGGTATATAATGATTTGTGAAATCCTTTTCTTGCGTTGCAGAGATTATCTTACATGAAAAAACATTATTAAGGTCGGTCGGAATATCAATAAATGCTTCGTTGTTTAATGCCGACAATCTCTCTTTTGCTTGCTCATAATTGGATTTATTGCTATAAGAAGATATGTGGTTTAACTTTTCTGAAAGTTCCTTGGACTTGTTTTTTAGGCGTATTCGTATTGTGGCTACTGCAATAACAGAAATAGCAACAAGAGAAACCACAACTATAAGTAAAACCAACTGCATATCAGAGGATGATGACTATTTAAATTTTTCAATCCACCTATAATCATCCCCCTTGGTACTCCATTGGAATTTCCACATGTCACCTGTTCTATCATTTATGAGATAGTATTGATACATGCTTGTCAATGGTTGAATAGAGAATATACATTTTTCGTTATCAGATCCTAATTCGTCTTTGTTTATAGGTATGCAAAATAGATTATCTAAATCTTGTGTGCTATATTGGACTTGCCATAGTCGTCCATTATACGAATCTAATAATATAAAAGTCCACATGTTTTGGGTGGCAAACATCTGAAACCTATTAGTCCAATTTGAAGTTGCTTCGGGATATGCAAGAGAGAAGATGTTGATTGGGGCAGCAAACATATAATCTTCACCTTTTACACTAAATTGAACTTGCCAATTTTTCCCTGTATATGTATCAAGCATTATGAAAGTCCACATGTTTTGTGTTTCATAAAGGCAAAACCTACTTTCCTTATCTCCAGATATTTCTCTTGCACTACAAATAATCCAAGACTGACCATCATCTTGTATTTGCTGCACTTCACCTGTCATCGTATTTAAACGAAGCTGGTTATGATAGTTTCGCGTACTATACATTTTATAAACTTGGGCATACGATGCCAACGTAATAACCATCAATGCAAATGATACAATAAGCTTCTTCATAATTTATTATATTATTGGCTATTAATTGATTTTATTTTTCAGGGAATAAACTTGACAATGCTCGTCTAATGGCTTGGCGAATATCATCAGCTTCTGTTTCTCCTTGCCCCTCTGCCGTACAAGAGCATATCATTTCATTGGTTTTTGCAGAACTAAATTGTATGGTTACTTCTATTGTATAGCCTAAACCTCTGTTACGCCTACCACTCTCGCCATAATTGACGATTAAGGTTTCATTCGCTAATTCGGATTTGAGTTCAGGCAATATAATATACCCCTGTTTTATCAATATTCCTGCTATCACATCACTCGGATTAACACTTTTGGTAGTTGAAGAGCCATAGATACCATATTGACCTCCATATGTACCTCCTGTGCTTGATGTCAATTCCTTTGTCGGAGAAATGTATGCGTATTTATACATTTCAATAGGAGCATTCCTTACTATTACAGGTGTTCGAAGTGGTGCACACCCATTTGCTAATAGAATGGTGCAAAAAACTAATAGCCAATTTTTAATTGCGTTCATACACTACACATTTATCCTCCAGCTTCCACAAAGGATGGGTTAAATCACGAAGCGTGGAACTGTATGCCACACTCTTACTTGAAGGTCGTAGGAAACCTTGGATACGGATGTAACAATAGCAGCCCACGCTATAGCGTGAGAACCACTATGCTATCCTTGTATCCAATTTGAAAATTTCCTACGTTTTCAAGTACAAGATAAGCATAACGCTTCTTCTTTTTTCTTATGTCTTGGAAAGAGTTGCCTCAATCCGCTTACAAAGATATTTAATTTTATTGAGATACAATCAAATACTATCAAAATTACATTCTGAACCCTCTACTTTTTCTTGGCTCTTCCGCAGACTGTCGCAAACCTTGCCTTAATTTCTTCCATTGTTCCTTGAACCATTCACCTATCGGTTGTCGGTTTATGGTCAGCATCAATTTGTTATCATCGACCGGACTTTTCTCCACTTTGAAAACATCATTCTTGATTTCAAATCTTCGTCTATGCTCTTCGGAATAAATTTTACCATTACACCTGATAGATTCTTTTTTGGTCAAAAGACTGTTTACCATGTCTTTGGTAAATCCGATAGCATAACATAGTTTTTCCATTCTCAACATCTCTTTGAGCAATGGGAACCAGTTGAATGCTTTTTCAAGAATGGTGTTCAATCGTGATATTTCCTTGTCTTTGGTTTCAAGCTCTTGATTATGTATTCCTTGTAGGTTACGAATCTGCTTGCCGTGCTGTTCCTGCATTTGTTGCATCTTGGCTTTTAATTCATCAATACCCTTGTCACGTTTGGCTATTTCATGACGTAAATTCTCGTTAGATTGTTCCAAATCTTTCAATTTACCGCTGCCGAAAAGAGAACCGACACCACTTGCTATGGCGGTGGCTGCATCAGTGGCTACACTTTTGAGCTTGTCGGTGCGTATCTCCGATTTTACCTGTTTCAGCTCCTGTTCGGCAAAGCTTATTTGTTGCTCCTTGTGTCGTTTGGTTTCCTCTATACGTTGCAGTTCAGCTTTCTGTTTTTCAATGATAAAGTCGTTTCGCTCTAAATGCTCTTTGCCAGTGACGGCCTTTGACTGCCCACGTTCCATTATTAGAATGTCGGATGCCAAGCTCTGCATTTCGGTCATATCTTCATCATTAAGTTTTCGGCTTTTTCCGGTTTCGTGGTTCATCCAGTCGAAAACGATATGGGCATGATAATTCGGTTTGAACCATCTTTCGCCTATTTGGAAACTCTCCCTATCTTCGGCTTCGGGGTGTCCGCTCAGCCAATGCCCCTCGTCCTTGTGCAGGAAGATTTGAAGCGGTGTGATGCCCCAACGCCTTTGGCACTCCTCGCCGAATTTACGCACGTCAGCCAGTGTGGTGTCCGGTCTGACGAGTAACACTCCCTCACGGATGGGGGAACATCCCGCCACCTTGATAGTCTTTCCATTCTTTCCCTTGCGTTCCCTTTCTTTTTCCTGCATGGCACGTCCGGTCTTTTCCTTGACCATTCGTTTGACGTTGTCATAGTGCGTCCGCAGTTCGGGAGTGCCGAAGTCGGGATTTATCCACTGTTCGTTATCGGTGGAAA
>OGGK01002010.1_pt1 | contig 11352 bp, 8 predicted proteins | sample 1571171 | NCBI WGS metagenome assembly OGGK01 (sample SAMEA2581958, study PRJEB24529) | metagenome | biome: Human gut stool | place: China | collected 2011 | reverse complement strand
AACAGTTAAAGGCCTTTGCAAAGGCTCACAACTTTGATAAAAACTTTGATCCTTAAATAATTGACATCTTCACCTAATCTTGCATACAGACCTTTTGACAGCTTACTGTCTGTATTGCCTTTCTTTTACTTGTTTTTTATTACCTGCTGATATAGCCCCAACGATTGCCCCGGCTGAAGCGAACAATAAACCACATATTAAACTCACACAGCGTTACCCCATCCCCACTTCCACGGTAACTTATCCATTTTATTTTTCGTAAAAACACAACTACATTTCCATCAAATAATCCCGCAACCCCGCATAGAATCAGGGTTTCCGCGTGAGAAGCACGGCGGTTTCAACATGCACAGTCTCACAAAATTGATCCACTGCCGTCATTTTTTCAACCGTATACCCTCTCTGCTGTATCAACTCTAAATCCCGCGCCAAGCTTGTCATTTTACATGAAATATATACGATACGATCCACTCCATAATCCAAGATCTTCGGTAATGCCTTCGGATGGATTCCATCTCTTGGCGGATCTAATATGATCACATCCGGTTTCTCCTTTATATCATCAAGCACTTCAAACACATCCCCGGCAATAAACTCACAATTAGAAAGTCCGTTCCTTTCTGCATTCTCTTTTGCCGCTTCCACTGCTTCTTCTACAATTTCTACGCCAATCACTTTTTTTGCCACAGGAGCAAGCGCCTGACTGATCGTGCCTGTTCCGCTGAACAGATCAAACACCGTCAGATCATGGATATCGCCTATGTATTCGCGCACTGTTTCATAAAGCACTTCCGCCCCCTTTGTATTTGGCTGAAAGAAGGAGAACGGTGTGATCTTAAATTGTAATCCGAGCAGTTTTTCATAAAAGAAATCCTGTCCATATAAAACCCTCGTCTCATCGCTTTTTACAACATCTGACAAAGAATCATTCAAAATATGAAGAATACCTACGATTTTCCCTTCAAGCGGAAGCTGTAAAAGCTGTTCTGTCAGTTCTGATAAGTCATGTTCTTCCTGCGTTGTTGTGACAAGATTGACAAGGATCTCTCCTGTCGTATCTCCCCGTCTTAAAAGTAAATGTCTTAAATATCCGACATGCTGCATCTTTTTATAATAACTGACTTTCCGCTCTTTAAAATACTCTAATACGCACACGAGAATTTTATTCATATCTTTATGCACGAGTTTACAGTCGGATGCGGTCAGCACATCATAAGTACTTCCTTTTTTATGAAGTCCGAGCGACAAAGGACCATCTTTATATTCATCTCCGAATGAGAATTCCATCTTATTTCTATATGCAAATTCTTTCGGACTTGCCTTCACACCTTCAAACAAATACTCGCCGTCCACAGCTTCATCCATAATTCTTCGGATCTGTCCTTCTTTCATTTTCATCTGTTCTTCATACGGCATTGTCTGATACATGCATCCGCCGCATGCCGGAAAAATACTGCATACAGGTTTCCTCGTTTCAAGAGAGGAATTTTCCAGAACTTCTAACAGCCTGCCTTCTGCATTCCCTTTTTTAAATTTATTTATAATGAATCGCACTTTTTGCCCCGGTACTGCATTTTTTACAGTCACATATCTGGCATCTTTACCTTCTTCTTCAACTTTCACAAGTCCTTTATTCGGAAAATCTACTCTTTCAATTATTCCTTCAAAAATCTGCCCTTTCTTCATAAGCTTTTCCTTTCATAATAATTTTTCTTTTTAACACAGCAGAAAATTACCGCATTAACTCTTACTCTTTTATCAATTTTTCTGTTAACTTTTATGTCAATCCTTCATCCATATATCATTGCAAAGCAGACACCTTTTCAACTGCAAAACAGGCAGGGTGCAGTTTCATCCACACTCTGCCTGTATATTCTGTTTTACTTTTGCAAACAGTTTCTTACACCTGATCGTCTTCGCTGAAATAATCATCGAAGTCATCGTCAAAATCATCTTCAAACTCTTCCAAATAATCCGGTGTAAAGAAACGATACACTGCGTAAGCGATTCCTGCAACTGCTGCCACTGCTCCAATAATTGCCAATACCCAGATCACTTTATTTTTCTGACTTTCCGCCTCTTTTTTGTGCAGCAGATCATTCAGTTTTGTCTCGGCGATAAATTCTTCTACTTTGCTCATAATCTACGTCCTTTCTCTGTTCTGAAAAACAGTCTTTACTTTCTCAATATTATAACACTAACCGCTTTATATTACTACTGATTTTGAGCAAATTCTAAACAGTAATTTTAAGCCCAGTAATTTTGAGCAAGCTCTAAACACTAATTTTAATAATTCTAATAAGCAATCTTTAAATAAATTTCTAAAGCAATTTCTCAAATAGAACAATTCAGCTGCTGCATCCTTGATCGGTCGTTTTTAATGTCTTCGTTTTTTTCGTTTCCAAGTAGCATATAAAATACAGACAGACGCCGACATAATCAAAATCGTTTGCTTCATATATACCTTATTATCTCCGGTTTTTACCGTAACTTCTTCTTTTTTCAAAATAGATACTGTCTGTTCCTGATTTCTCAGATCTCGATGTGCATCAATCAAACAATCACCGAGATACAATACTTCAAAAACTACAATTCTTTTCCCCGGAAATTTTCTTGAATCAACATCAAATTCCATTGTAATCCCGTCTTTTGCGTCTTTCCCTTTAAATGTTTTTTCTGATGTTACCGGTTTCCCGTCCTGAAGCAGTTCTTTTCCTGTATCTGCATCCATCAATATGCCTTTCATCGTATAAGATGCATTTGCTTCCATATATTTAAAATTGACTGTATCGCAGATAATATGTTCCTCTCCTGCAATAATTTCTTTTGCCTTGCTTTCTTTCCAAACGGCGTGTGTATCCGTGATCCGTGTATGATGATTTTCAATCTCCAGAATTTTTTCCTGTTCTCCTTCTACTGTTCCGTCTTCCCTGATCTGAAACTCCCACACTTCTTCATTTTTTATATATCCTGTCAAAGGTTCAGACTCATAAAGACAGTAGACTCCCGGACGCAGATAAGAAAGATGTATTTCTCCATTTTCATCTGTAATATACGTTGTGTTCTCTTCACTGGGATCTTCCTCTTCTGCATCGGATTCTTCGTTTATTTCCGATATTTTTTCCCGCAGTTCAAATTTCACACCAGAAAGTGCTTTCTTTGTTTCCCCATCTGATTTTCGGATAACTACAGACGTAGGCTTATTTAATATTTCCGTCTCTTTTGTCACAACCGGTACGTCCTGACCTTCGTACTCTAATTCGATCTCAACGCTCTTTTCCGGCAAAATATAACCTTCTGCCTGCTTTGTCTCTATGATCTCATACGTTCCAAGATACAATTCTTCCGACCATGCTTTCCCGCTTTGGTCTGTCACTAATGATCCGACTACTGTTCCTTTTTCCACACGAACAGTTCCGTCAGGAGTACAAATATCTTCTGCTGCCTTTATCTCAAATTTTACTCCTGAGATTCCTTTTTCTGTTACAGAATCATTTTTTTGAATATAAATGCGCCCTTTCGCCGGTCTGTCTTTCGACTCAACAATAAAAGGTTTCTCCCAGTCATGATTTTCTATAATTGTAAATGGAATTAATCCATCTTCTATAAGATAACCTTGCGGCGCTTCCACCTCCTGAAAATAATAATTTCCGGCAGGAAGTTTCTCAGGCAAAACAAAACTTCCGTTTTCGTCTGTTTTAAACAGATCGTAAACTGATTCATTCGGGTAATGTGTCGTCATCGTAATCGGTTTTTTATCTTTGTCCAAAAGCCGAAACACCGCTCCTGCAACAGGAATTATTTTTTCTGTCTCGCTATCTTTTTTCACGAGCTTTACCGGAGAAAATATTTTCTTATTTTCTAATATGTAATATAGCGTTTTCGCATCTTCTTCTATTGTAATCTCAAAATCTCCTACCGGAGTCAACCCTTCCGGCGCCTTTTTTTCGCTCACAATATATGTATCATATACAAGACCTCCTTTCTGCTGTTCTTCTCCTTGTCGGAATGTTGACGCATATCCGTTTTCATCTGTTACAATTTCACACTGCCAGCCTGTTGTTTTTGATGTGATTGTAAAAACAATTCCCTCCAAAGGTACTTTTTGTTCGCCCTGCTCTGATTCTTCCTCTTTATCTTCACGAAATTTTACAATCTGCAGATTACCTCTGATGATCTGATCAGGTATTGTAGGACATTGAAAAATTGTATCTGTCTGTCCTGTGCCTTCTTCCCTAACCGTTTCTATAAAAATTTCATTGTTGAGCAAATATCCTTCAGGAGCTTTTATTTCCTGAAATGTAACAGTTCCAAGCGGAAGAACAACTTCTCCTTCCGTGTTTTTATAAAACGGATCTCCACTGACTTTTTGTTCTTCTTTCATTCTTATTCTTCCTTCTGAATCCGTTTTCATAATCCATTCTCTGACCGGTGTTACTCCTGAATCTGCCGGATTTTTTTCATAATATCCGGAATAATACTTAATAGAAAATTGAGCGTCTTCCAATGTTGCCGCTCCTTGAGCTTCTGATTGATCTGTTTCTTTATCTTTTTTCTGTAAAATCAGATCTATCGGATAATACTGCGCCTGATCTGTGCACTTATATGTACATACTTTGTTTTCATCTATTCGGATAGATTGCGGCTTAAATTGTATAACATGTCCGGCCGGAGCTTTTAATTCCCTGATATCATAATTTCCGATCGGAATATTTTCTTTTTTTGCATAACCTGATTCGTCTGTAGCCAATTCCCATAATAGTTTGTCTTTTCCGCTTTCATAGATACCAAACACCGCTCCTGCAAGAGAATAGCATCTGTTTCCTTCTATCCATTCCGGATGATCGGAATATTTATAAATCTCAATAGATCCGACTCTGTCTTTTCCACTTCCTCCCATTGTCTGTCCGGCTGAATTTAAGTTAAACAAAAACGCGTAAAATGATTCCGGCGGATCCGGCATACTTTCTATATTTTTTGCCTTCTGTTTTAAATTTTCAATTACCTGCTGATCTAATCCTAGAAACGCTTCCTCCGTTCCCATATAAAGATACGACAAAATGCAATGACTCATACAGTATTCGTCATTTACAGAATAATTTTCTCCAATGCCGATCGCACCATATTTTGCCCTATACAATTCATATCCTGGACCGCCATATGCATAATACAATCCTTTTCTTACAGCTCCGCCGGTTAATGCCTGCGTTTCATACGAACCTGAATTTGGAGTATCTTTCAGCGGTTCAAGACAGTATGCAGGTTTTCCGTTTACATCAAAATAATTAGTGCTGTAATTGCCATAATAAATCTCTTCTCCTACTGTCAGTTCTACTTTTGATCTTTCTGAAATTGCCGCCGCTTTTTTGAACATCTCATCCGATTTTGTCAAAACTGCCGGATATGTATCCGATGTGATTCCCGCAGTTGTCAGTATCATACCTTTCGATATCGTATCTCCGTCTTCATCTGCCTCTGATTCCAACGAAAATGTCATTGTTTCCATATCTAACACTGCTTGTTTTTTCTGCGTCAATACGGATGATTCTGCTGAGATTTCTCTTTTTCCAAAGCTTTCATCTGCGACTGCCTGATCCATAGTGAACATGTTCGTAAAAATGATTCCAAAAAGAAAACAAAATACAACTTTCATCCATCGTCTCATGCCATCATCCTCCCTGTCTGTACAGATGATCCGACACGAAGCTTACCGGAAACTCTGTCATACAAATACACATGATTACTTAATACATCTTCCTCTTCAACCTGTGTACTGTTGATTTCTCTTACCATCTCATCCAACTTACTGCATACATAGATTTCTGAATATGGCACAATGATCACTTCATGAACACTGCTTGGCAAAATATAATAATCTTTCTTTAAAATCTGACCGATCATTTCGAGCACGTTAGGATAAGCAATACATGCCGCTCCATAATTTCTGAATTTATTTGATAAAACATACATCTGATCATAGTCTTTTTTCTTTTCTAAAAGAAGATCTCCCTCTTCATATTCCACATCCCCTAAAAGAGATTTTAATGCATGGTTCATCGTAACAAATTCTGCCGGAAGCAGATTTTTTACATTTTTCACCGCGTCTTCCCACAATGTTTCTGCCTGCACCTTCCAAGTGTCTGCATGGCTTCTGTTAACAACCATTGCCGCTGTTCCTTCTTCAGACACATCAACAAGAACATAAAAAACAATAGACAGATCAAGAAACGCTAAATGGGGAACGGTTCTTAAAAATTTTCGATTTTTTGCCGTGTTGATCACTTTAAATACAATCCGGTTTCTGACCCCTTCATAATCCCGAAAAGATTCACAATCCCACGGTTTTTCCTGTTTTATTTCTTCATAAAGCTGCTTGATGTCATCTACAATCTGTTCTATCTTTCTACCCGCCACATAGCTTTCGTAATACTCTTCTAGATAGATTGTCGGAGAAATATTGATCCCGGGCATTTCAATCAAAATACCCGTTCTCTCTTTCCCATTATTTTTCATTGCCGTATATAAGCTTGCACGAACGCCCCCTTTCATCTTTTTGTTCATCATCTTTTCTACCGCATCTGCAAATTCAATATAAGTCATATAACTCCTTCCTTTTTATGCGGTTCAATTTGAATTAAATGAGAAATCCGGTACGAACTGTACCTTGAAATACATTGATAATTTGAAAAATATTATGTGCTCTTGATTATAGAGAATCAAAAAAGAAAATGCAACATGTAATATTGCACAAAAAAGATTCCGCCCTCAGACGGAATCTTTTTATATAATTTCAAAACACTATATAGACACAAAATCTAAAATATCGCTTTGATTAAACTCTTGACAAATACTCTCCTGTACGAGTATCAATCTTCAGAACATCTCCCTGCTCAACAAAAAGCGGAACCATAACCGTAGCGCCTGTTTCTACAACAGCCGGTTTCGTTGCTCCCTGTGCAGTATCGCCCTTAAATCCCGGCTCTGTTTCTGTAATCTCCAGCTCGACAAAAAGCGGCGGTTCAACAGAAAATACATTTCCGTTATGTGAGCAGATCTTAACTGTCTCATTCTCTTTCACAAATTTCAAAGCATCTCCTACGACATCCGCATTCAAAGCGATCTGATCATATGTCTCAACATCCATAAAGTTGTACAAATCACCGTCCTGATACAGATACTGCATGTCCTTTCTGTCAATATGAGCTTTCGGGAATTTCTCTGTCGGACGGAATGTTCTCTCTACCGCACCGCCACTGATAATATTTTTTAATTTTGTTCTTACGAAAGCTGCTTTTCCCGGTTTTACATGCTGGAACTCCAAAATCTGGTAAATATTTCCATCAATTTCCACAGTAATTCCGTTCTTAAAATCTCCTGCTGAAATCATTTATCTTCCTCCTTCAAAATCGTTCACTATTTTAGCACTCCATTTAATAATTCTATACTAATTTCTTTCATTTTTCAATCTTTTTTTATAGAAATGAAGAACGATCTTCTCAAGATACCTCTTAAGAACAATCTGAATCTCTTCTTTTGGATCGATCGGCCTCACAAGAATATTATGTATTCCTGTTCTTTTCGCTCCCCAGACATCTGTAAACAGTTGATCTCCGACAAAAAATGTATTTGTTTTATCAGTTCCCATAATCTTCATCGCTTTCTCATAATTTTTCGTTGAAGGTTTATGCGCATTATAAATATAATTTGTCCGAATCTCCTGATTGAACATTTTTACTCGTTCTTCTTGATTATTAGAAATGAGACAGGAGGAAAATCCAATCTCTTTCAATCTCCGAAACAGTTTTTTTGCTCTGTCATCTGCCGGTGCACCGTGAGGCACAAGAGTATTATCTATATCAAAAATTACTCCTCGATATCCCTCTTCATACAATCTTTCAAATGGGATTACATATGTAGATACCACATATTCATCCGGTAAAAATCTTTCAAACATTATTTCTCTTCCAACTCCATCAGTCTTGTAATCAGTTCTTCGCAGATCTGCAATATCGTTTTTCCATCCGTGCGAATCACAACATCTGCCGCATCTTCATACTTCTCTTTTCTTTTTTCCATCAACTGTGCAATAAACTCCACACTTTTATTTTCTTTTAAAAGCGGGCGGTCATTACTGTCTTTTACGCGTTCATAAATTGTTTCCGGGCTGGCAGTCAATAAAACGACCTTTCCGTTTTTCTTCATTTCAACGACATTTTCACTGCGAAGCGCTACTCCGCCCCCACAAGAAATAATACAATTTCTGCCTGTCTGAAGTTCCTTTAATAATTCCGTCTCAAGATTGCGGAAATATTCTTCCCCATATGTTGCGAAAATATCCGGAATGCTCATTTCCTCCCTCTCGGCAATTTCCTGATCCATCTCCACAAGTTTCATATCAAACATCGTGCTGAGATAATCTGAAATCGTAGACTTTCCCGCTCCCATAAACCCGATTAATACAATATTATATGGAAACAGCTTTCTTGCCTGAATTCTTTTGCTGTTCCGCAAAATCCTCTGGAATACATCATGGATTTCTTCCTGATATTTATTTCCCTGTAACTTTTCTTCCAACCTTTTTTCCTGCTTTTCCTCTTGCGCAGGCTGCAAAATCGGCATCCCGTATGTTTCTTTATATGACATTATCTTTTCGATGATTCCATTTCGCTCTACAAGCGCATCTATAAGCTTATCATCACACATCGCAAGCTGTTCACGATACATTTCCAGATCGTTCATCTTTACCCTCCACATTTCACTCAAACTAACAAATCTAACACATTATATCAATTCCATAGAAACATGACAAGGGATTTTACAAATACAGTCTGCGCAAATTTTCCGAAAATCAAAGAAACTGTCCTCAATATAATTGTCCAAACAAGCGGATCATCTATTTCTTTTGAACCGCGTCCCACACATTATCTTTAAACATTTCCCATGCATCTTCGTTTTCTACAAAATATTTCGGACAATTTTTTCCTGTAACATCGTAATGGCGAATAATCTGATCTTCTTTCAAATCAAATTTGACACAAAGCCATGCTGTAAGCTGTACAAGAGAACGGTATGTCGCATCAGTAAACTTTCCTGTTTCATCAGGGTGACAGACTTCAATCGATACTGTATCTGCATTTCGCTCATTCGATGCATAAGCGATCTCCCATGTCGGTACACATTGTATGATCTCTCCATCCAATCCTACAATAAAATTACTGCTTGCTTCCGTCTGCCCGGAATATTGAAGGCCATTAAAATAATCTCTGTTATCCTGAGCCGTACTTCCCGGATTTGCAGTATAATGAATAACAACGCCTTTTACTCCTTCGCTCTCGATTCCGGGCCTTGAATAGGGATTTACATCCAAAAGCTGTACATCAATATCCGGCTGTGAAGCATCTGTTTCTACAAACTGATTTCTCTCTCCGATACAGGAGCGCACAACTAAAATAATCGTCAGAATAAGAAGCACTGCGAGTCCTGCAACTGCCGTTATTCTGATTCTTTTCTTTTTCATCTTCTGCTTTAACGAATTCGATTTTACAGAACGGCTTTTCTTTGTACTTGATCTTCCAGTATTATGTCCCGATGCATTTTTTCTGTTTTTCGATACTTTTCTTCTGTTTTTTTTATAAAGACTCATTTCTTTGCCTCTGTTCTATGTATCTTTCGCATTTTGGTCTGCTGATATGATGAATCCCCGAAAGTGACAAAAAGCACATTCCGGGATTATAAGCGGTGACAAAGTCTTGGACAAGCCCGGACTTTGGCTCGTCGCCGTTATAAAAACAAATGCCTGTCAGAAATTCAACAGGCATTTATTTGATCACGTTTTCTATTTACTTTGATTCCCATCGTCACACAAACCGTTTTTCTGTTATGTAATGATGCTGATTTTCTTTATTCGTCTACGCTATAGTTTGGCGCTTCTTTTGTGATATGAATATCATGCGGATGACTTTCTTTAAGAGATGCTGCTGAAATCTTAATAAATCTTCCGTTTGATTTAAGTTCTTCGATCGTATGTGTTCCGCAATATCCCATACCCGAACGAAGTCCTCCCATAAGCTGGAATACAGTATCCTCAACCGTTCCCTTATAAGCTACACGGCCTTCTACACCTTCCGGAACGAGCTTCTTTGCATTTTCCTGGAAATAACGGTCTTTGCTTCCGTTTTCCATAGCAGCGATTGAACCCATTCCACGGTATACTTTATATTTTCTTCCCTGATAAAGTTCAAATGTTCCCGGACTTTCATCACATCCCGCAAAAATACTTCCCATCATACATACGTTTGCTCCTGCGGCGATTGCTTTCGTCATGTCTCCTGAATATTTGATGCCTCCGTCTGCAATAATCGGCACACCGTATTCTTTTGCAACATTATAGCAGTCCATTACCGCAGTAATCTGCGGCACACCGATTCCGGCAACAACACGAGTCGTACAGATAGATCCCGGTCCGATACCGACTTTCACCGCATCAACTCCGGCTTCAATTAATGCTTTCGCAGCTTCTCCTGTCGCCACATTACCGGCAATTACCTGAAGATCCGGATATTTTTCCTTCACCATACGAACAGTACGAAGAACATTTGCAGAATGACCATGCGCAGAATCCATAACGATAACATCTACTTTTGCCTTTACCAGAGCATCTACTCGCTCAAGACAATTTGCTGTAATTCCGATTGCCGCTCCACAGAGAAGGCGTCCCTGCGAATCTTTTGCAGACAACGGATACTTGATCTGTTTCTCAATATCTTTGATTGTGATCAATCCTGTCAGATTTCCCTCATCATCCACAATCGGAAGTTTTTCTTTTCTTGCCTTTGCAAGAACTCTCTTTGCTTCTTCAAGAGTAATTCCTTCTTTTGCTGTAATCAATCCTTCAGAAGTCATAGATTCTTTAATTTTTTTAGAAAAATCCTCTTCAAATTTTAAATCACGATTCGTAATAATACCGACAAGTTTACGCCCTTCTGTTATCGGAACTCCTGAAATACGGAATTTTGCCATTAAGTCATTGGCATCCTTCAATGTATGTTCCGGGGATAAGAAAAACGGATCTGTGATAACACCATTCTCAGAACGCTTAACCTTGTCCACCTCTTCTGCCTGCGCCTCGATAGACATGTTCTTGTGAATGATACCGATTCCTCCCTGACGTGCCATGGCAATCGCCATATTGTACTCAGTAACGGTGTCCATTCCTGCACTCATCATGGGAATGTTCAGTTTAATCTTCTTTGTAAGGTAAGTTGAAACGTCAACTTGATTCGGGATTACTTTGGAGTACGCCGGAACTAAAAGGACGTCGTCGAAAGTAATGCCTTCACCAATGATAGTACC
>OGGK01002003.1_pt1 | contig 11393 bp, 8 predicted proteins | sample 1571171 | NCBI WGS metagenome assembly OGGK01 (sample SAMEA2581958, study PRJEB24529) | metagenome | biome: Human gut stool | place: China | collected 2011 | reverse complement strand
CATCATCTATGGTGCCCGCATCTCCTTTACGGTCGGTATCGTGGCCGTGGTCATTTCCAGCGTTATCGGCATGGCACTGGGCCTGATCGCCGGCATGGCAGGCGGTGTGGTGGATGCCTTCATCATGCGTGTCATGGATGCTATGATGGCTGTGCCCATGCTGATCCTGGCTATGTTTCTGGGCGCGATCCTGGGTCAGGGCCTGGGCAATGTCTGCCTGGCCATCGGCATCTCGATGGTGCCCGGCTACGCCCGTGTCACCCGCGGTCAGGTGCTGAGCGTCCGCAATGCCGATTATGTCACCGCCGGTACCCTGTGCGGTGCATCCCGGATCCGCAACACGCTGGTGCATGTGTTCCCCAACTGCCTGTCCGTCAACATCGTCAGCATGACCGCCAGCCTGGGCGGTGCCATTCTGGCCGAAGCGAACCTGAGCTTCCTGGGCATGGGCATCACGCCCCCGACTCCCAGCTGGGGCGCAATGGTCAGCGGCGGCTATAAGTACCTGTCCACCCAGCCCATCATTGCCATTGCTCCCGGCATTGCGATCATCATCGTGGTGCTCTGCTTCAATATGTGCGGCGACGCTCTGCGCGATGCCCTCGACCCGAAGCTGCGCGGCACATTGGGCAGCGGCAAAAAGACCAAGCGCGCAAAGCGCACCAAGAATGTGAAAGAGGTGGCCTGAAATGAGCGACAAGCTGCTGGAAGTCAAAAACCTGAGCGTTGAATATGATACCGAAATTTCCACCGTCTATGCTGTCAATGGTCTGGATCTGGATCTGAACTACGGCGAGACGCTGGGGCTGGTGGGTGAGACCGGTGCCGGTAAGACCACCACAGCCCTGAGCGTCATCCAGCTTCTGCCCGAGGGAATCGGTTTTGTGACCGACGGCTCCATCAAGCTGGATGGTGTGGATATGCTGAATGCTCCCGAGGAAAAGATCCGTGCCATGCGCGGCAGTGTGGTATCCATGATCTTCCAGGATCCCATGTCTGCCCTGAACCCGGTGATGACCGTGGGGGCTCAGATCATGGAGGTGCTGAAGATCCACCATCCGGAGCAGAGCACTGCTCAACTGGAAGCCCGTGTGGACGAAATGATGGAGCTGGTGGGCATCCCTGCAAAGCGCAAGGTGGAGTATCCCCATCAGTTTTCCGGCGGCATGAAGCAGCGCATCGTCATTGCCATTGCGCTGGCCTGTGAGCCGAAGCTGATCCTTGCCGACGAACCCACCACCGCACTGGATGTGACCATTCAGGCCCAGATGCTGGGCCTGATCAATGAGCTGCAGAAGCGGCTGAACACCGCCATGATCCTCATCACCCACGATCTGGGTGTTGTGGCCCAGACCTGCGAGAAGGTCATGGTCATGTACGCCGGTGAGGCCATCGAGTACGGCACAGCAGAGGATATCTTTGAGACCACGCAGCGCCACCCTTACACCCAGGGGCTGTTCAACGCCATTCCCAAGCTGGATGAGAACACCAAGCGTCTGGAGGCCATTGAGGGGATGATGGCTGACCCCACCCAGAAGATCGAGGGCTGCCGCTTTGCTGACCGCTGCAAATATGCCACTGCAGCCTGCAAAAAGGCCCAGAAGATGCGGGAGGTCACACCGGGCCACTTCATCCGCTGCTGCCGGTTCGATCCGCCGCAGTCCAACACCTGAGCCGGGAGGAAAAAGACAATGGAAGAAAAGGTTTTGATCGAGGCAAAGAACCTCAAAAAATACTTCAAAGTCGGCGCAAACAGCCAGCTCCACGCGGTGGACGGCGTGAACTTCAAGATCAGGCGCGGCACCACACTGGGCGTGGTGGGTGAGTCCGGCTGCGGCAAGTCCACGCTGGGCCGCCTGCTGCTGCGGCTCTACGATGTTACCGATGGTCAGATCCTCTACGACGGCACCGATATCACCAAACTGAATGCCAAGGAACTGAAGCCCATCCGTGCCCGGATGCAGATGATCTTCCAGGACCCGTCCGGTTCGCTGGATCCCCGCAAGAGCGTGAAGGAACTGATCGGGGAACCGCTGAAGATCTATAAAGCCTGCAAAAACCGTGACGAATACGATGCCCGCATCGCCGAGATCATGGAGACCGTTGGTCTGGATGAGCGTTATGCAGAGAGTTTCAGCCACGAGCTGGACGGCGGCCGCCGCCAGCGCATCGGCATCGGCCGCGCATTGGCCATGGACCCGGAGTTCATCATCTGCGACGAGCCGGTCTCTGCACTGGACGTTTCCATTCAGGCACAGATCCTGAATCTGCTGATGGATCTGCAGGATGAGAAAAAGCTGACCTATGTCTTTATCACCCACGATTTGAGCGTGGTCAAGCACATCAGCCACGAGATCATGGTCATGTATCTGGGCCAGTGTGTGGAATATGCCAAGACCGAGGATCTGTTCAAGAATCCGCTCCACCCCTACACCAAGGGTCTGCTGGATGCTGTGCCCATCCCCAGCCTGAAGGCCAAAAAGCTTTCCACCGAGGTCATGCGCGGCGAACTGACAAGCCCTGTGGACCCGGCTCCCGGCTGCCGTTTTGCGGCCCGCTGCCCCTATGCAACAGATGCCTGCCGCGGCAGGGATATCCCCGTGAAGGAAGTGGAACCCGGCCACTTTGTTAGCTGCACACGCTTTTGAGAACACGGAAAGGCGGGAAAATCAATGACAGAGGAAGAAAAAAAGACAGCTGCCGAGCAGAAGCAGCGTGAGATGGAAGAGATGATGCGGCAGGCGCAGGAGAGCTACCGGCAGGAATATGCCAGTATACCCTACGACGGCCCGGTCTTTGGCTGCCGCCGGGAGGAGCTGATGCTGCCCATGCAGGACGGAGTGAGGCTCTATACCGAGATATTCAAACCGGAGGGGCTTGCACAGTTCCCTGTGCTGATCCAGCGCAGCTGCTATCCCAATCAGCAGCCGCTGTATGAGATCAACGGTGTAGAACTGACCCGCCGGGGCTACGGCTATGTGGTCCAGACCTGCCGCGGCACGGGCAAGAGCGAGGGACATTGGGAACCCAACGTCAATGAGCGCCCGGATGGCCGCGATACCCTGCAGTGGCTCAATGACCAGCCCTGGGCAGAGAGCATCGGCTATTTCGGAGCCAGCTATCTGGCCCTGACCGGCTGGGCCATTGCAGATATCGTTCCACCCAAGGTCAAGGGAATGATGCTGACGGTCTATGGCACCGACCGTTTCAAATCGGCTTATGAAAAGGGGCTGTTCCGCCACGACGTGCTGACTGGCTGGGCAATGCAGAATGCAGGCCATCCGGTCACAGCGGACTATCTGGAAAGCTGCCGCTTCCGTCCCCACGACAAGGTGGATGAAGCGCTATGGGGTGGAAAGTTGGACTGGTATCAGGACTGGATCCATGCCACCCGCCGCACAGATGCCTACTGGCAGCAGGGCTGGTGGAAGCTGTTAGCCGATGTGCCCGGAAATACCAAGGTTCCGGTGTATATCATCGATGCATGGTACGATCACCATTTTGGCAGTGCCATCAACACTTATGCCTCTCTGGCCCCTGAGACCAAAGAGCACAGCTGGCTGGATATCGGCTGCTGGAATCATATGTCCCAGCCCTGCATTGCGTGGGGCGAGCAGCACAATCTGGAAAACGGCGACATCCACCGGATGCTGGAATGGTTCGATCTGCTGCTGAAGCAGAAAAAACAGCCGGAAAAGCGGGTGCGCACCTATGTAATGCGGGAGGACCGCTGGAAAACGCTGGAGGCATGGCCTGCCCCCGTGAGCCGTACCGAAAAACTTTATCTGGGTGAAACAACTCTGAATGCCGAGCCGGCAGAAGGGAAGCGCACCTTTGTATATGACCCGGAGACCCCCGTGCCCAGCCATGGTGCAGAAAGCGTTCTGACCACCATTGCCGAGGCAGGCAGCCTGCTGCAGCCGGAGCCGGACTATCGGCCCGATGTGGTCAGCTTCGTCAGCGCTCCGCTGGAAAAAGCACTGCCCATTTGTGGACAAATCAAGGTGCACCTGAATGTCTCGACCGATGTGGATGATACTGCCTTCACTGCCAAGCTGATGGAAGTGTTCCCGGACGGCAGGGCCTATAACATCCACCATTGCAGCAGATTTGCCGGAGGGGCAGACCTATACTCCCGGCCAGACAGCAAAGGTCTGTGTGGAGATGTGGGATATGAACTGGACGGTACAGCCCGGCAGCTGCCTGCGGCTGGATGTCTCTTCTTCCGACTTCCCGCAGTACGCCGTTCACAGCAATTACGCAGGAGTCTGGTCTGAACAGGGAAAGACCCGCATCGCCCACCAGAAGATCTTGCTGGGGGAGGGCAGCTTTGTAGAACTGCCCCTGCACGAGAACTGAGAGAAAGGAACCAAGACCATGACGGAACAGGAACGAAATGTCCTTCTGAACGAACTGCGGCAACAGGAGAGCCAGAGGGAAAAGCAGATCAAGCGGGAGCGGTTCCGTCGTCTGAATCCTTATGCAAAGAAAGGAGCGGTGGTGTTTGCCGGTTCCAGCCTGATGGAACAGTTTCCATTGTATGAGTTTTTGCAGGACGATGATCTGCACTGTACCCTGTACAACCGGGGCATCGGCGGCTTTACCACCACCGAGCTGCTGGAGGCCATGGACGAGTGCATCCTTGAACTGCAGCCTGCGCACCTGTTCCTGAACATCGGCACCAATGACCTGAACGGCCCGGACTACGACCGCGCCGCCATGCTGGGCCGGTATGAGGAGATCGTGCAGCAGATCCGGAAAAAACTGCCCGAAACAAAGCTCTACCTGCTGGCCTATTATCCGGTAAACCCCACCGTGGCCGAAGATCCGGGCCTGATCGAATGCTTCCGCTGGCGCACCAATGAGCGCATCCGGGAGGCAAGCGAGGGCGTGCAGGCATTGGCCCGGAAATACGGAGCGGAATTCCTCGACCTGAACAAGGACCTGTACGATGCTGCCGGAAATCTGAAAGCGGAGTACACCATTGAGGGAATGCACCTGTATGCCAACGGTTACCGCCCTGTGATGGATGCTCTGCTGCCGCTGCTGCGCAAAATCGGAGAAGAACAGGGAGGAAAGCAATGACCGGAGTCTTTGGTGTTGTTCTGGGTCAGATCCTTCTGATGTTCCTCTATCTCATCATAGGTTATGTGCTTTATCGTACCGGACTGATTACCCAGGAAGGCAGCAAGGCACTGGCTCACCTGCTGTTATATTGTGTGCTGCCCTGTGTTGTGCTAAAATCATTTTGTATTGAGTATTCGGCAAAGGGAGCTGTGGAATTGGCTGTCAGCATTGCGGCAGGTGCCGGGGTGCTGCTGCTCTCCATGGCGGTGTCGTGGCTCTTTTTCCGCAAAGACCCCATGGCGCAGATCGGTGTGGCTTTTTCCAACGCCGGGTTCATGGGGTTTCCACTGGTCACGGCGGTGCTGGGCGGCGAAGCCGTATTCTACGCCGCCGGTTTTGTGGCCCTGCTGAATGCTTTGCAGTGGACCTACGGCCAGGCAAAGCTTTCCGGGGACAAAAAGTACATCCAACTGGGGGCAGTGCTCAAAAATCCACTGGTGCTCTCCCTGTTGGGCGGTGTGGTGCTCTACTTCTGCCGCATCCCGGTGCCGCAGTTCCTCCGCACCCCCATGGGGGCCATTGCAGGCATGAACGCTCCGCTTGCCATGATCGTGCTGGGTGTCTATCTGGCCAGAACCGACCTCAAGGCCATCTTCACCCGCCCCCGGCTCTACGCCCTTTCGGCAGTACGGCTGGTGGTGATCCCGCTGCTGACGATCGCCTGTCTGATGCTTCTTCCAGCCCCATGGCGGCAGATCGGCACGGTGCTCATCATTGTGAATGCGGCTCCCATCGGCAGCAACATCGCGGTATATGCCCAGCGTCTGGGGCTGGATTCTTCCTACGCTGTGCAGATGGTCTGTCTGAGCACTCTGCTGTCACTGATCACGCTGCCAGTGATGCTCAGCCTGGCTGCCGCGTTGGGCTTTGCATGAGTCTGAAAACAACCAACAGAAAGCAGGAGATAAGATGAAACAGTATCTTTTGATCGACATCGGCGGAACCTTCATCAAGTACAGCCTGGCCGATGAACAGGCCCGGAAAATCTCCGGCGGTAAGGTTCCGACACCGCTGACGAATATGGATGACCTTCTGGCGGCCATCGAGGGCTTCGCCGCTCCCCTTCAGGGACAGTTCGTGGGCTGCGCCATCTCTATGCCGGGCCGCATCGAAACCAGAAGCGGCATCGCTCATACCGGTGGAATGCTCAGCTCCTTTATGTGGGAGCAGCCCTTTGCTGCGCAGGTGGAGGCGCGGCTGGGCGTGCCGGTGACCATCGCCAACGATGGCAAGTGCGCCGCGGCGGCGGAAGCCTGGACCGGTGCGCTGGCCGGTGTGGAAAATGGCCTTGTGCTGGTGCTGGGCACCGGCATCGGCGGCGGCATCATCCTGAACGGGAAGGTGCTGATGGGCGCTCACGCCGCTGCAGGGGAAGTCAGCTGCCTTGTTTCCGATATGGCAGCCATGGAGGCAGAAACCTTTGAGATGGACAAGGTGGAAACTTTCTCGGATGCGCCCCTGTGGGCAGGTGCCGCCTCGGCGACAGGTTTGATCCGGGAATATACCCGGCAGAAGAAACTGTCGCTGCAGGGTCCGCTGCCCACCGGCGAGGAGATCTTTGCGGCTTACAATGCCGGGGAACCGGAGGCACGGCAGGCCTTAAAAGTGTTTGCCCGGCGGGGGGCCATTGGAATCGTCAGCCTGCAAAGCGTGCTGGATGTGGAGCGCGTTGCCATTGGCGGCGGCATCAGTGCGGCAGAGGCCCTGCTGCCTGCCATTCAGACCGAGCTGAACAGCCTGTTTGCGCGCTGCCCGGTGCTTCCCATGCTGGAGCCGGAGCTGGTGCGCTGCCACTATGGCAACGATGCCAACATGATTGGTGCCCTGAAGCTGTTTTTTGAGCAGAACCCCGCCTGAAATAAACCAGTAAGAAACAGAGAGGAGAAAGACCATGAGCGTTTTCCGTGATGATTTCCTGTGGGGCGGTGCCTGTGCAGCCAACCAGTTCGAGGGCGCATGGGACGTGGATGGCAAAGGCCCCAGTGTCCCTGACCTGTGCACCAATGGCTCTCACACCAGCCCGAAATGGGTGACAACTGCTATCCGCTCCGACCGGCTGTATCCCAGCCATGAGGCCATCGACTTCTACCACCACTACGAGGAGGACATCGCTCTCTTCGCCGAGATGGGCTTCAAGACCTTCCGCACCTCCATCAACTGGACCCGCATTTTCCCCACCGGTATGGAGACCGAGCCAAACGAGAAGGGCCTTGAATTCTATGACAAGGTCTTTGACTGCTGCAAGAAGCACGGCATCGAGCCGTTGGTCACCATCAGTCACTACGAGCTGCCCTATGCGCTGGTGGAAAAATACAACGGCTGGGCCAGCCGGGAACTCATCGCGTTCTATATGAACTACTGCAAGGCTATTTTTGAGCGGTACAAGGATAAGGTTAAGTACTGGCTGACCTTCAACGAGATCAACTGCGGCACCATGCCGATGGGGGCGATCCTGGAAACAGGCACCATCCGGGGCTTTGAAGGCCCTACCGACAAGGTGCCGGACAACAAGCAGGAGCGTTTTCAGGCGCTGCATCACCAGTTTGTGGCCAGTGCAGAGGCTGTCCGGTATGCCCACGACCACTACCCTCAGTTCAAGATGGGCTGCATGATCTGCTTTATCACCAGCTACGCACTGACCTGCGACCCGGCCGATGAGATCGCCAACCAGAAGGCCATGCAGATCAGCAACTGGTTCTGCTCTGATATGCATGTCCGCGGCGAGTATCCTTCTTACATGAAGCGTTATTTTGCCGAGAATAACATCACCATCCGGCAGGAGCCGGAGGATGCTGCCATCCTGAAGGCCGGTACTGTCGATTTCTACACCTTCAGCTACTATATGTCCAACTGCATCACCACCCACAAAGATGCCGATGATGTGGGCGGCAACATCATTGCTGGTAAGAAGAATCCTTACCTGAAAGCCTCTGACTGGGGCTGGCAGATCGATCCCATTGGTCTGCGCTACACCCTCAACGAGATCTACGACCGCTACCGCATTCCCCTGATGGTGGTGGAAAACGGCCTGGGCGCTTACGATAAGAAGGATGCCGACGGAAAGATCCACGACAGCTACCGCATCGACTACCTGCGTGCCCACATCGAGCAGATGGCTGAGGCTGTAAAGGACGGCGTGGATCTGATGGGCTACACCCCCTGGGGCTGCATCGATCTGGTGAGTGCCTCCACCGGTGAGATGGCAAAGCGCTACGGCTTCATCTACGTCAACAAGTTTGACGACGGCACGGGGGATCTGAGCCGCGAAAAGAAGGACAGCTTCTACTGGTATCAGAAGGTCATTGCCACCAACGGAGAAGATTTAGGATAACAAAAACGGACCTCCGGGTGCCATGTTTGCAGTACCGGGGGTCTGTCTTTTTGAAAGAAGGAGGTCATTTATGGAAAAGGCATTTTGCTGTGCGCCGGATTTTCCGGTGGTTCAGACAAATTATGGTCCGGTACGGGGATATCGCTTCCGAGAGATCAGTAGCTTCAAGGGCATCCCGTATGGGCGGGCGGTGCGCTTCCATGCACCCCAGCCGCCCCAGCCTTGGGCAGAGCCGCTGGACGCTTCCAGTTACGGCTGCGTCTGCCCTCTGCTGAGCATCGACAAGCCCAGCGGCGAACTGCGTGTGCCCCACCGCTACTGGGTGCAGGATGAGGACTGCCTGAACCTGAACATCTGGACCCCGGCCTGCGATGCCCAAAAGCGGCCGGTGATGGTCTGGCTCCATGGCGGCGGATTTTTTGCCGGCTCGTCCATTGAGCAGGTGGCCTACGAGGGCGGAAACATGGCGCGGGAAGGGAACTGCGTGGTGGTGTCACTGAACCACCGGCTGAACATCCTGGGCTACTTGGATCTCTCCGATTTTGGGGAGGAGTACGCAAACTCCGGCAATGCGGGTGGGGATGATATCATCCTGGCACTGCAGTGGGTGCGGGACAATATTGCAGCGTTTGGCGGCGATCCCGGCTGCGTGACGGTATTCGGCCAGTCCGGCGGCGGAGCCAAAGTGACAACGCTGCTGCAGACCCCGGCAGCAGATGGCCTGTACCACAGGGCGATGATAATGAGTGGTGTGCTGGAAGGTTTGCTGAACGACAGTGTCGGCAGCGGCAGGGACTGCGTGCAGGCACTGATGCAGGAGCTTGGCGTGCAGACAGCACAGCAGCTGGAAACTGTGCCCTACCACCAGCTGGCGCAGGCTTACCGGAACGTCAGCCCGGCTCTGAAAGCAAAAGGCGCGAACGTGGGCCAAAGCCCCCACCCGAACCGCTTCTATCTTGGAGATCCGCTCCAAAACGGCAGTGGGTTTCGGCCCGAGACTGCAGACGTTCCGGTGCTGATCGGTACGGTTTATTCGGAGTTCTACGGTTTCTTTGATGGTCTGAAAGGAGTCGGCCCGGAGGAAGCAGTGGGCCTGTCTGCCGCAGAGACCCTGCGGGAGCAGTTCCGCACTGCCTACCCACACCGCCCGGAGGAAGACCTGCTGCTGGCAGATACCAGCTTCCGCGCCCCCACGATCAAATATGTCCGGGAGCGTGCCAAGGCAGGCGGAAAGGTGTACAGTTATCTGTTTGATCAGGATTTCCCTCTGATGGGAAAAAGCACCCCGTGGCACTGTGCGGATATCCCATTTGTGTTCCACAACACAGAGCTTGTGCCGGTGTGTGCCTTTGAGGGAGCAAAGCAGCTGGAAGCGGAAATTTTTGGCGCTGTGATGCAGTTTGCCCGTACCGGTGCGCCGGGCTGGGCTGCCAGTACGGAGGATGTGGAACAGACCATGCTTTTCGGCCCCCAAAGCTGTCTGGTGCAGAATCACGATCACGCACTGATCGAAGCATTGGCACCCTTCACAGATTTACGGATGAAAAAAGCGACCCGGGCAGGCGGACAGATCCAGCATTAAAAAGCGCCGTTCAATACGCGGAAATTCCGGGAAACAGAAAGCAGAACAGGCATCCTGCATTACCGTTTGGCGGTATCGGGCAGGATGCCTGTTCTGCTATGATGATCTTCATTGCATTTTCTATATCCGCAACAGCCTGACGAGATTTCTGGTAGAGTTCATAGCAGATAAAAACAGCGTGCAGCTTTTCTGCATTTTTGCTTGCTGCCTTATCTGTGCGGAATGGATGCTGCACGCGGCATTCAAGGGTCAAACCGGTCTGCATTCTATAATTGCCACTTGACCCAACCCGTGGTATAATGAAAGAATCGAATACTATGGGAACAAAGGACAGGGGTCAGAACAGAAAATGGCAAAACGAAAGCGAAAAACAACTGCAAAGCGCGCGTCTGCACGCAGAAAAAGCCGGGTCGAGGAGCGGATGCCGGCGGGGCTGGGCACCCTGTTTGTGGGGCTGCTGCTCATCGTGCTGGCGTTCGTGGAGGGGGACTCCGTCTGGAAGAGCGCCCACCAGATCCTATTCGGGCTGTTCGGCTGCGGCAGCTTTGTGCTGGGCGCAGCGGTGTGCTATCTGGCCATCCTCTACACCCGGGGGCAGGACCTGCTGATGCAGGTGTTCAAGCTGCTGCTGGGGCTGATCTTTGCCAGCGGCACGGTCATCGTGTTTTCGGATATCCCCGCCGACCTGACCGCTGCCCAGATGATCGCTGCCTGCTACCAGAACGGCGCGAACGCCTGGCTGGGCGGCGGCGTGCTGGGTACTCTGCTGGGCGGCAACCTGCTCCTGCTCTGCGGGCGGCCTGCGGCCAATCTGGTCATGGCGGTGCTGGCCCTGTGCGCCAGCCTGTATATTTTTGATATCACCCCTGCCGAGTGCTGGCAGTGGCTCTGCAATGTGGGCGGCGGTGTGCATGAAAAAGGCGTGGCGGTCTATGAGCAGAACGCCGCCCGCCGTGCTGAGCGCCTTGCGGCCCGGCAGGCGGAAGAGGAGGACTGCGCCGAGGAACCTGCGGACGATTACGATGATAATTTCGATGAGGAAGATGTGCCCGGCGGCATTCCGGTGCCCGGGTGGCTGTCCGGCGTGTTCAGCTGGGGCCACAAGGTGACCAAGGAGATGGAAGGCGAAGCAGAACCTGCTCCCGTGGACGATTCTCTGGGCTACGAGCCGCCTGCGCCGGTGGAGCCGGAACCGGCTCCCGCCCGGCCTGCCCCAGCTTTTGAGCCGGTCAAGGTGACCTCCAACCATCCCCGCGCGGCATTTGATATTGATCTTGGGCCGGATACCTCTGTTTCCGAGGGCGGCAGCGAGCCCATTGAGCCCATCATCATCGGGCCGGGCTGCACCTTTGG
>OGGK01001994.1_pt1 | contig 11461 bp, 9 predicted proteins | sample 1571171 | NCBI WGS metagenome assembly OGGK01 (sample SAMEA2581958, study PRJEB24529) | metagenome | biome: Human gut stool | place: China | collected 2011 | reverse complement strand
CAGCGGCCCATCAGGTGCTGGAAAAGACCCCGCCGGAGCTGGCCGGCGACATCTTCCGCAACGGCGTGGTGCTGACGGGCGGCGGTGCCCAGCTGCACGGCCTGCCGGAGTACCTGAGCCAGGAACTCAAGGTCAACGTGGAGGTCTCGCCCGACCCCGTGAACTGTGTGGCGCTGGGCACCGCCATGAGCCTGAGCGTGCGCGACCGGCTGGAGACCGGCTTTACGGACGCGACCCCCCGCATCGGCCGCCGCTGAGCGAAAAGACGTACTTCACGGTTTGGAAAAAATTGCGATATTTTTTGTTCATCGTTGTTGAATCAGGCCGGAAAATATTGTATAATATTTTCAAATCGGTTTTTGCGGGCGGAGCCATGCGCTTTGGCCGCAGAAGAATAAATGACTAGGAGGAAGAACATGAATCTGGGTTCTGATGTGGTTATCACCATTACCGGTATCGTATTGGTGTTTGCCATCCTTGTCCTGCTGATGGCGATCATCACGCTGGAGGGCAAGATCTTCGACGGCATGAATGTCAGGAAGGCAGCAGCAAAGGCTGCACCCAAGGCTCCCGCTGCAAAGCCGGCCGCACCTGTTCAGCAGGCTGCTGCTCCTGCTCCTGTGGTGGAAGAGGGCATCCCCGGCGATGTGGTGGCTGCGATCATGGCAGCGATCCACGCAATGGGCAACGGAAAGTACACCCTCAAGGCCGTGCGCCGCAGCAAGAATGGCTGGGGCAAGGCCGGTGTCAACGACACCACCGCACCTTTTTAACACAGGAGGAAGAACATGACACAGTTTATCAGCACTCTGGTCGGTATTTTCCAAAGCTCTGGCTTCGCCCGCTTCGGCGAGCCGGGCGGCTACCTGTACGCAATCATGATTTGCGTCGGCTGCTTCTTGCTGTACCTGGCCATTGTGAAGGAATTTGAACCCCTGATCCTGCTGCCCATGGCGTTCGGCATGATCCTTGCCAACCTGCCCGGCAGCGGCATCATCCACATGCAGTATTTCGTCGGCGATGGTCTGGAGCACCCGATGTGGGTCGAGATCCTGAACAACGGCGGTCTGGCCGATATGCTCTACATGGGCGTTAAGCTGGGCATCTACCCGCCGCTGATCTTCCTGGGCATCGGCACCATGACCGACTTCGCACCCCTGATCTCCAACCCCAAGAGCCTGCTGCTGGGCGCTGCAGCCCAGTTCGGCATCTTCGGCACCTACATGGGCGCCCGCCTGCTGGCAGCCACCGGCCTGGTGGACTTCACCCAGAAGCAGTCTGCTGCCATCGCCATCATCGGCGGTGCAGACGGCCCGACCGCGATCTTCGTCACCTCCCGTCTGGCACCGGAGCTGCTGGGCAGCATCGCCGTGGCAGCATACAGCTACATGGCGCTGGTGCCTGTCATCCAGCCGCCCATCATGAAGGCTCTGACCACCAAGAAAGAGCGTACCGTCGTGATGAAGCAGCTGCGCACCGTGACCAAGACCGAGAAGATCGTCTTCCCCATCATGGTCACCATCATCGTCTCCCTGATCGTTCCGGATGCCGCCGTCCTGGTCGGTATGCTGATGCTGGGCAACCTGATGAAGGAGTCCGGCGTTGTGGACCGTATCCAGAAGACCGCCGGCAATGAGCTGATGAACATCATCACCATCTTCCTGGCGCTGTCCGTTGGCTGCACCACCTCTGCCAACACCTTCCTGAACACCCGTACCCTGTTCATCATCGTGCTGGGTCTGATCGCATTCTCCTTCGGCACCGCAGCCGGTGTTCTGTGCGGCAAGGTCATGTATGCACTGACCGGCGGCCAGGTCAACCCCCTGATCGGTTCCGCAGGCGTTTCCGCTGTTCCGATGGCGGCCCGCGTTTCTCAGAAGGTCGGTCAGAGCGAGAACCCCTCCAACTTCCTGCTGATGCACGCCATGGGCCCCAACGTCGCTGGCGTGATCGGTTCCGCCGTTGCTGCTGGTATTCTGATCAACATCTTCGGCTAAGCCCTGTTTTGGCAAATTGAGGATCCCAAACCGCCCATCTGTCGGCACTGCGCCGCAGATGGGCGGTTTTTTGTGCGGGAAACTCTGTGCAATAGGGATGAAATGTGATATACTATACCTTAGTGATTCATGGAAAATAGCTTAAAGAACAGGTGAAACAATGGCAATTGATCTCAGGCAGGAATTTTGCGCGCTGCGCGATACCTACATTGAAAAACAGTTCGGCCGCCTGAACGCGATGCAGCGGGAGGCTGTGTTTGCCACCAACGGCCCGCTGCTGATCCTGGCAGGTGCCGGAAGCGGCAAGACGACCGTGCTGGTCAACCGCATCGCGAACCTCATCCGCTTTGGTGCGGCGCACGGCTCCCAGTGGGTGCCCCGCGAAGTGACCGAGGACGACGTCAAGGCGCTGCGGATGGCCATCATGACGAACACCGATGCTCCTTCCTGGCTGGACGGGATGCTCCGCAAGGATGCGGTGCGCAGCTGGAACGTGATGGCGATCACCTTTACGAACAAGGCGGCAGGGGAACTGAAGGAGCGCCTGCGGAACATGCTGGGCGGCGAAGAGGGTGACGAGGTGTTCGCCTCCACCTTCCACTCGGCCTGTGTGCGCATCCTGCGCCGCTGGGCCGAGGAGATCGGCTACCCCCGCAGCTTTACCATCTACGACACCGACGACGCCCAGCGCGTGATGAAGAGCGTGTACAAAGAACTGAGCATCGACGACAAATTCTTCCCGGTCAAGAGCGCCATCAACCAGATGAGCCGCTGGAAGGATCAGCTCGTCAGCCCCGAAGAGGCTCTGCGCACCCCGGCGCGGGATACGAAAGGGGCGCTGGCGGCCAAGGTCTATGCGGCCTACGAAAAGAAGCTGAAGGACGCCGGTGCGTTCGATTTCGATGACCTCATCTACCAGACCGTCCAGCTGCTGGCCGGGCACGAGGAGGTGCGGCAATTCTACCAGAACAAATACCGCTATCTGCTCGTGGACGAATACCAGGATACCAGCGTGGCACAGTTCCGCCTGGTCAGCCTGCTCACCGGGCCGGAAAAGAACATCTGCGTCGTCGGCGACGATGACCAGAGCATCTACCGGTTCCGCGGTGCCACCATCGAGAACATCCTCAACTTCGAGCGCATCTATCCCGGCACAAAGACCATTCGTCTGGAGCAGAACTACCGCTCGACCTCCAATATCCTGAACGCCGCCAACTGCGTCATCCAGCACAACACCGAGCGCAAGGGCAAGACCCTCTGGACGAAGAACGGTGAGGGCGACAAGGTGCAGGTCTACACGGCGGAGAACGAGCAGGATGAGGCCATGCACATCGCGGATGTCATCGGCCAGCACCTCAAAGAGGGCGGGCATCTGGCAGACCACGCGGTGCTTTACCGGATGAACGCGCAGTCGGCCCCCATCGAAAGCTACTTCACCCGCGCCGGCATCCCGCATAAGATCGTGGGCGGCCAGCGCTTCAACGACCGCAAAGAGGTCAAGGACATCCACTCCTATATGTCCATCGTGGCCAATGCCCGCGACGACGTCCGTCTGCGCCGCATCATCAACGAACCGGCGCGGAAGATCGGCAACACGACCATCGAGGTCATCGCAGACCTTGCTGCGCAGGAGAACACGAGTATGCTGGAGATCATCAGCCACGCCGACCAGTACGCGCGGCTGGCCCGTTCCATCATGCCGATCCTGAAATTCTGGCAGATCTACGAGAAGTTGCAGGAGTCGCTGGAAACACGGACGCTGGATGAATTTGCGTCCGACGTCATTGAGCTGAGCGGGTACAAGGCCATGCTCGAACAGGAGATCGCCAAGGGCCACGAGGACGCCGCCGACCGGCTGCAGAACCTGGGCCAGCTGGTCAATAACGTGAAAAACTACTGCGACCAGCACGGCGAGGAAGCCACGCTGGAAGGCTACCTCGAAGATATCGCCCTTATCAGCGACATCGACAGCTACAACGAAAGCAGCGACCAGGTGGTCCTGATGACCATCCACTCGGCCAAGGGGTTGGAATTTCCGTATGTGTTCCTCATCGGCATGGAGGAGGGCGTCTTCCCCAGCGAGATGAGCAAATACTCCGAGGCAGACCTCGAAGAGGAACGCCGCCTGGCCTATGTCGGCATCACCCGCGCCAAAAAGGAGCTTTACATCTCCAACAGCGTGACCCGGATGCTCTACGGCCGCACCCAGCGCAACGAGCCCAGCCGCTTTTTGCGCGAGATCGAGCCGGAGTACATCGAGGAGACCCGCAGCCCGGCGCTGGAGCGCCGTTCTCAGCTGGGCGGCTGGGGATCGGCCTACAGCGATACCGTGCCGGGCGGCGCATCGGGTTACTCCGGTGCCTCCGGCTGGGGCCGCAGCCGTTCCGGCGGTTCCGGTTCCAGTTCCGGCAGCCGCTCCGGCTACCTGAATGCCGAATACAACGGCGGCAGCCGGGGCTTCGGGGCCGACTACGCCGGGCGGGGCGCGTCCGGGCCGGCCAGCGGGGACAGCCGCAGCCGTTCGGGTGGTTTTGGCTCCGGTTATGGCCGCGCCGCAGCCCCCAAGGCTCCGGCGAAACCGGTGCAGTTCACCGGGGCACCGGCGGCAAAGCCTGCCGCCAGCACCCCGAAACACTACGAGCCGGGGGATATCGTGGAGCATAAAGTGTTTGGCCGCGGCAAGGTGCTCAAGGTCAAGCCTGCCGCAGGCGACCAGATCGTAGAAATCAACTTTGAAAAGGTCGGCGTGAAGAAGACCATGGCGAACTTTGCGCCGCTGACAAAAATAACGGAGGAATGACAGATGATGACAGTCCGATTGATCGCGCATACGCCGGAGCCGGAAAAGGTGGTGGCCGCGGCGGCGAAGCTCTGCTATTCCGACGCCCACATCACCGACCTGCTGGACGGCCTGACCGAGGAGAAGACGGCCAGCTTCCTGACCATGCTCAGCGACCTTGGCCACGCCAGCCCCATAGAACATGCAAGTTTCACCTTTGGCATCGAGGGCGTCAGCCGCACCCTGCTGGCTCAGATCACCCGCCACCGCATTGCATCGTTCAGTGTGCAGAGCCAGCGCTATGTCCGGCTGGACGACTTCCGTTATGTCATCCCGCCGGAGATCGAGGCCATCCCCGAAGCGAAGGAAGCCTTTCTCGCCAGCATGAACGAGGACGCGGCGCGCTACCTCGACCTCGTGAAAAAGCTGGAGGAGGGCCACACCGCCCGCCTGATGGCAGAGGGAATGCCCGAAAAACAGGCCCGCGCCAAGGCGTCCAAGCAGGCCAACGAGGACGCCCGCTTCGTGCTGCCCAATGCCTGCGAGACCAAGATGGTCGTCACCATGAACGCCCGCAGCCTGCAGAACTTCTTCCATCTGCGGTGCTGCAGCCGCGCCCAGTGGGAGATCCGGGCGCTGGCCGAAGAGATGCTGCGGCTGGTCTACCCGGTGGCACCCCATCTCTTCCGCACGGCCGGCCCGGCGTGTGTTTCCGGCCCCTGCCCGGAGGGCAGGATGTGCTGCGGCAAGACCGCCGAGGTGCGGGCGCAGTATGCCGCTTTGAAGGGGGAACCCGTATGAGCCACGGAAAACTCATCGTGCTGGAAGGGCTGGACGGCAGCGGCAAGGCTACCCAGGCCAAGCGTCTGGCCGCAGCACTGGCCGCCGAGGGCAGGCCGGTGCGGGAGATCACCTTCCCGAACTATGCCAGCGATTCGAGCGCACTGGTCCGGATGTATCTGGCCGGACAGTTCGGCGCGAGACCCGACGACGTGAACGCATACGCAGCATCGAGCTTTTATGCGGTGGATCGCTATGCGGGCTACAAAGCCGACTGGGGGAGATTCTACGAAGAGGGTGGCATCCTCATCGCTGACCGGTACACCACCTCCAATGCGGTGCATCAGTGCTCGAAGCTGCCGCCGGAAGAATGGGAGCAGTTTCTGCACTGGCTGTTCGATTACGAGTTCCATCTGCTGGGTCTGCCCGCACCGGACTGCGTGATCTATTTACAGGTGGACCCTGCCGTGAGCCAGAAGCTGATGACCCAGCGCTACCACGGCGACGAGAGCAAAAAGGACGTCCACGAAAAGGATGTGGAGTATCTGGCCCGCAGCCGCAGAGCGGCTGAGTTCTGCGCCGCGCACCTGGGCTGGCAGACCGTGCCCTGCACCTGCGGGGACGGGATGCGCAGCATTGAAGAGATCGGGCAGGAGGTCCGCCGGCGGGTGGACGCGGCCCTTGCGGAATAACGCACAATCGACCTGTGCCGGGCAGGCGCAGGGATACCTATGCGTAGGAGGTAGGTGTTTTTATGTACCGTTTGATGCAGCCGTCCGACCGGGCGGAGATCCTGGCGCTGTGGCAGCGCGAACATGGGGAGGACGAAACGTTCCTCGCCAACGCCATCGAGCGCTTTGCCGGGGAGCAGAATGTCTATGTAGCGGAGGAAAATGACCACATCGAGGCCGTGGCCATGGCGGTGCCGGTCTCGCTGCAGGGGCGGCCCGGCTGCTGCCTGTACGGCCTGACCGGGCAGGGCAGCCTGATCCTGGCGGGTCTGGTAGACCATCTGTGCACCCAGCAGAAACTGAAAGGGGCCGGGTTCGTAGTCGTTGTGCCCAGCGGGAACGAGCAGGCGGCGCTATTGCAGGATAAGGGCTTCCAGTGGGCCTTCCCGCTGCGGTGTCTGCCCCGCGAGGTGGACCGCAACCTGTGGAGTCAGGCCGAGTTCGACACCGTCACGGCCAAAAAGCTCTGTGAGCTGCGGGCGAGATTCTGGCCCGACACCGTGCAGCTGCCGCCGGAGCAGATGGCCGTGGTGCTGGGGGATCTGTACTCCCGCGGGGCCACCCTCGTCTCGAACGACAACGGCTACGGAATATATTTCCGCAAGGAGGACACCCTTTATTTTGTGGAGATGATGGCCACCGGCGACCGTGCCGCAGAGATCCTGATGGAAGCGGCCCGCGAAAAAGAGGTCATCGTGGAAAAGGCCGTCATCACCGTGGGTGCCGCGCAGAACCTCTTCCTTGGCGAGGGCACCCGGCAGGATTATGGAATGATCCGCTTTGAGGGCGAACCCTTTGATGTGAGCGAGAGCTATATGCGGCTGATGTTGGACTGAAAGGAACATGCAGATGGCAAGTAACCATACGAGACCCCGCAAAAAAGGCGGTGCGCTGAAGATCCTGCTCGTGCTGCTGGTGCTCATGCTGGCGGCGGCGGGCGGCGCATTCCTGCTGGCAAAGCGCGAGATTGACGGCGGCACCCGGCAGGACGCCGTGACCGTGGAGATCGCGCAGGGCAGCGGTGTGAGCACCATTGCCCGGCAGCTGAAGGAAGCGGGCGTCATCCGGTTTCCGCAGCTGTTCCGCTGGTACGTCGGCCGCAAAGACGCGGCGGCGAAGCTCCAGTACGGCGAATTTTCGCTGGAACCCGGCAGCTCCTACGATGCGCTCATCGAGGCGCTTTCCGAGTATGCCAAAGCAGATTCCGTCCGCCTGACCTTCCCGGAGGGCACGACGGCCATTGCCATCGCGCAGAAGATGGAACAGGCCGGGCTGTGCACCGCAAAGGAGTTTCTCGAAGAGGCCAACACCGGCGATTTCAGCGAATACACGTTCTGGCAGTATGTCCCCGATGACACGGATGCCCCAGACCGTTTTTTGAAATGTGAGGGCTATCTCTTCCCGGATACCTACGAATTCCTCGCGGATGATACGGTGCACAACTACGTTGCAACGTTCTATTCGCATTTTGACCAGCAGTTCACCGACGCGATGTATAAGGAGCTGGACCAGCAGGGCCTGAGCCTTTCGGAGGTCATCACGCTGGCATCCTTCGTGCAGGAGGAGGCCGGCAACGACCAGGACAACAATGTGGCCCAGGTCTTCCGCAACCGTCTGGCAGAAGGCTCGCCCTACCCCAAGCTGCAGAGCAACACGTCCAGCTATGTCCAGAGCGATGCAGACAACAACTATCTCTGGAACTGGGTGGCCCCCTGGTACGGCGGCTGGGAGAAGATCCCCGAAAACATCCGCAATGCCTACGACACCTATACCTGCATCGGCCTGCCCGCCGGGCCGATCTCGAACCCCGGTCTGGCCGCCATCCGGGCTGCGCTGGCCCCCCAGCCCGATGCGGAGGTCCAAGACTGCTATTTCTTCGTGACCGACCTCAGCGGCCAGTATTACTACGCCCGCACCTATGCGGAGCATCAGACCAACTGCCAGAAGGCAGCGGATGTGAACCGCTCGATCGCGGCAAAAAAATGAGAGCGAAGCCCTTGTGCTGACGGAAAACGCAATGGTTGACCGGTTTGCCAGGGGCTCTCCCTTTGGGAGAGGGTAAGCTCGTTTAGGAGAATGATTATGTTACAGATCCAGGAACTTCTGTCCCCCGCGGGCGATTTGGAGCGCCTGCGCTACGCCATCAACTATGGTGCAGATGCCGTCTATTGCAGCCTGCCCGAATTTGGGATGCGCTCAGCCCCGGCCAACTTCACGCCGGAACAGCTGACCGAGGGCGTCATCTACGCCCATGCCCGCGGCCGCAAGGTCTATCTGACCATGAACACCCTGCCCACCAACGAAGAGGCCGACCGTCTGCCGGACGCCATCCGGAGCGCGGCCGCAGCGGGCGTGGATGCCTTCATCGTGGCAGACCTGGGTGTGCTGGAAGCCTGCAAGCAGTTCGCACCGGATATTGATGTCCACATGTCCACCCAGACCGGCATCACCAACTGGGCCGCTGCCCGTGCGGCCTACAACCTGGGAGCCAGACGGGTGGTGCTGGCCCGTGAGCTGACGCTGCAGGACATTGCCACCATCCGAGATAAGACCCCGCCGGAACTGGAGATCGAGGCCTTTGTCCACGGTGCCATGTGCATGAGCGTGTCGGGCCGGTGCCTGCTGTCCAACTACCTGACGGGCCGCGACTCCAACCGGGGCCAATGCGCCCAGCCCTGCCGCTGGAAATACTACCTGAGCGAGGAGACCCGCCCCGGCCAGCTGTATGAGATCGGCGAGAACGAGGACGGGAGCTATATCCTGAACGCCAACGATATGTGCACAGCACCGTTCCTGGACCTCATCTGCAAGGCGGGCGTGGACAGCCTGAAGATCGAGGGCCGCGCCAAGACGTTCTACTACGTTGCCAGCGTGACGGCCGCCTACCGCCGCGCACTGGACCAGTATCTGGCCGACCCGATGAACGACAACTTTGAGCTGCCGGACGAGGTGCTGGCCGAGCTGACCCGCACCAGCCACCGCCACTATTCGCCGGGCTTCTACTTTGGCCGCGAGCAGGCCAAGCAGGCCACCGACAGCGCTACCTACATCCGCGAGTGGGAGTTCGTGGGCACTGTGGACAGCTGGGAGAACGGCATCGCCAGCTGCCAGCAGCGGGGCAAGTGGAGCCTGGGCGACACGCTGGAAGTGCTCTGCCCGGACGGCCGCAGCATCCCGCTGCACCCGGAGTGGATCCGGAACGAGGCGGGGGAGAAAGTGGAGTCCACACCCCATGCGATGGAAAAATACACCATCCCCACCCCGGAACTGCCCCCCATGAGCCTGCTGCGGCGCAAGGTCTGAGGTTTCCGTTCCATACAGCAAAAAAATCCCGCCATTTGGCGGGATTTTTTTCGTCAGAGCGTATCCAGAACGTTGCGCGCCTTCCGGATGGTCTCTTCGTTCGTCTGCCACAGTTCGAACTCGGAGAAACCGGGCAGGCCCATGGGGACGCCTTCCCGGCGGAAGGTCATCCGGCTGTTCAGCACCTGCTTGCCGGAAAGGTGGAAGCTGTGCGCCCCGGTCTGTCTGGCCAGTGCGGGGAGGTTGGCCGGGGAGACGCCTGCGCCCACCAGAATCTCGATGCGCCCGGCGGCGCAGTCCACAAGCTGCCGGAGCAGGGGTGCCCCGGCGGGGGCGCTGGCGGCCTGACCGCTGGTCAGAATGGTGGAAAGCCCCAGAGCGCAGGCCGTGTCCAGCGCCGCGAAGGGGTCGCGGCAGACGTCAAAGGCGCGGTGGAGGGTGAGCGCAATGGGGCGGCCCGCTTTGGCGGCGGCTTCGCGGGCGGCCTCGTAGATGGGGCGCAGGGCCTCTGCATCCAGCGCACCGTCCGGGGTCAGCACACCGGTGACGATGCCGTCTGCCCCGGCGGCGACGAGTGCGGCGGCAGATTCTTTCATCTGCGCCAGCTCCCAGCGGTCGTAGCAGAAATCACCGAAGCGGGGGCGGAGCAGGGCGCGGACGGGCAGGCCGGTGGTCTCCTTGACCTGCCGCACCAGCGCAAGGCTGGGGGTGGTGCCTCCCACGATGAGGTCGGCGCAGAGCTCCAGCCGGTCGGCCCCGCCGCGCTGGGCCGCAAGGGCACTGGCGGTGCTGTCAACACAAACTTCTAATGTATAGGGCATGAAAAATCTCCTTTGATACAGCTGCCGGAACGGTCCATCAACAAGACCCGTCAACAGAAACTGCTGACGGGTCTTGTTCAGGAACAACAGGTCACTTTACGGATTCGAGGAAGCGCACGAAGCCTGCACGGCCTGCTTCGTCCAGCTTGTAGACACCGGCATCGGCCAGGACCTCGGCGAAGACATGGCCGACCTCGTCCTGCAGGATGAGGTGGACCGTATCAGCATTCAGCTCCGGGTGCCGGGCGAGGATCTCCTCGGCCCAGGCAGCGTGTTTTTGCAGGGCTTCGGGGTAGTCGGCCGTGGGCACATGCGCGGTCAGCAGGTCGGCCAGGTCGAACAGCTCCTGCTTCAGGCGGCTGGGCAGCACGGCCAGACCCATGACCTCAATGAGGCCGATGTTTTCCTTTTTGATGTGGTGGAGCTTGGCGTGGGGGTGGTAGACGCCCAGCGGGTGTTCCGGCGTGGTGATGTTGTTGCGGAGCACGAGGTCCAGCTGGAATCTGCCGTCCCGCATCCGGGCGATGGGGGTAATGGTGTTGTGCGGTTCACCGTCGGTCTCAGCGTAGACGAAGCAGGCTTCGTCGGTGTAGCCGCGCCATGCGGTCAGGATCTTGTCGGCCAGGTCCACCAGACGGCCATCGTCCTCGCAGGTCAGGCGGATGCAGCTCATGGGCCAGTGGACGATGCCGGCTTCGACATCCTCGTAGCCGGGGAAGGTCCAGCTCTTCTCGATGGGAGCTTTGGCCATGGCGAACTCGTAGTGGCCGCCCTGGAAGTGGTCGTGGCTCAGGATGGAGCCGCCCACGATGGGCAGGTCGGCGTTGCTGCCCACGAAGTAGTGCGGGAACAGCGCCACGAAGTCCAGCAGCTTGCGGAAGGTGGCCCGCTCGATCTTCATGGGGGTGTGCTGGCTGTTGAACACGATGCAGTGCTCGTTGTAGTAGACGTAGGGGCTGTATTGCAGATTCCACGCGCTGTCGTTGATGGTCAGCGGGATGATGCGGTGATTCTCGCGGGCGGGGTGGTTCATGCGGCCTGCATAGCCTT
>OGGK01001991.1_pt1 | contig 11474 bp, 10 predicted proteins | sample 1571171 | NCBI WGS metagenome assembly OGGK01 (sample SAMEA2581958, study PRJEB24529) | metagenome | biome: Human gut stool | place: China | collected 2011 | reverse complement strand
GAACTAAAATTTATTTCCTGTGAAGGCAAACGGTGATGTACGGTTACGATCCGTAGCATCTTTCATGAAATCCGGCAAAGTCTTAACGCCGGTCTCCAACTTGACACCGGAGATCGAATGTGTCGCTGCTCCGGTATCAATGAGTTGTGTCAATACGTCCTGCAACTGCTCGCCCAGATATACAGAGATAATAGCAGGAGGTGCCTCGTTTGCACCAAGTCTGTGGTCATTACCTGCTGTTGCAACAGATACTCTAAGTAAATCTGCATAATCGTCAACAGCCTTGATAACTGCTGCAAGGAACAATAGGAACTGAACGTTTTCTTCAGGTTTTTTACCCGGCTTTAGAAGAAGTTCGCCGTCTGATGTACCGATTGACCAGTTATTGTGTTTACCTGAACCGTTGATACCTTCATATGGCTTTTCGTGTAGTAGGCAGTATAGACCGTGATGGTCGGCAACTTTCTTTAGAACTTCCATAGTAAGCTGGTTGTGATCTGAAGAAATGTTTGTTGTTGAGAAAATAGGTGCGATTTCGTGCTGAGCAGGAGCAACTTCATTATGCTTTGTCTATCATACTGTCTAACAAATGGGGTGCTGTTCGGGAGAGCGTAGTTGGTTGTACGTTTCAATGCAAAATCCTCCGTTATGATAGAAATAAAAAAGCACTGCCGAAGCAGTGCTTTCATGTTTCGCAAACATGAAAAAAGATGCAGGATGAAACGGCACAACGAAGCAAAACGACCCTAAATAACTGAGATTATGTGAGATTATGACTGATTTCGAAAGTCAAATTATGACTGAATATGCAGATAAATTTTACAAATCGGCCGACATGAAGCCTCCGCGGAGCCAGTTGGCGAGCTCGGCGGGGGTGCCGGGGACGCCGACGGTGGCAAATTCCGTGCGCGAGGGGACCATCTGCGCGTTGTCCGAGCTCTCCGCCCACTGGACGCGCTGCAAAATGTGCTCGGTGCAGTGCTCGAGCGGGCCGTCGGGCGCGGGCTTATATTGGAGGAGGATGGTCACGCAGCGGTTGTCGGACGTCCAGCGGCCGAAGTTCGTCGTGGGCTTGCGCCACTTCCAGAGGCATTTGTCGCCGCGCTGCTTTTTAAGCTTCAAATAGCCGTTTTCGATGTCCTGCGTGCAGCGCATGAGCCAGATGACATGGTAGCCCGCGCGCTGGAAGTGGGAGCAGACGTCGAAAAAGTGCTCCTCCATGAGTAAGCCGTCCTGGAGCATCATCACGAAATGGTTGATCTGCACGTAGGCGGTGACGGTCTTATCGCCGACGGTGACGGGGACGTTGCGGCACTCGGGCGGGACGATCGCGCGCCACTGCTCGCGCCACGCGGAGGCGGAGGACTGGACGAGCGGGGGCGTTTTCTTCTTCCAAAACAGCATGGGGGCTCCTTTTTCACAATTTTTGTTCCATTATAGCGAAAACGGGACGAAAAGGCAAGGAATATTGGTGCTTTACGGGAATTTGACAGAGCGGCGGGCGACGGGCGCTTGCTATTTCGGCGAAAACATGATATTCTACTGTGATTCTAAGGAAATCGACTTTTCTTTGCAAGGAGAACGGCTATGAAGCTTGACCACAAGCGCACGGTGCTGGTGGGGCTGGCGTTTTTGTCCATCTGCGCGTTCTGGCAGATGTACGACAACATCATCCCGCTGATTTTGACGAACACGTTCCACTTAGACGAGACCATTTCCGGCGCGATCATGGCGGCGGACAATGTGCTGGCGCTGTTTTTGCTGCCGTTCTTCGGCGCGCTGAGTGATCGGACGAGCACGAAGATCGGGCGGCGGATGCCGTTTATCCTCGGCGGCACGGCGGCTGCGGTGATCCTGATGAATCTGCTGCCGCTTTTTGACAACGGCTACGCAAATGGCGCGAGCACGGGTAAGCTCGCGATGTTCGTCGTCACGCTGGGGCTGCTGCTCGTGGCGATGGGGACCTACCGCTCGCCTGCGGTGGCGCTGATGCCGGACGTGACACCCAAGCCCATAAGATCGCGCGCGAACGCGATCATCAACCTGATGGGTGCGGTCGGCGGCATTTCGTATCTGATCGCGGCGGCGGTGCTGTATCCGAACAGCAAGACGGCGGGGGCCGCGCATGTGAACTACCAACCGCTTTTTGTCGTCGTGTCGGTGCTGATGGCGGTTTCGGTCATCGTGCTGTACTTCACGACAAACGAGCCGAAGCTCGCGGCGGCGGAGAAGGAATACGAGGCCGAGCATCCCGAGCAGCAGCTCGTGGAGGAGGAGCCGGACGGCAGTGAGGAGCTGCCCAAAGAAGTCAAGCGCAGCCTTGTGATGCTGCTGAACTCGATCGCGCTGTGGTACATCGGCTACAACGGCGTGACGACGTGGTGGACGACGTATGTCGGGCGCGTGATGGGGCAGGGCCTCGGCGGCGCGTCGACGTGTTTGCTCGTCGCGACGGGCGGGGCCATCGTGTCGTACATCCCCGTGGGGCAGATGGCGTCGAAGATCGGACGCAAGAAGACCATTCAGGGCGGCGTCATCCTGCTTGCGGCGTGCTTTGCGTCGGCGTACTTTTTGACGACGCATTATCAGAGCATCAACGCCGTGATGTTTGTCGTGTTTGCGCTCGTCGGCCTTGCGTGGGCGGCGATCAACGTCAACTCGCTGCCGATGGTCGTTGAAATGTGCAAGGGCAGCGATATCGGCAAGTTTACGGGCTACTACTACACGTTTTCGATGGCGGCGCAGGTCGTGACGCCGATTTTGGCGGGCACGCTCTTGAAGCACATCAGCTACAGCATGCTGTTCCCGTATGCGGCGTTCTTCGTGGCGTGCAGCTTTGTGACGATGTGCTTTGTGCGCCATGGCGACTGCAAGGTGGAGGCCAAGGCCGGGCTTGCGGCGTTTGAGGATATGGATGCGGACTAAATCGAATACAAGAAGTGATCTAAAGTGAAAATTTTACGGATCGTTGTCGGAATTTGCCTGATTCTGGCGGTCGCGTGGGCGGTTTTACTGCGCGCGCGGCGCGGAACGGAGTCGATGGCGGCGCTGCGGAAATTCCGCTATGCGCACCGCGGGCTCTACGATAAGGAGGCGGGCATTCCCGAAAATTCGCTGCCGGCATTCTCGCGCGCGATCGCACGGGGCTTCGGCGCGGAGCTCGACGTGCACCTGCTGCGCGACGGGACGCTTGCCGTGTTCCACGACAGCGATGTGAAGCGCATGACGGGCCGCGAGGGATACCTCGAAGACCTGAGCGCGGACGAACTCAAGGACTATGCGCTGGACGGGACGAAGGAGGCCATCCCGCAGTTCAAGGATGTGCTCGCGCTGTTTGCGGGGACGGGCCTGCCGCTCATTGTGGAGGTCAAGAGCTTTCGCGACAACTTTGCCGAGCTGACCGAGCGCACGATGGCGGAACTCGACAAGTTTGACGTCAAGTACTGCGTGGAGTCGTTCGACCCGCGGTGCGTGGTGTGGCTGAAAAAGCACCGGCCAGAGGTCATCCGCGGGCAGTTGAGCTGCGACTTTTTGAAAGAGCGCGGCAATTTGAGCCTGCCGATGGCGTTTGCGACGACGAATCTGCTGGGCAACATCATGGCACAGCCGGATTTTGTCGCCTATAAATTTGAAGATAAGAAAAACTGGGCGCCGCGTTTATGCCGTAAGCTCTACGGCGCGCAGGGCGTTTACTGGACCATCCGGTCGAAAGAAGACTTGGAGACGGCGGAGCGCGAGGGCGCGATCGCCATTTTTGAGCGGTTTATTCCCTAAAGAGGGGTCCCACTTGTGGAAGGGTGGGGGAAAAGAAGCAAAACCGAAAGAAAAGGAAGAAGGTTTTATGGCAGAACAGAAAAGACGCTGGGGCGACCGGCGCGACGCAACACTGCTGCGCGATGTGGATTCGCTGCACTTTATCATGGGCATCATCTATCCCAACCGCGCGGACAACGAGGCGTATATCGCAGAGCGCGTGAATTTAGAGCCCATCAAGGAGTACATTGCGACGAAAAACTATGAGGGCATTCCGTTCAAGTACACGTTTTTCCACGTGATCCTGACGGCGCTCGTTAAGACGGTCATTTTACGGCCGAAGCTCAACCGCTTTTACGCGAATGAAAACTACTATCAGCGCAATAAGGTGACAGCGGGCTTTGTCATCAAAAAGGAGTTTGCCGACGGCAGCGAAGAGGCCATGGCTCTGCTGGAGATAAAGCCTGAGAGCACCATCGACACGATCCACGAGGAGATCCACCAGGAGGTTGCGGCCTGCCGCGAGCAGAAGAAGGTCAACACGACCGACAACAGCATGAATGTGCTCAACAGCCTGCCGCGCTTTTTGTCCAAGGCGGCGGTGCGATTTATCCGCTGGCTCGACAAGCACGGCTGGTGCCCCGATTTCCTGATCGGCAAGGACCCGAACTACAGTTCGGTGTTCATCTCCAACCTCGGTTCCATTCATCTCAAAAGCGGCTACCACCACCTGACGAACTGGGGCACGAGCTCGCTGTTCTGCATCATCGGCGAAAAGAAGTGGACGCCGCTGTACGACGAGCACGGCCTTGTCGAAATGCAGGAGACGGTCGACCTCGGCCTCACCGTGGATGAGCGCATTGCCGACGGCTACTATTACGCAAAGAGCGTGCGCCTTTTCAAATATCTGTTAGAACACCCCGCCCTTTTGGAACGACCGCTATCGGAGGAAGTAGAATATGAGTGATTCCATTGTCAGAACGCCCTGGAAGGATTACATGGGCGAGGTGCCGATGCACCTTGAGTATTTCGACGGCTCGATGTTCGAGGCCGTGGAGCGGATCGCTAAGAAATATCCGGGCAACATCGCTTTTACGTTCATGGGAAAGTCGACGACCTACCGCCAGATGATCCGCGAGATCGAGCAGTGCGCCAAGGCGCTCAAGACCATCGGCGTGCGCGAGGGTGACAAGGTGACCATTGCCATGCCGAACTGCCCGCAGGCCATCTATATGTTCTACGCCGTCAACCTCGTCGGCGGCATTGCGAACATGATCCATCCGCTGTCGGCAGAGAAGGAGATCGAGTTTTACCTGAACGCCTCGGAAAGCGTGGCGGCGGTGACGCTCGACCAGTTCTACAACAAGTTTGAAAAGGTGCGCGAGCGCACGAAGGTCGTGAACATGATCATCGCAAGCGTGCGCGACGCGCTGTCCCCGACGATCAAGGCGGGCTATATGCTCACCGAGGGACGCAAGATCGAGAAAATTCCCGAGGATGCGCCGGTCATCATGTGGAAGGACTTCATGAAGCTCTCCCGCTCCTGCTACTATAAGACCTATAAGGTCAAGCGCGAGGGCGCGGACCCCGCTGTGATCCTCTATTCCGGCGGTACGACCGGCACAACAAAGGGCATCGTGCTGACGAACAAGAATTTCAACGCCCTCGGCCAGCAGGTCATCGCGGCGAACCCGATGTTCCGCCCCGGCGACCGCATGCTGGCGGCGATGCCGCTGTTTCACGGCTTCGGCCTCGGCGTGTGCGTGCACACGATGCTCTCGCAGGGCGGACGCTGCATCCTGATCCCGCGCTTCACGGCCAAGAGCTACGCCAAGCAGATCGTGAAGTACAAGTGCAACTTCATCGCCGGCGTGCCGACGCTTTACGAAGCGCTGCTGCGCCTGCCGAGCATGGACGGGGCGAACCTCAGCTCGCTCAAGGGTGTATTCTCCGGCGGCGACAGCCTGTCGATCGAGCTGAAGAAGAAGTTCGACAAGTTCCTCTATGACCATAAGGCGTCCATTCAGGTGCGCGAGGGCTACGGCACGACCGAGACGGTCACGGCCTGCTGCCTGACGCCGCCGCACATGTTCAAGGAGGGCTCCATCGGCCTGCCGTTCCCGGATACCTACATCAAGATCGTCGAGCCGGACACTGACCGGGAGGTTCCCTACGGGCAGGAGGGCGAGATCCTGCTCGCGGGCCCAACCGTGATGAAGGAGTACATGAACAATCCCGAGGAGACGGCGCAGACGCTTCGCACGCACGCCGACGGCCTGACGTGGGTCTACACGGGCGACCTGGGCGTGATGGATGAACAGGGCTTTATCTACTTCCGCGGCCGTGCCAAGCGCATGATCATTTCGTCCGGCTACAATGTCTATCCCGGCCAGATCGAAAATATCCTCGACGCGCACGAGTACGTGCAGATGAGCTGCGTGATCGGCGTGCCCGATCCCTACAAGATGCAGAAGGTCAAGGCGTTCGTCAAGCTTGCGCAGGGCGTGCCCGCGACCGAGGAGACCAAGCAGGTGCTTCTGGCCTACTGCCGCAAGAATGTGGCGAAGTACGCCATGCCGTATGACATCGAGTTCAAGGAGGATATGCCAAAGACTCTGGTTGGTAAGGTGGCGTATCGCCAGCTGGAGGAAGAAGAACTTTCTAAGCTGAAGGCTCAGGAAGAGAAATAAGGTTTCTCCTGCACCATGCAGGGTGGTAAATCCCTGCACCGTGCAGGGGCGCGAATAAAAGGGGGTATTCTCTTTCCGAAGAGAATACCCCCTTTTGATCCCCCAGAGAAAGGCGAGGGGAGTCCCCCTCGACCCCCGCATTGGCAGTCGGGCGCTTGAAGAGCTGCGCAGCCTGCGGAATCGAGTGCCTGCTGTTTTTTGTATCTAGACGATTTGACTTGCTCCTATCTTCGCTGCCGCTTTGCCTGCGATTCGTTGGCCTTACGCAATTTCCGTCTACTTCGGATGTTATCGGACTTGCAGGTGCCTGCCAAGGCAGCATTGCTGCGCTCGCCGCGTTTGTTGGCACTATCGGTAGATAGTGATTAGGCTGCACCTGCGCAAGATACGCAGAGCGGCACCCGCAAGGGGTGTGCCGCATCCGTAAGGCAGCAGAGCCGCCAACGGCTGCGCAACAGCGGATAATAGGAGTACACCAAATCGTCTAGCAAAACCAATGGCGGCGAGCGAAGCAATGCCGCCACGCAGGCAGTTGCATTCCGAAGGCATAAAGGTTATTCAACCCCGAGACTGCCAATCTAAACCTTTCTCTTGGGGGATTTAAAGGGGGATATTCTCTTTCGTGAAAGAGAATATCCCCCTTTGCCCCGTTCCCCATGCGGCATGGGGAACTTATTTCCTGTCAGCGACAGAAAGAATTCTATCCACCGCTGCTTTCGCGCCGCCGCAGCGGAGGAAGCTCTCACGGATCTTCTGCGCATTCGCGCGGTACGACGGTGTTTGCAGAACGGCGTTGACCGCGGTGCGGATGGAGGCGGCGTCGGCTTTTTCGAGCTTGAGGCCCGCGCCAAGTTCGGCGACACAGGCGGCGACGCCGCCCTGTTCGTTCGTCTGCGGGAAGAGAACGAGCGGCACGCCAAAGTAGAGACTCTCGCTCGCACTGTTCATGCCGCAGTGGGAGAGGAAGACGTCGGCTTTTTGCAGCACGGCGATCTGGTCGACGTGGGGGAGGGCGGTGATGTTGTCGGGAAGTGTGCCGAGGGCGGAACGGTCGATCTGCTCGCCGGTGGAGAGGATGACCTGATAGGGCGAGTCCGCGAACGCGGCGATACAGGAGCGGTAGAAGGGGAGGAGGTCGTTGTTGACTGTGCCCATCGAAATGTAGATGAGTACATCGTGGGTCTTTTCGACAGTTTCTGTCGCGGGGCGGATGGACGGACCGACGAAGGCGTACTTGTCTGAGAACGTGTCGGCGCAGGGCTGGAACTCGGGCGAGGTGTAGACGATGGTGTCGGTCCGGTCGTCGTTCTGGATGATGTCGAGAATATTCTTGATGGGATAGCCGCGGTCACGCAGGCGCTGGAGGTCGCGGTTGATCTTTGGCATGGCGAGCAGCATTTTGAGCATCTGGCCGCCGCTCTGCTTCATGACCTTGGCGGAATAGCGGTTGAAGGCAAAGGTCGTGGTCGAGGAGATGAACGGGATGCCGAGCTTTTTGGCGACGGCCTTGCCCCAGACAGCCATCGAGTCGGCGACGATACAGTCGGGCGCGTAAGCGCGCATGCCGGCGCAGACCATTTCGTCGAGGGCGAGGGTGGTCTCGACCAGAATGTGCGTCGAAAAGGCGATGTCCTTGCCGACGCGCGCGCCGTCGGCGGGCGTGAGGTGCTGTTCGCAGTCATACGGGTCGCAGGCGACGAATTGCGCGCCTGCGGCTTCGATGAGCGTGCGCATGGGTTCGTAGGAGTAGTAGCGGACCTCGTGACCGCGCGCGGTGAGCTCGCGCACGACGCCGAGCGTCGGGTTGGTGTGGCCGTAGGCCGGGATGCAGAAAAAGACGATCTTGCTCATTTGCTGTCGCCCCCGTTGTCCATTTCGGAAAAGATGCGCAGCATATATTCCCGCTGCATGGCCTTGGGCAGGATGGCGATGCCGCGCTCGTCGTCGCCGAGGACGAGCAGCTCGTCGCCGGGGTGAAAGCCGAAAATGTCGCGCGCTTCCTTGGGGATGACAAACTGGCCCTTTTCGCCGATCTTGACCATCCAGGCGTGCTTGCCCTGAGGTACTTCCATAAAATCAACCTCCTAAAGTATGATTGGTTATACTAATCATACTACAAAGCGTAAAAAAGTCAAGCCAGCAGGCCTGACTTTTTTATTTCAATTCATGGCATCGGCGTTGAGCTCGAAGAGAAGCTCGACGCGGGCTTTGAGCAGCGGATGATTTTTGAGCGCGGGGTCGGCGGTGAGGAGCTGCTCGGCGGCGGACTGCGTCTCGTGCAGGAGCGATAAATCGCACGAGAGATCGGCGACGCGCAGCGACGGCAGGCCGTGCTGGCGGGAGCCGAAAAAGTCGCCCGGGCCGCGGAGCTTCAAGTCCTCTTCCGCGATGGCGAAGCCGTCGCTCGTGGAGGACATGACCTTGAGACGCTGCTTGTTTTCCTCACCCTTGTTGTCGGAGACAAGGACGCAGTAGGACTTGTGCCGGCCGCGGCCGACGCGGCCGCGCAGCTGGTGGAGCTGGGAGAGGCCGAAGCACTCGGCGTTTTCAATCAGCATGAGCGCGGCGTTCGGCACGTCGACGCCGACCTCGATGACGGTGGTGGAGACGAGCACGTCGATCTCATGCGCGGCGAAAGCGCGCATGACGGCGTCCTTTTCCTTAGGCTTCATCTTGCCGTGGATGGGGGCGATGCGAAGGTCGGGGAAGACCTCTTTTTGCAGCATTTCCGCGTAGGCGGTGACGGCCTTGCGCTCATCGGGGAGCTCGTCGTTTTCCGCGACCATGGGGCAGACGATATAGGCCTGACGGCCCTCGGCGACGAGCTTGCGCAAAAAAGCGTAGATACGCTCGTGATAGCTCGACGGGACGGCAAAGGTGTCAATCTTCTGCCGTCCGGGGGGGAGCTCGTCGAGAACGGACACGTCGAGATCGCCGTAGATCATCAGCGCGAGCGTGCGCGGGATGGGCGTGGCGGACATGACGAGAAGGTGCGGGTCGTCGCCCTTGGCGGACAGCGCGGCGCGCTGGTCGACGCCGAAGCGGTGCTGCTCGTCGGTGACGACGAGACCGAGATTTTGATACTGTACATCGGGAGAGAGCAGGGCGTGCGTGCCGATGACAAGGGAGAGTTCACCGGACCGGAGACGTTCGTTCAGTGCACGGCGCTCCCTGGCCCTGGTCGAGGCGGTGAGCAGCGCGCAGGGGATGCCGAGAGGCTCCAAAAGCGGAGCGAGCGAGCGATAGTGCTGCTCGGCAAGGATCTCGGTCGGGGCCATGAGGGCGCATTGAAGACCGTTTTTCGCGGCCATGTAGATGGCGGCGGCGGCGACCATCGTTTTGCCCGAGCCGACATCGCCCTGCACGAGGCGGTTCATCGGGCGCTGACCTGTCAGGTCGCGCGCGATATCGCCGATGGCGCGGCGCTGTGCGCCGGTGAGGGAAAAGGAGAGAGAGGTGAAAAAGGGCGAAAGGTCGACTTTTTTGCACTGTTTTCCCGCGACGAACGTGCGGCGCTCGCGCAGGAGCTTGAGGCCGAGCGCGAGCAGGAAAAGCTCTTCGAACGCAAGGCGGCGGCGCGCGGCGGAGAGGGCTTCGTCGTCTGCGGGGAAGTGGATGTTTTCGTAGGCAAAGCGGGTGTGGCAGAGCTGGTAGACGAGGCGGACGTCCTCAGGAAGGATGTCAGGAAGTTCGTCGACGCAGGCGGCGAGCCCCTGTTCGACGGCCTTATAGAGCATCGACTGGCTGACGCCCGCGGTGAGCGGGTAGATGGGCATGATGCGGCCGGTGATCTGGTGCGCGCCCTCGCGCTCAAAGAGGGGATTGGTCATCTGCGGGCGGCTCGGCGTACCCTCGGCACGGCCGAAGAAGACGTAGGCGTCGCCGGTGTGGAAGGTGTTTTTGAGGTAGGACTGGTTGAAATAGGTAAGTTCAAGCGCGCCGGTCTCGTCGACGGCGCGGAGCTTGATAAGGTCGAGCCCCTTGCGAATGCGCGAGAGCCTGGGCTCGCCCACGATGACGGCGCAGACACAGGCATTCTCGCCGGGGATGAGGCCGGCGATCTTCTTGTACGCGCGGCGGTCGTCGTAGGCGCGGGGAAAGTAGGAAAGGAGGGAGCGCAGGTCGGTGATGCCGAGTTTGGCGAGCGACTTGGCGCGCGCTTCGCCCACGCCCTTGATATAGCGGATATCGGTGTTGAGCGTCGCCATGCGGTGGACCCCCTTTACAAATGCGGTGTCTGTCTATTATAATCAACTTGGATGGAAATGAAAAGACCCTTTGCAAGGATGAAGAAAGGAGTATTGTCATGCAGAAGAAACATTCCGGAAAGATGGGCGCGATCGCGCTGCCGGTCGCGCTGATCGCCGCGGCGGTCGGAGTCCTCTTATGGATGCTGACCGGTGCGCAGGGATACCGCGCGGCGGACTGGACAGACACAGACGGGCAGCACTACTACCGCAACCCGGTGACGCATCAAGCCTTTGCGGCGGACGTTGACTGGGACGGGAGCGACGGCGCGGTGATCGTCATTCCCGATGAAGTGCACGGCTACAAGGTGACGGCGCTCGGCGGGTATATCGGCCGCGGTGTGCCGACGGCGTTTGCGCTGAACGCGCCGGAGATATGGAATACCCAGGTCGTCTTCGGTGACGAGAAAGTTGCGGCGGACGCGGAAAAGGACTATCCGAACGCGAAGATCGTCGACTGCACGGTGACACTGCGGCTTGGGAGGAACGTGAAAGCGCTGAACGAGGTCAGCTGCTTCGGCTGGCAGGGCTATGACGAAAACGGAGCCGAGACAGTGTGGCGTCTGCACTGGAACGTCGAATGCGACGAGGGGAATGAGACGTTTTACGCCAAGGGCGGGCGGCTGTATCGCTGCGCGGATGGGGAGGCTGTGGAAGCGTTCCGCTGCGCGTGATGCAGCGCGGCAGCGCTGCGTGCTTTTCCCTGCGTACCCGCAGGGGTGCGGCAAAGGGGGCCATTCTCTCGCGTGAGAGAATGGCCCCCTTTAGATCCCCCAAGAGAACG
>OGGK01001972.1_pt1 | contig 11574 bp, 13 predicted proteins | sample 1571171 | NCBI WGS metagenome assembly OGGK01 (sample SAMEA2581958, study PRJEB24529) | metagenome | biome: Human gut stool | place: China | collected 2011 | reverse complement strand
CTACCGGGTGGATGCATGGCGAAGGGGCAATCACACCCGCATCTCTACCCCGTTCTCCCGCAAATACCGCTTCAAATCGTTGATTTCCACCTGCTTTGTGTGGAAGATCGACGCGGCCAGACCGGCATCTACTGCCGGGTGATTGCGGAACAGCTCAAGGAAATCCTCCTTTTTGCCTGCGCCGCCGGAGGCGATGATGGGCACGGCGCAACGTGCGGCCACGGCGTCCAGCAGCTCCAGATCAAAGCCGTTCTTCACGCCGTCGGTGTCGATGGAGTTCACGACCAGCTCGCCTGCGCCGTTTTTGACGCCCTGCTCCAGCCAGTCCAGCGCGTCGATGCCTGTGTTCTCGCGCCCGCCCTTGGCGAACAGCATGAATTTGCCGTCCACACGCTTAATATCGGCGGAGAGCACCACGCACTGGTTGCCGTATTTCTGCGCGGCAGCCGGGATGATGCCGGGGTTGCGGATGGCCCCCGAGTTGACGCTGACCTTGTCCGCACCGCATTTCAGCACGCGGTCAAAGTCGTCCAGCGTGTTGATGCCGCCGCCGACAGTCAGCGGGATAAAAATCTGGCTTGCGACCCGGCGCAAAATATCGGTGAACAGCCCGCGCCCCTCGACGCTGGCGGTAATATCGTAGAACACCAGCTCGTCCGCGCCGGAGGCGTTGTAGTACCGCGCCATCTCGACGGGATCGGCCATGTCCTGCAATCCTTCAAAGTTGACACCCTTGACCACGCGCCCGTTTTTGACGTCCAGACAAGGAATTATGCGTTTGGTAATCATGTCCTCATTCCCCCTCGTACAGCCTCACGGCCTCGGCCAGATCAATCGCTCCCGTATAAATCGACTTCCCCAAAATGGCTGCGTGGCAGTGCATGGCGGAAAGCTCGGCCAGCTCGGCCATGGCGGCAATGCCGCCGCTGGCCGTGACCTCGATGCCGGGAATCGTCAAAAGCTCACGGTACAGCGCCATATTGGTGCCCTGTAACGTGCCGTCCCGGGAAATATCGGTGGCAATAATGGCCTTGACGCCCGCATTGGCGCAGCGGCGGCAGAATGCCACGCCCGGCTCGGGGGTGACCTCCTTCCAGCCGTTGACAGCGACAGCGCCGTCCTTCATGTCAACGCCGACGGCGATCTGTGCGCCGTATTTCTGTGCCATTTCTGCCGTGAAATCGAAGTTTTTTACGGCCACCGTGCCCAGAATGCAGCGGTCCGCGCCGAGGTCAAGATACCGTTGGATGCGCGCCTCGTCGCGGATGCCACCGCCGACCTCGATTTTGAGGCCGCCCAGCTTGGCAATGGCGGCAATCGTCTGCAAATTGGCCGTGGTGTCGTCCTTGGCGCCGTCCAGATCGACGACATGCAAATACTTCGCACCTGCGTCGATAAATTGCTGCGCTTGGGCGACGGGGTCTGCGTTGTAGACGGTCATCCGGTCGTAATCGCCCTGATAAAGCCGCACGGCCTGGCCGCCGCGCAGGTCAATGGCGGGGTATAGCTTCATGGTACTTCCTCCCTCTCGCTTACAGCTCGGCAAAGGCCTTTAACAGCCGCAGGCCGGTATCACCGGATTTTTCGGGGTGGAACTGGGTGCCGTACACCAGCCCCTGCCGCACCGCGCCCGTGACGGGGATGCTGTAGTCACTCGTCGCCAGTGTCGATGCAGCGCAGTTTTTGGCGTAATAGCTGTGTACGTAATAGACGTACTCGCCGTTTTTGACGTACTTGAACAGCGGGTCGGCCTCGCGCCCGGGCACAATGTCCATGGCATTCCAGCCGATGTGCGGCACCTTGAGCGCCGGATCGGTCAGGTCGTCCGCCAGCGGGCAGACCTCGCCGGAAATCAGGCCGAGGCCGCGGTGCTCGCCGTACTCGCAGCTTTTTTCAAACAGCAGCTGCATGCCTAAGCAGATGCCCAGCAGCGGCTTTTTCTGCGTTTCCTCGCGCAGAACGGGCACAAGGCCCGTGGCTTCGAGCTTGGCCATTGCGTCGGCGAACGCCCCGACGCCCGGCAGCAGGATATGATCCGCCGCCCGCAGGTCCGCGGCGTCGCGGGTCACCCGCACCTCCGCACCCAGGCTTCTGACGCTGGACGACAGGCTGAACAGGTTGCCCACGCCGTAGTCAACGATTGCGATCATGTATGGTTCTCCCCCTCTGTATAAAACTTATCCATGGCCCGGCGGGCCGGGTTGGTGAGAATGGAATCATAGCCCTTCAGGCGCGGTGTCTTGCGCTGTGGGAGCGGCATTTATTCACCCAGGATCTCATCCAGCGCCGCAAAGAACCGCTGCATCTGTTCGGGTGTGCCAATCGTGATGCGCAGATAGTCCGAGATGCGCGGCGCGTTGAAGTGGCGGATTAAAATGCCGCGGGCGCGCAGCTTTTCAAAAATTTCCACACAGGGCATACGGTCCGTGGTCGCGAACAAAAAATTTGTGGCCGAGTCAAACACCGTGAACCCGCGGCGGCGCAGCTCGTCGGTGGTGTGGGTGCGCTCGGCAATGACCTTTGCCGTTACATCGGCAAAATAGGCCTCGTCGGAGATCGCCGCCGCGCCCGCGGCCTGGGTCATGGCGTTGACGTTGTAGGGGCTGTAGCTGAACTTGACGCGGTTCATGTCGGCAATCAGCGCGGGCCGCGCAATGCAGAAGCCCAGCCGTGCACCCGCCAGATTGTGCGTTTTGGAGAAGGTATGGGTGATGACGAGGTTGTCATATTTTTCCAAAAGCGGCAGACAGGACGACCCGGCAGGCGCGAACTCGACGTAGGTCTCGTCCACGATCACGATGTTGTCGGGGTTCGTTTGCAGCACCTCCTCGATGGCGTTCACCGGGGCCAGCAGGCTGGTGGGCGCGTTCGGGTTGGCAATGACAATCGTCTCGTGCAGGCCGCAGTATTTTTTCAGGTCGATGGTCAAGTCAGCCTCCAGCGGGATGATGTGCTGCGGGATGTGCAGTAAATCACACAGCACCGTGTAAAAGCTGTAGGTCACATCGGCGAAGGCCAGCGGCGTGCTTTCGTCGCAGAACGCGCGCAGGGCCAGCAGCAGGTTCTCGTCGCTGCCGTTGCCGCAGAGGATATTCTCCGGGCGCACGCCCCAGTGGCGCGCAATGGCGGCGTTGAGATCGCCGTTGGTCAAATCAGAGTACAGCCGCAGCCCCGGCACCGCCGCGGCCACCGCCGCCGCCACGCCGGGCGCGGGCGGGTACGGGTTTTCGTTGGCGTTGAGTTTGACAATGTCAGCGATTTTAAGCTGTTCGCCGGGGGTGTACGGCTCCAGCGAAGCGAGGGTTTTGGTAAAATAACGGCTCATGGGTGTTCCTCCCCGTCCGAAGTGTAGAATTGATCGTGGGGCCATTTGGCGGGATTGTTTTGGATGTATTGGAAGATTTCATCATAATCCCGCGGCCCGCGTATGACATGATCGTAGTAGGATGTTTGAAAGATGGAATGGCCGAGGTGGCGTGTAGTCCCCGTTTTGATGGCACGAACCATTTGGTGAATCGTAGGGCGGGATGCCCCCATCCCGTCGCCGTTCCCGGGTGCATGGATATGAAAAAGAATGTGCAGATGGTTCGGCATGATAACATACGCATCCACGGTGACATTGTCGTAAACCGTTTCCGTGCGGCGAATTAAATCGTCCACAATTTTCCCGGCAGGCAGCAGTTGAACCCGCGGCGGGATGAGGGCATCCCGCCGTACGGATGACGGAAGGTCAACAACGATCCGGGAAAGAATGTGCGCCTTATTTTTGGTACACACCGTAATAAAATACGCACCCGGTTCACTATAATCATGCTGCTTCAACCTCGGATGCTTCCTTTTTGGCAAGCTCATTCCTCAAACCGGATCGTCACACTCTTGGCATGGGCATGTAACCCCTCGTGCTCGGCAAAATTGGCGATGCGTCCCTGCACCTCGCCGAGGGCTTCGCGGGTGTAATAGATAAAGCTCGACTTCTTCACAAAATCATCGACGCCCAGCGGGCTTGAGAACCGTGCCGTGCCGCTGGTGGGCAGTGTGTGGTTCGGGCCGGCAAAGTAGTCGCCCAGTGCCTCGGGCACGTTTTTGCCCAGGAAGATGCTGCCCGCGTTCTGCACCGAGTTCAGCACCGCGAACGGGTCATCGACGCAGATTTCCAGGTGCTCCGGCGCAATGATGTTCACGGCCTCAATGGCCTTGTTCATGTCGTCGGTGACAATAATTTTGCCGTTCGTGTCCACGCTGGCGCGGGCGATGGCGGCGCGGGGCAGCTGCGGGATCTGCACCTCCAGCTCCGTCTGCACGGCCTTGGCTAAATCCCAGCTGTCGGTGACGAGCACCGGGCTGGCCAGCTTGTCGTGCTCGGCCTGGCTGAGCAGGTCGGCGGCGACCCACGCGGGGTTGCAGGTGCCGTCTGCCAGCACGAGAATTTCCGACGGGCCTGCGATCATATCAATGCCGACCTTGCCGAACACCTTTCGCTTTGCCGTGGCCACGTAGATATTGCCGGGACCGACGATCTTATCCACGGCGGGGACGCTCTCGGTGCCGTAGGCAAGGGCTGCCACGGCCTGTGCGCCGCCCGTTTTAAAAATCAAATCAATGCCCGCAATGACGGCGGCGGCCAGAATCGCGGGGTTCACCTTGCCGTCCCGTCCCGCGGGGGTCGTCATGACGATCTGCCCGACGCCCGCGACCTTGGCGGGAATGACATCCATCAGCACGGTGGACGGGTACGCCGCCGTGCCGCCCGGCACGTAGACGCCCGCGCGCTGGATGGGGGTGTACTTCTGCCCCAGCACGATGCCGGGCTTGTCGTTGACCACAAAGTTTTTGTGCAGCTGCTGCTCATGGAAGTGGCGGATGTTCTCGGCGGCCATCTTCAGCGTCGTGATGAACTCGGGATCGGTCTTTTCCAGCTCGGCAAAGGCTTCCTCAATTTCGGCCTGGCTGACCCGCACGTCGGTCAGCTCGGCGTGGTCGAATTTGGCGGCGTACTCGATCAGGGCGGCGTCACCGCGGGCGCGGACGTCCGCAATAATCGCATCGACGGCGGCCTCCACGTCGGCCTCGGCGCGGATGTCACGGTTCAGAATTTCCTCGGGGCGTACCTCATCAAAGTCATACAGACGGATCATTTTGCAAGGGCCTCCTTCATCTTATTCAGCAGCTCGGTCAGTTGGGCGTATTTGAACTTGTAGCTTGCCTTGTTGGCAATGAACCGCGCCGAGATCGGCATAAACTCCTCGATCACGGTCAGGTCGTTTTCTTTTAAGGTCGTGCCGGTCTCGACAATATCGACGATGACGTCGGACAGTCCCAAAATCGGGGCCAGCTCAATGGAGCCGTTCAGCTTGACAATGTCGATGTCGCGTCCGCGGCGCTCGTAGTGGTCGCGGGCAATGTTAACAAATTTTGTAGCTACGCGCAAGGCGCGGCTCTCGTCGTCGGTGAAGCCCGCAGGCCCGGCCACGCACATCCGGCACTTGCCCATGCCGGTATCCAGCAGCTCATACACATCTGCGCCGGACTCGGTCAGAATGTCTTTGCCGACGATGCCGATGTCTGCCGCGCCGTGCTCGACGTAAATCGCAACGTCGCTGGGCTTGACGAGGAAGTACCGCACACAGGCGTCGGGGTTCTCGACCACGAGCTTGCGGGTGTCGTTGTAGTCCTCGGTGGCGCTGTAGCCCGCGCCCGCCAGCAGCTTGTACGCCTTGTCGCCGAGGCGGCCCTTCGGCAGGGCAATGTTCAGCCAGCTTTTCTCGCGGCCCTGCTGCTGCACGGGGGGCAGCGGCGCGGCCAGGCGTTCCAGCTCGTCTAAGTAGATGGCAAAGCCGATGGCGTTGGCCCCCGGCGTGAACCGCTGCATCAGGTAGTCATACCGTCCGCCCTTGAGCACCGCGCACGGGATGCCCGCGACGTAGCCGGTGAACACAAGGCCGTTGTAATACTCCATTTCGTCGGCCATGCTCAGGTCCAGCCGGGTGCCGCGGCCCGCCTCGCCCAGCGCATTCTGCAAAGCCTGCAATTCCTCCAGCGCCGCGCGCTGGGTCTCGCACCGGCAGGCGGCGCGGGCGGCGGTCAGCGTTGCACCCAGCGGGCCGTGCAGGTCGAGCAGGTCGGTCAACGCGGCAGCGGCGGATTCGTCCAGCCCCGCGGCCAGCGCGGCGGTGCGCAGCTCGTGGGCGTTCTTGGCGCGCAGGAAATCAAGCAGCTTCGCGCGTGCCTCGGCGGGGACATGCAGCGCGTCCAGCAGGCCGGTCAGGTAGCCCATGTGGCTGATTTCCAGCACGGTGGGCACATCCAGCGCGGCCAGGCTTTGCAGGGCCAGCCGCACCACGGCGGCCTGCTCGTCGGCGTCCACCGCGCCCATGCTCTCCAATCCCATCTGGTGGATGGTCTGGAAGGTGTGGCTCTCGCGGCTGGGGCGGCAGACCTCCTCATTATAATAAAAGCGCTTGCACTCCCCTGCCGCGGGCTGGGCCGTCTTGGCGATGGACAGCGTTACGTCGGGCTTGATGGCCCGCAGCTTGCCGTCCAGGTCGGTGAAGGTGATGACCTGTGCGTCCGGCAGAAAGCGCTGATACTCCTGATACAGGGCATATTCCTCAAAGCGGGACGCGCGGTATTTGCGGTAGCCGGCCTGCTCATACAGGGCACGCAGGCGGAAGGTCGCCTGTTCGGCGGGGGTAAAGCGGTTGAGTTCGATCTCCATAACATTCCTACCTCTCTGATCCGATACAAATTCTATTATACTTTAGTGCAGTAAAGTTGTAAAGTAGGTTTGTAGTAATTTCACGGACATTTGTGCGCGGAAAGCCATAGGCGCGGTGTAGGGGGCGGGGATGCCCGGCCCGGAGGTTTCCCATAAAAGGCCGTATGCGGGAAGGCCGCGGGCCGCACATGTGCGGCCCCTACAGGGCGGTGAAAACCGTAGGGGCGGATTCCATATCCGCCCGCGGGGCGTCGGGGACGCCGCCCCCTACAGCTGCGGGAGGAGCGTGCCCGCCCGCACGGTAACGCAAAAAACAAAAAGGCGCACCTTTGCCCTAAAACAAAGATGCGCCTTGCGCGTTTGGTGTATCAGCCCTTGCAGCCCTGCTCCTCCCAATCGCCGGCCACAGCGGGGTCAACGATCTGGGTGGGGTCGATCTTGCCGTCCGGCGTGCGGGATGCCTCAACATGACCCAGCTCCACGGGGTTCACGTTGGGGGCGTCAAAGTCGGGAGTCTTAGCGGCGGGCGTTTTAGCAGCGTCCGCTGGTTCTTCGGGCTTCGGCTCCTCGGCGGGGGCGGCAGGTTCCTCAGGTGCGGCAGCGGGGGCGGGTTCAGCCTCGGCGGACGCATCGTCAGCGGCGGGCTCGGCGGAATCGGTCTCAGGTTCGACCTCGTCCTCCGGGCCCCAAATATGCTCGTACTCGTCGTCGTGATGCTCACGGTTCTGTAAAACATAAGCGACAGCGCCCACAGCAGCGGCACCCACGGCCAGACCGGCCAGCTTTTTCAGTAAAGACATAGTCAAAACCTCTTTTCAAGTGAAAATCATTTATTTTCGGTTAGTATACCACACTCACCCCCAAAATACAAGTGCCGATTCCCACAATGCCGATAGGAAAATGTGGATGGTTTTCATACAATGTACAACTTGCCGAAAGCCGGGCGGCGTGGTATGATGGTACACGAATTTTGTAAAAAAGAGGGTAATTGTGTGAAGTATATTTTCCAGTTTGCCCGCATCACGGCGTTCTGCCTGGCGGGCGAGGTGCTGGCGGCGGTGCTGCCGCTGCCGATCCCGGCCAGCGTGTACGGCCTGCTGCTGCTGGCCGCGGCGCTCAAATTCGGCGTGATCAAGCTCGATCAGGTGCGGGAGACAGGGCTGTTTCTGACCGGCATCTTCCCGCTGCTGTTCGTGCCCGCGGCGGCGGGCGTCATGGAGCTGGGCAGCCAGCTGATGAATCTTTTACTGCCCGCCGTGCTGGCGATTGTGCCGATCACAGCACTGGTCATGGCGGTCACGGGCATGGTCGCGCAGAAATGCGCGGGCGGAAAGGAGCACAAAAATGGCTGAATTTTTGCAGCAATGCGGCAGCTGGGGCGTGCTGGCCACGCTGGCGGCCTACGCCGCGGGCGTCTGGGTCAACCGCAAGACCGGCAAGGCGCTGTTCAATCCCCTTTTGATGGGCAGTATCTTCGTCATCGTGTTTTTGAGCTGCTTCGGCGTGCCCTACGCCGATTACAAGTCCAGCGCCCAGCCCGTGAACTGGCTTCTGATGCCCGCCACAGTCAGCCTGGCGATCCCGCTGTATGAAAAGTGGGAGCTGCTGGAAAAGAACCTGGCCGCGATTTTTGCGTCGATTGCCGCGGGCGTGCTGACGAGCCTGGGCAGCGTGCTGGCGATGGCCTGGGTGCTCAAGCTGGAGCGCGCCCACGCCGTGAGCTTTTTGCCGAAATCCGTAACGACGGCCATCGGCATGGATGTGGCCGAGACGCTGGGCGGCACGGCGGCGCTGGCCGGTGCGGTCATCATCCTGACCGGTATCGTCGGCAGCCTGCTGGGTGAGACGGTCTGCAAGATCTGCCACATCACCGATCCGCTGGCGAAGGGTTTGGCGCTCGGCACATCGGCGCACGCGATCGGCACGAGCAAGGCCCTGCAGATGGGTGAGATCGAGGGCGCCATGAGCGGCCTTGCGATTGCCGTAGCGGGCATCATGACCGCGATTTTGGCACCTGTGGCGGCGAATTTTTTGCCGTAAAAGGACGGCAGCGGTAAGGCTCGGCGTCCCCGACGCCCCGCGGAGGGGTCAAGACCCCTCCCTACAAAGCGACCATTAAAGGGGGCATTGGCAAGGCTGCGGGCCGGGCGTGCCCGGCCCCTACAAAGCAGCTGCTCAAAAGTACCCCGTATTCGTATGCACATCCAGGCTTTCCAGCCCCATAGAGACCCCCAGCGCCTCATCGACGCGGCGCATATCGTCGGGCGGGATGACACCGGCGCGCTCCCGCAGACGGCGCTTATCCAGCGTGCGGATCTGCTCGGTCAAAATGATGCTGTCCTTGGCCAGCCCGCAGCGGTCCGCCCGCACGCTGATGTGCGTCGGCAGGCGGTTCTTGTCCTGGCGGCTTGTGATGGCTGCCGCAATGACCGTGGGGCTGTGCCGGTTGCCGATCTCATTCTGAATGATAAGTACCGGACGTATGCCCCCCTGCTCGGACCCCACGACGGGGCTTAGATCGGCGTAAAAAACCTCTCCGCGGTGCACTTCCATAGAAAAGACCTCCCTTTGCTTGTTACTGAAAGTATAGGCAGAGGGAGGTCTTTTTAATCATCCACTGTGATTTTTGCGGCGAGCGCGTCGCCTTTTTCGCACAGCGCTTTAAACAGGCGGGTATTTTCCAGAGGGCGCATCACAAGTGCCGTGCGCAGGGCGTCCACCGCCGCACAGCCGAGGAACACGGCCAAAATCGTAAGCAGCGTATACCCCACCGACCCGTGGTGCGCCTCTGCCTGCAGCAGGCCGTTCCATAAAAAGCCGCGGAACGCGGGCACCTGATGCAGGATGTAGACGCCCAGCGTTGTGCCGGCCAGGGCATTGACCCACCGCACGCAGCCGAGGTCCAGCCCCTTGAACAGGTAGAACAGCGCCAGCGCGGCCAGCAGGTTGGGCAGTGCGCCCAGCGCCGTGCGATAGTAGGCCATGTACTGGAACGCCTTGCCGTCGGTCAGGCCGCGTGTCTCGAGCACAGCGCGCAGAATCGTGTTGAGAAGCGGCAGCCCCAGCCCGAGCCCGAGCGCCGCCGCGCGGTGCTGCAAAAGATGCGCCAGCCGGTTGTCCGGCCAGCGGCGCAGGTAGGCGATGAGCAGGTACTCATACAAAAACATCCATGCGGTGTCGCTGACCGCGCCGTTCTCGCCAAACAGCGTCGGGTAGACGATAAGCGGCACAGCCAGCACAGCCAGCAGACCGCGGTGCGCCGGGCGGGACAGCCCGCGCAGCAGGCGGTTGAGCAGCGGCACACAGAGCAAGAGCAGCAGATAGTCCGAGATGAACCACAGCTGCCGCGTGGATGCCGGGAACGCCGCCCAGCGTAGTGCGCCCCACGAGACATCCAGCCCGGCGAGCTTGCACAGCAGCGTCACAGGCACGGTATAGAGCCACAGCGACAGCCACAGCGAGAGCGGGCGGCGGGTCTTATACGGCTGCTCACACAGGAACCAGCCGCCGATCAGCACAAAGACGCTGCACGCAATGCGCGACCCGCAGCCGATCAGGCAGAACGCGAAGGACGACGGCAGGGTGGTGTAGTCCGCAATGCCGCTCTGCCCGGTCAGATGGTCGCCGATGATGAGCAGCATGCACAGAATGCGCAGCAGCTCCAGATTGCTGCTGCGTGTCGTTTTGCCGGGCATAGGTCACCTCCGTGACATACTTGCCTCCCTCTGCGAGGGAGGTGGCCCGTAGGGCCGGAGGGAGAGAACCTTGCGGCAGCCCGAAATATTTCGGGTTTCCGCGAAGCTCTCTCCCCCACCGCCTGCGGGCGGAGCCCCCTCGCAGAGGGGGCCAAGAATTACTCTTTCTCCAAAAGCACAAGCGCATTTGCCAGCCCGCGCTCATGGGTCAGGCTGACATGAACGGTCAGGCCCTGCTCCCTAACCCAGACAGCGGCTGCGCCGGTCAGGGCAAAATAGGGCGCACCGCTCTTTTGGCGCAGTACGGCCAGCTCGGGCATGGCAAAGCCGCCCAGACCGGTGCCGGCGGCCTTCAAGAAGGCTTCCTTGGCCGCAAAATTTGCGGCGGCGGTCTCGGCGCGTCGCTTTTCGCCTAAGGATGCCAGCAGGGCCTGCTCCGACGGCGCAAATACATGGTCGAGAAAGCTCTGCTTCGCCAAACTTTTTTCAAGGCGGCCTGCGTCACACAGGTCGATGCCGACGCCGAAAATCATACGTGCAGGACATAGCCGGCCTTGCGGGGGCCGGGTGTGCGGGTGCCATTGGGCGCGGGATAGCCAAGAATGCAGTAGCCGACGCCGATGTACTTCTCGGGATCAAGGCCCCACTTGGCCAGCAGAGCCTTGCCCTCGGGCGTTTCAAACGTCTCTTTTGCGCGGTTGATCCAGCAGGAGCCCAGACCGATGCCGGACGCGGCCAGCAGCAGATTGCCCATCACAAGGCTGGCGTCCTGCACGCCGTTGGGGTTATTCTTCTCGCCCAGGACCAGCACCGCGGTGGGTGCGCCGTAGAACGGGTCGTTTTGGGTGCCCATGACGGCGGCGTTCAGGCGGGACAGCTCGGCCAGCGTTTCCTTGTCCTGCACAGCGACCATGACGGGGCTCTGCCTGCCCATAGCGGTAGCGGCCCAGGTGCCTGCGGTGGTGACAGCCTCCAGCTCCTCCGCCGTGATCTGCTCCGGCTTATAGGCCCGGCAGCTGCGCCGGGATGCGATAGCGTTGAGGATTTCGTTTTGGATGGACATAGTGGTACACTCCTTTGCAAAAGATAGTGATAAAATTCAGACCGTCAAAAAATTGCATTCTTGCCCTATTGCGTGTGTAGGGGCGGCCATTGGTCGCCAGC
>OGGK01001970.1_pt1 | contig 11584 bp, 9 predicted proteins | sample 1571171 | NCBI WGS metagenome assembly OGGK01 (sample SAMEA2581958, study PRJEB24529) | metagenome | biome: Human gut stool | place: China | collected 2011 | reverse complement strand
AAATGGCGGCAAAGCCCACCCTAACCCGCTATCCCGCCCCGCGCAGGAAGCGGGTATTTTCGTCCACAACAAGATACATTCCGTTGAAAAGGACAATTCCGGCGTTGAGGGGGCGCATAAATCAGAGGAACTTGCCGAGCGCGGCGCGAAATACGGGGCGCGGAAGTTAAAACAGGGCTACCGCAGCCATAAGCTGAAACCTTACCGGGAAGCGGCAAAGGCAGAAAAGGCAGCATTTAAGGCAAACGTCAACTTCCAGTATCACAAAACCCTGCACGACAACCCGCAGCTTACTTCTAACCCGCTTTCCCGTTTCATGCAGAAACAGCAGATAAAACGCCAGTATGCAAAGGCGGCAAAGAAAGGCGGTGCAGCCACCGCCAAAGCTGCCGCCGGAGCGTCCCAAACAGCAGCAAAGAAAGCGGCTGCCTTTGCAGGACGACACCCGGCAGGCGTGATAATCGCTATCGCCGCGCTGCTTCTGTTCATCATGGTATCGGTAGGGCTTTCCTCCTGCGGTGCAATGTTTTTCGGCAGCATGAACAGCGTGTTAGGGACTTCCTACACGTCTGAGGACAGCGACCTTGTGGCAGCGGAACAGAGCTATGCTGCAATGGAAAATGAGCTGCAACAGGAAATTGACAATATCGAAAGCACCCACCCCGGCTATGACGAATACCGCTATGACCTTGACAGTATCGGGCATAACCCCCATGAGTTAGCGTCCTACCTCACCGCCCTTTTACAGACCTACACCCCGCAGAGCGCACAGGCAGAACTAAACCGCGTCTTTGCCATGCAGTACACTTTGACGCTGACGGAAGAAACGGAAATCCGCTACCGCACAGAAACAAGCACAGACCCGGAAACAGGGGAAACGACCACCGAGGAAGTACCCTACGAGTACCATATCCTCAACGTGAAGCTGACGAACAAGCCCATTTCCGAGATTGCGGAGGAACTTCTAACGCCACAGCAGCTTGAAATGTACCGCGTCTATCTGGAAACAAGCGGAAACAAACCGCTGATTTTCGGCGGCGGCTCCCCCGATATGGGCGCGTCCGAGGATTTAAGCGGCGTACAGCTTGTAAACGGCACACGCCCCGGCAACACCGCCGTTGTAGACCTTGCGAAGCGGCAAGTCGGCAACGTGGGCGGGCGACCCTTTTGGAGCTGGTACGGATTTAACAGCCGCGTGGAATGGTGCGCCTGTTTCGTTTCATGGTGCTACAATCAAGCCGGAAAGAGCGAGCCGCGCTTTGCCGGGTGCCAGTCACAGGGCGTACCCTGGTTCCAGTCACGCGGGCAATGGGGCGCGAGGGGCTATGAGAATATCGCCCCCGGCGACGCTATCTTTTTCGACTGGGACGGGGACGGGAGCGCAGACCATGTGGGGCTTGTTATCGGAACGGACGGGGAGCGCGTCTATACCGTCGAGGGCAATTCCGGCGACGCCTGCAAGATAAAGAGCTACCCCGTCAATTACTCCTGTATCAAAGGCTATGGGCTGATGAACTGGAATTAACATATTTTTGAGCAAAGAAAGGAGAAATTTATTGATGGCTATGAACAAAATTGAACGTATCGACAAAGAGATTGCAAAGACCCGCGAGAAAATCACCGAGTACCAGAACAGATTAAGGGGGCTTGAAGCGCAGAAAACCGAAGCGGAAAACCTGCAAATCGTACAGCTTGTGCGCTCCATGCGCCTTTCCCCGCATGAGCTTTCCGCTATGCTTTCCGGCGGCGGTATTCCGGGCATGGAAGCCGCGCCGGGCTACCCCGCAGAACCCGCAGACCACGACACCGAAGAAATGGAGGACACCGAGAATGAATAAGAAAATCCTTAGAACCTTGACCGCACTCTGCGCCGCCCTCATGCTGACGGGCGGCTTTTCCGTCACCGCCTTTGCACAGACCCCGGAGGGACAGGACGCGACCGACGACAGCGGCGTTGTCTATGAGGAACCCGAAAAGGAAGAACCCCTTACCCCGGACGGGAACGCGACCCTTGTAGACGATTTCGGCGGCAACAAGCAGCTTATCACCGTAACGACCAAAAACGGCAATTACTTTTATATCCTCATTGACCGGGACGACGAGGGCGAGGACACCGTACATTTCCTTAATCAAGTGGACGAAGCCGACCTTATGGCACTCATGGAGGACGGAAGCACCGAAGCAGCCCCGCCCGCCGTTTGCAGTTGCACCGATAAATGCGAAGCCGGAAAGGTAAATGTGAGCTGCCCTGTCTGCAAGGACAACATGACCGCTTGCAGCGGCAAGGAAGCGGAGCCGGAAACCGAGAAACCAACAGAGCAGCCCAAAGAGAAAGGCAATACAGGCGGGCTTGTGCTTTTCCTTGTCGTGGCACTTCTTGGCGGCGGGGGCGCGTTCTATTATTTTAAGTTTATGAAGCCAAAGCAGAACGTCAAGGGCGACACCGACCTTGAAGATTTCGATTTTGACGATTACGACGAGGACGAGGGGGACGGGCTTTCTGATGAAGAACAGGAGGACGAGGAAGCATGACGCTTTTCACCGAAAACCCTTTAGAAAAAATGATGGTACAAAGACCCACCGGGCGGCGTGACAGTGCGCCGCCCGTTCCAAAATCCCCGGCGTGTATGCGTTGCCCTTATAAGGCGCAATCCCCCTGTATCGGCTATTGTCTGAAACAGGCACAGGAGAAGAAGCACACCGCGCCGGAACGCTGAAAGGAGGATTTTTTCATGGCATTTAGACTTGTGATTGCAGAAAAGCCGAGCGTGGCGCAGACTATCGCCGCCGCGCTTGGCATTAAGGGGAAACAGGACGGGTATATCGAGGGCGGCGGCTACCTCATTTCATGGTGCGTCGGGCATTTGGTACAGCTTGCGGAAGCTGCCGCCTACGGGGAGCAATATAAAAAATGGAGTTTTGACAGCTTACCCATTCTGCCGGAGGAATGGCAGTACGCCGTTGACCCGGACAAGGGGAAGCAATTCAAAACCATTAAAGAGCTTATGCACCGCGCCGACGTTTCCGAAGTGGTAAATGCGTGTGACGCGGGGCGCGAGGGGGAATTGATTTTCCGCTTTGTCTACGAAGTGGCGGGCTGCAAGAAGCCCATGCGCCGCTTGTGGATTTCTTCAATGGAGGACGGGGCGATTAAGGCGGGCTTTGCTTCCCTCAAAGACGGGCGGGACTATGGCGCGCTCTTTGCGTCCGCCCTCTGCCGCGCAAAGGCTGACTGGCTTATCGGCATTAACGCCACCCGGCTTTTCTCCTGCCTGTATGGAAAGACCTTGAACGTGGGGCGCGTCCAGACCCCGACCTTAAAAATGCTCACCGACCGGGACGCGGCTATCTCCCATTTCCAGAAAGAAAAATATTATCATGTTCGCCTTGATTTATCCGGCGCGGACGCGGCAAGCGAAAGGATTTCGGACAAGGCAGAAGCCGACGCGCTGAAAGGGGCTTGCGAAGCGGGAAAGGCGGTATGCGTTTCCCTTACCAGAGAGAAGAAAACCGCAGCCCCGCCGAAGCTCTTTGACCTTACCTCTTTGCAGCGGGAAGCGAACCGCATTTTCGGCTACACCGCGAAACAGACCCTTGACCTTGCACAAGCCCTTTATGAAAAAAGACTGCTTACCTATCCGAGGACGGACAGCAGCTTTCTTACTGACGACATGGGCGGCACCGCAGCGGACATTATCGCGCTGCTTTGCGAAAAGCTCCCCTTTATGGCGGGCGCGGACTTCACGCCGGAGATTGCAAAGGTATTAGACAGCAAGAAAGTATCAGACCACCACGCAATCATTCCCACTATGGAGCTTGCAAAGGCTGACCCGGACGCGCTGCCGGAAAGCGAGAAGAATATCCTTACCCTTGCGGGGGCGCGTCTGCTTTTTGCCACCGCCGAGCCGCATATTTATGAAGCGGTTACGGCGGTTTTCTCATGCGCCGGGACAGACTTCACCGCAAGGGGAAAGACCGTACTTGCGGAGGGTTGGAAAGAGCTTGAACGCAGATACCGGGCGACGCTGAAAGATAAGCCCGAAGCAGAGGACGGGGAAAATGAGGGCGTGACGCTGCCGGAGCTTTCCGAGGGACAGAACTTTCCTAACCCCGCCGCAAAAGTAACGGAGCATACCACAACGCCGCCGAAGCCCCACAGCGAAGCGTCGCTTCTCTCTGCTATGGAGCGAGCCGGGAACGGGGACACCGACCCGGACGCGGAACGCCGGGGGCTTGGCACTCCCGCCACCCGCGCCGCCGTTATTGAAAAGCTGGTGAAGTCTGGCTTTGCAGAGCGCAAGGGAAAGCAGCTTATCCCCACACAGAACGGAGCCGCCCTTATATCAATCTTGCCGGATATGCTCACTTCCCCGCAGCTTACCGCAGAATGGGAAAACAATCTGACGCAGATAGCAAAGGGAGCCGCAGACCCCGGCGAATTTCTGTCCGGCATTGAAGCTATGGCGCGGGAGCTTGTGCAGACACACGCCGCAGCACTGGACGGGAAAAAGGATTTGTTCCGGGAGGAAAAGCCCTCTGTCGGCAAATGCCCCCGTTGCGGTTCCCCCGTCCATGAGGGGAAGAAAAACTATTATTGCAGCAACAAAGAATGTGCCTTTGTCATGTGGAAGAATGACCGCTTTTTCGAGGAACGCAAGACCGCTTTTTCCGCGAAGATTGCCGCCGCGCTCCTTAAATCCGGCAAAGTGAATGTGAAGAAGCTCTATTCCCCGAAAACAGGCAAGACCTATGACGGAACTATCGTTCTGGCTGACACTGGCGGGAAATACGTCAACTACCGTATCGAAGTACAGAAGAACTAAAAACTTGAATAGCAAGCATAGGAAGCGGGTACCCACTTCCGTAAATCCCCGTTGCGACGCTGACGCGCCGGACGGGGATTTTGCTTGTTGGGAAGTTTCCCAAACCCTCTTTTGCGGAGGGCTTCACCCTCTAAAAATTTTCAAAAATATTTGGCAGAAATGCGGGCGTACCCGTAGTAGACCATGCAGCCAAAAAATGCAGCTTATGACGCTGCCGCAGAGAAAGGAGGTTTTTCACTATGGCAAGTTTACGGGACACCGTAAAGGACTATCAAGACGAGCTTAGGGACGGTATCGCATGGGTGGCGTTCTGGAAACAGGGGCGTTCATGGAACGCGGAATATTTTCATCTTGATATGGACGATACGCTCTACCCGGAGGACAGGAGCCGGTTAGAGGAAATAAAAAGCATTGACCCCGCCGCCGTTATCTTAAACGGCTACTATTGCGGGCATTTAGGCGAGGACATGAGCCTTGACGAGCTGACCGCCGGAGTGCGTTACCACTACGAAAACAGCATGAACGACATTGACGGTTTTATCGGAGCGCATGACGACAGGCTTCCCCCGGAGGTTATCGAGGAAGCGAGGGCAGCCGCCCATGAAGCGGGGCTTCCCTTTTCCGAAAAGCCCTACCGGGACGGGGAGGATTTTAACCCCTATGTATTTGACGGGAGCATGAGCATTGAGGATTTTGAGCTTATGCACCGCATGATTGAAAAAGAAAGGAGCGAACAAATGGCAGAACCGATTTTAAGCGGCTATCTTTCCAATCTTGGGAAGTACACCGAGGGCAGACCCGCGGGCGAATGGGTGACATTCCCCACGACTGCCGAACATCTGAAAGAAGTCTTTGACCGTATCGGGATTGACTTCAAGCACTATGAGGAATGGCATTTCACAGAATTTCAATCCACTATCCCCGGCTTGACGGAGCATTTAAGCGAGTATTCCCACCCCGACGAGCTGAACTATTTAGGGAAGCTCTTGGAAATGCAGTTTGACGACGACCGGGAGAAATTCATTGCAGCCATTGAATACGGCGACCATGCCGACAGCTTACAGGACATTATCAACCTTGCACAGAACCTTGACTGCTACTGGATTTATCCGTCCGTCCACAATGAAGAAGAATACGGGCGTTATCTGGTTGATGAACTGGAAGAACCGGAACTTCCCGAAGAAGCGAAAAAGTATTTCATGTATGAGGAATACGGGCGGGACGCTTCCATTAACGACGACGGTATGTTTACCGAAAAGGGCTATATCTACAACAACCGCAACACCTTTACAGAATGGTACGACGGGCGCGACGTGCCGGAGGAATACCGGGTAACGCCGCAGCCCCCGCAGCCGGAAAGACCCGACCCGTCAAAGGTAGAAATGGACGCAGCCGCGCCGGGGCAGAGAACGGCGCAGACCGCAGAGCAGCCACAGGAGCCGCGCCCGGTTATCCCTATCGTGCTGACGAGCGAGAAGCCCGCCGAAAAGCTCAAAGAGATTACCGACCGTCTGGAACAGGGTATTGCGGAACTCTTTGACAGCGAGCGTTACCGGGAATATCTGAAAGTCATGTCAAAATTCCATAATTACAGCTTCCGAAACACCGTCCTTATCGCCATGCAGAAGCCGGACGCTTCCCTTGTGGCGGGCTTTTCCGCTTGGAAGAACAACTTTGAACGAAACGTGATGAAAGGGCAAAAGGGAATTAAAATCATTGCTCCGTCACCCTATAAAATCAAACAGGAAATGCAGAAAATCGACCCGCACACGCAGAAGCCCGTTATCGGCAAGGACGGGAAGCCCGTCACCGAGGAAAAGGAAGTCACCATACCCGCCTACAAGGTGGTATCCGTCTTTGACGTTTCCCAGACCGAGGGAAAGGAGCTGCCGGACATTGCGGTTGACGAGCTGACAGGCGACGTTGACCGCTACAAGGATTTTTTCGCAGCCCTTGAAAAGACTTCCCCCGTTCCTATCGCCTTTGAGAATATCGAGGGCGGCTCTCATGGCTACTACCACTTGGAGGACAAGCGCATTGCTATCAACGAGGGCATGAGCGAATTACAGACCTTAAAGACCGCCATTCACGAAATCGCCCATGCGAAGCTGCACGACATTGACCTCAACGCGCCAAAGGACGAGCAGCAGCCCCACGTTGACCGCCGCACCCGCGAAGTCGAAGCGGAAAGCGTCGCCTATACTGTCTGCCAACATTACGGGCTTGACACGTCGGACTACTCTTTCGGCTATGTCGCCGGGTGGAGCAGCGGGCGGGAGCTGTCCGAGCTGAAAAGCTCCCTTGAAACGATACGCAGCGCAGCCGCCGAGATTATCAATTCCATAGACGCGAATTTTGCGGAGCTGCAAAAGGCACAGGACAAGGAGCAGACCGCCGGACAGGAGCAGCCCACCAGAGAGGGACAAGAAGCCGCGCCACAGCCGGAAGCCCCGAAAAAAGCAGATACAGCCGGGAAAGAAAAGCCGGAAGCAGCCCCGAAAGAAGCCTTTACCCCGGAAACGATTTACAGAGTGCGCCGGAACCCTTACAGCGACAGCCGGGAAAACAGCTACCTCTTGCAAGCCTATGTGACACAGGAGAACGGGCGGGCGAAAATGGGCGACGTGCTTTATACGGGAACGCCGGAGAAATGCCGCGAGCTTATGGGGCAGCTCAAAAGCGGCGAGCTGACCGAGGGCGACGTGAAGCAGCTTTACGCAAAGGCACAGGAAACGGCGCAGACCGCCGGACAGGACAAAGACACCTTTTCCATTTACCAGATAAAGGGCGGGGACGAAACAAGGGATTTCCGCTTTGAGCCATACGACCGCCTGCAGGCGGCGGGAAATGTGGTTGACAGGGCGAACTATGAGCTTGTCTATTCCGCGCCCCTTGCGCCGGAAACTTCCCTTGAAGATATTTACACCTGTTTCAATATCGACCACCCCAAAGATTTTAAGGGACACAGCCTTTCCGTTTCCGACGTGGTAGTGCTTCATCAGGACGGACAGGACGCGGCGCATTTCGTTGACAGTGTAGGTTTTCGGGAAGTGCCGGAGTTTTTACAGGAGCAAAAGCAGCTTACCCCGGACGACTTGGAAACGGGCGAAACTGTCAAGACACCGAGGGGGACTTTCCATGTGACCGCCATGAGCCGGGAGCAGATAGAAGCCGCCGGATATGGCTTTCACCACCAGTCGGACGACGGAAAGTATCTGATTATGGGGAATGGGACGCGGGCGTTTGCCGTTGCCGCAGAACAGGCGCAGCGGGACAATCCCTTGAAAACCGCCGAGCAGACCACAGGGCAGAACGGGAACATGATTGACGGTATCATCAACAACACCCCCACCGTTGACGAACTGGAAGCAAAGGTAAAGGCGGGCGAGCAGATTTCCCTTGTTGACCTGGCTAACGCTGTCAAAGCCGACAAGGAGCGCGGCAAGGGAGCGAAGCCGGAAAAGAAACCCTCTATCCGGGCGCAGCTTAGAGCCGACAAGGAAAAGGCACAGAAGAAAAACGCAAAGCAGAAGTCACAGGACTTGGAAAGGAGCTGACCCATGCCGGAACAGAGCAAATTTGAAAACATGGATTTGTTTGCTTCCCTTGAAGCGATTATGAAGCAGAACACAGGCTTTTACCAGAGCGACTTAGACATTGACAAAGAGATTATCGCAAAGGCGGCGGCAAGCCCCCACAGGGAGGACAAAACACTTTTGTGGTTCTGCCGCCCGTCCGGGACGCACTGTTTCCGGGAGCGCGACGTTTTCCTCAAAGACACCGCGCCCCACAACACATGGCGTTTCTACATGGAGCAGACAAGCGACCGCGTTCTTGCCTATGCAATCGAGCTGACGGGAAAGGAGCGCGGGAAAATCAAGGGCAATCTGTACGAACTGGACTACGCTAAACATTATGAGCGCGTCAAGGAAAAGGAGCTGCCCGCCGATACGGTGAAGCTGATTTATGAGCATGGGGAAAGGGTACAGGAAGCCGGGAGATATTTTGACGGAACCCCAGACCCGCAGCTTGGGAAATTTGAACGCTTTGAAGCCGTACCCAACGACCCGGACGCGCTGCAATCGCTCTTACAGGAAGAACGGCGCAGCCGGGAGCAGCTTTCGCCGGGGGATTTCAAGGCGCATATTGCCGCTTTGCGGGACGGGCTGATTGAAACGGAAGCGCGGCGCATTGTGCGGGAAATGAAGCGGCATTACGAGCCGAACAGCCCGAACAAGACCCATTTCATGGCAGAGCTTTCCCCGGCGTTCATGCGGCTTGCAGCCACAAAGGACACTGACCGCCTTTTCTCCATGCTGCCCTACAAGACCCTTTCCTTTTCCAAAATCGAGGGCAGACATGGGACGTATGCGCTGATTGACAAGGGGGAGAACCGGGACAGGGAGATAAGGAAGCCCCGCCCCTCTATCCGGGCGCAGCTTAAAGCAGACAAGGCAAAGACCGCCCCGAAAAAGGCGGCGGCAAAAACAAAAAATCACGATATGGAGGTATGAGCATGATTAGACTGACTGTTGAAGAAACAAACCTTTTGAGCATTTACAACGAGGGCGGCAAGCGGGCTTTGATTGAGAATGTCAACGCCGCGCTGCCCTACATGGACGCGGATATGCGGGAGCTTGCAAAGCGCACCCTTTCCAAAGTGGACGCTTTGACCGAAGCGGAATTTGCAGAGCTTCCCATTTACGCCGCTGATGAAGTATGAACGGGGTTAAGCGGCTGACGCCGCCCCAGAGCCGGAAAGTCAACGCCCTTGTGCGCCGGACGTGCTGCAATTATGATAACGGGAACTGTATCTTACTGGACGACGGGGACGAGTGCGTTTGTCCGCAGCTCATTTCCTATTCGCTTCTCTGCAAGTGGTTCCGGGTTGCGGTGCTTCCCGCCGACAGGCTGCTTTATGCGGAGCTTTACCAGACAGGGGATAAGAAGAAATGTACCGAGTGCGGCGCGTTCTTTGCGTCAACCTCTAACAGTGTCAAATACTGCCCCGTCTGCCGGAAACGTATCACCCGCAGACAAGCCGCCGAGCGCATGAGGAAAAGACGCGCCCCTGTTACGCAGTAGGCGCGGAAAATCCCTTGATTTACAGGGCTTTCCGGGCGTGAAAATCGGATAGGCGATACTTTATACCTTTACCCCCGAAAATGGCGTTCTACTGCGTAACATTCACGAAAACAGCACCCATAAAAAGACAGGGCGCGGAAGTCATATACTGGCTTCCGCGCCCTGTTCTTTTTTTGCCTATCTGACATTTCCCTTTTCCATTTCTTCAAGCGGGAACTGCGGGAGGGCTTCTATCAGCTTCTTTGTGATGGACTGGCGCATATCTTCGTTGATTTCCTGTTTCGTGCTTCCGTCCGGCTGTCTGACCGCTACCGTCGATAGCCTGTCGATTTCGTCCTTGTAGCACTCCACGACTTTCTCCACCGCCCATTTTTCCCCGGCAACGGCGGCGCGTATGGTTTCATATTCCGGCATTTTCTGGTTTTCCATGCTCAACGCTCCTCTGCTTTTTGATAGCCCTATCATAGCACAGCGGCGGGGATTTTGCTATCCTTATCCGCGCTCTGTTCCCTTTTCCCGTTCCGGCTGCCTGTCTGCCTGTAAAATGCTGTCAATGTTCTGCTTGATAATATCGTATTCCCGGACTTTCTTTTTCAGCTTCCCATAGTCGGCATAAAGGGCTTCTTTCTGCGCTTGGAGGGCTTCATATTCCGATTGCAGCGCGGCAAGGTTCGGGAGCTTTGCAATGCCCGCCGCTTTCAGCGACCTTGCGGCGGCTTCATGTAGGATAATCGCCTGTTCCTGTCCGGCGCGGTACTTCTCCCTGTTCCTTGCCTTGCGGTATGCGTCATAGACGGGCTTTGTCTTTTGGTAGGTGGAAACATTCTTGATAAGCACCGCCATGTCCGCAAGCCGCTTTTCCGCGTCCTTCAATGCGTCTGCCGCCTGTCCGCTTTCCGCTGCCATTTCTTCAATCCGGCTGACTAAATCCGCGTACTGTTCAATCTTATGTTCCGTCAAGAAATTCATGGTCTTTGCTGCCTGTTTCAGATTGTGGATTTTCGCCCACTGTTCATAGCCCTTACTCTGCGCCGCCTTGATACTGTTCTCAATGTCGATAAGCAGCGAAACGCCGCGCTGCTCTCTGGGGGCTTTCGCCGCCTTTGTCCGTCTGCCCGCTATCCGTTCCCTTATGGCGTCCTCTGTATAGTCTGCGCCGAGGGTTTTAAGACGGGTAAAGCGTTCCTGTCCGGGAGCGCGGCAGGACACATATTTTCCCGGCTTTATCTCATAGCCCGCAGCTTGCAGCCGTTGTAACAATTCCTCAAAACTGGACACTTGGGGAATGAGTGCGTCAACGGCGATTTTCAGCTTGCCTTTCCAACTGGTTCCCGTCTTTTCTGCTTGATACTCTGCATAACTCTTTCCCTTGTTTCCCTTTTTCGGGACAACGACGGATAAGCCATTTTCTCGGCACAGCCTGTCGCTCATGTTCCTTATGCCGTAATAGCTGCGCTTGTTGGAATTGTACTTGTGGTGGTCTACAAAATTGACCGCGCAGAAAATAATGTGATTATGGACGTGTCCTTTGTCAATATGCGTCGTCAATACATACTCATGCTGCCCTTTTGTTACCGCGTCGGCAAGCTGCTTTCCGATTTTGTGGGCGGTTTCGTAATCCACTTCCCCCGGCTCAAAGGACTGTATCAGATGAAAGGCTAAATTGTTCCCCTTTT
>OGGK01001968.1_pt1 | contig 11588 bp, 8 predicted proteins | sample 1571171 | NCBI WGS metagenome assembly OGGK01 (sample SAMEA2581958, study PRJEB24529) | metagenome | biome: Human gut stool | place: China | collected 2011 | reverse complement strand
CGGGGTTGCGCTGGTTCAGCTTGACCAGCAGGTTGAAGCCGCCCCAGTTGCCGTAGGAGAAGCCGTCGTTGTACTCGTTGTTGCCCCAGAAATTCACATCGCAGAACCAGTCCTTATACCGGGCGTTCTCGCGGTCCGTTTTCAGGTTCTGGAAGGCGAAGAAGTCGCGGCCCACATGGTTGAACACGCCGTCCACGATGACCTTCTGGCCGCGGGCGTGGCAGTTGGCCGCAAACTCCCGGAACTCTTCATTCGTGCCCAGGCGGCGGTCCACCTGACGGTAGTCGATGGTATCGTAGCCGTGGGAGCCGCTCTCAAACAGCGGGCCGATATAAATGGCCGTGCAGCCAAGGTCCTCATAAGCGTGTTCGGCCCAGGCGTTCAGTTTTGCAAAGGCACCGGGTGTGGGCTGGCCGTCGTTCTCATGTGCGCAGCCGCACAGCCCCAGCGGATAGATGTGATAAAATACAGCGTTGTCATACCAAGCCATCGTTACAGTCTCTCCCATTCTAGCAGTTTTTCCTGCGCCCGCCGCATACGGGCGACAGGGATAGTATAACATAGTTCCGGACCAAAGTGTGGAACTTTGCTAATTTTTATACAAAGTCTCCTGCAAAATCAGCAGGTTTGACGATTTCGATTTAGTTTTCTTAGTAACAATGACAAAAAGGAAAGGTGCCTCGCCCTCTCAGGCCGCTTCGCGTCTGCATAAACTGCCAACCCCTCCCACTTTGGGGAGGCGGCATTGCGAAGCAATGGCGGAGAGGGCAGGGCTGTGAATAGAAAAGGAGTTTTTTGCATGGAATTTCCTTCGATCGATCGTTCGTTCTTTCTGGGCGACTGCTTTGACGCCTACCGCACGCTGGGCGCGCATCCCTTCCGGGACGGCTGGCGGTTCGCGGTGTGGGCCCCCAGCGCCGTGGCCGTGGAGATCTGCGGCGGCTTTGACGGCTGGGGCCCCGGTGTGCCCATGCAGCGGGCCGAGACCGGCATCTGGAACGGCTTCGTCCCCGGTCTGCAGGAGGGCGAGATGTACAAGTTCCGCATCCACGGGCGGGACGGCAGCACCGTGATGCGGGCCGACCCCTACGCCTTTGCCACCGAGCTGCGCCCCGGCACGGCCAGCATCCTGACCAAGCTGGACTTCCCGTTCGACGACCACACCTGGATGGAGCGGCGGGACAAGTGCCGCAACCTGCCCCTGAACATCTACGAGCTCCACGCGGGCAGCTGGAAGCACAAGCCCAACGCCACCTGCGAGGACGGCTCGGACGGCTGGTACAACTACCGCGAGCTGGCGCGGGAGCTGATTCCCTGGCTGCTGGACCACCGCTTCACCCATGTGGAGCTGCTGCCTCTGGCCGAGCACCCCTTCGACGGCAGCTGGGGCTACCAGACCACCGGCTATTTCTCCGTGACCAGCCGCTACGGCTCCCCGGCCGACTTTGCAGCCTTCGTCAACGCCTGCCACCGGATGGGCATCGGCGTCATCATGGACTTTGTGCCGGTCCACTTTGCCGCCAACGGCGACGCGCTGGCCAACTTTGACGGCACCCATCTGTACGAGTACGACAGCGATGTGGGCCACAGCGAGTGGGGCACCTGCAACTTCAACTACTACCGCCGGGAGGTGTGCAGCTTCCTGAACAGCGCCGCCGCCCTGTGGATGGACGTCTATCACTGCGACGGCATCCGGATGGACGCCATCTCCCGTGCGCTCTACTGGCAGGGCGACCCCAACCGCGGCGTGAACGAGGGTGCGGTCACCTTCCTGCGGAATCTGAACCACGGCCTGAACACGCGGTTCCCCACCGGCATCTACACGGCCGAGGACTCCACCAACTTCCTCAAGGTCACCGCCCCCACCCGCTACGACGGTGTGGGCTTCGACTACAAGTGGGACATGGGCTGGATGCACGACACGCTGGACTATTTCGCCACCCCCTTCGGCGAGCGCCCGGATTCCTACCACAAGCTCACCTTCAGTATGCAGTATTTCTACAACGAGCTGTATCTGCTGGCGCTGAGCCACGACGAGGTCGTCCACGGCAAAAAGACCATCATCGACAAGCTCTGGGGCACCTACGAGGAAAAGTGTGCCCAGCTGCGCACCCTGTACTTTTACATGTACACCCACCCCGGCAAGAAGCTGAACTTCATGGGCAACGAGCTGGGCCATTTCCGCGAGTGGGACGAGAAGAAAGAGCTGGACTGGGGCCTGATGAAGTACCCCTTCCACGACAGCTTCCAGAAATACTTCGCCGAACTCGGCCGCCTCTACGCCACCGAGCCCGCCCTCTACGACGGCGAATACAACCCCGGCTGCTTTGAGTGGGTGGCCAGCGAGAGCCGGGACGAGGGCGTGTACGCCTGGCTGCGCAAGGGCGCGGGCCAGACTCTGCTCTGTGTGATGAACACCCAGAACACCGTCCACAAAAAGTTCCCGCTCTACCTCAAGTTCCCCTGCGGGGCCGAAGAACTGCTGAACAGCGAGGCCTCCCGCTGGAACGGTGCCGACAAGAGCCGGACCCGGAGCTTCCACACCACGGACGGCGGCGTCTATGGGCGGGACTACACCCTGACCCTCGACCTGCCCGCCATGGGTAGCCGACTGCTCCGTCTGACGCCGGAGGCTCCCCATGCCGAGGCCGCACAGGCTTCGGCCCGGAAGGCTGCTGCTGCCCGGCGCAAGGTCGCTGCAAAGCCTGCTATCAATTCCAAAAAGTAATTTTTCATTCAAAATATCCCGTCTGCTGAAAATGCAGCGGGATATTTTCCGTTTTGCCGCCGCTGCGGCCTTGCCAGCGCCGGGCAGAACCGTTATACTGTAACATGAACTATTAGGTTTTGTGAGAGGTTTTGTGTCATGGAACAAACACGTTCGACCCTGCTGAAACGCGGCCTCACCCCCTGGGGCAAAGCGGGGGCCGCGCTCGGCATCGGGGTACTGGTCCTGGCAGCCGTCGGGCTGCTCTTCCCCACCGGGGCGGCATTCTTCCCGCTGGTGAGCCTGTGGTGCAGCTGTGCGCTGTTCTACGGGGCGCTGTGGGTGCTGCGGGTGTCCGGCGTTACGCTGGACTTCTTCCACCGGGCCGTCCTTGTAGGCTGCTGGGCGGCGGCGGTGCTCTATTTCTACTGGGCGCTGGGGCGGCGCGATTTCGTCTACGCCTGGGACTACGCCAACTACCTCGTCAAGCAATACAGCGCCGAGGCGGCCTTTGCTGCCGGCCCGGCGGCGGGCTTCGCATACATCTTCGGCTCCTTCGCAGAGGACTACACCAATTTCATCACCCTGTTCACTGAGTTTCCCTTCTGCCTGACGGCCCGCACCGGCGACAGCTATGCGTTCAGTCAGGTGTTCTGCGTCCTGCCCAGCCTGATGGTGCTGCTGGCGGGCGTGGTCATCAAGGTTGGGCAGATGCTCCGGGTGAAGAACCGGTTCTACTACTTCCTCATCGGCTTTTCGTGGCTGCTCACCTTCCCGTTTCTGCGGATGAGCGCGATGCTGGCCCAGCCGGACTGGTTCGGCCTCATCTTTGCCTTCGCCATCCTGGTGCTGACGCTGGACTACCGCTTTGAACAGCTGGAGCCGGGCCGGTTCGCCCTCCTCTTTCTGGCCACGGCAGCGGTCATTCTGACCCGCCGGTGGTATCTCTACTTCGTGGTCGGCTACTACTTTTCCTACGCACTGCTGCTTCTGGTCAGCAGCGCAAAACTCGCCAGGACCGACAAGGCGCTGGCCGTCCGCCGGGTGCGCAACCTCATCGCCTTCGGCCTCTGCGCCCTGGTCGCGATGGTCGCCCTGCTCTGGCCCATGGTCCGCAAGATCCTGGCCTTTGACTACTCCGACCGCTATTCTTACTACAACGTCGGCGGCATGGCCATCGAGCTTTATTACCACACCCTCCGCATCGGCCTGCTGAACTTCATCCTCATCGGGCTGGGCATCGCAGATGCCTTCCGCCGCAGGCGGTTCGCCCTGCCCGCGCTGGGTGCCTGTGAGCTGGCGGTCAGCCTCGTGCTCTTCACGCGGGTGCAGAACACCGGCTCCCACCAGATGCTCCTCTTCCTCCCCGCCTACTTCCTGCTCTTTCTGGCAGGCGCTGCGGCGCTGGCGGAGGGCATCGAGCGCCGCAAGGCCCTCAAACTGGGCTACTGGGCGTTCACACTGGTGTTTGCCGTATCGGTGCGCTGCTCGCCGCTGACGGTGGTGGCCCTGCCCGATCTTCTCATCGACCACTTCCCGCTCAAGAGCACCGCAGAATTTGTCCGGCTCGACGGCCTGACCTGCGACCGCAGGGACCTGAGCCAGCTGCAGGCTGTGACCGAATGGCTCAGCGTCCACCTCGGCGACGGCGAGACCGCGTACATGATCACCGACGACATGCTCTACAACCCCGGCCATCTGCGCAACTGCCTGCTGCCGGAGCAGCCGCTGGACGGCAAGCTGCCGGACAGCTTCTCGGTGCCGGGCACCCACAACTTCCCCATGAGCTTCTTTGAGGCAAAGTATGTCGTCACCGTTGACCCCTACCCCCTCTCCTACGCATCGGACACGGAGCTGGGCCACAAGCTGAACGCCAAATTCGCCGAGCTGCGGGACGGCACCCACACCCTTGCCGCCACATTCGATATGGGCAACGGCTATACCTTCACCATCTGGGAGCGGGTCGCCGCCCCCACCCGTGCCGAAGTGGAGACCTACCTCCACGTCTTCGACGCCGAAAATGCCCAATACCCCGAAATGTTCTCACAGGTCGCCGAGAGCTGGCTTGCCGCCCACGGGTTATAACACCGCACCCTCCCATTTTTTGAATCAACGTTCTATCGTCAGAAGGAGTATTGCAAAATGGAAAATCAGCAGAATAATTTCCCCGAAGTAAAGCTCGGACCGTATAAAGGGCTGGCCGTCACCCGCCATGTGCGCGGCATTTCCGAGAAGACGCTGGACATCGAGATGGTCCACCAGACCCGGATGCGCGCCACCTACCACAACTCCACCGAGGCCGCGAAGCGCGGCAGCCGGGTGCTGCTGGATTTCGCCGGTTTCATGGACGGCAAGGAGATCCCCGACAGCCGGATGGAGAAGGTCATGGTCGTGCTGGGTGACGGCAAGCTGATGCCCGCCGCCGAGCAGGCCATCTATGGCCACAAGGCCGGTGAGACCTTCCGGTTCGACTTCACCTATCCGGCCGCGTTCCGTGTACCGGAGCTTTCCGGCAAGACGGCGCAGTTCGAGATCACGCTCCGCTCTGTGGCCGAGAAGACCACCCCGGAGCTGACCGAGGAGTTCGCACAGTCTGCCGGTTATGCGTCCCTCGCCGCCATGCGGGAGGCCGTCCGCGCCAAAAAGCAGAAGATCCACGAAGACGGTGCCGACCGCGCCGCCGGGCAGAAGCTGCTGGAGATGGCCGGTGCCAACCTGACCGTCACCGTGCCGGAGGCCGTGCTCGACCGCACCGCCGACAACGAGATGAAGCTGCTGAGCCAGCGCCTGAGCCGCAGCGGCATCAGCATGGAGCAGCACTGCAAGAACAGCCGCACCACCGCCGAGGCTCTGCGGGCAGGCTACCGCGCCGATGCTGAGCGGAAGATCCGCACCATGTATGCGGCCCGCGCCATCGCAGAGGCCGAGAACATCACCGTCCGGCCCGAAGAGGTCAACGCCGAATACCGCCGCCTCTCCGTGCAGCAGGACACCCCCGAAGCCGACATCCGCCGTGTGCTGGCCCCGGAGACCGTGGCCGCTGCTCTGGCTGCCCAGAAGGTCCAGCGCTTTTTGCTGGACAACGCCGTCGTGACCTCGGTCATGGACCCGGATAAGGAGTGATTCGATGAGTTTCTTTACGCGCTACGCCATGGATGCGCTGATGAAGACCACCCACCCGGAGATCAACCGCAGACAGTGCTGGAACCTGCACCCGCACCGCACCCCCTGCACGGCCTGCAAGGACATCTGCCCCTTTGGGGATGCGATCTTCACCCGCCCGAATCTCGTCAAGGACTGGGACCCCTGCACCGACTGCGGCCTCTGCGTTTCTGCCTGCCGCAGCGGCTGCATCGCCCCCTCGCCGGAGCAGGTCCAGCGGGACACGGCCCCCGCTGACAGCGACAACGACACCGTCTGGATCGGCTGCGAGAAGAGCACCCGCAAGAACACCCTCGTCCGAGCCTGCGTATCGGCCCTCTCGTGGGAGGCGCTGGCCTACCTGGCCCTGAACAAAAAGATCGTGCTGGACCTGACCCCCTGCGGCGAGTGCGAGAACGACGTCTGCGCCGAACATCTGCGCAACGAGCTTACCCGTCTGGTGGAATTTTTCGGCCAGCCCCTCTTCGAGGCCCGGTTCACCCTGGCCTACGAGCAGGATGCGGCCCCCTTCCACAGCAAGGAATACTCCCGCCGCGAGATGATGGAGCAGGTGACGGCCGGCTCCAAGGCGGGCACGAAGCAGCTGCTCCGGATGCTGCCCGGCCTGCGGGACGATGACCAGAGCGCGGTGGACTTCCGTCTGTTGCTGCACCAGCGCACCAAGCAGCTGAAAGCTGCCAGCGAAACGCCCCTCAAATACGGCTACCACCTGCCCAATTTCACCCAGAAGTGCTTTGCCTGCGGCCGGTGCGAAAAGGCCTGCCGCGCCGGGGCCATCCGCTTCGAGGATCTGCCCGACGGCCAGACCCGCGCGGTCATCACGCCGTGGAAGTGCAGTGAGTGCGGCGTCTGCGTTGCCACCTGCTCCAACGGCGGTCTGGACGGGCTGAAGCTCCGCCAGCTGACCACGCTGGGCCCGGTGAGCGTTTACAAATGCACCAAGAGCCTCTGCAAGGAGTGCGGCAAGCCCATCGCCCCCACCTGCAAGGACGGCATCTGCTCGGTCTGCCGCATCAAGATCCGCACCAAAAAGCGGCAGGAAGAAGCCGTGGCCAAGGCCAAGGAGCGCCAGGCCGAGCGTGAGGCCAAGCGCGCCGCCGAGGAAGCCGCCAAGGCCCTGGCGGCGGAAGTCCAGGCCGAGTCGGCTGCCGCAGCCGCAGAAACGGCCCCCGTCGCCGCTGTGCCGGAAGCGCCCGCTGCCGAAACCAAAATGAATTAAAGAATTGACGTCCGCCCGAAAGGATGCTATACTTTTCGTAACCACACGGCTGTGGTCGGGAGGGACTGTTACAAAGGCGTAACGGAAGGATTCCGTTGCGCTTTTTTGCAATTCCCCGCTGATGGGAAACAGTGCACCCCAGCCGCTGGCGCACACAAAAACACGAAATACGAAGAAAGAGGGATTTTATCATGGATCATTCGATTTCTCGCCGCCAGTTCCTCAAAGCCAGCGGTCTGGCAGCCGCAGGCGCATGTGCAGCCGGTCTGCTGACCAGCTGCGGCGGCAGCTCCTCTGCCGGCAGCACCGGCAGCGCGGCTTCCGGCACGGTGGACACCTCCAAGTACACCATCCTGTACTCCAGCCAGCCCGCCACCCTGAACTACCTGACCACCGCCACCGATCTGGAAATGGTCGTGGGTGCCAACTGCGTGGATACGCTGATCGAGTACGACAACAAGGGCGTCATGCGCGAAGGTCTGGCCACCAGCTGGGACTGGGATGCGGACACCCTGACCTGGACCTTCCATCTGCGGGAGGAGAACTGGGTGGACAACAACGGCGAAGTCGTGGCCCCCGTCACCGCGCAGGACTTTGTGGACGCCCTGAAGTATGTTCTGACCCCGGACTACGCCTCCTCCAACGTCGGTCTGGTCACCGCCTACATCGCCGGTGCCGATGACTACTACAACTACTACGTCTACCTGAACAACGCCAACACCGGCGTTGTGGACGACGACGGCACCACCTACACTGCCGACGCCAGCGGTCTGGTCACCGTGACCGCTCCGGACGGCACTGCCAGCACCTATGAGCCGCTGGACTTCGACACCGTGGGCGTCACGGCTGTGGATGACCACACCCTGACCTACACCCTGACCTACGACTTCCCCGGCTTCCTGAGCCTGCTGTGCTACCTGCCCTATGAGCCTGCCTACGGCCCCCTGCTGGACGAGATGGGCGACCAGTACGCCACCTCTGCCGAGACCATGTACAGCTGCGGTGCGTTCTATCTGGCGGATTACGAGTCTCTGGAGTCCTGGATCATGAAGAAGAACCCGGAGAACTACGACGCCGACAACGTCTTCATCGAGACCATCAGCCGCATCTACAACGCCGAAGCCGCCGTCAACGGCCCGGAAATGATCAAGCGCGGCGAGATCGACGAAGCCACCATCGGCTCCGATATTCTGGACAGCTGGCTGAGCGACGACACCACCAAGAGCATGGTCTCCATGGACCGCCCCAACACCAACTACACCTACTTCTATATGTTCAACTTCATGCCCTACGCCCACGAGTTTTCCAACTGGAGCGTCGAGGGTGTGGACGCCGAGTATGAGCCGGACAACTGGGCCAAGGCCATCAACAACACCAACTTCCGCAAGGCCTTCCTGTACGGCATCAACAACGCCGTCACGCTGGCTGTTTCTGCCCCGGAAGGCTACGACGGCTACAAGCTGAACACCATCACGCCCCCGAACTTCTGCGCCACCACTGCCGGTGTGGACTACACCCAGTGCGGCGACCTGGCCAACATCACCGAGTTCTTCGATGAGGCCAAGGCCAAGGAGTTCCGCGATGCTGCCATCGAGGAGCTGACCGCTGCCGGTGCCACCTTCCCCATCAAGGTGCAGCTGCCCTACAACCCCTCTTCCACCGACTGGGACAAGCAGTGCCAGGTCTTCAAGCAGCAGCTGGAGGGTGTGCTGAACGACGGCTTCGACTTTATTGATGTCATCATCACTGAAGGCCCTGCGGACAGCTTCCTGTCCGCCGTCCGCCGCAACGGCAAGTTCGAGTTCCTGCTCTGCAACTGGGGTGCCGACTACTCTGACCCGGAGACCGAGACCGACCCGTTCTATCAGGCCGAGGATTCCCGCGGAATGCGCTATGCGTATCTGCGCACCGGCGTGGAAGACGGCTTCATCACCGGCGACACTGCGGACACCATCATGCAGTACATGACCGCCATCGAGGCTGCCAAGCAGATCACCGATGACATCGACGCCCGCTACAAGGCCTTCGCCGATGCCGAGGCCCTGCTCATCAACAACGCGCTGGTCATCCCGCGCGGCATGAGCGTGCCCGCCTATCTGGCCACCCGCCTGAACTACTGGGAGGGCCAGTACGCTTCCATCGGCTTCTCCAACAAGCGCCTGAAGGGCATCCATGTGCTGGACCACTACCTCTCCATGGAGGAGTACGAGGCCAACCGCGACGCCCGCTGATCTTTAACACCTGACAAAAAATGGCTTCCGGCAACTGCCGGAAGCCATTTTTGTTGTCCATCATTCGAGATTCAGTTTATGTTTCATCAGCCAGCGGGTCAGGCAGAAGTAGGCCGCCGCGAAGGCCGAGGTCACAACAAAGCAGAACAGGTAGCCGGAGTCGGCCCCGAACGCTGTGGTCATGGTCTGCATCGGGGTCATTCCATAGGTCACACCGGTCACGTTCACATCGGCCACCCGATAGGTAATGTCCATGAACAGGTTCACGTGGTTCGTGCCCAGCAGCTTGTCGATCTGGTTCTCCACAATGTTCAGGCCGATAAAGGCGAGAATCACCACATGCTTCCGGAATGGATGGGCGATCATGCAGGCGGCGTAAACGCAGAGGATGAGGTCGGCCAGCCGGGCCAGATTGATGAGGATGGTCCAGAACGTCACCAGCCAGAACCTCGCGCCCAGTTCCCCATACAGCATCCCCCACAGCTGCTTCCAGCTTTCCCAGTCCACCATGCCGAAGGTCTCCGGGTCGAACACGCCGACAGCAACCATGACCGTGATGCAGACGATGCCCACCAGGCCGCTGCACAGCACCCAGACCATGCTGGTGATGAGCTTGGAGAGGATGAGCTGGGTCTCGGTCACGGGCAGGGTGTGCATCAGGTAGCCTTCACGCCCCAGCAGATTTTTATAAAAGCGCTGGACCGTGCTGACAAAGCAGAGCACCGCAATGGCGAAGATAACGGAGAGATAGAGGACCATCAGAATGACTTCGAGCCGCCCGAAATTCGTATTGTCGGCCCATGCATTTTCCTGCCGGAACGAAACGCCCAGCACCACGCTCAGCAGCGCCAGCGCCAGATACAGCCCGAAGTACAGGCTTTTGGTAGCCTTGAACTCATATTTCAACAATTGCTTCAGCATTTGAATACCTCCCGGAAATACGCATCGACACTCTTGCCCTCGGTCTCGCGGATGTCGTCCACGGCGCGGTGTGCGAAGATTTTTCCGTCCTTCAGGAACACAGCCTCGTCCAGCACCGGCTCGATGTCCTCGATGAGATGGGTGGAGATGACGACCGTTGCGTCCTTGCTGTAGTTGGAAATGATCGTGTTCAGGATATAGTCCCGCGCGGCGGGGTCCACACCGCCGATGGGCTCATCCAGCAGGTAGAGCTTGGCGGCGCGGCTCATAGCCAGCACCAGCTGAACTTTTTCCTTGGTGCCCTTGGAAAGCGTCTTGAGCCGGGCCTTGGGGTCGATGTTCAGCCGGGCCAGCATCTCGTTGGCTTTGGCGGCATCGAACCCGATGTACGCTTTGGCTTCGCAGGGCGTCCCGTAGAAATCCCGGAACATGTTCACCAGCTCTTCCACCCGCATCCAGTCGGGGAGCCAATCGGCATCCGGCAGGTAGGAGACGATCTCCTTCGTCTCCGGGCCGGGGATCATGCCCGCGATCTTCACCACACCCTCGGTGGGCTGCAGCAGACCGTTTGCCAGTTTGAGCAGCGTGGTCTTGCCGCTGCCGTTCGGGCCCAGCAGGCCGACGATGCGGCCAAAATCAAGGTTCAGGTCGATGCCGTTCAGGGCGGTCTTCTCTTTCCCGTAGGCCTTGGTCAGATGTTCACAAGTCAGGATCTTACTCATGCTGTTTTCCCTCCGTTTCGTTCCAGCTGCACAGCAGCTCTGCCGCCTGCTGGGGCGTATAGCCGATGCTGCGCATTTTTTCCAGAAAATCTGCTGCAATGTTCCGGGCCGCAGACGCCCGCAGTTGTTCGATCAAATCGGTATCCTCCGTTACAAACCGGCCGCTCGTCCGCTCGGTGCGGACCAGGCCCTCGGCTTCCAGCTGGGCCAGCGCCCGCTGCATCGTGTTGGGGTTGACCCCTGCCGCTGCGGCAAGGTCCCGCACCGAGTCGAGGTGCCCGCCGGGCTGGTAGGTACCCGCCAGAATCCTGGCTTTGAGCCGTTCCACCAGCTGGGCATAGATCGGCCGGCTGGAATCAAACTGTTCGCTCATGGTCTTTTCTCCTTGTGTTACTGTGTTAAGCGCTTAATACAATAATATACGATTTTAGTTTTTTGTCAAGGGGTTTTCTGCATTTTCTTCATTCAAAACGCAAAAAAGCCCCGAAGAGGCCGAACGTTTTTGCGTTCGATTCCCTTCGGGGGCTTTGGTTCATTCCGATTCAGCGCGAATCAGCCCTGCTCCTGTGCGGCGCGCTTGGCTTCCAGAGCCAGGATGGCGTCGCGGCGGCTCAGGTTGATGCGGC
>OGGK01001961.1_pt1 | contig 11635 bp, 6 predicted proteins | sample 1571171 | NCBI WGS metagenome assembly OGGK01 (sample SAMEA2581958, study PRJEB24529) | metagenome | biome: Human gut stool | place: China | collected 2011 | reverse complement strand
GAGCGGACTTGCGGCAGGCATGCTGTATGACATTCGAGAATCGCGGTATATGCATATGGTGATGTACTGCGTGATGATGTTATCGACAATCTGTATGATGAGTATGATGCTTGGAATGCCGTTTATTGTGGGACTGGTCGTATTTTACCTGTCAGCGGGCTTTTTTTCCGTATATTTCACGGCGGGATTTATGGAAATAGCACCGGAAATGAAACACCCCGGCTGTTGGGCAGGCATGGGGCGTGCGGTGAATAATTTTTGTGCGCTGATTACGGTATTTATTACGACACGGTTTGAAATGGAAAACGGATATTATATGATGATTGCTGCCGTTGTGCTGTTTGTGGTAATCAGCATTCTGCTGTTCTTGTATCAAAGTCCGGTGAAAGAAAAGAAATCCGGGGAACAGGAAGAACAGCCGCTATCTGTGGGGAATACCGATGAAAATATTAGTGGAACGGCTGATGATACCGGCATTGATACGGAGCGTTGCCCGGATTCTGACGATTCATTTGCGGCATTTTGCGGGAAGTACGGGCTGGCACAGCGGGAACGGGAGGTTTTGCAGGCACTTGTGACCTCGGATAAGCCTGCACAGGAGATTGCGCATGAGATTGGCATGTCGCGTGCAGCATTTTACCGCCATATTGCCAGCTTAAATGAAAAAACGGGGACGAAAGCACGGGTGGGGCTGTTACAGTTCTATTATAATGATATCAATGGGAAATAATATTTATGGCAGTCCATTCTTGACAAACGGATACAATATGATACATAATAAATTTGTATCATATTGTATCCGTTTTGCATTATCAATAGAAAGGATGATTGCCATGAATTTATCACAGATGCAGTATTATAAACAGCAGTACGGTTATTCGTATGACCGGCTGTCACAGCTTACGGGAATTCCCAAAGGCACGATTCAGAAGATATTCACAGGTGTTACAAAGTCGCCAAGATACGAAACGCTTCAGGCGCTGGAACGCGTGTTAAAGCCGGAAAATCCGTCCAAAGCCGCGGAAAGCACAAAGGGGCCGTATATGGAGTCTCGGCAGTTCGGGGTGGATGCTGGGGTAAATCAGGCGGACAGAGTTTGTGAAACGGCAGTACCGTATGGACAGAAGAAGCAGGGGGAATATACGCTTGAAGATTATTATGCACTGCCGGAGGATAAAAGATATGAACTGATTGACGGTGTCCTTTATGAAATGACAGCACCGACAACGGTGCATCAGATTATTGCATTGCAGATGTGTCATCAAATTGAAAGTTTTATAGATGAGCATGGCGGTAATTGTATGTCTTATATAGCGCCGGTCGATGTCCAGCTCGACTGTGATGATAAGACGATGGTGGAGCCGGATGTGATTATCCTGTGTGACAGAAGCAAGGATATTAACCGGTGTATTTACGGCGCACCGGATTTTGTGGCAGAGGTTTTGTCAAAGTCCACAAGAAGAAAGGATATTGGTGTTAAGACCTATAAATATGCCAACGCAGGCGTCCGTGAATACTGGATGATTGACCCGAAGGATATGAAAGTGATTGTCTATACATTTGCACAGAATGATGATGCGGAAGATACGGTCAGTATTTTCGGATTTCAGGATAAGATTCCTGTGGGAATTTATAACGGGGAACTTAAAATTGATTTTGCTAAAATCAGTAAAAGGCTGGAAACTGCTCATGGAGTTTAGTTTTTCATGTTGCGCCAATCTCAATTAATATCTAAAAACAGACTTTGGATTTTATTACCCAAAGTCTGTTTTAATCTTTCAGTCGGTTTAACAGCATTTGATAATGCCGCTGTCCGATATGACGTCCTGCGTGCTGCAATCCGGTGATACATTCTTTTACCTCATTGGATGTCAAAGTCTTTTCTTCATAAGCTGCCATAAGGATTCCAATGGTTCCCATTATACGAATCCCCATTTGACTAGATACACTTCTGCCTTTTGCTTCATCCATTAATAGAATATCAGCTTTTAACTCATCGGTCAGAACAATGGCTTCACTCTCGCCGAGGTCAAGTCCCGTTGCTCTTTTTAAGATATTAACGGATTCGGGAACATTTACAGGTTTTATGGAAATGAATTTCTTTTGACGGATTTGTTCGGCTTCTAATTGAAAACGTTCATCAGCTGTCAGTTCGTTGAACACCGCCTGTGGAATAAATACTTCTCCAAACAATTTTTCTAACAAATCCAAACGATTGATTTTAAGAAGCGATATAAGCGGTGTTGTATCTGATACAACAATCATATGGCAGCCTCCTTCTTTTTTAACTGTCTGAAAGTATTCAGTTCATCGTCTAAGTCATCCATTGTCATATCAAAATAAGAATAGCCTAATGTATCATACAAATCAATCAGTTCTGATTTTCTAATACCAAGAATTTCAGCTGCACGACCATGAGATATCGTTTGATTTAATATATATGGGTATAGTAGTAACGCATTTCTGGTAAGTTCAGCTTCCGGATTCATTGTTATCAAATATTTTGCCATTCCTGTTGGAACGTTAATAGTTACAGATTCTGTAGTTACCATTATATCACGACCTTTCTCTATGCTTATATATCTTTGCTTTTAAAAATTCTATATTCTAAAAACAAGAATGTACTTTTTACATTTATTTCTTTATTATCATTATAGCCAGTATTTTCAATCTCTACAACTAAATTTTTTATAACCGAAGAATTAGCGTAAAATTCTTGACAAGAACCATAATCTCTTATAAAATGAACCTAAATGCTATGACGAAGACAGTAGGATATCTTTGAACGCAAAAGCGAGCCGGGAGGGTGAGAGCCGGTGCAAGTAGAATTTATCTGAACATCACTTCCAAGCATCCAAACTGAAAGCAGGAAACCTGTAAGTAAATGAGGACGGTAATCCCACCGTTACAGGGGACGCATATGCTGGTATGTCGTAATTGGTTTTGGATTTTGGATAGAATGAATGATTTTACCCTCCGCCGTATTACGGCGGAGGTTTTTTGTGTAATATTACACAAAAGGCACTACGTGCCGATGATGCGCACTCGCGCGAAGTTGCAGTTTGCCGCAGACGACCGCGCCCGGCGCGGGAATGTGCAAAACCTCAAAAATCAGTAGTTTATAAATAGAAGTTATTTGCCGGAGGGCAGGAAAGGAAGTATCAATATGGTTTACGAAAAAGTATCACCGGATATGAAGTTCGTAGAAAGAGAAAAAGAAGTAGAAAAGTTCTGGAAGGATAATGACATTTTCCGGAAAAGTATAGACAACCGCAGAAAAGGTGAAGTGTACACATTTTATGACGGACCGCCTACTGCAAACGGAAAGCCGCATATCGGACACGTGCTGACACGTGTTATTAAGGATATGATTCCAAGATACCGTACAATGAAAGGCTATATGGTTCCTCGTAAGGCAGGATGGGATACACACGGACTTCCGGTAGAACTTGAAGTTGAAAAGATGTTAGGTTTAGACGGCAAGGAACAGATTGAAGAATATGGTCTGGAGCCGTTTATCAAGCACTGTAAGGAAAGTGTCTGGAAGTACAAGGGTATGTGGGAAGATTTCTCATCAACCGTTGGTTTCTGGGCAGATATGGAACATCCGTATGTTACCTATGATAATGACTTTATTGAATCAGAATGGTGGGCTTTAAAGCAGATCTGGGACAAGGGTCTGTTATACAAGGGCTTTAAGATTGTACCTTACTGCCCACGCTGCGGTACTCCGCTGTCTTCACACGAAGTAGCGCAGGGTTATAAGAATGTCAAGGAACGTTCCGCAGTCGTACGTTTCAAGGTAAAGGGAGAAGATGCGTATTTTCTTGCATGGACAACAACACCTTGGACACTTCCATCAAACGTTGCGCTTTGTGTTAATCCGGAAGAAACTTATGTCAAGGTAAAAGCGGCAGACGGTTATACCTATTATATGGCAGAAGCCCTGCTTGACAAGGTACTTGGTGGACTGGCTGTTAAGGCAGGTCAGACTGTGGCAGGCGTTCAGGCTGAAGAAGGTAAGGAACTCGGAAGTGGCGCAGGTGTTGACTACGAAGTTCTTGAAAAATATACAGGTAAAGATTTAGAATACAAGGAATACGAACCGTTATATGCATGTGCGGCTGAAGTTGCCGAAAAGCAGCATAAGAAGGGACATTTTGTAACCTGTGATACGTATGTTACGATGTCAGACGGTACCGGTATCGTTCATATCGCCCCTGCATTCGGTGAAGACGATGCCAAGGTCGGCAGAAAATATGACCTTCCGTTTGTACAGTTCGTAGACGGTAAGGGTGAATTGACAGAAGAAACACCATATGCCGGATTATTTGTAAAGAAGGCAGACCCGGAAGTATTAAAGGATTTAGACAAGGAAGGCAAGTTATTTGATGCGCCGAAGTTTGAACATGATTATCCGTTCTGTTGGAGATGTGATACACCGCTGATTTACTATGCAAGAGAATCATGGTTTATCAAGATGACAGAAGTAAAGGATGACTTAATCCGCAACAACAACACCATCAACTGGATTCCTGAAACAATCGGTAAGGGACGTTTCGGTGCATGGCTTGAAAATGTTCAGGACTGGGGTATTTCAAGAAACAGATACTGGGGTACGCCGCTCAATATCTGGCAGTGTGAAGACTGCGGAGAAATGATGTCTATCGGAAGCATTGAGGAATTAAAAGAAAAATCCGACAACTGCCCGGACGATATCGAATTACACAGACCGTATATTGATGCGGTAACCTGCAAGTGTCCGAAGTGCCAGGGTACGATGAAACGTGTGCCGGAAGTTATCGACTGCTGGTTTGACTCCGGTTCAATGACGTTTGCACAGCACCACTATCCGTTTGAAAATAAGGAAATTTTTGAACAGCAGTTCCCGGCAAAATTTATTTCCGAAGCCGTAGACCAGACACGAGGCTGGTTCTACTCACTGCTTGCGATTTCAACGCTGCTGTTTAACAAAGCACCTTATGAAAATGTTATCGTTTTAGGACACGTTCAGGATGCAGACGGACAGAAGATGAGTAAGTCCAAGGGAAATGCCGTAGATCCGTTTGATGCGTTACAGACACACGGCGCAGATGCAATCCGCTGGTATTTCTATGAAAATTCCGCACCATGGCTGCCAAACCGTTTCCACGACAAGGCAGTAACGGAAGGTCAGAGAAAGTTCATGGGAACCATCTGGAATACGTATGCGTTCTTCGTATTGTATGCGAATATTGATAATTTTGATGCAACCAAATATACACTGGAATACGATAAGCTTCCGGTTATGGATAAGTGGATTCTTTCCAAGTTAAATACGGTTGTCAAAGAAGTGGACAACAATCTTGAAAATTATAAGATTACGGAAACAGCCAGAGTGTTGGAAGACTTTGTAGACGAGCTTTCTAACTGGTATGTAAGACGCTGCCGTGAACGTTTCTGGGCAAAGGGCATGGAACAGGATAAGATTAATGCATACATGACATTGTATACAACACTGGTTACGCTGTGTAAGACAGCCGCACCGATGATTCCGTTTATGACAGAAAGCATTTACAGAAATCTTGTATGCAGCATTGATAAAAATGCGCCAATCAGCGTTCATCTGTGTGACTTCCCGGAAGTGCATAAGGAATGGATTGACAAGCAGCTTGAAGACAACATGGAAGACGTATTAAATGCTGTTGTTATCGGACGTGCATGCCGTAACGCAACCAATATCAAGAACAGACAGCCAATCGGACAGATGTTCATTAAAGCGCCGTGGAAGCTGGATGATTTCTTTACCGATATTATCGCAGACGAATTAAATGTAAAGAAAGTTGAATACAAGGACGATGTCAGAGATTTCACTTCTTACACATTTAAGCCGCAGTTAAAGACACTCGGACCGAAGTACGGCAAGTTCTTAGGTGAAATCAGAAAGCAGCTTGGTGAACTTGACGGCAATGCCGCAATGGATGAGTTAAATAAGGTTGGATTTATCACCTTACAGGCAAACGGACAGGATATCCAGCTTGAAAAGGCAGATCTGTTAATTGAAATGACACAGCAGGAAGGCTTTGTGGCAAGCTCCGATAAGGGCATTACGGTTGTTATGGATACGAATTTAACACCGGAACTCTTAGAAGAAGGCTTTATCCGTGAAGTTATCAGCAAGATTCAGACCATGCGTAAGGATGCAGGATTTGAAGTAATGGATAAGATTCATGTAACGGTCAGCGGAAATGACAAGATTTCTGCACTGATTGACAGAAATGCAGCACAGATTACAAAGATTGTTCTGGCAGAAGACATTACAGAGGGAGAAGCAAAAGGCTTTACAAAAGAATGGAATATTAATGGTGAGCAGGTAACACTGGGCGTAGAGAGAATTTAGTGTAACACTGCACAGTACTGCAACGGACAAATTGCATCAGGTTATTTCAAAAATATGCCTGATGCAATTTGTGTTTTAAGCGTAAAGAAAGAATGGAGATGAATATGGAGTTTCTAAAAAAAGTGTATCATGCAGTGGCGGCAGTGCTGCTGATGCTGGTGACATCGTTGATTTACGGCGGCTATATACTGGAATGGAGAGGTAAAAGACCACTTTGTATCCTGATAGCGGCAATGGCAGTGACAGCAGTGCTGATTGCTCTGGTGTGCCGGTATCTGAAAAAATACGCAGGTCAGATTGCGGTTGTCTGTATTGTTCCGATGACATTCTGTCTGGCAACCGGACTTTATAAGCTGTATATGGTGGCAGCAGACAGCCGGAGTATTTTCTATCTGGCAATGATTTTTTTCGCTGCGGCTTATTTTATCACAGAATATCTGTTAAATCTGTGTATGGAAAATGCTTCGCTGCAAAATATACGACAATTTTTCAATACGCATAAGTGGGTACTGATTCTTATTTTTATTGCAGTTTTATGCCGTGTGCCGCTGCTTTCACAGCTTCCGCGCTGGGATTCGGGAGAATATTATTATCGGCTGATTCTCGGAACACATCATTTTGAATATACGGGTTTTAAAGAGTTCGTGGAAAATTATGCGCTGTGCGGACATCCGACACTGGGATTCTGTCTTGTATATCTGCCGGGAGAACTTGCTTTTTCGCAGGAAGTCATCGGTGTTACACTGACCAGCCTGATTCTGACGGCACTGGCGCTGTGGTGTGTGTACCGCATATTCTTAAAAATCCTGCCGCAGGTTACAGAAGGAAAAGCAGCGGTGTGTACATTTTTACTGTCATTTTCACCACTGTTTTTCGGTATGACCATGTATTTTAATCCGGACTATGCACTGGCGGTATTTTTTATATTTCTGTTATACAGCTATGTGTATGACAAGGCGGTTCTTGCGGCGTTTTTTTCGCTTCTGTGCTTTCAGACGAAAGAAACAGGACTGGTGCTGGTCGGCGGACTGGTGTTTGGCATTTTTATCCAGCATATTGCAGAAAAGAGAAGCCATGCCGTAAAAGCAATTTTTAAAGATGTAAAGTTATATGCAATTCTTGCAGTGACACTGTTACAGCTGTATTATACAAAGTTTATCGGTGGTATTGCAACGTGGACACAAAACGGAAATGAAGAACCAGGACTGCGCTGGGACAGCACAGGAGAGAATTGTCTGGGCTTTCAGCCGGCATTTGTGGCAGTTAAATTAAAACAACAGTTTTTGTTAAATTTCAATTGGATACTGACAGCCGGTATTGTCATTGCGGTTGCGTGGTGGTTTATTTTAAAAGTAAAAGGCAGGAAAAAAATTCAGGCATCGTGTAAAATCTGCGGCATCGCCGGAGCATTTGTTGCATTTTTATCGTTTTCATGTCTGTATATTACGGCATCGGTGGCAAGATATAATGTAGCGGGTGATGTTTTGCTGTATCTGATATTTTTTTATTGTATGGCGCTTTTTGCGGCAGAATTGCCGGAAAGCACATTTTTAAAGAAAAAATATGCAGGCATGGCAGTGACGGCAGTATTTGGCGTTTTACTTGCCGGAGAGTGCGTATTTACGATTGACCCGGTGACAAGAGGGTTGTTTTTAAAGCTGGATACCGGAAATACAACGCTTTGTTTTACGGGAAAGGTCAGCGATATCAACAGCATTTATTACGGGGATTACCTCATTTATAATACGCAGTATACGTATATTGACAAGGCATATGATAAAGTGCTTGCAGATGTGGATTACCACCCGGATACAACGGATATTTATATCCCGGACAGCAACGGTTCATTTATCTGCGGCAATCTTCCGTTTTATTACTTAAACTGGGATGAAAAAACGAAAAAGAGAGTTTTTTATGAGAATGAAAATACACAGGAAATGGAATTCTATAATGAAGTAAAATATTTTTCTTCCAAAATGGTATCAGAGGGAAAGGATAAGGCGGTACTGATTGTAAACCCGTACATGATAAATGTCCATGAGGAGGAGCATCTGGCAAAGCTTGCGCCGTATTATGAAATCGGCGAGCGTAAAGAAGTAAAACTGTTGCAGGGCAGTATTGTGTACTACGAACTGACAAGAAAATAAGATGGAATTCATAGGAAAGCAAAAAAGATACTGATGTTGCATAAATCTGGTTCGCAGTGTATAATTATTGGTATATTATTACTTTCTTAAAGAAAAGACAGAAACTTTTTGTGAGCGGAGGGACGCAGATGGTTAGAACAAATACTTTTAACAAAGAGGAATTTAAAAAGGATATCAAGGATAATTGTAAGCTTCTGTATCGTAAGAATATCGATGAATGTGATGATCAGCAGAAGTTTCAGGCAGTTGCGTATTCTGTGAAGAATATTATCATTGATAAATGGATTGCAACCCACAAGGAATATGAAAAGCAGGATGTTAAAATTGTCTGCTATATGTCTATGGAATTTCTGATGGGCCGTGCGCTCGGCAACAACATGATTAACCTTATGGCATACGATGAGATTAAAGAAGTGCTTGCAGAGCTTGGCATTGATATTAATGTGATTGAAGATCAGGAACCGGATGCAGCACTTGGTAACGGTGGTCTGGGACGTCTTGCAGCGTGCTTTTTGGATTCTTTAGCGACACTGGAATATCCGGCATACGGCTGTGGCATCCGTTACAGATACGGTATGTTTAAGCAGGAGATTAAGGACGGCTATCAGATTGAAGTGCCGGATAACTGGTTAAAAGACGGTAATCCATTTGAAATTAAGCGTGACGAATATCGTTATGAAGTAAAATTCGGCGGCTATGTACGTTCTTACCGTGATGAAAAGACCGGCAGAGATATGTTTGTACAGGAAGATTACCGTTCTGTCATTGCAGTACCGTATGACCTTCCGGTAGTCGGCTACGGCAACAATACCGTGAATACATTAAGAATCTGGGATGCAGAGCCGGTCAATACCTTTAATCTGAACTCTTTTGATAAGGGTGATTACCAGAAGGCGATTGAGGAAGAAAACCTTGCAAAGAATATTGTCGAAGTGCTTTATCCGAATGATAACCATTATGCAGGTAAGGAGCTGCGTTTAAAACAGCAGTATTTCTTCGTGTCAGCCAGCGTCCAGAGAGCGGTAGACCAGTATAAGAAGCACCACGACGACTGCAGAAAGCTTTATGAAAAAGTTACATTCCAGTTAAATGATACCCACCCGACCGTTGCGGTTGCGGAACTGATGCGTATCCTTATGGATGAAGAAGGCTTAGAGTGGGATGAAGCATGGGACGTAACGACAAAGACCGTTGCATATACCAACCATACGATTATGTCAGAAGCGCTTGAAAAATGGCCGTTAGAGCTGTTCTCAAGACTGCTTCCTAGAATATATCAGATTGTTGAAGAAATCAACAGAAGATTTGTTGAAGAAATCAAGGCAAAATATCCGGGCGACCAGGAAAAAATCCGCAAGATGGCAATCATTTATGACGGACAGGTCAAAATGGCACACCTTGCAATCTGCGCAGGCTACTCTGTAAACGGTGTTGCAAAGCTCCATACAGAGATTCTTGAAAAGCAGGAATTAAAGGATTTCTATGAAATGATGCCGCAGAAGTTTAACAATAAGACCAACGGTATTACACAGAGAAGATTTCTCTTACACGGCAATCCGCTGTTATCCGCATGGATTACGGATAAGATTGGCGATGCATGGGTAACAGACCTGCCGCAGTTAAAGAAGCTGCTTCCGTATGTGGATGATGAAAAGGCACAGCAGGAATTTATGCAGATTAAGAGAAAGAACAAGGTCCGTCTGGCAAAATATATCAAAGAGCATAACGGCATTGATGTAGACCCGGATTCCATCTTTGACGTACAGGTAAAGCGTCTGCATGAATACAAGCGCCAGCTGCTGAATATTCTGCATGTAATGTATCTGTATAATGAATTAAAGAAAAATCCGGATATGGATATGACACCGAGAACATTTATTTTCGGCGCAAAGGCAGCCGCCGGATACAGGATTGCGAAGCTTACGATTAAGCTGATTAACAATGTGGCAGATGTGATTAACAACGATGCTTCCATCAACGGAAAGATTAAGGTTGTATTTATTGAAAACTACCGTGTATCCAATGGTGAAATCATCTTTGCGGCAGCCGATGTCAGCGAGCAGATTTCAACGGCTTCTAAGGAGGCTTCCGGTACGGGTAACATGAAGTTTATGTTAAACGGTGCGATGACACTCGGAACAATGGACGGTGCCAATGTTGAAATCGTTCAGGAAGTCGGCATTGAAAATGCAGTGATTTTTGGTCTGAGTTCAGATGAAGTTATCCGCTATGAGCATGAAGGCGGCTATGACCCGATGGAAATCTTTAACAATGATCAGGCGGTCCGTGAGATTTTAACAGAGCTGATTAACGGTAAATATTCACCGGAAGACCCTGAGATGTTCCGTGATATTTACAATTCACTGCTGAGTAACCAGGGCGGAAGACGTGCAGATACGTACTTTATCTTAAAAGATTTCCGTTCTTATACAGAAGCACAGAAACAGATTGATGCCCGTTATAAGAACAGCGCAGGCTGGGCGAAATCCGTGATGTTAAATGTTGCCAATGCAGGTAAGTTCTCATCCGACAGAACGATTGAAGAATATGTATCTGATATCTGGAAGTTAAAGAAAGTCCACGTTCCGATGAACTAAATGGAAGTGTTGATAAATCATGCAGGTCTGTGACCGGATATAAAAATGATTATAAACGGAATTGTGCAGGCAGTCCGGAAAAGTAAATCTTTCCCGGCTGTCTGTACATTTTTTTTGATTTCTTTCATAAACTGTTATAGCAGACCTTAAAAGGTTTACGGAAAGAGATGGAAAACGCGATGAACCGGACAAGAATTTTTTTAAGAAATAAAGCCGCCGTACTGACAGCAGTGATTCTCATAGACCTGTTTGTGCCGTATGCCGTAACAGCCACCGTGACAGGCAGAATTGAGCAGAATGTGTCGGAAAGCGTAATACAGGGCAGGAAAGTCATTATTCAGTATAAAAATGCCACGCAGGCGGTGGATTTGAATCAGTTTATTGTGATGGTGCTTGCGGCACGGTTTGACAAATCGCAGGAAATTGAAGTATTAAAAGCGGAAAGTGTCATGGTGCGTACCGATATTTACCGGGTGATGGGAGCGGCGATGCAGGCGGACAGTACAAGCCTT
>OGGK01001960.1_pt1 | contig 11637 bp, 10 predicted proteins | sample 1571171 | NCBI WGS metagenome assembly OGGK01 (sample SAMEA2581958, study PRJEB24529) | metagenome | biome: Human gut stool | place: China | collected 2011 | reverse complement strand
AGCGAAGTGAAGAACTATTGGGGCGTCAACAGGCTTGGCGTCATGCTGGTGTGGAGAGCCTTTAAATGAAGAACGAAGAATTAAGAATGAAGAATTATGAAGAGATACGATTTATATAATGTAATAGTTGTAGCGGCACTGTCCCTCTCTCTCGCTTCTTGCGTGAAGGACGAACTTTACAACACCCCGCATCCCGACAAAGGCGCGGTGCAGATAACGGCGGACTGGACAAAGCACTCCGCAGACGCATTGATGCCCGACCTTTATGTGCTGCGCATCGGTCACGAGGAGCAGACGGTGCGCCGCGGAGAGCCGGCGGGCAGTGAGACAACGGTATTCCGCTCCCTTTTCCTTCCGGGCGTACAGAGCCTCTTGGCATATAATCCGGCGGAGGGTTTCGGCATCGACGGTGACATAGCCTCGGTGAATACTCTGGCGGACGGTACGCTCTATCCCCTTCCCGGTTTCCTTTTCTCCGCAGCCGGCGAGGTGGAGGTGTTGCAGGACGATACGATGAAAGTGGCATTGCCCATGCAGCAACGTATCCGCGTGCTGAAACTGACATTGAAACTTGCCCCCGGTGACGAGCAACGCATCGTGAAGACTGCCGCCACCCTGACGGGTGTCGTTTCCGCTATCAACCTGAGGAGTGGCGCTGTGGCTGCCATCGAAGGCGCAACGACAGCCCCGGTTTTCACCCTGACTGCGGATGCGGCTGCCACCCGTGCCGAGAGCAATCCTGTGCTGACGGCAGTTCTGCATCTCTTGGGTGTGATGCCGGGTGAGAAGCAACAGCTCACAATGGCTGTTACCCTGACTGACGGCAGTGTGCAGACGGTTGTCACCGACCTGACCGGGGCGCTGAAAGACTTTGGCGGCGACGGAAAGGAAGCGTTGGCTTTGGATGCCACGCTTGCACTGCCCGACGGCAGTTCTCCTGTGGAAACCGCCACTGTCATCACCGACTGGATACCCGGTGCAGGTGATGCTGACGGCGAAGCCGATATGGGGTAAGCCATCTTTTGATAACGCTCTTTGGCTTTTTTGCCGGGGCGGTGGCGCCAATAATAGAGTAACAAGCGTTCTTTGAAAGATTGTGTTGGAGATTGAAGGGAAAACGGGTGATATACTTGGCTGTTCGGCAGCGAATCGGTACTTTTGTAACCGAAACCATACCCCGTAAGAAAGGAGAACCCTAAAAATGGCAAAGATAACCGTACAAAACAAAGAAATTACTGTTGTATCAGCAAATGATTCAGACTACATCTCCTTAACAGATATGGCAAACGCCAAGGAAAGTGAAAGCCGGGCGGCAGACATTATAAAGAACTGGCTTCGCAACCGATATACACTTGAATTTTTGGGAACATGGGAAATGGTTCACAATCCTAATTTTAAAGTGGTCGAATTCGACCACTTTAAGTTACAAGCCGGATTACCGAGTTTTGTAATGAGTGTGTCAGAATGGACGGAAAAGACAGATGCCATAGGCATTATTGTAAGAAAAGGAAAATATGGTGGGACATATGCTCACAAAGATATAGCATTTGAATTTGGATCGGCTATCAGCGTGTCATTTAAAATCTACCTGATTGAAGAGTTTCAGCGTCTCAAAGCGGAAGAACAAGCCCAATTGGGCTGGTCGGCCAAGCGGGAACTGTCGAAGATAAACTACCGTATTCACACCGATGCCATCAAGCAAAACCTTATCCCCGGAGAGGTTACGCCACAACAGGCTTCACGTATTTACGCCAGCGAAGCAGATGTGCTGAACGTGGCTATGTTTGGCATGACTGCCCTCGAATGGCGTGACGCGCATCCTGACCTCAAAGGCAATGTGCGTGACTATGCCGGTATCAACGAATTGATTTGTCTCTCGAATATGGAGAATCTGAATGCTGTTTTCATCAACGACGGTCTTCCACAGCACGAAAGGCTTGTCCGCCTTAACCGGATAGCCATAGAGCAGATGCGGCTTCTGGAAGACGTAAACAAGAAATATCTGAAATAATCCCTCTCCTCCGACATTCCCCCTTTCATACAGAACGCTTAATTTTTTTAAGAACTAAAAGTTAAGCGTATATGAACAAGAAAACATTTTTATCATTTATCTGCGCACGCAGTGCCCGAACCATTGCCCTGCCGATGATAGTCACCCTTGCCGTGCTTGCCTCGTGCGGCGATACGGACGACGGGAGTCTCTTGCCTGCGGGGCAATACCCCCTGACCTTTACGGCAGCCATAGACGGGGAGACGACCGCTCCTGCCGGTGCAGCCACCCGTGCCAATACGGTGGGCGGAGTGTGGACTGCGGGCGATGCGATAGCCGTAATGGTGGCGGACGAAGAGGGTGGGGGAGACATCGTGAAGCAGTACACCCCGAAACCCGACGCACCCAATACCTTGCAGGCAGCTGCCGGCGTAGCTCCGTTCTACTGGCAGAGCAGCACCGAGAAGAAAACCGTTTCGGCATGGTATTGCGGTGACGGCTCCACAGCCGCAGGCGGCACCCATGCAGGCTCCGTTCCTACGACTTGGAGCGTACAGACCGACCAGAACACCGCTGACGGCTATCAGCGGAGCGACTTCCTCTATGCTCCGCCCAAGGAGATAACCTTTACTCCCGCAAGCGGTGCGGACAATACGCTGGCTTTCTATCATCAGACCGCCAAAGTGGTGATAAACATCAAGAATGCGGAAGCCGCTACGGATGCCGCCGACCTGAGTGTCACCCTTGCCGCCTATGACGCAAGCGGTGCACCGGCAGGCAGCAACACCGACAACGCCCTTGTCGTGTCGTGTCCTTACACTCTGCCCGGCAGCGGACAAAACATCGGCGCATGGAGCACTGACCTCGCAACCGCCGATGTTGTAACAGGCGCCATCACTCCGAAAGCCATCACCCCTGCCTCCGGCAGCGCATACCTGAAAACCTACACCGCCCTCGTCATTCCTCAGAACGTGACGGGCAAGAAGTTCATTGCCGTCACAGTGGGCAGTGACACCTATTATTACATTCCGAAGCAGAAAGCCGACGGCACCTATCCCGGAGACTTGCAAGGCGGCAGTGTGCACACCTACGACATCACCGTGAAGTACGGCAGTCTGGAGGTGGTGGAAACTGCGGGCAGCGGCAGCGGTGCATGGAATAGTGGCGGAAGCGCTACCGATGTCACGAGCAAAACCATAGATGCGAACTTCACTGCCGATAAACTGAAAATCGGTGATTTCTATTACAGTGACGGAACGACTTCCGACGGTGGCTATCGCAAATATACGGACGGCACAATAAAGCGATGGAACATAATGCCCGTGCTGACGAACCCCGAAACAGGGAAAGCCCGTACGGTTATCGGCATCGTGTTCTGTACGGATGCAAGTCGTATCGGTGACGGAGAGAAAAAAAAGCTGTCGGATTTAGGCGTCACGGCTCCTCACGGACTTGTCATGGCTCTGACGAATGCCGGTGGCGGCTGCAAGTGGGGAGAGTATGGTAAAGATGAAAATGCGGACGGGCAGAGTGGTAAACCTTTCGTGGAAAACATCACTACCCTGCAGAAACAGTATAATCATATCAGCGGCTACGCCGAAACCCATTGGATTGGCGACAAAATGAAGGATTTAGCAGAAAGCAGCTATACCGCCGATACTTACAAGGCCTTTGATGTTGCGCTCAATTATGGCGCCACGACAGAAACAGCCTAGTATGCCGCTCCTGAAAAAACTACCGGTTGGTTTCTCCCCGGCATGGGGCAGTGGTGGGACATTTTGGAGAACCTCGGTGGGGTGGATTTGAGTAGTTATAAGACATCGACGAATAATTATGGATATATAGCCGATGCCGGTAATACCGCATTAAATAATCTTAACATATATATGGGAAAGGTAACCGGTGCTGCACCATTTGAGACCTATACATATTTTTGGTCCAGTTCGGAGTTTAGTAGCTACTACGCTTGCTTCGTGGGCTTCTACGATGGCTACTTGCGCTTAGGTTGGGACGGTAAGGACTGCGGCTTCGGGGTCCGCCCGGCGCTTGCTTTCTGACCTATTTTATCTATTTATGAATTCATCTATTATCACCTATTTACAAGTATCTATGTTTAATAACCTTATCCCCTCCGTCATTCCCCTCTTTCATCCTCTCTGTCATTCAGAGCGCAGCGAAGAATCTCTTCCCCCTCTGTGCATTGAGGGAGCAGATTCTTCGCTGCGCTCTGAATAACAGAGAAAATAAACCATTAGAATCACTTACTTAAAACCATTACCTAACAATAAACCATTACGAAAATCATGAGCATCCTTACATACCCTCATCCTTCCCTTTTCCGCCGCTTGCTTCTTCTTGCAGGCTTGGCAGCGTTTTCGGCCTGTTCGGTAGACGAACTTCCCGACAACACCCCCGACGGCGGTAATGCCTCCGACGCATACCCCCTTACCATTACCGTGAGCGACAGCGGCTACACTCCGGCATCCGGCACCGCTACCCGCACTACAGATGTTACCCGTGCGTCCGGTACTTCTACCCGCACCGCAGAGAATCAGTACACCACCACCTTCACTGCCGGCGATGCAATAGGCGTGTACGCCATAGACAAGAACGGGCATATCCTTCCTGCCGCAACCAACCTCCGCCTTGAAGCCGTTACCGTTGCCGCTTCTGATGCGGCAAGCGGTGGCAGCATCCTCACGTGGCAGACAGCGGACGGCAAAACCCCTCTGTACATCCCCGGTGGCACCTACTATGCCTACTACCCCTATCAGGCGGACAGCTACATGGCCGGTAAAGTCCCCGATACCGCCACCGGTCCCCTTGCCGCTTCCACCACTGCCGCCGACTTCTTCAAGGACTTAACCGCCGCTTGGTCTCCCTCCGCCGATCAAAGTTCTCACGACAAATATACCGCGCAGGACCTGATGATAGCCAAGGGCAGCATGGCAGAAGACATCCCGGCAGAGAGGCGGAAGTTGTCCTTCAGTATGGCGCACCGGATGGCTTTGGTGGTGATAGACCTGCCGAAGACGAAGTACACGCTAAAGGATGCCGTAGGAAATTCGCTTCCCGATTACATTATTAATGCCCCTCTCAACGTCGCTTTCTCCGATTTCATCCCCTGCCATACGGACAACGGCGCCTATCGCTACCTGATAACTCCCGTTCCCGCTGATGCTGCCGATGCAGCCAAGCCCCTCCTTTCCGGCAGCTACACCAAGAGCGATGCTTCCGTTGCCGGCTGGAGCTTCAATGCCGATGTCGCCGCAGGCGATTACAAGGAATATGTAGTGGATGGCGGAAGTGCTACCGTCATACCCAAAGCACATACCTTGCAAGCGGGCGACTTCTACATGAAAGACGGCTCGTTGATAGGAAAAAACGAATCCCTTAGCGCAGCGCAACAGGTAAACTGCATCGGCATCGTGTTCTGCACGGATGCAAGTCGCATCGGTGCGGGAGAGAAAACAAAGCTGAAGGATTTAGGCGTCACGGCTCCTCACGGTCTTGTCATGGCTCTGACGAATGCCAGCGACGGCTGCAAGTGGGGAGATTATACCAAAGATGAGAATGCGGACGGGCAGAGTGGTGAACCTTTCAAAGAAAACATCGCTACCTTGCAGAAACAGTATAATGACATCAACGGCTATGCCGAAACCCATTGGATTGGCGACAAAATAAAGGGTTCAGCTGAAAGCAGCTATACCGCTGATACTTACAAAGCCTTTGATGTTGCGCTCAATTATGGCGCCACGACAGAAACAGCCCAGTATGCCGCTCCTGAAAAAACTACCGGTTGGTTTCTCCCCAGCATGGGGCAGTGGTGGGACATTTTGGAGAACTTCGGCGGGCTGGATTTGAGTAGTTATAAGACATCGACGGATAGTTATGTATATATATACGGTGCCGGTAATACCGCAATAACTAATCTTAACGTATATATGGGGAAGGTAACCGGTGCTGCATCATTTGAGACCAATACATATTTTTGGTCCAGTTCGGAGTTTAGTAGCAACGTCGCTTGCAGCGTGAACTTCAGCAGCGGTGGCTCCTTGAACTTGAATTGGCTCAATAAGAACCGCGTCTTCGTGGTCCGCCCGGCGCTTGCTTTCTGACCTATTTTATCTATTTATGAATTAAGTAAATGTTGAAATTTAATTTATATCAAGAGTAACTGTCATTCAGAGCGCAGCGAAGAATCTCTTCCCTATGCACAACATAAAGAGAGTAGATTCTTCGCTGCGCTCTGAATGACAGATACCCTCTGAATGACAGAGAGAATCGACCCGCCCCAAAAGAATAAACGAAAAAAAGGAGAATGATAAATCTCCGTATTTTAATATTAACCAATTAAAAGCATTTGTAAAAATGAAAAAATTAAGAAGACGTGTCATCATGGCACCGGATGCCTTGGAGGCACCAAAAAAAAGACAACACGCGATGTAATCATGCCCTATGTACGCTGGACGGAAGCCCTGCGTGTGGTTCGCGCCTGTCATCCCGAAGTCACCATCATCATGCCCGAAGAGAAGATTCAGATTTATCCCGGCGATGATGTGCGTGCAATCATCACCCCCTATGTCCGCACCATCTGCCGTGCGCTGGACGAAGGCAAGGCAGGAGGGTGGCATGGCTATACCCCCGAATGCCGCATTCGCCAAGTGCGCACCATCCTTACCCGCCACTTCCGCTTTCACAAAGGCAGCATCAGCGACGCCGAGCTGGACCACTTGCTGGACGACTTGATATATGTGCATAAAGGGTAACGGAAACCCTGTCTCCCCCCGGTGGGGGAGATAAGTTGGGCTGTCAGGATATAAAGGCTCCATAAAACTTTGCACTTGAAGAATATATTCGAAACCTTCGGCTAACTTTATTCTTTGTCCTCTGCTTTAAGTTTGGGGAGTTTTGATGAAGACTTTTCTATTTTCTTTTCAGCAGAAGCAACACGTCTTTCCACTTTCTTGATGTCTTCAGCAGCGGGAAGTTCTTCGGGGCGTATGCCTCGTTGTCCTCCCTTGCCGATGACTATCATTTTCGTGACTTCACGAAAATGATTATCTACGTTGATATTCTGCGACTTGCATGATTCTACCGCGCGAGCTATGGCAACCTGAAAATTAGCTGATTTTTGATTAGGTCAGGTCGAGTATTTGCGGATGGACTTTTGCACTTTTATCCGATTGTGCGGACGATAGGAACATGGGGATGATTTCCTTCCTTGATTCAAACATCCTTGCATACCTCTTGACAATGACTAAACGTTTATTAGATACCAACAGATAATGTGAAGCGCCTCTCCCCTTATCCGGTTTGTAACCAATATTTTACCTCCCTCATTCGCGTAAATATTTATATTTCCTCCCTCAGACTATTGGCGTATATTTGTCTGTTGATAGCGTGTGGCAGATGTTTTGCCTTGCCGGGCACGCAGAAAAATATTATAACAAATATATAAACAAAGTCAAACATGAAATTACATCATCCGTTACATCGGCACGCATCATCCGCAGTGTCCGGATGCATGGTGCGTTTTGCACAAACGCATCATTCGTTCTCTCCGACAGAGATATACTTTAGTATATCTTTTCTTTATTAATTATGTTGTGTCAGTAAGCTGGCAGTTGCACTGGCTGTAAAACGGGCTATCTGTCTGGAAATGAACCGAAAAATTGGCAGTTGGACTGGCTTTTTATTGGCACCTTGAAAAAACGGAAAATTATCAATGGATTTGAATCTAACAAACACAGGCTATGTCATGGTTTCGCGGGCATTGCTGATGAGCGTGTCCCAAAAACACCACATTGCGAGCGGAGACGAAGAGGCGTTTTTACGCGTGCTTCTTCATGTGAACTACAAAAACAAAGTGCTTAAGCACAACGGGGCGGAGGTGACCTGTGCCCGGGGAGAGTCTGTAATCTCTTATCTGGGCTGGGCCGATATCTTTGGCTGGACGCGCGGACACACCCGCCTCTTTTTTGAGCGTTGCTTTGCCGACGGGCTTCTGGAGCAGGTGCCCGGTAGCTGCATGAGCCATATACGCGTTCCCCACTATGACGCATGGACGGGAACCCCCGCCCCCAAACAGCCCGTCGAACGCAAAATGGAGGAAGAAGTGAAGAACTTCATCGCCCGTTACAGCGAAGTGACCCATAAGCCCATAGAAGCCAAAGGACGCATCCGGAACCTTTGGAAACGCCTCTCCGTCCGCGAACGCGAACTCGCCATGGCGCGTATGGAAGACTACTATTTCACTCTCCCGAATACCAACTTCTGCAAGACGGCGGTGCGCTATCTGGAAGATAAAGTCTTTGACAACCTGATTAATTAAATCATAAATCTCATGTCCGAAATACTCAACCCTCATGATTCCGACCTCGAAGCCGTGATTCTTGGCGCCTGCCTCATTGAAACCACCGCAATGGTGACCGTGGCAGACGCGCTCCGTCCCGAAATGTTCTACCAAGACTCCCACCGGGAAATCTTTGCCGCCCTGCTCTCCATGCACCACACCGGCAAGAAGATAGACCTTATCACCGTAAAGAACGAACTCTCCGCCCGTGGCACGCTGGATGCCGCGGGCGGCGCGTACGGGCTGACGCAGCTCACCATGCGCGTGGCGTCCTCCGCCCATCTGGAGCAGCACGCCGCCATCTTGCTGGGGCTGTATGTGCGCCGCGAGATGATTTGCGGATTGCACAAGCTCTTGGCGTCCGCCGCCGACGAGTCGGTGGACCTGGACGAGGTACTGGTGCAGCTGCACCGCCTCTCCGACCACTTGGAAGGCGAAGCCGCCTTCAACGACTATCTCCGCGATATGGACCAACTGATGCTCGCCACCCTGAAACAAATGGATGCCCGTGTGGCAAACAACTGCAACGGCGTCACGGGTGTGCCAACCGGTCTGAGCGACTTGGACAAGCTGACGGCAGGCTGGCAACCCGGCGACCTGAACATCATTGCCGCCCGTCCCTCGGTGGGCAAGACCGCCTTTGCCCTGCATCTGGCGCTGGCTGCAGGGCGCGCGGGCAAGCACGTGGTGGTGTACAGCCTCGAGATGCAGGGCGAGCGTCTGGGCGACCGCTGGCTGTGCGCCCAAGCCGCCGACATCAACGCAGGGCATCTGCGCACGGGTTTGCTCACCGCCGACGAGCAACATCAGGCGCTGGAGGCAGCCCGCGAACTCTCCCGCCTGCCCGTCTGTGTAGACGATAACCCCAAAATGGGGATGGACCACATCCGCTCCTCCGCCCGTCTGCAAAAGAGCAAGGGGCGTTGCGACCTCATCGTGATAGACTATCTGCAGCTCTGTGAAATGAAGTCCGAACAGAAGAACCGCAACCGCGAACAGGAAGTGGCGGAGGCAAGCCGCAAGGCAAAGCTGCTGGCAAAGGAGCTGAACGTGCCCGTAGTGCTGCTGTGCCAGCTGAACCGCGAGTGTGAGTTGCGTGGCGACCGCCGTCCCGCACTGAGCGACCTGCGCGAAAGCGGCGCCATAGAACAGGATGCGGATGTAGTGTCACTGCTCTATCGCCCTGCCGTCTACAACTTGCCCACGGAGCGCAAAAGCGGTTACCCCTCGGAAGGCCTCGGTATGCTGATTCTTGCCAAGCACCGCAACGGCGAAACCGGAGATGTGTACTTCTCCCACAACACCAGCCTTACGAAGATAGGAGAGTATGTGCCGCCTATGGAGTGGCTGATGAAACACGCGAAATGAGGCGTCTTTTTCTCGTTTTTGTCGAAAAAAAACAACGAAAAACTTGACATCGCCTCTCTGATTTTGTATCTTTGTAATGTGCTTAAGGAAAGGAATAATCATTGATTAAGGCGCCTTATTTCTCCTCTTATACACTTTTCTTTTATGGTTCCGGCCGAACTGTTTGCTTAGAGATTTATCTTTACTTTTTGAGACTTGTTTCCTTTTCTCCGCTATTGGGCGGAGGCTGATTTTTTTAACTTAAACCTTAACTGTTTTTTTTATGGATGTAATTGTAGAGCGCTTTCAGCGCAGAAGAATCGTGAGCGATAAAAGTTCGCCCATGTTGTACTATCTCCGTCAGAAACCCAAGACTTGCGGTACGGTAGATATTGATGTCCTTGCCGCCAGTATTCAGAAAAACTGCGCCATGACAAAAGGCGATGTGAAGCACGTCATCGAAGCCCTTGTGGAAGAAATCCAATCCAACCTTGCCAACGGCGATAAGGTGAAGCTGAACCAACTCGGCACGCTTCACATGACATTCCGCTGTCCGGGCGTGGAGAAGTCGGAAGACTGTACGGTGAGGAATATTGCCAAAGTGAACATCCGCTTCGTCCCCGACAAGGAGCTGAAACTGGTGAACGGTAGCACCGCTACCACCCGTAGCCCGGCCAACGTAGCCTTCGCGCTGGACAAACCGACTGACGGCTCCGGTGGCGGCGGCAATGGCGGCGGTGGCGTGATTCCCGACGAGGGTGACAAGGAGGACCCGCTCGGATAGTAAACATCATCATTGATACTAAAACCAACATCATTATTCATACTAAAACCAATAACATTATGGCAACCAAATCAACCTGGTGGGACAAGTTCCTAAAAATAGTAATCGCAGTGGCATCCGCCGTTCTCGGCGCTTTGGGCGCGCACGCTATGCCTGCCTGATACCATGAGATCCATCAACCTCCTTGTTGTCCACTGTTCCGCCACGCGCTGCGACCGCAGCTATACGGAAGATGACCTGACAACAGACCACCTGCGCCGGGGCTTCTCCGGCGCAGGCTACCATTTTTATATCCGCAAGAACGGCGCTATAAAGTCCCTGCGCCCGATAGAGTTCCCCGGCGCGCACGCCCGTGGGCATAACGCCCACAGTATCGGCATCTGCTACGAAGGCGGCATTGACGAACATGGCCGTCCCTGCGACACCCGCACCCCTTTCCAGAAGCATTCCCTCCGCGTGCTCGTGATGCTGTTGCTTCGCGACTACCCCGGCAGCCGTCTTTGCGGGCATCGTGACCTGAGCCCCGACCTTGACGCGGACGGTGAGATAGAACCCGAAGAGTGGGTAAAGCAGTGCCCCTGTTTCGACGCCTCCTCGATTCTTCGGGAACCTCCTCCTCCCAATCCGGCGAGCCTGTGATGCGTGCGTACGCACGCCCGCATATATTATAATGTGTCCCCTTTCTTCGGTTGCCGTCAGCGTTTGAGAAATATGCTTTACAACACATTTATCAATCAGCGAGTTACGAAAAAGTTTCATTTTTTATTGTAAAAAGAGACAGATATATTTGGCTCATATCTTTAAATCCCCTACTTTTGCATCCGCTTTCGAGAACGAGAGCGGCGATAGATTGACATTCTGACAGAAACGGAGTAAGAACCCTTACTTTTTTCTTTTCCTTAGAGGCTGTTTCTTTCGAAACTTCCTCCTTCGAAAAGAAAAATGAAAAAAAACTTCCGATTTATTTGGAAGATATGAAATAAAGTTCTTACCTTTGCACCCGCTTTCAAAAAGAAAGCAAGCGTTGATTGAAGCACTTTTTACAAGGCGGGCGGTAACGGCATTCCTTTCCTTTATTCTCCCTTTCGCAAGAGAGACGACGAGAAAAAGAAAAAGAAAAAAACTTCCGGAAATATTTGGAAGATATACTTAAAAGTCCTT
>OGGK01001958.1_pt1 | contig 11642 bp, 9 predicted proteins | sample 1571171 | NCBI WGS metagenome assembly OGGK01 (sample SAMEA2581958, study PRJEB24529) | metagenome | biome: Human gut stool | place: China | collected 2011 | reverse complement strand
TCACCAAGGGCAACGGCGGCGTGGTCAACTCCAGCCGCGGCATCCTGCTGGCCTACAAGAAGCAGCCCGGCGTTGCCTTTGACGAGGCTGCCTACAACGAGTGCGTGCGTATGCGGGAGGATATTCAGGGTGAATGCAACAAGCTGTAATCTGACGGTCCTGCGTCAGGAAACCGTCGCAGAGGATATTATGCGCCTTACGGTCCAGTGGCAGGACCGCAGCCGCGAGCCCCACGCCGGGCAGTTTTACATGCTGCGCGCCTGGGCCGCGGACGCCACGCCGATTCTTTCCCGCCCCATCAGCGTTGACGACTTTGACAACCAGACCGGCGCACTGACCTTCCTATATCAGGTCAAGGGCGAGGGCACCCACAAGCTGGCCGCGCTGAAAAAGGACGACACGCTGACCGTGACCGGCCCCTGCGGCAACGGCTTTGACACTGCCGCACTGGCCGGGCAGTACAAGCGCATTGCCGTGGTCGGCGGCGGCATCGGCACCGCGCCGCTGCTGCTGCTCTGCAAGGAGCTCTGCCGCGCGGGCGTGCGCCCCGACCTGTTCGTGGGCTTCCGCGACACGACCTACGGCATGGACCGCTTTGTGCCCTGGTGCCGCGACATCTACGCCGCAACCGACTCCGGCAAGGAGGGACACCACGGCCTGGTCACCGACCTGCTGGACGTGAGCAAGTACGACATTGTGCTGACCTGCGGCCCCATGGTCATGATGCGCGGCGTGGCTAAGCTCTGCGCCGCCGCTGGCGTGCCCTGCCTGGCCAGCCTTGAAAAGAAGATGGCCTGCGGTCTGGGCGCGTGCCTGGGCTGCACCTGCCATACGAAAATCGGCCCGGTCACCGTCTGCAAGGACGGCCCGGTCTTTAACGCACAGGAGGTGTTTGACTGATGGCAGACCTGCATGTTGATTTTCTCGGCAAGCGGCTGGCCGGGCCGGTCATCGCGGCCAGCGGCACCTTCGGCTTCGGCCCCGAGTACGCGGGCATTGAGGATCTGCGCGTACTGGGCGGCATCTCCGGCAAGGGGCTGACCCTGAACGGCCAGCCCGGCAACGAGGGTGAGCGCCTCTACGAGACGCCGTCGGGCCTGATGAACTCCATCGGCCTGCAGAACCCCGGTGTGCAGCACTTTATCGACCACGAGCTGCCTGCCATGCGCCGGTGCGGCACCACCGTCTGGGCGAACCTCGGCGGCCACACGATTGAAGAAAACGTCGAGGGTGTGCAGATGCTCTGCGCCGCGGGCGTGGATTTTATTGAGCTGAACATCAGCTGCCCCAACGTCAAGCAGGGCGGTCTCGCGTTCGGCATCCGCGCGGCAGACGCCGGCGAGGTCGTCAGCGCGGTGCGCAAGGTCTGCACCGTGCCGCTCATCGTTAAATTGAGCCCGCAGGCCGAAAGCATCCCCGAGATGTGCAAGGCCGTTGAGGCTGCCGGCGCGGACGCCATCAGCCTGTGCAACACCTTCCAGGCGTGCGCGATCGATCTGGAAAAGCGCCGTCCCGTGTTCAACAACACGTTTGCGGGCCTGTCCGGCCCGGCGGTGCGTCCCATCGCCCTGCGCATGGTCTGGCAGGCCGTGGGGGCCGTCAGCATCCCCGTCGTGGGACTGGGCGGCATTTTGACGGGTAAGGACGCCTTGGAGTTCATTATGGCCGGTGCAGCGGCGGTACAGGTCGGCACCGCGAACTTCCTGGACCCGAAGGCCTGCACCCGCATCACGAACGAGATCGGCCAGTGGATGGACGCCCACGGCGTCAAGACGCTGGATGAGATCAGAGGGTGCGCACGGTAAATCACCGGCTGCCTTCCCCTCAGGGGGAAGGTGCCCGAGGCCCCGCCCGAGGGCGGATGAGGGGAGAGTCCCCGCAACCACCCGTTCACGGGCTATAACGGCAAGCCCGGCCCTCATCAGTCGGCGGGCGGGCCGCCGACAGCTTCCCCCGCGGGGGAAGCCGCCCCACCATATACATTTTGCTTGCATTTTTATACAAAATATGCTACTATAAATTGAATAACATACAGGAGGAACAAATTATGGCACGCGAAGCACTTGAAGTTTTAAAGGAATGTGAAGCATTTTTAGAGGGGCACTTCCTGCTTTCCTCCGGGCGTCACTCCGGCGCTTACTGCCAGATGGCATTTCTGCAGCAGTACCCCGACAAGGCCGCCGAGGTCATGGCCCCGGTTGCCGAGAAGCTCAAGGAGCTGAACATTGACGTCGTGGTCGGCCCTGCCATGGGCGGCATCGTCTACGCCTACGAGCTGGGCCGCCAGATGGGCAAGCGCGCCATCTTCACCGAGCGCGTCGACAACGTCATGACCCTCAAGCGCTTCAGGATCAACCCGGGTGAGCGCTGCATCATCGCCGAGGACGTCGTCACCACCGGTGTTTCCAGCCTCGAGACCAAGCGCGTCATCGAGGAAAACGGCGGCATCTGCGTGGGCATTGCCTGCGTCGTGGACCGCACCCGCGCCGAGGCCCCGTCCCCGATCCCCATCGTCGCCAGCGCCCTCAAGCTCGACCTGCCCAACTACGCCCCTGAGGAATGCCCCATCTGCAAGGAGGGCAAGCTCCCGCTGGTGCACCTGGGCAGCCGCAAAATGAAGGAAGCTGCGAAGCAAACCCTGTAAAAGATAGGAGATAGGAGATGGGTACAGTTTACCTTTTCTCCTCTCTCCTCACTCCATATCTTAAATGTAAAGTGAGAGGCTACCAACTATGCAGGCATATCTGATATTGGCCAATGGCCGGGTGTTCCGCGGCGTCAGCGTAGGCTGCCCCGGTACCACCATCGGTGAGGTCGTCTTTGCAACCGGTATGGTCGGCTTTGAGGAAACCCTGACCGACCCCAGCTACTACGGCCAGATCATCACCCAGACCTATCCGCTCATCGGCAACTACGGCATGAACAGTGAGGATGTCGAGAGCACGAAGATTTGGGCCAGGGGCTACATTGTGCGCGAGGCGTGCAAGACCCCGTCCAACTTCCGCAGTGAGGAAACGCTGGATGCCTTCCTGAAAAAGAACGGCATCATCGGCATTGAGGGCATCGACACCCGCAGCCTGACCCGCACCCTGCGGGAGAGCGGCGTTATGAACGGCGCGATCACCACCGAGTTCGACCCCGACGCCGAACCCGAGAAGAAGGCCGCGCTGCTGCCCGAGATCGCCGCCTACGCCGTTGTCGACGCCGTCAAGGCCGTCACCTGCCGCGAGGCCGTGACCTATGAGCCGACGGCTGCCGGTGCATGGGGTGACACGCCGCTGCACGTGGCGCTGCTCGACCTGGGCTGCAAGAACAACATCGTGCGCTGCCTGCAGAAGCGCGGCTGCCGCGTGACCGTGCTGCCCGGCACGACCACCGCCGCCGAGCTGGCCGCCCTCAACCCCGACGGCCTCATGCTCTCCAACGGCCCCGGCGACCCGGCAGAGAACGTAGAAATCATCGCGAACATCCGTGAAATGCTGAGCACCGGCATCCCGACCTTCGGCATCTGCCTGGGCCACCAGCTGACCGCCCTGGCCGCCGGTGCCAAGACCTGCAAGCTGAAATACGGCCACCGCGGCGCCAACCAGCCCGTCACCAGCCCGGCCAAGCAGCGTACTTTTATCACCAGCCAGAACCACGGCTACGCCGTTATGGCGGACACCCTGCCCGAATCCGTCGGCCAGATGAGCTACTTCAACGCCAACGACGGCACCTGTGAGGGCGTCGACTACTTGAAATGGAACTGCTTCACCGTGCAGTTCCACCCCGAGGCCAACGGCGGCCCCAAGGACACCGAATTTCTGTTTGACCAGTTCGTCAGCCGTATGCTGGCCGCGAAAGGAGTAATCAACAATGCCTAAAGACCCGCGTATCAAAAAGGTACTGGTCATCGGCTCCGGCCCCATCATCATCGGTCAGGCGGCAGAGTTTGACTACTCCGGCACGCAGGCCTGCCGTGCGCTGAAATCCGAGGGCGTCGAGACCGTCCTCGTCAACTCCAACCCCGCCACCATCATGACCGACCCCGACATTGCCGATCATGTTTACATTGAGCCGTTGACCGCCGAGGTCATCGAGCGCATCATCGAGAAGGAGAAGCCCGACGCCATCCTGCCGAACCTGGGCGGCCAGATGGGCCTGAACCTGTCGATGGAGCTGGCCCGCAGCGGATTTTTGGACCGCAGCGGCGTCCGCCTGCTGGCCTGCAAGCCCGACACGATTGACCGCGCCGAGGACCGCCAGCTGTTCAAGGACACGATGGAGAAGCTGCACCAGCCCATCATCCCTTCTAAAGTTGTGGAAGATCTGGACGACGCGCTGGACTTTGCCGAGGTCATCGGCTACCCCGTCATCGTCCGCCCCGCCTTCACGATGGGCGGCACCGGCGGCGGCATCTGCGAGGACCGCGAGAAGCTGCACGAAATTGCCACGAACGGTCTGCGCCTGTCCCCGATCCATCAGATCCTCGTTGAGAAGTGCATTTCCGGCTGGAAGGAAATCGAGTACGAGGTCATGCGTGACTCCAAGGGCAACGTTATCACGGTCTGCAACATGGAGAACCTTGACCCCGTCGGCATCCACACCGGCGACTCCATCGTCGTCGCACCCAGCCAGACCCTCTCCGATAAAGAGTACCAGATGCTCCGCACCGCCGCGCTGGACATCATCACCGAACTGGGCATCGAGGGCGGCTGCAACTGCCAGTTTGCCCTGAAGCCCGACAGCTTTGAGTACGCGGTCATTGAGGTCAACCCCCGTGTGTCCCGCTCCTCCGCGCTGGCCTCCAAGGCGACGGGCTACCCGATTGCCAAGGTCGCGACCAAGATCGCGCTCGGCTACACGCTGGACGAGATCACGAACGATGTCACGGGCGAGACCTGCGCCTGCTTTGAGCCGGCCCTCGACTATGTCGTCGTCAAATACCCGAAGTGGCCGTTCGATAAGTTCGTCTACGCCGACAAGTCTCTGGGCACCCAGATGATGGCCACCGGCGAGGTCATGGCCATCGGCAACAACTTTGAGCACGCCATGATGAAGGCCGTTTCCTCCACCGAGCTCGGCCTGGACACGATGACGCTGCCCGATTTCGAGAAGCTGACGACGGAAGAAGTCATCGAGCACTTGCATGTGCAGGACTCCGAGCGCGCGTTCTGCGTCTACGAGGCCCTCAAGCGCGGCGTGGCGCACGACGTCATTTACGACATCACCAAGATCGACTGGTGGTTCCTCGACAAGCTGCAGCATCTGGCCGACATTGAGATGGGCCTGAAAAACGGCGAGCTGACGACGGAAAAGTACCTGAATGCCAAGAGGTTCGGTTTCCTCGACAAAACGATCAAGCGTCTGGCGGGCGTGGACACCCTGCCCGAGGCCCCGAAGGCCGCGTTCAAGATGGTCGATACCTGCGCCGCAGAATTTGCCGCCAAGACGCCGTATTTCTACTCCACCTACGACGAGGACAACGAAGCGAAGCCGTTCATTGCCGAGCGCAGCGACCCCGACAAGAAGAAGGTCCTTGTTTTCGGCTCCGGCCCCATCCGCATCGGTCAGGGCATTGAGTTTGACTATTGCTCGGTCCACGCGGTCTGGACGCTGAAGCAGCACGGCTGCGAGGCCATCCTTGTCAACAACAACCCCGAGACGGTCTCCACCGACTTTGACACCGGCGACCGCCTGTACTTTGACCCGCTGAACCCCGAGAGCGTCGACCACATCATCGAGACCGAAAAACCGGACGGCTGCCTTGTGCAGTTCGGCGGCCAGACCGCCATCAAGCTGGCCAAACACATGGACGACATCGGCCTGCCGATTTTGGGCACGCCCGCCGACGCCATCGACGAGGCCGAGGACCGCGAGCGCTTTGACGAGCTGCTGGAGCGCTGCGGCATCCCCCGCCCGGAGGGCCGCACCGTCTTTACGCTGGACGAGGCCCTGCAGGCCGCGCAGGAGGTCGGCTATCCCGTCCTGATGCGCCCGTCCTACGTTCTGGGCGGCCAGAACATGATCGTCGCCTACAACTCCGCCGATGTCATCGAGTACATGGGCGTTATCACGAAGCACGTTGACATGAGTCATCCCGTGCTGATGGACAAGTATATTCTGGGTACCGAGTGCGAGGTCGACGCCATCTGCGACGGCACCGATTATCTGGTGCCCGGCATCATGCAGCAGGTCGAGCGCACGGGCGTGCACTCCGGCGACTCCATCTGCGTCTACCCGCCGTACACCTTCAGCCAGAAGGTCATTGACACGCTGGTCGATTACACGGGCCGCTTTGCCCGCGAGCTGAAGGTCGTGGGCCTGGTCAATGTGCAGTATGCCGTCCAGAATGATCGTGTCTACGTCATCGAGGTCAACCCTCGCTCGTCCCGTACCGTGCCGTACATCTCCAAGGTCACCGGTGTGCCGATGGTCGACCTGGCCGTGCGCTGCACGCTGGGCGAGAAGCTCAAGGACATGGGCTACGGCACCGGCCTGTGGCGCAACGGCAAGAGCCCGTACTACGCCGTCAAGGTGCCCGTCTACAGCTTCTTAAAGCTGCACGGCGTTGACACGATGCTCGGCCCCGAGATGAAGTCCACCGGTGAGGTCCTGGGCATTGCGCCCTCCTTCCACGAGGCCATGATGAAGGGCCTGGTCGCGGCTGGCTACCAGTTCAAGACGCCCGGCCCCGGCTCCTGCGTCATCATCTCGGTCAAGGACAGCGACAAGGCCGAGGCCGCCGAGCTTGCCTGGAAGCTGCACGACTACGGCTACAAGATCTACGGCACGCCCGGCACCGCCAGGTTCCTGAACAGCGAGATGGTGCCCTGCAGCGTTGTGCGCCAGATGAGCGGCGCGCGCCCCAACGTCATCGACCTTCTGGAGAGCGGTCTGGTGGATTACATCATCTCGACGAGTCCGCATGGCCGCGACCCGCACCGTGACTCCGTCAAGTTCCGCCGCAAGGCAACGGAGCTGTCCATCCCGACCATCACGGCCATGGACACTGCCCGCGTCCTCGTCGACGCCCTGCGCGGTGACCATGACATCAGCCAGATGGAGCTGGTGGACATTGCGAACCTGCACCGCGAAGCGGCGAAAGGGGAATAAGTAAGCAGCAAACAAACCGCGTCCGCAAGGATGCGGTTTTTGTTTTTTCTTGGCCCCCTCTGCGAGGGGGCTCCGCCCGCAGGCGGTGGGGGAGAGAACCTTTTCCCCGGTGACTACGACTACATCAGGCAGGGCCGCGGGCACAACGTCTGCCTGGCCGTCAGCCGCGACGGCGCACAACAAGCCGTGGACGTCTGCTTTGACCTGACTGCCGCCCCGGCGGGCGACTTCTCGCTGACCTTTGACGGCGGGCTGACGCTGGCTTATGCCGATGCGGACCGCACCTGCTACCTGACCTTCACCGACGACGCCATGTCCGGGGGCCGCACCAGCCGGTACGTCAAGCTGGATGCGCCCTGCCTCCGCCCACGTGGGGCTGTAAGACTTTGCCCGTCAAGAATATTTTTGCATGGAACGTGCATTTTTTGCCAAATGCCACTTTTTGACGAGATGATCGCGAAAATTTTATAGTTTTTGCCGAAAAACGTTTGATTTCCGAAAAAACTCTTGATTCTGCGCACAATTTTCTCTATAATAATAGCGTAATAATACCGGGCAAATGTGTGCCTATAAGGATAGGAGTTAAAAATATCATGACGAGATCTCAGTTGATTACCAAGGTTGCCAACGACACCAACATGACCGCTGCTGAAGTTGAGAAGGTTATGGACGGCATCTTCGGCACCATCGGCGATGTCCTCAAGAGCGGCGACAAGGTCACCATCGCAGGCTTTGGCCGCTTCGAGATGCGTGAGCGCCAGACCAAGAACTTCACCAACCCCAAGACCAAGGTCACCAGCAAGCTGGAGCCGACGGCCATCCCCGGCTTCAAGGCCAGCGGCCGCCTGAAGGAAAAGGTCTCCGGCTGATTTCGTCTGTATTGATATGATTTGGAAGGACCCGCGGAAATGCGGGTCCTTTTTGCGTCTAAGCCTCCCTTGTCAAAGGGAGGTGGCCCGCAGGGCCGGAGGGCTTCCGACGGGCTTTCCGGGTAACCTCAACACCCCTGCGGCGGCATGCCCTCACCCCGCCGGGTCGTGTGCGGCCACCGCAAGCCTCCCGGGTCGTCGAGGACGCCGACCCCTACAGCAGCAAAAAACGGAGCGCCGCATTTTCATACGGTGCTCCGTTTTTATTTTTACAAAATTACAGATGAATATGCCGCGGCACGCCGTTGATGTAGATCGGCGACAGCTCGGCCTGGATGAGCGGGCGGGCGTAGCGCTCGAACTTCTCGTTGACGTGCATCCCGTCCTCGGTGATCCAATCGGCGGGGACCTTCTTCTCAAAGTTCGCGACCTTCGTCACATCGACCATCTCGGTCTCTACGCGGTAGGGCTGGTCGCTCAGGCGCTTGATGGCGGCCATCTTGGCGGTCTCGCCGCGCATGGCGGCCTCCACCGCCGCGCCGCCGACCTGATAGGCCTCGGTCACATCGGTGCGGCTGGCCAGATGGCTGGCACAGCGCTGCAGCGTAGAAAACTCGATAGCGCGGGTCTTGCAGCCCAGACGAACGCGGATCAGGTCTGCCAGATAGCGGCTCGTGCCGCTCAGGATGGCCTTGTGACCGAAGGCATCCAGCTGACCTGCCGTGGAGACCAAGTCGCACAGGAAAACGCCGTCCTTGTTCTTGACGCCCTCGCTGACCGCGATAATAACATTGTGGCGCTCTTTTTCCAGCTCGGCCACGCGCTTGAGGAACGCCTCCTCGTCAAAGGGGCACTCGGGCAGCAGGATCAGGTCTGGGCCGTTGCAGTCCGGACCGGCAGCCAGACTGGCGGCAGCAGCCAGCCAGCCGGTGTGGCGGCCCATGATCTCTGCCACCGTCACGCTGCGCAGGTCGTAGACGCTGGAATCGCAGATGACCTCCTTCAGGATCGTGGCGATGTACTTCGCCGCGCTGCCGTAGCCGGGGGTGTGGTCGGTCAGCATCAGGTCATTGTCAATGGTCTTGGGCACGCCGATAAAGCGGATCTCGCTGTTGACGGTCTTGCCGTAGGCGCTCAGCTTGGAGATCGTGTCCATCGAGTCGTTGCCGCCGATGTAAAACACCGCGCCGATGTCGTTCTCCCGGAACAGCTCAAACAGCTGCACAAACGGCTTCTCGTCAACGGTGGGGTCGGGCAGCTTGTGGCGGCAGCTGCCCAGAAAGCTGGACGGCGTGCGCTTGAGCAGCTCAATGTCCATCTTGTCGCCCAGCACGGTGTCCAGATCGATGAGCTTGCCCTCAAGCACGCCCTCGATACCGTACTGCATCCCGTAGACATGGGGTGCGCCGCAAGCCTTGGCGGTCTCATAGACGCCCGCCAGACTGGAGTTGATGACGGCAGTCGGGCCGCCCGACTGGCCAACCAGAACATTTTTCATAAATTTACCTCTCGTATATTTTATTGCAATTTTACAATACGTATTTTTCTATAGCCGCTGCCACACCGTCATGATTGTTGTCATCCGTCGTGGCATCGGCAATTTTCCTGATGTCGTCGGTGGCGTTGCCCATGGCCACCCCCAGACCCGCCGCTTCGATCATCGCGCGGTCATTGCCGGAGTCGCCCACGGCCATCGTCTGCGCGCGGGTCAGGCCCAGGTGTGCCGCCAGCGCCAGCAGACCGCTGCCCTTCGTCACGCCGGGGGCGTTGACCTCCATGTTGCGGGGCAGGCTGGACGTCAACTCCACGCCGGGGCAGGCGGCCTCGATGGCACGCCAGGCGGCGTCGCGCTCGGCCTCGTCGTGGTAGATCAGGCTGTACTTTTCGATCTCGTGCGCGTGGGTGCGCAGCGTCGCGTGCATGTCGTCTACCTCAATGCGGGTCGTGCGGAAGTAGCTTTTCAGGTTTTCGGGCACCACGTCCATGTGATTCTCGGCGTTTTCGCGGGTCGTGTAGCTTTTGCCGCCGATGAAAATGCTCATCATGCCGCCGCCCTGCTCAAGAAGATCGTAAATTTTCAATGCCTGCTCGGTCCCGAACGGCTGGTTCACCAGCTGCTCGCCCGTTGTCAGGTCAACGACGCTGGCTCCGTTGGAGGTCAGCGCGTACCGCACGCCGGGGATGGACGTGAACGCCGCGGGGATGCCGCTGGCTGTACGCCCGGTGGCGGGCAGCACCGCCACGCCGCGTGCACAGGCTGCGCGGATAGCCGCCAGCGTGCGCGGGGTGATCTCTTTTTTATCGTTGAAAACTGTCCCGTCAAGGTCCAACGCCACAAGGCGGATGTCCTTCATACCTTCACACTCCTTTATCTGATTTATTGTACCGCAAAACCCGCGCGATTGCAAGCCGCGCACGGGTGTGCTAGAATAGTGTTACAGTAAATCTTTGGGAAAGAGGCGGTAAAATGCCCGTACTGCGCACCAAAACCAGCCGTATGTGGCTGCCCGACGCTCTGCGCGGGCTGGCGCTGCTGAACATGCTGGCCTACCACGCCATGTACGACTGGGTGTATGTGTTCGGCCACGAAAGCAGCTGGTACAACATCTGGGCCCCCGGCTGCCATGTGTGGCAGCAATGTATTTGTTGGAGCTTTATTCTGCTGTCGGGGTTCAGCTTCCCGCTGGCAAAGCGGCCCGCAAAGAACGGGCTGATCGTGGCGGGCTGCGCGGCTGTGCTGACGTTTGTGACCGCGGTGTTCATGCCGTCGGAGGCGATCTGGTTCGGCGTTCTGCACCTGAACGCTGCCGCCGTGCTGCTGACCTGCCTGGTCTATCCGCTTTTGCAGCGCCTGCCCGCGGGCGCGGGCCTGGCGGCGTCTGCGGCGCTGTTTGCGCTGACGAACCAGCTGCCCGAAGGGTATTTGGGCTTCGAGAATTGGCGGCTCTGTGTGGTGCCTGCGTGGCTGTACCGGGCCAACCTGTTCTGGCTGGGCCTGCCCGACCTGACAAGGTTCACGTCGGCGGATTATTTTCCCGTAGTGCCGTGGGTGTTTTTGTTCTGGTGCGGGGTGTTTCTGGCGCGGCTGTGGCGCCCCGGCAGGGGAGAGCCGCCCGCCGCGCTGCGTCCTCTGTGTGCCATCGGGCGCAATACGCTGCTGGTCTACATGCTGCATCAGCCCGTAATCTACGGTGCACTGTGGGTGTGGCACACGGTGCTGGGGTAAAGGGTCCTAAATATGAACAATATAAAAATTTTCATTTTAGCGAAAATTGTTGTTGACAGGCAGGGGGTCAATATAGTATAATCTTTTTTACTGGTTAATAGTATTTGACCGGCAAACTCCTGTCTCAGGTCAAGGGAGGGAAGAAGATGTCGGAGATCCGTGTCAAAGAGGGCGAGTCCCTCGAGAGCGCTCTGCGCCGTTTTAAGCGCAGCACTGCTCGCAGCGGCGTGTTAGCTGAGGTCCGCAAGCGCGAGGCTTATGAGAAGCCTTCCGTTAAGCGCAAGAAGAAGTCCGAGGCTGCCCGCAAGCGCAAGTTTAAGTAAGGTATCTTACAACGAACGACTGTGCAGGTTCGCGTTACGCGCGGGCCTGCACTTTTATTTTACGTGCAGGCGTCGGTGCGGCGGGGTGAGGGCACCCCGCCCTACGTCCTGCGGAATTGTGCATCGTAG
>OGGK01001949.1_pt1 | contig 11678 bp, 9 predicted proteins | sample 1571171 | NCBI WGS metagenome assembly OGGK01 (sample SAMEA2581958, study PRJEB24529) | metagenome | biome: Human gut stool | place: China | collected 2011 | reverse complement strand
CAGCCCCGCCGCCATCAGCAGCGGCCCCAGCAGGTCTCTCGCCCGCTCCGGCAGCCGGTTCCAGACCTTCCGGGGCAGGCGGGTGGAGCCAACCGTTAAAAGCAGCAGCGTCAGGCCATAGGCTATCAGGTAGTAGCCGTCAGCGGCGCTCCACAGCGTTCCGCTGCCGAAGCAGGTTTTGAAATACCCGGTGCAGACGGTGAGGTCCTCCATGGCGAACACGCCCCAGCCCACGAACACCACCACAAGCGTGTAGAAATGCCGCAGCCACGATGGCAGCTTTTGGAGGAAGTCCCGCAGCAGATACTTTTCCAGCATGAGCCACACAAAGAAGTGCAGGCCCCAGAGGATAAAGTTCCAGCTCGCCCCGTGCCAGAAGCCGGTGCAGAACCAGACAAGGAAGATATTCCGTACCGTCCGCCATGTCCCCTTCCGGCTGCCGCCCAAGGGGATGTACAGATACTCCCGGAACCATGTGGTCAGGGAAATGTGCCACCGCCGCCAGAACTCCGTCACGGAGGCAGCCGTATAGGGGTAGTTGAAGTTTTCCGGGAAGTGAAAGCCCAGCATCTGCCCCATGCCGATGGCCATGTCGGAATAGCCGGAGAAGTCGAAATAGATCTGGAAGCCGAAGGCCGCGATGCCCAGCCAGCCGCCGACGGCCGTCAGTGTCCCGGCGGACTGCGCCGCCAGCTCCGCGTCCCACAGTGCACCGATGCTGTTGGCCAGCAGCACTTTTTTCGCAAGGCCCACGGTGAACCGCCGTGCCCCGGCGGCGAACGCCGATGCCGTGTTCGTCCGGTGAATCAGCTCCGCCGCAACATCCTTATAGCGGACGATAGGCCCCGCCACCAGCTGCGGGAACATGGTCACATAGGCGCCGAAGGACACCATGTTCCGCTGGGCGGGGGCGTCCTGCCGGTAGACATCAATGGTGTAGCTCATGGTCTGGAAAGTGAAAAAGGAGATGCCGATGGGCAGGGGCAGTCCCAGGGCCGGAATGGAGATACCGGGGATCAGGGACAGGTTGGCGGCGAAGAAATCCCAATATTTAAAAAAGCCCAGCAGTCCCAAATTCAGCAGCACGCTCTCCGCCACGAACCACCGGGCCAGCTTGTCCCGGCTGCGGTACTTCTCCACCAGAAGGCCGTGGGTATAGTCGATGAGGATGGACAGCACCATGATGCTGATATAGATCGGCTCCCCCCAGCCGTAAAATACCAGGCTGGTCAGCAGCAGGGCCAGATTCCGCCACCGGAGGGGAACGGCAAAGTAGATCGCCAGCGTGATGGGCAAAAAGCCGAATAAAAAGGGTAAGCTGCTGAAGCGCATGGGCTGTTCACCTCCTTTTCCCCGTAAAGTAATTTCACTTGAATAGCGTTGAAATATAACAGTTTTTCGTTTCTACATAGCAAACCAGCCGTGGTGTCACGGCTGGTTGTTCCGCGTCAGACTGTTACGCGCCGAACTGTGCGTTCCAGGCATCCTCGATCTCCGTCTGGTGCTCGCCGGAGGCGATCATTGCCACATAGGCGCCGTTTTGCAGCACCTTGGCAGCCTTCCACTGGTCAATGGTCTCAGGATAGAAGGCATCCCCGTCCGCCTGACTGTCGATCCGGGTCTGGAGGATCTTCACCGCCTGCGCGGCGTCCTGCTCACTGTCGGCTTGCAGGAACACATACTCGCTCACGGCGTAGGACATCACAGGGGCCTTGGCCAGAAGCTGCTTGACCGCAATATCGCCCAAACCGGGATAGTACATCTCCAGCATTTCGCCGTCCAGGTCCATCATATCGTCGCCCCAGCCGTATTTTTCCGCCAGAGCGTTGTAAAATCCAGTCAGATCCACGTCATTGGCAGTCTCCGTTTTGCTGCCGCAGGCGGTCAGCAGGCCGCACAGGGTCAGGGCCACAGCCGCCAGCGCAAACAATTTCTTCATAGTGCCTCCTTATAAACGTCCCTCAGGGGCGTTCATTTTCTTTCTATTGTGTTCTCTGCTTGCTAATATACACGATTTGCGTTATAATAGTCAAGAAACAAGCGGTAACAATCCGATTACAGAAAAGAGGTTTTTTTCATGTACAGCTTCCGCAACGATTACAGCGAAGGCGCGCATCCCCAGGTTCTTCAGGCTTTGACGGACACCAATCTGGTCCAGACCTGCGGCTACGGCGTGGACCCCATCTGCGAGGAGGCCCGTGACCTGATCCGGACGGTCTGCGCCGCTCCCGAAGCGGATGTTCACTTTCTGGTCGGCGGCACCCAGACCAACCTGACGGTCATCACGGCGCTGCTGGCCTCCTATGAGGCGGTGATCGCCGCCCACACCGGCCACGTCAACTGCCACGAAACCGGCGCCATCGAAGCCACCGGCCACAAGGTCTGCGTGGAGACCTCCCCGGACGGCAAGGTGACTCCCGCTATGGTGGAGGCCGTTCTGGCCCGTCACGACGGCTCGGAGCACATGGTCTCCCCCAAGGTGGTCTACATTTCCGATACCACCGAGATCGGCACCGTCTACACCAAGGCGGAGCTGACCGCTCTGCGGCACTGCTGCGATGAGCACGGCCTGCTGCTGTTCCTGGACGGCGCCCGTCTTGGCTCCGCCCTCACCTCCCCGGAAAGCGATCTGACACTGGCGGATCTGGCGGCGCTGACGGATGTGTTCACCATCGGCGGCACCAAGAACGGCGCGCTGTTTGGCGAGGCCGTGGTGCTGACGGTGCCCTGCCCCCACTTCCGCTGGCACATCAAGCAGCGGGGCGGTATGCTGGCCAAGGGCCGGCTGCTGGGCGTACAGTTCCAGGCGCTGCTGAAGGACGATCTCTACTTCGACATCGGCCGTCACGCCAATGACATGGCTTTCCGTCTGCGGGACGGCTTCAAGGCGCTGGGCTATGAGTTCCCGGTCCCCTCCCCCTCCAACCAGCAGTTCCCGGTCATGAAGATCCAGACCGCCGAAAAGCTGGCCGCCATGGGCTTTGAGTTCCAGGTGGAGCGGGTCATCGACGAAGAACACATTATGTACCGCTTCGTCACAAGCTGGGCCACTCCCGAAAGCGCTATTGACGATCTGCTGAACGCTCTGGCTCAGTGCCAGTAATCGCGATTTCCGGCAAAACAGCTCATAAATCCCCTGCTCTTTTGAAAAAAGGGCAGGGGATTCTTCTTTTTTTGACAAGTTTTTCTTGACACGAACAAGTGTTCGATGTATGATAAAAGCAGATAAAACATTTGTTCGATTGGGGGAACGTGTTATGATCGGTTGGAGCTTTTTCTTTATGCTGGTAGGCGTATCCACTTTGGCTTCCCAGGTATTCCGGGTGGTAGACTATATTGAACAGCCCGCCCGTCATACCCGCCGCCACGCTGCGGCGCGGTGAAGATGGACGTTCTTGCCAAGCTGGAGATCCTGACGGACGCAGCCAAGTATGACGCCGCCTGTACCTCCAGCGGCGTCCGCCGCGGGTTCCGGCAGGCCTATATCGGCAACACCACCTCGTCCATCGCCGGCTGCTGCCACACCTTCTCCGCTGATGGGCGGTGCGTCACGCTCCTGAAGGTGCTGATGAGCAACTGCTGTGTCTATGACTGCGCCTATTGCGTCAACCGGCGGAGCAACGATACCCGGCGGGCGGCGTTTACGCCGCAGGAGCTGGCGGACCTGACCATCAACTTCTACCGGCGGAATTATATTGAGGGGCTGTTCCTCTCCTCCGGGGTACTGCGGAATCCGGACTACACCATGGAGCAGATGATCCGGGCCATCCGCATCCTTCGGGAAGAATACCGCTTCAACGGCTACATCCACGCCAAGGCCATCCCCGGCGCCGCCCCGGAGCTGGTGGAGCAGCTGGGCCTTTTGGCCGACCGACTGAGCTGCAATATCGAACTGCCCTCAGAGGCAGGACTGCGGACTCTGGCCCCGGAAAAGACGAAGGCCGCTGTACTGGCTCCTATGCGGCAGATCCAAGTCAGAAGTATTCAAAATAAAGAAGAACTGGTCAAGTACCGCCACACACCCAAGTTCGCCCCGGCGGGCCAGAGCACCCAGATGATCGTGGGTGCCACGCCGGACAGCGACCTCCACATTCTGCGGCTGACGCAGGGGCTTTATGACCGGTATCAGCTGAAACGGGTATTTTTCTCCGCCTATGTGCCGGTGGTGGAAAGTGCCCTTCTCCCCTCCAAGGAGACCAAGCCGCCCCTGCTGCGGGAGCATCGGCTCTATCAGGCGGACTGGCTGCTGCGGTTTTACGGGTTCCGTGCGGAGGAGCTGCTGGACGAGCAGGCCCCTTCCTTTGACCCCCGTCTGGACCCCAAATGCTGCTGGGCCTTGCGGCATCCTGAATTTTTCCCCGTAGAGGTGAACCGGGCGGATTACGAAGCGCTGCTGCGCGTCCCCGGTCTGGGGGTAGTATCCGCCCGCCGCATCCTGACTGCCCGGCGGACTGGCCCCCTGCGGCTGGAAAATCTGCCGAAATTAGGTGTGGTCATGAAGCGGGCGCAGTATTTCCTCACCGCCAATGGCCGCATGGCCGACGGTCTGCGCTTCACGCAAGACAGCCTTCTGCGAAACCTCATCGCCGTGGAGCAGTCCCTGCTGCCCCAGCCGGAGATGCGACAGCTTTCTCTGTTCGACGATGCCGTTTAAGTCCGGAGGTGCCCTATGAACGAAATGATCTACACCTATGACGGCAGCTTCGAGGGCTTTCTCTGCTGCATTTTTGACAGCTACGCCAACAAAGAAGTCCTCACCGCCATTACCGACGATGAGGACTCTGCGCCTATTCTGTTTCCCGTCCGGGCAATCCGCACCGACAGCGGCCACGCCGGACGGGTCCTGCGAAAATTGCACAAGCTCTCCCCCTACGGAGAGGAGCTGGTACGTCGGGGGTTTCTCACCTGCATGGAGGAACGCGAGATCCGCCTGTACCGGCTGGTGGTAAAGCTGCTGCGGGAAGGTCCCAGTTTTCTGCGGAACTTTTCCGACGAGACGCTTCATCCGGTAGCGACAGCCGTCCGGCATCTCAACGGCGAAGCCCATCTTTTAAAAGGCTTTCTCCGCTTCTCCGATCTGGGCGGCATTCTGGGAAGCGAGATCGAACCGAAAAATAGGGTCCTCCCCATTCTGCGGAGCCACTTCTGCGCCCGCTATCAAAACGAGAAATTTTTCATTTATGACCGTGTCCACCACGAGGCGCTGTTTTACGCCGCCGGCAAGGCCGTCATTCGCCCGTTAGCGGACTTTCAGATGGCGCCGCCGAATGAAACGGAGGCCGCCTACCGGCTGCTTTGGAAGCGGTTTTACGATACCGTGGCTATTCGGGAGCGGGAAAATCCAAAACTACGAATGACCCACATGCCAAAGCGTTATTGGTCCACCATGACGGAATTTCAGGATGATCCCTATTTCACTCCGCAAAGCTCTGCCGCAGCCGTTCCAGTCCCCGGCGTTCCAGCCGGGAAACCTGCACCTGGGACACCCCCAGCACCCGGGCGGCCCGCTCCTGCGTCAGCCCCTTGAAATAGCGGAGCAGGATCGTCATGCGCTCCTTCTCCGGCAACTTGTCCACCGCCTCCCGCAGAGCGATGCGCTCCACAAGCCCCTCCTCCGGAGCCTCCGTGCCCAGCAGCCCCTCCAGCGCAAGGCCGTCCGCTGTTTCCCGCTGCAAGGAATCCGGTGCCTCTGTGGCCAGATCCACCTGGGCGATCTCCTCCGGTGTCCATCCGGTCTGGGCCGACAGTTCGGAGAGGGACGGCTCCTGCCCCAACTCCTGCCGCAGCCGCTACCGCAGGGCATACAGAGTCAGTGCCTGCTCCCGGATGCTCCGTCCCACCTTGATGGTGCCGTCATCCCGGAGAAACCGCCGGATCTCCCCGGCGATCTTGGGAACGGCATAGGTGGAAAAGCAGGTGCCGTAGGAAAAATCAAACCCCCGGATCGCTTTCAGAAACCCAAGACATCCCAGCTGGTACAGATCGTCCGGCTCCACTCCCCGGCCGTAATACCGGCGGACCACACTCCAGATCAGGCCGTTGTTTTCCAGCACTGCCTGCTCACATGCGTCCCGGTCCCCCTCCTGAGCCGCCCGCAGCAGCTCTATGGCACCATTCATCGCTTGATCCGGGGGGCGATCTTCTTTTTCATCACCACGGTGGTGCCCCGGCCAGCCACGGACCGCACCTTTAAACTATCCATAAAGCTCTCCATGATGGTGAAGCCCATGCCGCTGCGTTCCTCTCCTCCGGTGGTGAACATGGGCTGCCGGGCCTTTTCCACATCCGGGATGCCCCGGCCGTAGTCCCGCACCGTGATCTCCAGCACCTGTCCGGTACAGATCCGGACCTTCACCGTCACCTTCCCGATCCGGTCTGGGTACGCATGGACGATGGCGTTAGTGGCCGCCTCAGAAACGGCGGTCTTGATGTCCTCCAGCTCGTTGAGAGTGGGGTCCATCTGTGCCGCGAAGCAGGCCACCGCGGAGCGGATAAACCCCTCGTTGCTGCTCTGGCTGGGAAACTGCAAAGTGACTTCATTTTCCGTCTTTATTTTCATTATGTAAACCTCCCGTTATTGAATGGAAACCAGCCGCCCGATGCCGGCAGCGTCCAGAACACGGCGGGCCTGCTCCGGCACATTCCGGAGTACAACGCTGCCCTCCATCAGTTGCATCCGCTGCTGAGACCGAAGGATCAGGGCGATCCCGGAGCTGTCCATAAAGGTCACGCCCGCAAAGTCTAAGATCAGACTTCGGGGAAGGGCCGCATCAATGGCAATCTCCACTTCCTTCAAGGCATTTCTGGCCCCGTGATGGTCCATTTCTCCGCTGAATTCCAGCAACAGCTCCCGGTCTGTGTCCCGCGCTCGTATATCCATACTATTCCCTCTTTTGTCGAATTTTATCCCCATTTGTCAAATCAGCTCAGAAGGTACTCTGCTCCGATCAGATCTGTTGGGGAATGGCTTGTCTTACGGTGATGGTAGCATATTCGCCGGACAGGTTTCTGTCGAAGCCGGGTGCGACTGTCATATTTTTTATGTAAATCTCTGCCGGTTATCTCTCACCTGCCGTATCACGGTCAAAATCGACGGAAAACGTTCCCTTAATGCGCCCATGGCCCTGCCTTCGGGCCCATAATAGCGCACTTGAAATTTGCAGCAAAAAAAGCGGCCCATGCGTAAAACGCATAGGCCGCTTTTTCGTGCAGTCAAAGCAGATTAGATCCAGTTTTCAGAAAACGGTTTTTCCGTTAATACACCGCTTCGCCGGTATAAACCAGCTTGGCATCACCGGTGAGGGTGATCTTCTCGTCGGTGTAATTCACCACCAGATCACCGCCGGCAGCCCGGACGGTCACATCCCGTCCCTTTTCGCACATACCGTTGGCCACGGCCGCCACCACAGCGGCGCAGGCACCGATGCCGCTGGCCATGATCTCGCCGCTGCCCCGCTCCCAGACCCGCATTTTGATGGTGCTGGGATTCACCACGCGAATAAACTCTGCGTTGATCCGCTCCGGGAAATAGGGAGCCTGCTCAAACCGGGGACCGAGGAACTCCACATCCACATCGTCGATCCGGGGGCAGAAGGCCACGCAATGGGGCTCTCCCACGTCTACGCAGGTGATGTTGAAGGACTGTCCGCCGATATACACCGGGTAATCCACCACCGTCTTTTCCGCGATGGCAAACCGGAAGGCCGCCGCATCCAGAGAGGCACGGCCCATATCCACACAGGCGGAAGTCACAAGACCGTTGGCGGTGTAGAGGTGTACCTCCCGGACGCCGGCACCGGTCTCGATCCACATATCTTCCTTTTTCACCAGACCGTTGTCATACAGGTACTTGCCCATGCAGCGCAGGGCGTTGCCCGCCGTGGCGCTCTCGCTGCCGTCGGCGTTGAACAGCCGGATCTTCGCATCGGCAATGTCGGAATGCTCCATCAGGACGATCCCGTCGGCGCCGATGCCGTAGTGCCGGTCACAGAAGGTGACGCACAGGGACTCCGGGCAGGTGATCTCGCCGTGGAAGTTTTCTAGGAAGATGTAATCGTTTCCGCAGGTCTGCAGCTTGGAGAATTTCAGCTTCTGCCGCTCGCTGCGAAGGTGGCAGATGTCGATGAGCTCCGTGTTCCGCTGGTTGTAGCGGCTGGCCAGAATATCCGTCAGCGCGTTGGCGGTATCCAGAGAGGTCAGGCACGGAATCCCCAGCTGGACGCAGCGGTGGTTCAGATGGATGAAGTCCCGGATATAGATAGGCTCCGTGGAGCCGGTGAGGATCACATAGTCGATCCGGCCGTTTTCAAGGAGCTGGAACACCCGGTTGTCCTTCCCCAGCTTGCCCACGATCTCCACATCGGTACCCAAACGGGAAATCTCTCTGGCGGTGCCGTCGGTGGCGTAGAGCTTGTAGCCCATTTCGTCCAGCTTCCGGGCGATGTTGACGATCTCCGGCTGATCCCGGTGGTTCACGGAGATCAGCACGCCGCCGCGGGTCTCCTTCTCCACCTTGTATCCGGCAGAGACAAGGCCCTTGAACAGGGCCTCCTGCATATTTTTGCCAAGGCCCAGCACCTCGCCGGTGGATTTCATCTCCGGGGAGAGGGCAGCGTTGGCATCGGTGATTTTCTCAAAGGAGAACACAGGCACCTTCACGGCCACATAGGGGGGCTGGCGGTACAGACCAGTGCCGTAGCCCAGAGATGCCAGAGGCTGACCCACCATGACGCGGGTAGCCAGATCCACCATGGGTACGCCGGTGACCTTGGAAATGTAGGGCACCGTGCGGCTGGCGCGGGGGTTCACCTCAATGACGTACAGCTCGTTCTGGTAGATCAGATACTGAATATTGATGAGGCCATGGGTTCCCAGAGACAGGGCCAGCTTTTCCGAGCAGTCCACAATGACCTTCAGCATCTTATCTCCGATGGAGAAGGGCGGATAGACAGCGATGGAGTCGCCGGAGTGGACACCGGTGCGCTCGATGTGCTGCATGATGCCGGGGATCAGGACGTCCTTGCCGTCGGAAATGACGTCCACTTCCAGTTCCTTGCCCATGAGGTACTGGTCCACCAGCACCGGGTTTTCGATCTTGCCGGAGAGAATGACCTCCATATAGGTCCGCACGTCCTCATCGTTGTGGGCGATGACCATGTTCTGGCCGCCGATGACGTAGGAGGGGCGCAGCAGCACGGGATAGCCCAGCTCATGAGCGGCGTCCAGCGCCTCCTGCATACCGGTGATGGCCCGGCCCTGAGGCCGCTTGATGGAGAACCGCTCCAGCAGGGCATCGAACCGTTCCCGGTCCTCTGCCATGTCGATGGACTCAGCGCTGGTACCCAAAATGGGGATACCGTGGCTGTCCAGGAACTTGGTGAGCTTGATGGCCGTCTGGCCGCCGAAGGCCACCACCACGCCCACGGGCTTCTCCACCTCGATGATGTGCATGACATCCTCGGGGAACAGAGGCTCAAAGTACAGGCGATCGGCGGTGTCATAGTCCGTGGAGACGGTCTCGGGGTTGTTGTTGACGATGACTACTTCGTAGCCCAGCTCCTTCAGCGTCCAGACGCAGTGGACGGAGGAATAGTCGAACTCGATGCCCTGACCGATGCGGATGGGGCCGGAGCCCAGCACCATGATGACGGGCTTGCCGCTGCGGGGGAAGGTCCGGGATTCGCAGAACTTATCAAAAGTGGAATAGAAATAGGGTGTCTCGGCATCGAACTCCGCGCCGCAGGTGTCCACCATCTTGTAGACGGCGTCTTTCTTTTCACAGGGCAGCGCGGCAGCGCCGGAGAGTCGCTTGAGGGTATCGTCGGGATAGCCCATCTTCTTGCCGGTCTCATAATGCTCAACAGTGAGGCCGTCCTTTTCCAGAGCCTTTTCAAATTCCGCCATTTTCTTCAGCTTTGCAAGGAACCAGCGGTCGATCCGGGTGATGCTGAAGATCTCGTCGATGGACGTACCGCCCTTCAGGGCCTCAAAAATGGTGAACAACCGGTGGTCATCCACCCGGCGGAGCCGCTCCCAGATGGGGGCATGGTCCTCGGGATCGTTTTTGCGGTTCAGGCTGTCCAGGCCCACCTCCGCCCCCCGGACGGCCTTCATCAGCGCCATCTCAAAGCTGGGGGCGATGGCCATGACCTCGCCGGTGGCCTTCATCTGGGTACCCAGCTTGCGGCTGGCGTCGGCAAACTTATCGAAGGGCCACTTGGGCATCTTCACCACAATGTAGTCCAGCGTGGGCTCAAAGCAGGCGCAGGTCTTGCCGGTGATGTCGTTTTTGATCTCGTCCAGGGTGTAGCCCAGGGCGATCTTGGTGGTGATCTTGGCAATGGGATAGCCGGTGGCCTTGGAGGCCAGGGCGGAGGAGCGGGACACACGGGGGTTCACCTCGATGACCGCATACTCAAAGCTGTCCGGGTTCAGAGCCAGCTGCACGTTGCAGCCGCCCACGATGCCCAGATGAGTGATGATGTCCAGAGAGGCCTTCCGCAGCATCTGGAACTCCTTGTCCGCCAGGGTCTGGGTGGGAGCCACCACGATGGAATCACCGGTGTGGACGCCCACGGGGTCAAAGTTCTCCATGGAGCAGACGGCGATCACATTGCCCACGCCGTCCCGCATGGTTTCAAATTCGATTTCCTTCCAGCCGAAGATGGCCCGCTCCACCAGGATCTGCGTAATGGGAGAAGCGTCCAGACCGGTTTGGGCGATGATCCGCAGCTCCGCTTCGTTGGCAGCGGCGCCGCCGCCGGCACCGCCCAGGGTAAAGGCGGGACGGACGATGACGGGATAACCGATCCGCTCGGCCACCTCCAGAGCGCCCTCTACGGTTTCAGCAATGTCCGAGGCAATCACCGGCTGACCGATCTCCGCCATGGCTTCCTTGAACAGCTCCCGGTCCTCCGCCCGGGAAATAGCCTTGGCGTCGGTGCCCAGCAGACGGACCCCCTGCTCCTGGAGGAAGCCCTCCTTGTCCAGCTGCATGGCCAGGGTCAGGCCGGTCTGGCCGCCCAGGCCCGCCAGGATGCTGTCGGGCCGCTCCTTTTTGATGATACGCTTGATGGTCTCCGTAGTCAGAGGCTCCAGATAGATCTCGTCCGCCATGGCCTGATCGGTCATGATGGTAGCGGGGTTGGAGTTGCACAGCACCACATTGACGCCCGCTTCCTTCAAGATACGGCAGGCCTGAGCGCCGGCGTAGTCAAACTCGGCGGCCTGGCCGATGACAATGGGGCCGGAGCCGATAACCAGGACTTTTTTGATACTTGTATCCAAAGGCATTAGACTCTGCCCCCTTTCATCAACTCTACAAACTGGTCAAAGAGGAAGGACGTATCCTTGGGGCCAGTACAAGCCGCAGGATGGAACTGGACGGTGAAGATGGGACGACCGGTGTAGTTCACGCCCTCGCAGGTGCCGTCATTGGCGTTGACAAAGCGGACCTTGCCCAGCTTCACCGTGTCGCCGTCCACCGCGTAGCCGTGGTTCTGGCTGGTGATGTAAGTACGGACGCCGTTTAGATCCCGGACCGGCTGGTTCACGCCCCGGTGACCGTATTTCAGCTTATAGGTGCTGCCGCCGACGGCCAGAGCCGTCAGCTGGTGGCCCAGGCAGATGCCAAACATGGGCACCTTGCCCAGGAGCTTTTTGATCTGCTCAATCTGATA
>OGGK01001927.1_pt1 | contig 11795 bp, 11 predicted proteins | sample 1571171 | NCBI WGS metagenome assembly OGGK01 (sample SAMEA2581958, study PRJEB24529) | metagenome | biome: Human gut stool | place: China | collected 2011 | reverse complement strand
GACCTACTGCTACTGCACGCTCGACTGTGCGCAGCCGCTCGGCGCGTTTCTTCCGGCCGCGCAGGCCGAGGTCGCGCGCGTCAAGGCCGCGCCCTCGCTGGACGACGGAGCCGACCCGGATGAGCTGTTCTTCGTCTCGAGCCTTCCGTGGCTGACGTTCTCGGCCATTTCCCTGCCGACGCCCACCCCGGCGGACAGCAATCCCCGCATCACCTTCGGCAAATTCACGCAGGAGGGGGACCGGGTGCTGCTGCCGGTGAATCTGACCGCAAACCACGCGCTGGTGGACGGCCTGCATCTTGCCGCCTTCTTTGACGGCATGGCGCAGCGCGCCGCTCATCCGGAGGAGTATTTTTGAAGAAAAAACTGGCTATCTTTGACATGGACGGCACGCTGTTCGACACGGTTCCCGCCAATCAGGCCGCCTATGCCGTCGCGCTCGCGCCCTACGGCGTGAGCCTGAGCGTCGAGGACTTCGCCCTGCACTGCAACGGGCGCTACTACCGCGATTTTCTCGGCGAGCTGCTCGGCGGCGACGAGGCCAAGATCGACGCCGTGCACGACGCGAAGCTCGCCGCCTACCCCGCCCTGTTCCACCGCATCCGCGAAAACACGGCTCTGTTCTCCCTGCTGCAGACGCTGCGCGCCGACTATCACACCGCCCTCGTCACGTCCGCCACGCGCTGCAGCGTCGAGGCCATTCTCCGCTATTTTCACCGCGAGAACTGCTTCGACCTGCTGCTGACGAATGTCGAGGTCCCGCACAAAAAGCCCGCGCCGGATGGCTTCCTTATGGCTATGGAGCACTTCGGTGTTGCCCCCGCCGACACGATCATCTTCGAGGACTCCCCCGAGGGCATTCGGGCCGCGCAGGCCAGCGGCGCACCGTATCTGCTCGTGCGCGAGATCCTTTAAAAAATCCGGGCCTCTGGCCCGGATTTTTGATGATTCAATTCGCTCAGGATCAATCTTTTTCGCTCACAAAAGTTCTGCCAGCGTTTCCAGCGCGGCCGGAAGGCGCTCCGTTGGCATGCAGGCATAGTTCACGATCGCGCAGCCGCTGTTTTTCCCGTCGCTGCGGTAGTCGCTGAGGAAGCGCAGCGAAAGCCCGCACTCCGCGGCACTCCGCTTCAGCTCGGCATCGGAGCGGGACGTCGCCAGCCGCAGCAGAAAGTGTGTCCCGGCGTTTTCCTCGATGATCTCGCAGCGCTGCGCCAGAGGGCTGGCCGCAATGGCCGCCAGGATGGCCGCGCGCTTCTCGCGGAAGCGCTTGCGCAGGCGGTTCAGGTGGCGCTCATAGTCGCCGGAAGCGATGAACCGCGCCAGCGTGAACTGCTCGAAGCTCGGCACGGCGCAGGCGTAAAAGCCGAGCTGTGTGCGCAGGCGCTCCATGAGCCGCAGCGGCAGGCAGAGGTAGGCAATACGCAGCGAGGGCGCGATCGTCTGGGAAAATGTGCTCAGATACAGCACTCGTCCCTGCCCGTCCAGACTGAACAGCGGCGGCACGGGCAGGCCCGTGTGGCGCAGCTCGCTGTCATAGTCATCCTCGATGATATAGCGCTCCGGGACCTCTGCGGCCCACGCCAGCAGCGCATTGCGGCGGCGGATGGGCATGACAATGCCCGTAGGATAGTGGTGCGCCGGGGAAATATGGGCGATCTGCGCACCGCTGGCCCGCAGTGCTTCCACGGACAGGCCCTCGCTGTCAAGGCCAATGGGGCAGACGGTCACATCGTTCGCCGCGTAGATGCCGGAAATTTTGCGGTAGCCGGGGTCCTCGACGGCATAGCGCAGCCTGCGCCCGAGGAGCTGCACGATGAGGCCATAAAGGTACTCCGTGCCCGCGCCGATGAAGATCTGCTCCGGCGAGACGCGCAGGCCGCGCGCCTGCTCCAGATGGGCCGCAATGGCAGCGCGCAGTTCCGGCGCACCGGCAAAATCGACCGGCTGCATCAGGCGCTTGTCCACGATGACCTCGCGCATCGTCCGCACCCAGACGGAGGCCGGGAACGGCACGTCCTCGCCTGTGCCGCCGCTGAGGTCGAACAGCGGCTCCGGCGCGGACGGCTGCGGCAGGGACGGCATATGCGGCGGCTGCACGGGAGCGCTGCTGCCGATGGCACAGACATACACGCCGCTGCGCGGGCGCGCCTCGGCATAGCCCTCGGCCAGCAGCTGGGCATAGGCGCTCTCCACCGTGACGACGCTCACGCCCAGATGGGCGGCCAGCACGCGCTTGGACGGCAGGCGGGACCCGGCAGGCAGCCGTCCGGCGGCAATATCGTCGCGGATACTCTGGTACAGCTGCTCATAGAGCGGATGGCCGGGCGTTTTTTTCAGGGTGTAGGTCAGCATGGCAGTGCCTCCATCTGGTCTGGTTAAAAAATTCTGTTTTGGGGCTTTTCATCAGTCCAATTTACAGTATAATAGGTTTCACCATGAAAAGCAAGAGAGGAAACCCATTATGAAACAGACAAAGCTCCGAACCCTGATCCTGGCCGCCATGTTCGCCGCGCTGACCTGTGTGGCCACGATGATCATCCACATTCCCTCGCCGATCGGCGGCTACTTCAACCTCGGCGACTGCATGGTGCTGCTCAGTGCCTTCGTGCTCGGTCCGGTCTGGGGCACAGCGGCAGGCGGCATCGGCTCCGCGCTGGCCGACGTCATCTGCGGCTATTTCATCTACGCTCCCGGCACACTGGTCATCAAGGCTCTGATGGCGCTCGCCGCCGCCCTGATCTTCTGTGCCTTCGCAAAGAACGGCAGCCGGTTCGGCAAGACCTTCTCCGGTTCTCTGCTCGGCTCCGTCGCAGCGGAGATCATCATGGTCGTCGGCTATTTCCTGTATGAGCTGCCGCTGTTCGGCTATGCGCCCAGTCTGGAATCCGCCGTCACTAGGAACCTGCCGCAGGCAGCCGTCGGCCTTGTGGCCGGTATGGCGCTGTTCACGCTGCTCGACCGCACGCATCTTGCGGCCCGTATGAAAGGAGAACCCATCCATGCTTGAGGATATCTGCAGACAGGCCGAACAGGCCGCAGAAGAACTGATTGAAAAAGCAAAGCTGCATCCCGGTCAGATCGTCGTGATTGGCTGCTCCACGAGCGAGATCTGCGGCAGCCGCATCGGCTCGGACTCCCGTCCGGAGGTCGCCGAGCAGGTCTTTGCCGTCCTGCACCGCGTGCTCATGGCCCACGGCCTGTATCTGGCCGCGCAGTGCTGCGAGCATCTGAACCGCGCCATCATCATCGAGCGCGAGGCCGTCCCCGGCGCAGACATTGTGAATGTCGTCCCGCAGCCGAAGGCCGGCGGCTCGTTCGCCACGGCCGCTTACCACGCCTTCCGCGATCCTGTCGCCGTGGAGAGCATTCGTGCCGATGCCGGGCTGGATATCGGCGGAACGCTCATCGGCATGCACCTGAAGCAGGTCGCCGTGCCCGTCCGCCTGCAGCTCGATCACATCGGCAGTGCCATCCTGCTGGCGGCCCGCGTCCGCCCGAAGTTCATCGGCGGTGTCCGCGCCGTCTACGATCAGGACTTGCTGTAAAAAAGAGAAAAATCAAGGCCTGTTCCGCGAATTGTGGAACAGGCCTGTTTTTATGCCTCCTGCGGGCGGACATGGATATGATAATCGATATGCCCGGCCGTTTCGTTTTCAATGGCAACGGAATACGAGACATCCATCTCTCCGCCCGCGTCCGTCAGGGTGTTTTCAAGGCGGTCGGTCAGGACCGTGATCATCAGTGCACCGAAGCCCATGTCATACAGGGAGCGGTCCTCATGCCCCAGCTCGAACACCATCTGCGACTCCAGCGTGCCGCTGCGCTGCAGGGTGATGCGCGCAGGCTCCACGCGGAACACGGTCGTTGTACCCTCCATGCCCGTCAGCTCGCTCTCCTCGTAGGACAGCAGCAGAATGTCGCCCTCGCGTTCAAGCGTGCCCTCCGTCACAAGGCTCGTCTTCTCCGGCTCGTCCGTGCCGAAGCGCTGTGAGCCGGTGATGGTCAGAACAACCTTCATCTCAGTCCTCCAGCGCCAGCTCGATCAGATTGTCCAGCAGCTCGGGATAGGGAATGCCGCTGGCCTCAAACAGCTTGGGATACATGGAGATGGACGTGAAGCCTGGCAGGGTGTTGATCTCGTTGAAGACGATCTCCTGCCCCTCATAGGTCACGAAGAAGTCTACGCGGGACAGGCCGCGGCAGCCCATGGCTTCATAGATGCGGATGGCGTTGTCGCGCACGCGCTCTGAGACCTCCTCCGGGATGCGCGCCGGGATATAGAGCTGGGCGCAGTCAGAGATATATTTGGCGTCGTAGTCATAGAATTCCGTGCCGGAGTCGATCTCGCCGCAGACGGAGGCGGCCGGACCGGCATTGCCGAGCACGGCGACCTCGACCTCGCGGCCGTTGATGAACTCTTCCACAAGGATCTTGCTGTCGTATTTTGACGCATTCGTCAGCGCCGCCAGCAGCGCCTCGCGGTTCTTGGCCTTGCTCACGCCGACAGATGAGCCCGTTCCGGCGGGCTTGATGAACACGGGATAGGAGAATGCCTTTTCCACACCGTCCAGCACGGCCTCGGGATTATTTGCCAGCTCGCGCGCCGTGACGAGCCGCCACGCCGCCTGCCGGATCCCGGCGCGATCAGCGACGAGCTTCGTCAGCGTCTTGTCCATGCAGGTGGCGGAGGCCGCCACGCCCGGTCCGACATAGGGCAGGCCGGCCAGCTGCAGCAGGCCCTGAATGGAGCCGTCCTCGCCGTTTTCGCCGTGCAGGACAGGGAAAACGACGTCGATGCGCTCACGCACAACGCAGTCGCCCTCAAAATTCAGCAGGCCCTGCCCGCGCACCGGTGAGATCGCCGCGCGGCGGTTCTCCGGGCAATGCTGCCACTCGCCCGTCGGCAGCTTGCTGTAGTCCCTGCCGCCGTACAGGATCCATTCGCCGGTCTTGGTGATGCCGACCGGAAAGATGTTATATTTTTCCTTGTCGAGGTTGTTCAGCACGGACTCCGCAGAACGCAGCGAGACCTCATGCTCCGGGGACACGCCGCCGAACAGCACACAAACACTCAGTTTTTTCACGTTTTGCTCCTCCATCAGGATTCCGGCAGCACCGCACGATCCGGCGAGGGCCGAAGGGGAATGATGCGGTGCTGTCTTCATTTCAAGTCACTATATCATATGCCATCCGGCCGATAAAAACAAGTGGTATTTTCCATTTTTTCTTTGTTTTCCTGTGGAAAAAATCGGGCAAAGCCGCTATAATGGTCTGGAAAGGAAGGTGAGGCTGCGATGACCGTAGATCTGACCTCTGCAGAGTTCCGCCAGCTTCTGGACATGGTCTATATCGGCAACTGGATCCTTAACTCCACGCGCGAGAAAGACCGGTTTGAGGATTACGATATTTTGCAGGAAAAGATCTTTGCGCTGTGCGCCAGAAACGGCATGAGCGCGCTCATCTCCCGCTGGCAGGGGCACATCTTCCCCTCGCAGGCCTACGAAAACGGCGGCATCCACGAGGCCATTGCATACTATGAAGACGCCGTATTTTTTGACATCCTCGCAGAGGAGCTGGCACGCCGCGATCTCGGCTATCCGGATTCCGGCATGTATAACGAGCTGAACGAACGGATGCAGAAATATCTGGCCGAATTCGACGCCAACGGCGTGGAAAACGTCACGGTCGACGGGATCGACTGAATACGGGACTGGAAAAAGGATCGCCCTGCGGCGGTCCTTTTTATCGTTTGGGACGCGTTTCCGCACCGCACTCCCCCGACCGCATAGGCCTCCGGATTTATCATTGCGAGGGGCCTGCGAATTCGCCGAGGCTTGCCTGTGATTCATCCGGATACTGCGAGATTGCCACGGGCGCAAGCGCCCTCGCAATGACAATTCTGGAAGCCTTATACCGCAAAAAAGCTGCCCCGCCGGAGCGGGGCAGCCGGAACGCATCTATCTGCCGTTTAGTGCGTGAGGAACAGCATCAGGAGGAACAGGATCGTGATGACCCAGGTGCCGACCTTGACTTCACGGATCTTGCCGGTGAAGATACGGATGAGCACATAGGAGATCAGGCCGAACGCGATGCCGTAGGAGATATTGTAGGTCAGCGGCATGAACGCGACGGTCATGAAGCCGGGAACCGCAGCGGCGGGATCGTCCCAGTCGATGGAGCGGACATTCGCCATCATGAGAACGCCGACATAGATCAGAGCCGCAGCGCAGGCGTAGGTCGGGATGAGCTGTGCGACAGGCGCAAGGAACATCGCGATGAAGAACAGAGCAGCAGTCGCCATGGAGGCAAGACCGGTGCGGCCGCCCTCGGCAACGCCGGCAGAGGACTCGACGAACGTGGTGACGGTGGAGGTGCCGCAGACAGCGCCGCAGCAGGTGGCGATGGCGTCAGCCAGCATGGCCTTGTCCATGTTGGGGACCTCGCCGTTCGGCAGCAGCATGTTGCCGCGGGCGCAGGCGCCGTACAGCGTGCCGAGGGTATCGAACATATCGACCATGCAGAAGGCCAGGGACGTCGTGATGAAGACGACGACCAGGTCTGCCGTGCCATGGGCGCTGACATAGGCGCTGAAGTCGAAGCCTTCCGTGAAGACCTTGCCGAAGGCCATCTCGCCGAAATCGCGGAACGGGCCGACGAAGTCGATCTTCAGCGTGGAGCTGAGGTCGCCATAGAAGCCGGGAACGGTCAGGCCGAGCACATAATACAGGGCTGCGCCGCCGAGGATGCCCCACAGGACAGCGCCGCGCACGCCCTTCTTGGACAGGACGGCGATGAGCACGAGGGCCAGGACGGTGACGATCATGGGCATAACGGTCGCCCAGCTGACATTGGCATTGTTGAACAGGTTGAAGGAGCCGAGGGTAACGCCGGTGCTGGCATCCTTCGCGACGAGGCCGACATTCTGCAGGCCGAGGAACGCGATGAACAGGCCAATGCCTGCGGGGATGGCCTTGCGGACGGCGTCGGGGATGGCGGTGAAGATCTTCTTGCGCAGGCCGGTGATGGTCAGCAGGATGAAGATGAGGCCGTCAACGAGAACGAACACAAGGGCGTTGGCGTAGGTGAAGCCGAAGCCGACGCAGACGGTATAAACGAAGAAGGCGTTCAGGCCCATGCCGGAGGCCTGTGCGAGCGGCAGATTCGACAGCAGTCCGATGAGGACGGAGCCGATGACTGCCGAAAACAGGATTACAAAATGTATTTCGCCTGAGCTGACGCCGAGGACGTTCGTTCCGTCGCTGAACGGATTGGCGAACATGTTGGCGTTGACCATGAGGATGTAAGCCATGGCCATGAACGTGGTCAGACCTGCCAGGATCTCAGTTCTGACGGTGGTGCCGTGTTTTTTCAGTCCAAAAAACTTTTCCATAAGTACCTCCCGTTTGTTTTTGCCGGTTCTGCCGGGGCCGGCGGTTCCGTAAGAGACCTGCGCGGAGCGGCATCTCCTGCAGGCTCCCATTGCTGTTATCATATCAGATTCTTTGCAGAAGTGCAACGGATTTTCCACAATTTGGTGTAGAAAAATACAGGTCCAAATTGTGCAGATTTCATAAAAAAGTTTTTATGCCCTAAATATAATTTTATAGCGTTCGTGAGTCCCCTGGTGATTTTAGAATATAAATCCTGTTATAAATTATTTATCGACTTGTTTTTGTGCGAAAAGATACCCCTCCGGAAGAGAAGTCTCCTCCGGAAGGGTGTCTGGCAGGATAGTTATGCAGTGCGGTGTGCCTGCTCCAGTACGGCGGCCACGCGCGCGGACTGCTCCGCCATGCGGTCGAAGAACGCCGTGTCGTGCTGCACGATGGCATCGCGGAAGCGGGCAAATTCATAGACCATGCGGTTCTCGGCCTGCGGCAGCGCCACGTCGACCGGTTCGCCGTTCAGTTCGGCCGTGCAGCCGCCGAAGGCGTTGATGGGCCCGTCCTCTGCAAACCAGCCGTTCTCGCCCGTGATGCGGCAGCCGCTGCCGAGGTCGGCGTTTTTCGCCGTGAGGATCTCGCACGTCAGGAACGGATACGTCAGTGTCAGCCGCCCGGCCAGATCGATGCCGTTCGGGCCGAGCTCCGCCAGATACCGGACGTCCTGCGGCGCGCCGAACAGGTCGACGGCCATATGCACGCAGTAAACGCCCATGTCGTTGAGCGCACCGGCCTGCATGGCAGGGTTGAAGATATTCGGGTTCTCGCCGCGCAGATAGGCATCGTAGCGCGAGGAATACTGCGCATAGGTGATGTGTGCCTGCTCGATGCGCCCGAGCTTCGGCAGCAGCAGGCGGCAGGCCTCGTACTGCGGCATGAACAGCGTCGTGATGGCCTCAAAGAAGTACACGCCGTTTGCGCGCGCAGCGTCAATGAGCCGCTGCACGTCGCCGCGGGTCACGGCGGCGGGCTTTTCCACGATGACGTGCTTGCCGTGCTCCAGCGCGGCAAGGGCCTGCTCCACATGGAAGCGGTTCGGCGAGGCGATGTCGATGAGGTCAAGGTCGCTGCGCTCCAGCATGGCGGCATAATCCGTGCAGTGCTCCGGCACGCCCATCTCCGCCGCAAAGGCGCGGCCCTGCTCCTCGGTGCGGGAATAGACCACACGGCACTCCATGCCGTCCGTCAGGCGGATGGCCTCCTGAATGGTCCGCATGATCGAGCTTGTCCCGACGGTTCCCACTCGCAGCATATCAGTTCTCTCCTTCCAGCCCAAACAGGGCAGCAGCATTGTCATAGAGGATCTTCCGCTCCGTCTCCGGCGCAAGGCGCATGCCGCGCAGACGCGCCAGCTCGTGCTGCGGATCCCACATGGGGTAATCCGTGCCGAACAGCACACGGTCCGCACCGTAGGCGTCGATGAGCGCGCGCCCGGCATCGTCGTCCATGGCGAAGAACGACGACGAGCAGTCGACCCAGAGGTTTTCAAAGCGTCCGGCAAGCTGCCGCGCGGCCTCCTGCCAGATCGTATAGCCGCCGAAATGCGCGCCGATGACCGTCAGGCGCGGGAAGCGCCGCAGCAGCGGGATAAGGCGGTTCGGATTGGAGAAGTCATAGCGGCTGTCTCCCGTGTGGAGGAGCAGGGGCAGCACGCCCTCGCACTGCTCCGCCAGCGCAAAGCAGCGCGGATCGTCCAGGCGGAAGCCCTGAATATCCGGATGGAGCTTCACGCCGTGCAGGCCGAGGGCACGCAGGTGCGCGATATCCTCCTCCAGCGTCGGCGAATCGGGGTGCAGCGCGCCGAAGCCATACAGGCGGTCCGGGAACTGCGCGACCTCGCGGGCGATGAACTCGTTGATATGCTGCACCTGATCCGGCCGCGTCGCTACGGACTGCACAAGAAATTTGGTAATGCCGCCGCCGTGGGCGAACAGCGTCTGCACCGTGCCGTCGAGCGTCTCGCCGGTGTAGTCATAGAAGGCCGCCGTGGTCTGGGCGGCCTTGCGGGCGATCTTTGCCGGGTAAATGTGGCAGTGGGCGTCAAAAACCTTCATCACAGGCGCTCCAGCACCGCCACGAGATACTCCCACGTCCGCGCCGTCGAGGCGATGTCGAGCTTCTCGCGCGACGTGTGGATGTCATGCATCTGCGGGCCGAACGAAACGGCGTCCAGACCGGGCAGGCGGTCGGAGAAAATACCGCACTCCAGACCGGCATGGATAGCCTCCACGACCGGCTTGCGGCCGTACTGGTCCTCGAGCACCTCGACCATGACCTCGCGCAGGCGGGAATCCTTCTGGTACTCCCATGCAGGGTACTCGCCGGATTCGCTGTAGCTGCCGCCGAAGCGGGCAGCCAGCGCCTTGAGCTGATCGATGAGGCCGAACTTCTCGCGGTTCACGGAGCTGCGCACCGAGAACGTCAGGCGCACGGCATCGGCGTCCGTCGTCAGGATGCCAAGGTTCAGGGAGGTCTGCACAAGGCCGGGGATGTCGCCGCTCATGGCCTGCACACCGTTCGGCACGGCGTTCAGAAGGCCGAGCACGGCCTCGCTCTCAGCCAGCATCTCGCCCGCCTCGGCAGGCTCGCAGTAGAACTCCGCATGCTGCTCCGTCTCCGGCAGGGTGGTCTTGGCCGCATTCGCTGCAAACAGCGCAGCAAAATCGTCCGCCTCGCTGACAACGACGGCCTCGGACGCACGCGGGATGGCATTGTCCTTGCTGCCGCCCGCGATGGAGCACAGCGTGACGGGCAGGCCCTGCAGCGCCGCCGCAAGGACCTTGTTGGCATTGGCGCGGCCCTTGTTGATCTCCACGCCGCTGTGGCCGCCGGTCAGGCCGCGCACGCCGACGCGCCAGGCTCTCCCCTGCGCGGGGACGCGCTTGACGGGAACGGTCAGGCAGGACGTCGCGCCTCCGGCGCAGCTGACGGTCAGGATGCCCTCGTCCTCGGAGTCGATGTTCAGCAGCACACGGCCCTGCAGGCCGCTCATATCGAGAGCTGCCGCGCCGAGCATGCCGATCTCCTCGTCGACGGTGAACACCGCCTCGAGGGGCGGGTGCTTCAGCGTATCGGAATCCAGCACCGCCAGCGCATAGGCCACGGCAATGCCGTCGTCTCCGCCGAGCGTCGTGCCGTCGGCAAAAATATAGGTATCATCATGGCGCAGACGCAGGCCGTCCTTTGCAAAATCGATGTCACAGTCCGCATCCTTCTCGCAGACCATGTCGAGATGGCCCTGCAGGATCACGGTGGGATGGTCCTCATAGCCGGGGCTGGCCGGCTTGCGGATGATAACGTTGTTCGACGCATCCTGCTGCCAGCTCAGGCCGCGCTCCTGCGCAAAGCGGACGCAGTAGTCCGAGATCGCCTTCGTGTCGCGCGAGCCGTGTGGGATGGCGCACAGCGTCTCAAAAAAGCCCAACGCAGCCGCAGGCTGAAGTCCTTCTAAAACACGCATAACAATAGCCTCCTTTTTTGCTCATCATAGCACATTTTTCGGATATTGTCCACGGGTCAGACACGCAGAATTTCGGTTTCGTTGGCATTCCAACAGACTTTCCGCCTGCATTTGTTAAAATAGATGCGAACAGGAGGGAATGCCATGATTCTGGAAGGATGTCAGGGAAAGCCCCGCACGCCCGAAATTTTGGAGAAGGTCTGCCCGCAGTGCGGCAGCGAGATCGAGCTGTTCACCTGCGACACGCAGGCCGTGTGCGAACACTGCGGCTTTGTGGTCTATAACGACACGCTCAGCTGCGTGCAGTGGTGCAAATATGCCCGCCAGTGCGTGGGCGACGCAATGTATGAGCAGATGATGGCCATTGCCGAACGGCAGAAAGCCAACCGAAAGTTACGCAAATCGGAGGATAACACCCATGATCAGACGGATCATTGAAATCGACAAAGAACGCTGCACGGGCTGCGGCCTGTGCGCGAAGGCCTGCCACGAGGGTGCCATTGCTATGGAAAACGGCAAGGCGAAGCTGGCCCGCGAGCATTTCTGCGACGGGCTCGGTGATTGCCTGCCCGCCTGCCCGGCCGACGCCATCCGCTTTGTGGAGCGCGAGGCCCCTGCCTATGACGAGGCCGCCGTGCAGGCCGCCAAAGCATCAAAAGTCCCGGCGGGCGGCTGCCCCGGTGCGCGGGCCATGCGCTTCGCCCCGTCCGCCGCACCCGCGCAGGACGGCGCGGCGTCCGCCCTACAGAACTGGCCCGTGCAGATCAGGCTGCTGAGCACCTCGGCCCCCTATCTGCAGGGTGCGGACCTTGTCATTGCCGCGGACTGCACGGCGTTTTCCTGCGCGCAGTTCCACAGCCGCTATCTTGCCGGGCGCATCGCCATGATCG
>OGGK01001924.1_pt1 | contig 11805 bp, 9 predicted proteins | sample 1571171 | NCBI WGS metagenome assembly OGGK01 (sample SAMEA2581958, study PRJEB24529) | metagenome | biome: Human gut stool | place: China | collected 2011 | reverse complement strand
GGAAGAATGGACACCACCGTTTTCATGCCGTCTTTTGCACCTTCAACAAATACATCATAGACATCCGTCTGATGTATGATTCCGTCCACAACCACATAAAAAATAATGAGTGGAATAATAAATGCGGATACTGCAACGATAAATCCCATGAAACCACCGTCATTTTGTACATTATTATAAATATATGACGTCAGTACAAATGTTATGCCGATTTTCCTGCCATTATCTTACAAAATACAATCGCAGCCAGTGTACTGACTGTGGTCGCAAGAATTGCCGGTGCTACAATTGCCGTCGGATTCACACTGCCGTACTGGCTGCGGTATGCAATAATATTGACCGGAATCAGCTGAATCGAAGAAATATTAATTACAAGAAAGGTACACATATCTGTGCTGGCGCGGCTGTTTTCCACGTTTAACTCTGAAAGCGCTTTCATTGCACGCAGTCCCGCCGGTGTCGCCGCCCAGCCAAGCCCTAAAAAATTGGCGATGACATTGGTGGTAATATGCTGCATCGCATCGTGGTCTTTTGGTACACCCGGAAACAGCCACTGCATCAATGGCAGAATCGCTTTGGTACATTTATCAATCAGTCCTGAGCGATTGGCAATTTCCATAAGCCCCGTCCAAAGAGACATCACACCAAGCATGGTAATGCACAACGTAACCGCTTCTTTTGCCGAATCGAGCGCTCCGTCCGATACAGCTGTCATATTGCCGGTAAAAGCGCCGTATACAATTCCGATTACAATCATTGCCGCCCACAAATAATTTAACATGCTGCTCCATTTCCACATGAAATCATGAAATATACTAAATTCATCTTCAATATATGCGTAAATTTTCTGCCGCATGTCTGTTATCCGTTTATCTTTTGGCGTGTTCTTCTTTAAATTTTAAAATCATTTCTCTTGTCAGGCTGATGCCGTCATCTTCGAGTTCAAGGTCATCTGCATGGGCCCATTTCCCGACAGACAGCTCATCTTCCTGCAAGCTGATTGTATCGTCACCGTCCAGTTCGCAAAAAAATCCCGCAAGCAGCGAACCGCTTAACGCCCACGGCTGGCTCTTGTAATACCGGATATTTTTTACGTGAAGCCCTACTTCTTCCATGACTTCCCGCTCTACGGTCTGTTCCAGCGTTTCTCCGATTTCCGTAAATCCGGCAACCAGCGCATAATTTTTATATGTTCTTCCCGCATATTTGGTGAGCAATATTCTGTCCCCGTCTGTCACGCCGATAATCACCGCCGGACAAATTTTCGGGAACACCATATTGTTGCAGCACATGCATCGCACCATACGTTCCTTTTTATCGTGTACCATCGGTTTTCCGCATCTGCCGCAGAAACGGTTGTCACGGGACCAGTCATATAAATGATATGCCGTAATCGCTGCAAATGCCCTGTATTTCGGTACGGCACTGCGGAAGATATTGACACCTAAAAAATCATAGCCGTCTAATTCGCTTTGATATTCCTCATGCACTTTCGCATCGGAAAGCTCTCCCTGAAAGCTGCCCTCCAGCACTTCTCCTTTGCGCATTGCCAGAAAATACTGGATTTCATCGACAGACAATACATAAATAAACGTGTATTTTGCCGCATCTGTCTGTGTGCAGAATTCTTCGTAATCAGGATAATAAATTTTTTCATCCTGCCATTTTGCAAGCACACTGGAACCCTCAAATAAAAGAATAATATCGCTTTTCTGCGGTGTCAGCCACCTGAACTGATTGTCCAGATGGCGTGGTAAAATATCCTGAATCATCGGTATTGTCCTCTCTTTATTTAGAAGTAAACCAGTTCGTCTGCCGGTGCTTCTGCCGGCTCTACCTTCTGCACATAAATAACCGGCCCTTTTTTCTTATATACCATCTGGAACTCATATGCAATCTTTGCCGTTACTGTAATCCACTGTCTGTTTTCAAGAGAAGATATTTTATCGTAAAAGCTGATATAACCGATAAAGGAAGTATCCTCTGCACAACAGGTCATGACCTTTCTGCCCGGTACAAAATTTTTGTCTTTAAAATATTTATTTTTTAAAACCTGCCCCTTAAAGCGTACGGTTTTACCCTTATACACTTCAGGGCGCTCGGAAACGTCCATGTACCAGATGCCGTAATCGCAGTCATCGACCTCAATCACATTTGCATTGACATCATACGGAAGCTGCTCTGCAATGGACATCATATCGCCGTTTTTGTCTTCAAAGACTATCTGTACATATGAATTTAACGCTTTCATGCTTCTTCTGTAGCTGCCAAGATCCATGCCGCTGCTGCAGCGGTTAAAAATAACCATATCTACATTTTTAACCATTTCAGCCATGATGGATTTCATATTTGCCCACTGTACACCGAAGGTTTCTGCGTTCACCAGTGTAATGGACTGATAAATCTGCCAGCCAAACGGCTTTGCAGTTCCCATTAAAAGTGCCGGGTCCCACATGCCGTTGTACTCGACAATAACAATCCATGGGTCATACTGCTTATCCAGTTCTTTTAACTTTTCTTCGGTTAAATCTTCTTTTTCAAGTACAACCATGCTCACACCGTTATCTTTGAGCATTTTTTCATCGTACTCCTCCTCGCCTTCTTCGCATACAATAAGCAGCTTATTTTTTGCTTCCGCAAACTGTCCCATCTCAATTGTTTCTGTTATAAAACGGGTCTTTCCGCTGTCTAACTGTCCGTTAATAAAAAATATCGGAATCTGGTATTCTTCTTCTGCCATATGTCCTTCCTTTCAACTCCTGTCCCTGTGAATTGCCGCAGAGCTTAGGCGATTTCAAATAATGTTTTTAACGCATCTTCTTTTAATTCAGCACCGATGACACAGATTCTTCCTGTGAAATCTGCCTTGCCGTCACGGATTTCGTATTCTCCCGGTACTAAATCAAAATACATCCATGTGCCGTCCGTGCAAGGAAGCATACCCTTTGAACGCAGAATCTTACCGTATTCTTCTGTATTGGCAAGCTTCTTTAAGATGTCTTCAAGTGTTTCTTTGTCGTATTTATTCGGTGTTTCTGTACCCCAGCTTGAGAATACGTCATCTGCATGATGATGTCCTTCATGGTGATGGTCATGTCCGCAGCCACATTCGCCATCATGGTCGTGATGATGATGTTCATGTTCCTCATGGTCATGGTCATGTCCGCAGCCACATTCCTCGTCATGTCCGTGATGGTGATGTTCGTGTTCGTCCTCATCGTGATGATGACCACAGCAGCACTCCTCGCCGTCATGATGGTGATGATGCTCGTGTTCATGTTCTTCATGCGCTTTTTCAGCTGCTTCTGCAAGCATTTCCAGTTCAAGGTTCGTTACGTTTTCCATGGCACCTAAAATCTGTGTACCCTCTAAGTCATCCCAAGGTGTCGTAATAATATGTGCATTGGCATTGACTGTACGAATCAGTTCAATAGCCTTCTTTAACTTGTCTTCGCTGACATTCTGTGTACGGCTTAAAATGATTGTGCCTGCATGTTCAATCTGGTTGTTGAAGAATTCACCGAAGTTCTTCATGTATACTTTTACTTTAGAAGCATCTGCTACAGTTGATGCACTGTTTAAGCGGATTTCATTTTCGATATGAAGGTCCTTTACTGCCTTAATGACATCGGAGAGCTTGCCGACACCTGACGGCTCGATGATGATTCTGTCCGGATGGTACTTGTCAACAACTTCCTTTAAAGACGTACCGAAGTCGCCTACCAGTGAACAACAAATACAGCCGGAATTCATTTCCCTGATTTCCACGCCGGAATCCTTTAAAAATCCGCCGTCAATACCGATTTCGCCAAATTCGTTTTCTATCAGAACGACCTGCTCGTCCTTTAATGCTTCTTTTAATAATTTACTGATTAAAGTGGTTTTTCCTGCACCTAAAAATCCTGAAATAATATCTACTTTTGTCATGATTATCTTCCTTTCTGCCTTTACGGCAAGTTCTAATCTTTTCCTTATCTTTTATTATACCAATGCTGTCAACTCCCCTGTTCCTGCCGATAAATATAAAATTCTTATTAAATATAGTCCGAAATATACGGAATCTTGTGAAACAATACATCATCTAAATGTTCTGCAGCTTCCTCCGTGCCTTCTATCCGCTCCATTTCATACAGACGTTCTGCGGTCTTGTATCCTAAAAGCAGGGTTGTGAGTGTCGCAATGCTCATTTTTAAGGTATAATCTGCGGGTTCTTTTGTAATTTTACAGTGTCCGTCCTCAAACAGCACCGTCACCGTTTTATTATTCCATGAAAGCAGTTCATCATGCAGTTCAAACGCAATCCGCACCGGTTTTTCGTCCGGGTCACACGGATAATTTTCAAAGAACTGCTCCACATCGACGATTCTACCCATGCAGTACGGACGAATCATTTCGCGGATATCGCCGTCATCCATTTCAAAGGCTATCGGCTCGCTAAAATAGGTGTTTCCGCGGACTTCATCAATCATGGATTCATGCGCACGGATATACTCCCACAAGCCTTGCTGTGCCTCACGGTTTAAATAAATCATTTCTTTTATGTGCATAATGTCGGACTTGATCAGATAAACCATGTAACCGCACGGCTTGTCCGCTTCATTGTAATAGACTGCCACGTTGGTGTCGTCCTCGTCCCAGCGCCAGTATTCTTCCCATGCCAGCGCATTGCGGAACAGACAGCCGTGTGTCACGGATGCAAAAGTCGAATGAAGATTCATAAAATCGGCATTTTCCCAGTCCACGCGGCGCACATACCCCGGCGCGGTCGCTTTCGCCGGTATCTGGCGGTCCTTGACCGTATAGGAGATTTTATTGGATACGATTTCCCAGCCCAGCTTGTGATAAAGTGGAATGGAATACGGATAAAGCAGTGCGAAAGACTGGCCCTTATGCCGCATATTGGTCAGGCTCTTTACCATGAGTTTTTTCATAATGCCGTGTCCCGAATACTCCGGATAGGTGCAGACACTTGTTACAAATCCAATCTGAAAGACCGTATCGTATATATTCATTTTGAGCGGATAAACCGCAAACTGCGAAATGAGTGTCTTTCCGTCAAAACAGCCCAGCACGTCCGCACGGTCTAAGACCGGGAATTTTGACTGCTTGATTTCATCGTCCCGCCAGCCGGTTTCTGCCAGTTCCTGTTCCGTCACCTGAAAGGCGTACCGGAGCAGCGCATTATACTGGTTGACATCATCCGTTTCCGTTTTTAACGTTCGTATTTCGTATTTTGTTTTCCTTGCCATTTTATCCATACCCTTTTCTTCATTTTCATAGTAAAAGCCTATGATGCAAAACACCACAGGCTGTTATCATACCCTATATTACATTTTAAATCTGTATCCGACACCCCAGATGGTTTCAATATACTGCGGCTTTGACGTATCATACTCAATCTTTTCACGAATCTTTTTGATATGCACGGTAACGGTTGCAATATCACCGATAGAATCCATATCCCAGATTTCTTTAAACAGTTCGTCCTTTGTAAATACGTGGTTTGGGTGCTCTGCAAGGAATGTCAGCAGATCAAATTCCTTCGTCGTAAAAACTTTTTCCTCGCCGTTGACAAAAACACGCCTTGCCGTCTTGTCAATCTTAATGCCGCGGATTTCAATCACATCATTTTCCTGCTTTGCACTGCTGACCAAGCGCTCATATCTTGCCAGATGTGCTTTTACTCTTGCCACCAGTTCGCTCGGACTGAACGGCTTTGTCATATAATCATCTGCGCCGACACCCAGTCCGCGGATTTTATCAATGTCTTCTTTCTTTGCCGATACCATGATAATCGGTGTGTTTTTGACTTCACGGACCTGACGGCAGATTTCATAACCGTCCGTTCCCGGCAGCATGACATCTAAAATCATAATATCAAAATCTTCATTTAAAGCGGTTGCCAGTCCCTGTGTACCGTCTGACTTAATGACAACTTCAAAATCACTTAATTCCAGATAATCTTTTTCAATTTCTGCAATGGCTTCTTCATCTTCTACTATTAATACTCTGCTCATACCCCAATTTCCTTTCTGTTTTACATTTCTGTGTTACATTTTATCTGAGTCCCTTTGCACTCTTTTTTCCACTTTTATCTTCTATACAATAATGGGAATTATCTTTATATTTTAACAGATTGATATGCATGGCTGTTCCTTCGCCCTCCACACTTTCTGCCCAGATTTTTCCCTTGTGGTCTTCAATAATTTTTTTAACAATGGCAAGTCCGATACCGCTTCCGCCCTGCCTGCTGTTTCTTGATGAATCCGTTCTGTAAAAACGTTCAAAAATACGTGGCAGTTCTCTTGCCCCAATGCCTTTTCCGTTGTCTGCCAGCAGAATGTGAACGTAATCGCCCTCATCATAAACGGCAATTGTAATTTTTTCTTTCCGGCTTTCGTCGCGGTATTTTACGGAGTTGCTGACAATATTGTTGATGACACGCTTTAACTGCTCTGCATCTGCAACAATAAACACATCATCCCCCGCATAACAACGGTAATCCAGATCAATGCCCTGCGCTTCTAAGTCAATCTTAATCTCCTCACAGCAGTCATCAAAATATCCCTTAATCGGAATCTTTGCAAAGGAATACGGCACACGGTTGGTATCTAACTTGGAATAAATCGTCAGCTCATCAATCAGCTTGTCCATATCATTGACCTTATTGGCAATTGTACGCAGATACTTTTCCTGCTTCTGCGGTGTATCCGCGATACCGTCCTGAATCCCTTCCACATAACCTTTAATCGCCGTCAGCGGTGTCTTTAAATCATGTGAAATATTGCGAATCAGCTCTTTTTCTTCCATATCGGAACGAATCTTGTCTTCGGACGACTGCTTTAAAATGACACGCATTTCCTCAAAATCACGGCACACATCACCGATTTCATTTTTCGGGACATTCGGCATTTCAAAATCAAAATTACCCGCCTGTATATTATGTGTCGCCAGCTTCAGCTTATTAAGCGGTGTCACAACGGAACGGTATATCCACAGATTCAGTATCAGGCTTGTAATCACCAATATCAGAAAAACTGCCGCAAACAGTTCGATTGCAAACATTTTCAGCTGCGGTACAATCTGATTTAATGATGTCAGAATGGATACACTGTATTCATTGCCCTGACTGTCGGAAAAATTAATCTGCTTTACCAGTGTCTGGTAGTCGCCGCCCTTATAAAGTGCCACATCACAAATGTTCTCATCTTCATCATATGCCGGAAGCAGCTCATCAATATTTTTTCCTTTAAGCACCTCTGACTGATATGTATAGAAACCGTTCTTACGGACAACCAACTCTGAGAGCTTCTCTGACAGTCTGTAATCAATATGCTCCAGATAGCTTTCATCGTTAAACTTTTCCGGATTTTCCTCTGCAATTTCACGGATATCGTCATAAATATTTTCCGTAATCTTTCCCATCAGCTCCATCGGCGAGTAAAAATCAATCAGAAATGTCTGACTGTCTATCTCATAGGTCTGGTACATATTCTGTGCATGGATTTTATACATGCCGCAGATAACCAGTCCGCACAGAACCATCGGAAGAATACTCATAATGCAAAAAGTTAATATTAATTTATTTTTCAGTTTCATTGTCATCTTCATTTCTGCGCACGCCCTACGTCTATTTTAGCTATATTCTGCAGCCTATATGATTCCGGTCCGCATAATGAATTTGTGTTCTGTGCGCACGGACACAAAATGCGTGTGTGAAATAGATAAATACCAAATTTATCATATCACAAATTGTCTTATTTTTATCAAAACAAACAATAAATTTTATTAAATATTAGTAATAAAAGTAAAAAGGCTGGTACACACCCACGTTTCCGCATTAGTGTATACCAGTTTTCATCAGCCGATTTTTAATTTAAATTTCTGTACATCTCTTTCTGAATCGACACGTTCAATTAAAGCACCAAGACTTCTTAACTTTCCTTCAAAATCTTCGTACCCTCTCTGAATATATTCAATGTCCTCAATTTCGGAAATGCCTTCCGCTGCAAGTGCTGCAAGTACAAGTGCCGCACCCGCACGTAAATCCGGTGCTGCAAGCTGTGCGCCTGTAAATCCGGATACACCTTCGATATAAGCGGTGTTACCCTCTACCTTAATCTTGCTGCCCATGCGGTTTAATTCGTCTACATATTTAAAACGGTTTTCAAAAATGCTTTCCGTTACCATGCTTGAACCGTTGGCAAGTGCAAGAACAACTGCCATCTGTGGCTGCATATCCGTTGGAAATCCCGGATACGGGAGTGTCTTTACATTGGTAGATTTTAATTCTTCACTGCCAATAACACGTACGCTGTCATCACCTTCAATGACCTGACATCCGATTTCAAGCAGCTTTGCAGATAAAGATTCCAGATGTTTTGGAATGACATCTCTTACCGTAATATCACCTTTGGTTGCTGCTGCCGCAAACATAAATGTTCCCGCTTCAATCTGATCCGGAATAATCGAATACGTCGTACCGTGCAGACGGGAAACGCCTTTAATACGGATAACGTCTGTTCCGGCACCTTTGATATTCGCGCCCATTGCATTTAAGAAGTTCGCTACATCTACGATATGCGGCTCTTTTGCTGCATTTTCAAGAATCGTATCGCCTTCTGCCATGCAGGAAGCTAACATCAGGTTAATTGTTGCGCCGACTGTCACGACATCAAAATAAATGTGGCTGCCCACAAGCTTTTCTGCCTTTGTATGAATCTTTCCGGAGGGAATATCGACTCCAGCACAGAGAGCCTTAAAGCCCTTGATGTGCTGGTCAATCGGACGGCTTCCGATATTACATCCGCCCGGAAGAGCCACCTGGGATTCCTTGTACTTTCCAAGCAGTGCGCCCAGTAAATAATATGACGCCCTGATTTTCTTAATATATTCGTAATCTACATTAATATCACTGATAGAACCACCGTTAATCTGAACGGAATTATTGTATACATAAGTAACCTTTGCACCAATCCCCTCAATTGCCTGTAAAAGTACACGAATATCCCGTACATTCGGCACGTTTTCTATCGTTACCGTTTCATCTGTCATAATCGCAGCAGCGAGAATGCCGAGTGCTGCATTCTTTGCTCCACCTATGGAAACTTCTCCTTGAAGGCGTACTCCACCCTTAATCACATACTGTTCCATTGTTATGCACCTCTATCTTATCTATATCAACTTCATTATTATTTTCAACATATTCTGTTAAATTATAACATAAACATCACATTTGTAAAGAGTACAGCCAAAAAAACCTTGCGAAAATAGCTTTATTTTGCAAAGGCGCATTTACAGTATATGCTTTATCTGATACATAAGAACTATCTTTTACTGAATAAAGCGCAGTGGATTTACGGTGCTGCCGTTTATCCACAGCTCAAAATACAGACACGGCTGTTCACAGTTCCCGGTGCTGCCGCTGTTGGCAATCAGCTGTCCTGCTGTCACATTCTGCCCTTTTACCACACCAATTGCATCAAGGTGTCCATATCTTGTTACGGAGCCGTCTTTATGTGTAATGTCAATACAATATCCGTAATCTGCATACCATCCGGTACGTGTCACCGTACCCTCTGCTGCCGCATAAACAGATGTCCGCTCTTTTGCAAGCCAGATGACACCGTTATTTACATTTCCGCCAAACTGTCCGGAAACCGGTAATCCATACGCACTGTCTGACTTCGTACCCACTGAAATCACCTGTGGCTGCGATTCTGTCTGGACTTTTTCATCTATAATCTTCGTATCTGTCCGTCTTCCATTAATATAGGAAACCTCTGCCGTAACCTTTCTGGTTCCTGTGCTTCCTTCTTCCTCTATCGTATTCTTACCCTTCTGTGCTTCCTCATCCTGTATATACTGCGGTGTTGCACGATACGCCTCATCATATGTTTCACGCTTTGTCATCACAACAGACAGCAGGGTTTCCGGTACAGAAAGTGTTATCATCTCACCCTCTGCAAGCACCGAATCCGTATCCAGCTGCGTATTCCATTCGTAAATCTGTTCTTTATCAATTCTGTAATCGGAAGCGACGGATTCAACGGTTTCTCCCGCCTTTACTTCATATAACACACGGTTTTCTGATGATTTTGTAACTGCTTCGTAAGCCGTGTCCACATTGACAATCCCGGTCTTTGCAAGAAGAACTTCGCTGACAGTTACATTCTGCGCAAAATCAATGGATGTAATCCCGTCATGCACGACCGTTCCGTCTTCCTGTGTCGTGGATGCCTGTCCGCTTAGTACCGCAGATACGATGTCTTTGCTGGCATCCGTCTGGGTCTTTTCAAAGCTGACGGTATAATCTCCGCTGCTGCCTGTGGCATTTAACTGCACCGTATACTCTTTTTGGGTGTCATACTGCTGTTCCACACGGGAAAGCAGCGTATACACATCATCCAGACTTGCAAGTGTAACCGTTGCATCGTCCATTCTGACCATATAGGCAATCTGTGAATTCACATCTGTTATACTGGAAAATAATGCACTATAGATACTGTCTGAGAGTTCTTCCTCACTCATGCGTTCCGCCGTAAGATGGCTCTCTTTAATTACCGTATACTCCGGCTCCATATATACAACATCAGGATAAATGCGGGAAAGCCGTCCTCTTGCATCTGCAAGCGCTTTTGCCGCATCTGCGCGGGAATTGGCAGCCCCGACTTCTGTTCCGTTTACTTCTATACGGTAATACGCTACCTGATTATTTAAAAGATTCTTTTCTACAAACGGTATTGCAAATAAGCATACCATACTGGCAACAAACATTGCTGTCAGCAGCATCAGTCTCATTCTTTTCCCATATTTGGTAAAATGTGACATGACTCTCTCCATTTCTGCCGTGTGACGGCATTTCTATCATAATCTATAACATAATCCATAAACTGTGTAGTTTACTGTTTTGTAACACTTTTGTAATATTTGTCATGTTACCATATCCGGAGCAATTTGTAAAGAGCGGGCATCTTTGATGTCCGCCCTTTTAAGCCTGTAGTGTTATTCTTCTTTTTTACGCGAATCAAAGTAGACAAACGCATCTATTTTTTCAAGAATATCCGCGAAAATTTCCCGCGGCGCAGCTTCAATGTATTTCGTCAGGATTTCATTTTCCTGCTTTTTATAACGGCCGTAGAAAATGTCGTACAGGTTGTGACCGCGCACGTAAATCCGGATATTTTCAATGTTATCCACAATGTCCTGACGGGACTGTATCTTTATCCCCGTTTTTTTTAACATGGCTTTCACACTTGTTAATTTATAGAGATATTCCTGATATTTACTCCACAAAATGTCGTAAAACGCATCGACACTTTTTACAACACCAATCTGCGCCATGACTTCCGGAAACAGAAAATAATTCTCAAACGAATAATATTTTAAAATCAGCACATTTTTCTCCGTAACCCGTGGAAGATTGCCTTTATCTTCATGTGACCGGTCGCCGTAATATTTGCAGAGCTGCTGTCCTAACTGCATCCTGTTTTTGCCGTCGCTGTCCCGGATCATCATAAAACTGTCCTTTAAATAAACGGAATTAATGTATTTTAAATTGGCATACGTCTTGATATTCGTGCAGCTGTTGGTGGAAATAATCGCAATGCGCTTGAGCTGTCCGGACTCATCATAGACCTCGGAATAATATTTTTTAAGCAGCAGCGGCAGGCGGCTCTTATCCTGCTTACCTTCAACAATAAAGACAAAGCTCACATTCATCAAGTCATTTGCCGTGTAACCCAGATCATTTAAAATGGCATCCAAGTCGGTGTCTTCACGTACACACGTATTGTACCTGCTGTC
>OGGK01001923.1_pt1 | contig 11813 bp, 10 predicted proteins | sample 1571171 | NCBI WGS metagenome assembly OGGK01 (sample SAMEA2581958, study PRJEB24529) | metagenome | biome: Human gut stool | place: China | collected 2011 | reverse complement strand
AGCCGAGGCCGCCTGCAGGCGGCATGCCGTACTCCAGTGCATTGATGAAGTCATAATCCACCTGCGCACGGCAATCCGGCTCAATGGACTTGCGCTCGGCGACCTGACGCTCGAAGCGACCGCGCTGGTCGATCGGGTCGTTCAGCTCGGAGAAGGCGTTGCCGAACTCCGTGGCATTGATGAAGTACTCAAAGCGCTCCGTGAACGCGGGGTCATCCGGCTTACGCTTGGCAAGCGGGCTGATCTCCACCGGATAATCATAGATAAACGTCGGCTGGATGAGCTTTTCTTCGACGAATGCATCGAAGAACTCCGCCAGAATGGCACCCTTCGTCGGGACCTCGGGCAGAGTGACATTGTGCGCCTTCGCGCTGGCGATGGCGTCCTCGTCCGTCTTCCAGTCGCGGAAGTCCACGCCGCTGTACTTCTTCACGGCGTCGATCATGGTCAGGCGCTCCCAGTGGCCCAGATCGATCTCGTGACCCTGATACGGCACGACGAGGCTGCCGCAGACATTCTGCGCGACCTGCTTCATCATGTCCTCGACAAGGTCCATCATGCCGTGGAAATCCGTATAGGCCTGATAAAGCTCGATGGTGGTGAACTCAGGGTTGTGCTTCGGGTCCATGCCCTCATTGCGGAAGATACGGCCGACCTCATACACGCGGTCCATGCCGCCGACAATGAGGCGCTTGAGGTACAGCTCCGTCTCGATGCGGAGGACCATATCCATATCCAGCGTGTTGTGGTGGGTATAGAACGGGCGCGCAGACGCGCCGATCTCAAACGGCGTCAGGATCGGGGTATCGACCTCGAGAAAGCCGCGCCCATCGAGGAAGCTGCGCAGCTCGCGCAGGATGAGGCTGCGCTTTACGAACGTATCCTTGACGTCAGGGTTCACGATGAGGTCTACATAGCGCTGGCGGTAGCGGGTCTCGAGATTCGTCAGGCCATGGAACTTATCGGGAAGGGGCAGCAGAGCCTTGGCAAGCAGGACGACCTCGTGCGCGCGCACGGAGATCTCGCCGCGCTGCGTGCGGAACACATCGCCATGCACGCCGACGATATCACCGATGTCGAGCTTGCGGCAGCGCTCGAACGTCGCTTCGTCCATCTCGTCGATCTTCAGATAGATCTGGATCCGGCCGGCAGCGTCCTGCAGATCGCAGAACATGACCTTGCCCATGCCGCGCTTCGTCATCAGGCGGCCGCTGACGGAGACTTCCTTTCCCTCCATCTGCTCGAAGTTTTTCCTGATCTCGGCGCTGTTGCTGGTAAACTCAAACTTTGTCTGTGCGAAGGGATTCTGCCCCTCCTGCTGAAGCTGCGCGAGCTTTTCCCGGCGGATACGGACCTGATCGACCATGGAAAGCTCGGGCTGCTGGGTATTCTTAGCCACGGTATTCCTCCTGTGTTATCGTTCTACGGAAAGGATCTCAAAGCGGATCGTGCCGACCGGAGCTTCGACCTCGACGGTCTGGCCGATGTGCTTGCCAAGCATGGCGCGGCCGAACGGAGAGTCGTCCGAAATGCGAGACTCCATGGGGTTGGCCTCCTGCGAGCCGACGATAGCATACGTCGCCTCTTCCTCCAGATCAAGGTCGCGGACCTTCACGGTGCAGCCAAGGCCAACGACACCGGCGCGCTCCTGCTCGGCGCTCTCATCGATCACGACAGCATGGGACAGGATGTTCTCGACCTCTGCGATGCGGCCATACAGCTTGGCCTGCTCATTTTTCGCTTCATCATATTCACTGTTCTCGGAAAGGTCGCCGAAGGAGCGGGCTTCCTTGATCTGCTCCGCGACTTCCTTCTCGCGCGTGGTTTTCAGATAATTGAGCTCTTCCTCGAGCTCCTTCAGACGTTCTCTGGTCAGCTTAAATTCTTTTGCCATTCCATGTTCCTCCCAAAATCAGGCAAAGCCCGTTCATTCGTTGTGATTATAGAGGATTGCCGCCGCACTTGTCAAGGGTTTCCTTGCGTCAGGGCCGCAATGGCCGCCTGCAGCTGCGCATCCTCGCTTTTTTCGAGCGCATTGGAGTAAATTTTCAGGTAGGTGTCGTCATCGACCTCGACCGGGATATCCGGCGTGATGCCGACGCCCGCCAGCGTGACGCCGTGCGGGGTCTGATAATGGCCGGTCGAAACGGCGACAGCAGAGCCGTCGCTCAGGACGAAGGTCTGCTGATAATTTGCCTTACCAACCGTCTGCGTGCCGACGACGGTGCCGACGCCGTATTCCTGCAGCGCCGCAGCAAAGAACTCGGCGGCGGAATAGGAATCTCCGTTCACGAGAACGGCCATCGGCAGCTCGACGCAGGACGCATCGGAATAATCGATATCCTCGTTGCCCTTATAGTCCACGGAGCGGAACAGTGGGCCCTCCGGCAGGAGATAATCCAGCAGCTCCACAAGCTCATCCTTGTGGCCACCCGGATTGAAGCGGACGTCAAACAGCAAAGACGTCGCGCCCTGCTCCTGCAGGGACTCGATGGCGGCAATGGACTTTTCGGCGCAGCCGGAATCGAAATTGTTGATCTTCAGATAGCCGACATTTCCGTCCAGCAGCTCGGCCCGGACGACCTCCACCTCGATGGTCGCGCGCGTGACCGTGACGTCGAACGTCTCGCCGCCGCGCTGCACCGTGAGCGTCAGGCTCGTGCCCTCCTCACCGCGGACGCGATTGCGGGCCTCCTCCATGCCGAGCTCCTTCATATTGGCGCCGTCAATGGCAAGGAGCATATCGCCGATCTGCAGCCCGGCTGCCTCGGCAGGGCCGCCCGGTGTGACGGAGGCAACGGTGAATCCGGCATCGTCCTCATTTTCCAGACGGATGGTCACGCCAATGCCGACATAGGCGTTGGCATTCTGCTCCTGATAGGCGGCAAGCTCACCGGCGCTGATGTAATAGCTCCAGCGGTCGCCCGTCGCAGACACGGCAGCGGCGGCCAACTCGTCGCCGAGCTTTGTATGATCCAGCCCATCGACATAGCGTGCGTCGAGCAGGGCCACGACCTCCTGCACCTTGGCAAGATAGTCATCGCCCGACGTACTCTTCTGTCTGCTCTGCAGGAGCGTCATGCCCGCAAGCGTCAGTGCAAACACGACGACGGCCGTGGCCAGGCAGCAGACGACATAGGGCAGGAGTCTTTTCTTCTTTGGTTTTTGGGGTTCGGGACGGAGCTCCTCCGGTCCCATGGGGGTCTCGTTGGGTTCCATAGGTCCTCCTTTACGGCCGACACCCCGCCGAAGCGGGGTGAGAGTGTCGGAGAAATTGATTTAGGCTGATTCGCCGTCGGCAGGCGGCGAATTCTGCGAGGCTTTTTCACGCGGATTCCGCCGGAGCGGGGTCAGCATCCGATCTCAGCGGATGCTGACATAGTCCATCGGGTTGACGGTGGCACCGTTGTAGAACATCGTGAAATGCAGGTGCGGGCCGGTGGAGTAACCGGTCGAGCCGACATAGCCGATGAGATCGCCCTGATTGACATAGTCGCCGGACGAAACGGTATAATGCGTCATGTGGCCGTAGAGCGACGAGAAGCCGTCGCCGTGGTTGATCGTGACATAGTAACCATAGCCGGATGAGAACGTTGCGGTCGTGACCGTACCGCTCTTCGTGGCATAGACGGGCGTTCCCTGCGCAACAGCAAGGTCAACGCCGTTATGGAAGCTATAGCCGCCGTCGAGCGGATGATAGCGATAGCCATACGGGGATGTAATCACAACACCGCTGCCCGCCGGAAGCGGGAAGAGGAAGCCGCCGGCGTTTGTGCCGCCATTGCCGCCGCCGTTGTTGCCGCCGTTGTTGCCACCGTTATTGCCGCCGCCATTGTTGTTATTGCCGCCGTTATTGTTGTTCTTGGCGGCTTCTTCCTCAGCACGCTTGGCATCGGTGTATTCCTTTTCTTTTTCGGCAATCTGCTCCGTCAGATCCTCGAGCATGGCCTCATAGGTCTCGTTTGTCTCGCGCAGCAGGTCTGCATCGGAGACAAGCTCCTGCAGCAGCTCGTCGGAATCGGCGCGCTTGGCCGTGAGCGTCTCCTGCGCGCTGGCAAGCTCAGTCTTCTTCTCCTCGAGAGAGACCTTCTCCCCTGCCAGCTCCTCCTTGGCGGAGAGGACCTCCGTGGCGATCTGGCGCATGTTCTCGAGCATACGCTGGTCGCTCTGAGCAATCTCCTCGACCATGGAAACGCGGTTGAGCATTTCGGAGAACGTCTTTGCGCCGAAGATGATGGACCAGTACGACACGTCGCCCTGCTCCTGCATGGCGCGGATGCGCTGCTTATAGCGGTCGAGCAGGTCGTTCTGATCAGTCTGGAGCTGGTCAAGCTCCGCCTGCTTTTCGGCGATGAGCAGATTGTACTGACGGATCTGCTCGTTCAGATTCTCGACCTCCTGCCGCGTCAGCTCGATCTCCTGATCGATCTGCGCCTTCTGCTCCACGACATTGAGCGTCTGGGTATTGTTTGCGGCGATCTGTGCCTCGAGCTCCTGCTTCTTCTGGTCAAGCTCATCCTGCTTCGATTCCAGGCCGCTGATCTCCGTGCGGATATCCGCGGAATTGGCCGCGAAGACCGTAACAAGCAGACCTGTCAGGATCGCAGCGGCCAGCAGCAGCGCGATGACGGAGATGATGACTCTTCTGTACTTATACATAGTATACCCTCCTGTGCGCGTATTTCAGACCTTCAGGAATTTCCGGATGGACATCAGGCTGCCCACAACGCCGATCAGCAGACCCGTGACCACGCACACCAGCGCGACCGGCAGAGCGACCGTGCTGAACGAGACGACGTGGAGGAAGCTGAGCTGGCCGGAGCTTGCAATGGCGCCGCGGATGGCCTCGTACAGGCCCCACTCGAGGAAGAACGAGCACACGGCGCCCAGCAGGCCGAGGATGAAGCCCTCGACCACAAACGGCAGACGGATAAAGCCATTCGTTGCGCCGACCATGCGCATGATGGCGATCTCCTCGCGGCGGTCGAACATGGCAAGCTTGATCGTATTGGAAATAATAATGAGCGACACGATGAGCAGCACGGCCGCGATGCAGGCCGAAACAATGGACAGCACGTTGCGGATCGTGGACATGGCGTTGGCGACCGTCGGATCGGAATAGATGGTCGCAACGCCGGGCACCTGCTTCAGCGCGTCGATGGTCTCCTGCAGCTTGGAGTTGTCCTCCAGCGTGACGATGTACTGGTCGCGCATGGTCTCGGCGGTCACGCCGTCGTACATGACGGCGTCATATTCCTTGACGAACGTCTGCAGAGCCTCCTCGCGGGAGATGAAGCGGGCATCCGCGACATTGTCGATCAGATTGATGCGGGAGCCGACGCTCTTGGCCTCGGCCTCGGTGTAGCTCTCGTCGATGCAGATGAGGACCTCGTTCTCCTTCTGCAGATCGTCGACGATCAGGCCGATGTTATAGGTGATAAGGCCGAAGCTCGTGACGATCACGAGGCAGGCCACGGTGATGCAGACTGCGGCAAAGGACATAAAGCCATGCTTGAAGATCGCCTTCGTGCCCTCGCCGACGAGAAAGCTGAAATTATTGTGCTTCATAGCTGTAATACCCGTCCATTCCGTCGCTGACGACTCTGCCCTCGTCGATGGCGACCACGCGCTTGGTGAAGCGGTCCACCAGGCCCTTTTCGTGCGTAACGACCATGACCGTCGTGCCGAGCGCATTGATCTGCTCGAGCAGGAGCATGATCTCAAACGAACGCTGCGGGTCGAGGTTGCCGGTCGGCTCATCGGCGATGATCATCGTCGGATTGTTGATGAGCGCGCGGGCAATGGCCACACGCTGCTGCTCGCCGCCGGACAGCTCGTTCGGCAGACGGCGGCCCTTGTTCTCCAGCCCGACCAGCTCCAGCACATAGGGCACGCGCTTTTTGATCTCCTTTGGCGCTGCGCCGATGACGCGCATGGCGAACGCGACGTTCTCACAGACCGTCTTGTTCTCAATGAGGCGGAAGTCCTGGAAAATGACACCGAGCGTGCGGCGCATATAGGGGATGGACGCGCGCTTGATGGACTCGAGCTGATAGCCGTTAACCAGCACCGAGCCGGACGTCGGTTTGAGCTCCGCCGTCAACAGCTTGATGATGGTAGACTTGCCGGAGCCGGACGGACCGACCAGAAACACGAACTCGCCGTCATCAATGTGCATATCGATGCCGTTGAGCGCGTGCGTGCCGGTCTCATATGTTTTTGTGACGTTTACCAAATCGATCATAAATCACACCAGTTTCTTACTCAACTATTATTAAATATTGAAATGTCCGTACCAACGGCGCTGCAGTCGTGCAGCGTTCCGCGGAAGATCAGATCATACGGTTGTCGCGGGAGGCCAGATACTTCTTGACCATGAGGGCGACCTTGAAGATGATGGCGTCGTCGAACTCGCGCAGGTCGAGGCCCGTGAGCTTCTTGATCTTCTCCAGACGGTAGACCAGCGTATTGCGGTGGACGAACAGCTTGCGGGAGGTCTCGGAGACGTTCAGGCTGTTCTCAAAGAACATGTTGATGGTGAACAACGTCTCCTGATCGAGCGACTCGATGGAATTCTTGCGGAAGACCTCGGAAAGGAAGATCTCGCACAGTGTGGTCGGCAGCTGATAGATCAGGCGGCCGATGCCAAGGTTTTCATAATTGATGACGGTCTTTTCGGTATCGAAGACCTTGCCGACCTCGATGGCGACCTGCGCCTCCTTGTAGGAATCGGCCAGCTCGCGCAGATGCTCGGAGATCGTGCCGATGCCGATGGTCGTGCGCACGAACAGCTCGGACTTCAGGCGCTCCTCAATGGTGCGGCCGACGCGGGTCAGCTCCTCGCCCGTCGTGTCCGCCGGGACCTGACGCACGAGCGCGATATCCGTCTCGTTGACATTGATGACAAAGTCCTGCTGCGTGTCGGGGTACATGCTCTGCAGCAGCTCCACGACGGCCACGTCCGAACGGCCGACCTGCCGGACGAGATAGACCGCGCGCGGCAGCTCCGTCGGGAAATGCAGCTCCTTCGCGCGGATATAGATGTCGCCCGGAAGGATGTTGTCCGTGATGATGTTCTTGACGAAGGTCCCTTTGTCGTGCTTTTCTTCATAATAGGCCTTTGCGGAATTCAGGGAGACCTGCGTCATGCGCACAAGCATCTCGGCCTGTGCGTCCGTTCCGAGCACAAAGGCGGAGTAGCCATAGGCAGGGTTCCAGCCCTTGAGCGCGTAGAACGTATACGGCTCCTCACGCACCGGGTTCTCCAGCATGGCGGCCACCGCCGTGGCGGCATCCGGCCACTTTTCGCCGATGAGCGTGGTATCGCTGCAGGAGATGACATTCCCTTCTGCATCGATCACACCGATGGTGGTCTGTGCGGCTTCGCTGAGCTGGAGCAGTACGCCCTGAAACATACGACTTGACATAAGCCGTCCTCCTTACGCCAAAGACAAAATGTCGATATTCGGCAAAATTATGCTAGTATCATACTATTTTTTTCGGCAGAATGCAATAGGTTTTCGGCATTTTATTTCAAATCATAGGTACTTTTTTATGGAAGATTCCGACTTTTTCGTTAAATTATCCAGTTTTTCAGAGCATATTTCTAATTTTTTGTACAAGTTTTTCCAGATAGGCTTCGTCAAAATCCACAGTTTCCAAAAGTCGAATTTCGCCGCATGTCAGCTCGCGTGTCATTCCCATTGGGAGCGCTCCAAGCTCGAGTCCGCCCTCGGCAATTCGACGAAGCGCCGTGACCGGCATGCCGCGGCTGGCCAGCATCCGGCGCACCTGATGGTACTTTCCCTCGCACACGGCCACAAGGCTGCGGCCGGGGCCGAGCGGGCGGAGATAAGCCGGGCGGCAGACCGTTCCGTCGCGCAGCGTGAGCCCGGCGCGGAAGGCGGCGCAGTCCGCCTCCCCGGCCTCGCCCTCGTGGACGGCATCATAAATTTTCCAGACCGCATGACGCGGCGAGATGAGCCGGTGCGCCAGCTGTCCGTCGTCCGTCAGAAGCAGCAGGCCGGACGTATCCTTGTCCAGCCGCCCGACGGGTGCAAGGCCGCGGTACTGCGGCGGCAGCAGCTCCATCACGGTGCGGTCACGGGGATCGTCCGTCGAGGTCACATAGCCCGTCGGCTTATGCAGCAGCAGAACGACCGGCCCGCGCGGGCCGACCGCCTCGCCGTCGAGCGTGACCCGGTCCGACTTTTCGTCGATCTTCTGCTCCGGGGCCGAAGCGGGAACGTCGTTGACGCGCACCCGCCCGGCGCGGATGATGGCCCGCAGCTCGCGGCGCGAGGCCACACCGGCCTCCGATAAAAACCTGTCCAGACGCTGCATCCGTCTGCCTCCTTCCGGCATAACCGTCCCCTGTGGGACATACATTGGAGTGACCATAAAAACCTGTTTAAGGGGGAGCTACATCATGTTTGTCATGACTGCAAAGCTGTCAAAGCCGCGGCTGATCGCCGCAGGCGTCCTGATCCTGGCCGTTGTGATCCTGGTCGTTGCGCTCGTCTCCGGCGGCGGAGGCGGATCGGCGGACGCGCCCGACGGAGCGACGAACGACGCGCGCCTTGCCTATCTCGCGGGCTTCGGCTGGAGCGTGAACGGTACGCCGAAGCAGACGCAGCAGGTCCGCATTCCCAAGTCGGCCGACGACCGCGTCTTCTCGCGCTACAACGCGCTGCAGAAAAGTCAGGGCTTCGATCTCACGGCGCACGCGGGCAAGGAGGCCACGCGCTATGTCTATGAGATCCTGAATTACCCGGACGCCTCCGCGCCGGTCTACGCCAGCGTGCTCGTGCTCGACGGGCACATCATCGGCGGAGACATCACGGACACTGCGCCCGGCGGCGCCATCCACGGCTTCTGCAAGCCCGGCACCACGGCACCGAACGCCGAGCCGTCCGAGGCAACGGAGGCCGGAACGGAGACCGAGGCCGGAACGGAGACCGAGGCCGGAACGGAAGAACCGACGGAGCCCTCCGCCGAGCCTTCAACCACATCCTAAAAAACACTTGCATTTTCGCTTCGTCGTGCTATAATGACAGCAGCCAATCGAATACGACTCTTCAGGGCAGGGTGAAATTCCCGACCGGCGGTAAAGTCCGCGAGCGCGCTGCGCATGATCCGGTGAGATTCCGGAACCGACAGTATAGTCTGGATGAAAGAAGAATCGGCTGGCGCACCTGTCCGTGTTTCCTGCCGTTTACCCGAGGGATCGTATCCTTCGGGTGTATTTTTTTCTCAGGAGGCAACCATGAAACACGAAAAAATGAAAAAACTGACCGTTCTGGCCATGCTGAGCGCCATTGCCTATGTCGCAGTCGCGCTGCTGCGCTTCCCGGTCGTCCTGTTCCTCAGCTATGAGCCGAAGGACGTCGTCATCGCCATCGGCGGCTTCCTCTACGGGCCGCTGGCCGCACTGGGCATCTCGCTTGTCGTCTCGTTCATCGAGATGCTGACCATCAGCTCCACGGGCTGGATCGGCTTTGTGATGAACTTCCTCAGCTCCGCCGCCTTTGCGGGCACGGCCGCCCTACTCTACCGCAAAAAGCGCACGCAGGGCAGCGCCATTGCGGGCCTGTTCGGCGGCGCGCTGCTTATGACCGTGCTCATGCTGCTGTGGAATTATATCATCACGCCGCTGTACATGCACACGGCCCGCGCCGACGTCGCCGCGATGCTCGTGCCGGTGTTCCTGCCGTTCAACCTGCTCAAGGGCTGCCTGAACGCCACGATCACCGTGCTGCTCTACAAGCCCGTCGTGCAGGGACTGCGCCATGCGCACCTGCTGCCGCCGAGCAAAACGCCCGGCCGCATGCCGGTCAAGCGCCGTCTGGCCGTGTGGCTCGCCGCGCTGGCCGTTCTGGCTGTGTGCATCGTGCTCATTCTGATCCTGCACGGAACGATCTGAGTCTCAGAGGCGCAGCAGATCAGTAAAATGATCGATGCGCTTATCCCAGTGCGCGGGCTTGCCGAAGCCGTAGGCCGCCCACACGAACGGCCGGCCCTCCTGCTCGGACGCTTCCATGTCGCCCTGCGTGTCGCCGACGTAGACCGCGTCGCGGACATTGCAGCGCTCACACAGCAGGCGCAGCGTCTGCCCCTTCGGCAGGCCCGTGTTCCCGAAGCAGTCGAAGTCGCTGATCAGGCCGCCGAGGCCGCCCTTTTCCATCAGCAGCTCGATATAGCCCTGCTGGCAGTTGCTGACGATGAACAGGCGGTGCGTTTTGTGCAGCTCCGTGAGCGTTTCCTTGACGCCGGGGTAGAAAATATGGCACGGATCGCGGCGCAGGCGCGCCATCTCGCCGTCCATGCAGCGGTCCATGACCTCCATGGCCTGCTCCTGCGGGACGCCGGGCACCACGACCTGCGCGATCTCCGTCATGGTCTTGCCGAACAGCGGACGGATGCTCTGCTCCGTGCAGTGCGGCGCAAAGCCCATGCTCTGCAGGCCGTCGTTCCAGCCCTCGGCTACGAGGGCCACGGCATCCCAGAGCGTGCCGTCGACATCAAAAATCAAGCTTTCCATTGCTGATACTCCCTATTGTGACGTTTTCTCCTATTGTACCGATTTTCGGTGCTCCCGTCAACCCATAGATAAAGCCCGGTGCGAAGCAGCGTTCTGTTCCGCACCGGGCCGTTTTTTATGCGTTGCTCTGCTCCGTTTTTTCGGGCAGCAGGTTCGTCATGCTGCGCAGGCTGATGCCGAGCGTCGACATGTTGTGCAGCAGGGCGGAAAGCGTCGGCTGGATGACGCCCGTCACGCCCAGGATAATGAGCATGAGGTTGAAGCTGACGATGAACCGGTAATTCCGGTCGATGCGTCCCATAAGGGCCTCGCTCAGGCGGCGCAGCGTTACAAGCTCGAACAGGTCCTGCGACGAGATCGTGATATCGGCGATCTCGCGGGCAATGGCCGCACCCGTGTTGATGGCGATGCCGGCATCCGCCTCGGACAGGGCCGGGGTGTCGTTCACGCCGTCGCCGATCATGATGACCGTGTGGCCCTCGGCGCGGCGGGCGCGGATGTAGGCCGCCTTGTCCTCCGGCAGGACTCCCGCGTGGTATTCGTCCACGCCGACGGCGCGCGCCACGGCGGCAGCCGTCTTTTCATTGTCGCCCGTCATCATGACGATGTGCGCGATCCCCTGCTCATGCAGAGCGCGGACGGCATCCGCCGCCTCGGCCCGGAGCGGGTCGGAGATGCACACGACGGCGGCAAGTTCGCCGGAAATGGCCAGATACAGATGGGAGTAGGCATCGGAAAGACCGTCGAATTTTGCCTCGTCGCCCTCCGGCACCCGGCATCCCTCATCCTCAAACACGAAGTGATAGCTGCCGATGATGACCTTCTTGCCCTCGACGGTGCTCGAGATGCCGTGCGCCACGACATACTCCACGCTGGAGTGATATTCCTCGTGGTTCAGGCCGCGCACGCGCGCCTCCTCTACGACGGCATTGGCCAGCGAGTGCGGATAGTGCTCCTCGAGGCAGGCAGCCAGACGCAGCATATCGTCCTCGCGGCGGCCGCCGAACGTAACGACCTCCGCCACGCGCGGCTGCGCATAGGTCAGCGTGCCCGTCTTATCGAACACGATCGTATCCGCTTTGGCAACGGCTTCGAGGAAGCGCCCGCCCTTGACGGACATGTGCCGGGCATTGCTCTCGCGCATGGCAGACAGCACGGCGATCGGCATGGCAAGCTTCAGGGCGCAGGAGAAGTCCACCATCAGAACGGCAAGCGTCTTGGTGATATTCCGGGTAAACAGCCACACGAGGGCCGTTCCGCCGAGCGTATAGGA
>OGGK01001907.1_pt1 | contig 11899 bp, 10 predicted proteins | sample 1571171 | NCBI WGS metagenome assembly OGGK01 (sample SAMEA2581958, study PRJEB24529) | metagenome | biome: Human gut stool | place: China | collected 2011 | reverse complement strand
GAAAAGGACGCCGAGTCGGCCGTATAAGACACGGGGCCGGGCCGCCGATTTGGCGATTCGGCCCTTGCCATGTTTTTTCGTAACGATTGACACACTATGGCTGACCAGGATTATTACGAGGTACTGGGAGTCTCGCGCGATGCAAGCGACGACGAGATCAAAAAGGCGTATCGACGCCTGGCGATGAAGTACCATCCCGATCGCAACAACGGCGACAAAGCGGCTGAGGAAAAGTTCAAGCAGGTGGGCGAGGCCTACTCAATTCTGAGCGATCCCCAGAAACGCGCGGCCTACGACCGCTACGGCAAGGCCGGCGTCGATCCGAGCGCAGCCGGTGCGGGCGGATTCGGCGGTTTCGGCGGCTTCGGCCAGGGCCAGGGTGGTTTCGGCGACTTCAGTGACATCTTCTCGGAAATCTTCGGGGGCGGTGCCAGCGATCCGCATACGCTTTCTCCCGGTTGTCAAAACAACACGGCTTACGGCAGGTCTCCACACTGCCGCACCGCAGGCCTGCGGTATTCCTCCTTTTTGATCTGGCTCCGAAGCTGATATCATGGAGAGCTGGCGAAGCCGTATAGATTGGTTAGTAAGTTCCGGCGAATCCCGCGTTTCACTGAGCAGACCAACAAACCGCCTGCCGCAACAGCATATAGTCCAAAAGGCAGCAGATCAGATTTTCTGAAGCCCCGGCAGATCCGCAGGCAGTAAAGACGCCGCTTCATCGTCCAGCAGGTAAATGCAGTTTGGATGCTCTTGCAGCACAGAAGCAGGCACTCGGTTAGTCACTGGTCCCAAGATCGCCTCCGCCACAATTTCAGCCTTCTTTTTACCGTTGGCAATCACAATTACTGTTTTGGATTCCATGATCTGGGCAATTCCAAGCGTAATCCCCTCTGTCAAAGGGAGATCCTGACCGCTAAAATACTTCCGCTGCACAGACTTTGTTGTGGCGCTCAGCGGCGTCCGGTGGGAGCGCAGTGAAAAATCCACGCCATCCTCGTTAAAACCTAAGTGTCCGTTCATGCCGATCCCCAACACTTCCACAGAAATGGGGCCATAACGGTCGATAAAGGCATCCTGTTCCTCCAGCTGGGCGTCAATGTCTGATTGAGAGCCATCAAAGAGGAAGGTATCAGCAAACGGTTTGCTCATTTTTTTCAACAGTTTTTCACGGATGAAGTTGGAACAACTGCCCGCATCGTTCGGGCCAATGCCTACCCAGTCATCCAGTTGGACAAACTTCAATTCGGCGGGGTCGATCTCTCCGCGGTTCACCTTACTGCAGAATACCTCCAGCATACCGACCGGCGTATCACCGCCGGGAAAACTGATCAGCGCCTGAGGCTCCGCTTTGATTTGGTGCTCCACTATATCCGCGGCGGCACGACTCATGGCGTCATAATTTTTCGCAACGAGTACCTGCATATAACAGTTCTCCTTTCAGATTGTACTTCTGTATGTATCATACCATCAAAGCCATCTGTTTCGTTATAACGATTTTGTCCCATTTTCTGAGTTTTTTTGCCATCAGAGCATGGCAAAATTTTTATAGAAACTGTGCGAAAAACTTCATTGCTTACATCTTCCGCTTTCTTTACAATGAAAGAGCATGATAGCCGCTCTCCATTGTGCGGCACTATTAAGAAGGGAGACTTTTTTATGATCGTTAAAGTCGGCGTTATCGGAATCGGTACCGTTTCTCAGCTGATGCACCTGCCCATTCTCAGCGGGCTACATGAGCAGTATCAGATTACTGCCGTGTCCGATATTTCCCCCACTCAGCTTGCGTTTATCGCGAAAAAGTACAACGCAACACCCTATACCGACCCCTATGAGTTGGTAAAAGATCCCAATGTGGATGCCGTATTTGTCTGCTCCCCCGATCAGTACCATGCCGCATATGCTCTGGCCGCTATGGAGGCCGGGAAACATGTGTTTGTGGAAAAACCTGTTACCCTCTGCATGGAGGATCTGGAAAAGCTGATTGCTGCCGAAAAGGCACATCCTGAGCTGGTGTGCATGGTGGGCTATATGCGCCGCTACGGTAATGGCTTCCTCAAGTGCAAGGAACTGCTGCAAGCTGATGACCGAAAGATCGAATATATGCGTTTCCGTGACATTATTCTGGAGGGCGACTTTTTCATGGGACAGACCCGTCTGCCCTATTTGTCCAGCGACATTCCCCAGTCTGCCAAGGAGGAGAGCGGACGTCTGCGCCGGGAACAGGTGGGACGAGCTCTGGGCGAAGGCTGCACGGAACAGCAGCGCATTACCTATGTGATGCTCACTGGCCTTGGCTGCCACACGTTAGCCGCCGTCCGTGAGTTGGTGGGACTGCCGGTGGAGATCGAATCTGTCTCCGTTCAGGGAGAGCATGTGGTCATCGTGTTCCGCTATGAGGATTTCCTCGCGGTATATGAAATCGTCAACGATCAGGATGTGGTGCAGTTTGATGCCGCCATCGAGATCTATCAGCATGACCGCCGCATGAAGATCAAATACGAAACTCCCTATCTGCGGTATCAGCCCCAGACCTTTGAGGTGATCGAATCCACCAAGAACGATACCAAGACCACTCTGTATGGCCCTGACTACAGAGATGCCTTTGAAAACGAGGTCAAATATTACCACGACTGCATAGTAAATGGCACTAAGCCCAAATCTGATTTTTCTGACGCCATGGCTGACCTGAAGCTGTTCCGCGACATCTGTATGAAGATCAAGGAGTAATTCGCATGGATGAGTCACTGCTTCAACGCTATATTTCCCAACAGAGCGCTGTGTGGAAGGCTCTGCTGGATAAGCGGGAAAGTCTGACTGCTCCCTTTGCCGTGCTGGAGCCGAAGCCTGATCGGGTAATCCTGATCGGCTCCGGTTCCTCCCACTATGCCGCACTGATGGCACGGCCAGTTCTGGAGCAGGCGTTCGGCGTAGAAGTCAGCTGCTTCGTTCCCTCGCAGGAAGAACAGCTGATCCGCTGCCGTGCTGCGCACCCGTTGTATATTGCCGTTTCCCAAAGCGGTATCAGCACCAATACATATACGCTGATCCGATCCCTGCGGGCACAGGGTTATCCTGTTGTCGCGCTGACAGAACATCTGGATTCTCCTGTCGGAAAGGCGGCGTCGCTGGCCATTCCACTGTTCATCGGTGAGGAGCGTATCGGTGCCAAAACCAAGGGGGTCACCGCCACGGTGTTGACGCTGATGCTGCTGGGGCTTTCCGTTTGCCGCGATGAATCTTACCGGACGAGATTATATGCCGCGCTGGATGCGCTGATTATCCAATCGGCGGAAAATCTTCGCCGCGCACAGATATGGAGCTGCGCACATTTGGAGGAAGTAATTCCCTTCCGCCACCTGTACGTCATCGCCGGAAACGATGGTCTGGGGGCTGCTCAGGAAGCCGCTCTAAAGCTGCTTGAAACAAACTACCTGCCGGTTTCCTGCTATCCTTTAGACGAATACATCCACGGGATTCAGAACGCCTTAGATGGTGATGCCTGTCTCATTTGCCTGCTGCCGCCGGAAACGCATACCGAGCGGGCGCGGATGCTGACGCTTACCGCCTTTGCCCGTTCTGTGGGGGCGCAGTGCTTTCTCATTGCTCCTGGCGGTGTGGAAAATGATCTCACCGCTTTGAATCTGCTGGATACCGAATGCCGTGAGCTCCGCTGTCTCACCTATCTGCCCGCTGTGCAAACTCTGGCCGCCGTTCTATCCGCTGCCCGCGGAATCGATACCTCCCGCCGCCGTTATCCGGATTTTTTTGCCCGGATGGGCAGTAAAATGGAGTAACGGCTATGGGAAAACGCCCATTGAATCTGCCGTTTCTCGGTTTGCAGGCACTGCTGATCTTAATTGACTGCATTGCCGTTGCATATGTGTCGCCCATCCTGGTGTCTTTCGGCTATTCCCCTATGCGTATCGGACGGGTGATGACTTTGGCGGCGCTGGCGGCCACCCTTGCCCGACCGGTATGGGGTTATCTCAACGACCATTTTGCGTGTGCCCGGCAGGTTACGTTGCTGGCCACCGCCGCAGGGATCAGCTGCTACTGTCTGCTGGTTTTTGGGGGTGACGCCCGCCCAGCAGTAACGGCAGTTGCCGTTATGGGGCTGAATGTGACCATTGTGTGCATGATGAACTTTGTGGACGCTTGGGCGCTGCGGCTTATCAGCGAGGGGTATGTGCTCAATTACGGCGCCACCCGCGCCGGTGGGTCGCTGTCCTTTGCGCTGGGGGCTATGGTCTTTGGCTGGGCAGCCGCCCGGTGGGGCTTTCGTCCGGGAAGTGTGATTTTATGGGTACTGTTCATACTGCTGGCAATCGTGATCCTGCACCTGCCCAATCCGGCGCCCGCGTCAGCTTCCTCCGTTGGCTTTTTCACAGCACTTCATCATGATGCCGCCGCCTTGGCCGGAAACCGGGCGTATCGGCTGATGCTCCTGGCCTTTTTCCTGTGTACGCTGGCCTCATGCGCTATAGACAGTTTTCATTCTGTGCTCATTCTCGCTTTAGGCGGGACGGAACGGCATGTAGGCGCGGCGCTTTTTGTGCAGGCGATCTGCGAACTGCCTGTGATGATTGGATACACCCGCCTGCGTGACCGGCTGTGTGCAAGCCCTGCGGTTCTGATGTCTGCCGCCATGGTATTTTACGGTTTACGTGCGCTGACGCTGGGCTTCGCTCACAGTCTGTGGGTGCCTTTGGCCGCATCGTCGCTGCAAGCGCTTTCTTTCGCGCTGTTTACACCTGCCTGCGTGGATTTCATATTAAGAACGGTATCCCCGCAGCGCCTTTCCACCGCCCACCTGGTCTTTCAGGCTCTTGGATCCGGTCTTGCCGCCATGGTGGGGAATACGCTCAGCGGTGCCGTAGCGGATGCCGTCGGCATCCACCGCATGTTTTCTCTGATGAGCTTACTGGCATTTCTCGGCAGCGCATTTGCCTGGAAAGCTGCTCACATTCCGAAAGAAAGAAGGGTATCCGAATGATTTTCATTGGCTGTGACGGCGGTTCTACAAAAACTGAATGGCTTTTGTGCAATGAGAGGGGCCGTGTGCTGGCCCATCGGACTTTTTCCGGCTGTAACTGTGCATTCCTGGGTGAAGACGGCTTTGCGCGGCTGATGGCAGACAGTGCCGAATCGCTTTTAGCTGACGCTGGGATCAACGCTGCCGATGTTGCCTCTGCCATGTTCGCGCTCACGGGATACGGTGAGATCCCCGGCACGGAAAGCAGCTTCCCTGCTGCCCTGCGGGCGGCGCTGCCGGGATGCGGGCAGATCTTGATCGACAATGACTCTGTGGCCGGATGGGCCGGTTCTCTGGCAGCCAAGCCCGGTATCAACGTGGTGGCCGGAACCGGGTCCGTGGCCTATGGAAGAGATCCGCAGCGGCACGGTTACCGTGTGGGCGGGTGGTCCCTGTTTTTTGCAGATGAGGGTTCCTGCAGCTGGGTTGCACGGCAGTTAATCACGGAATTCGTCAAGCAGTCAGACGGCCGCCGCCCACGTTCCGCTATATATGAGGAGGTACGCAGTGCTCTGGGGATCACCAAAGATTTGTATGTTTCCGGGTATCTTCAAACGGATGTTCGAAATAATTCCGCACTTCTGGCCCAGCTTCAGCCGGTAGCCCTGCGGGCCGCCCGCAGGGGAGACACCTCCGCGCTGGATATCTATCGCCGCGCCGCCGCAGAACTGGCTGAAACCGCCGTAGCCATTCGCTGCAAACTGGACTTCCCTGTTGAAGTTCCTGTCCGCGTCTCCTATTCCGGCGGGCTCTTCCACGCGGGAGAGATCATTTTGCAGCCTTTCCGCAAAGAGATGGAACAAAACGGCTTCACCATAGAACCGCCCCTCTATTCCCCCGTGATCGGGGCTACCGCCCTGGCAGCAGAGCGGTTTATTTCCCCCGCAGCTTTGGATGACCTGCTGGCAAATGCCGCGCAGGCGCTATGATCGAACAGAAAGGTCGAATAAACTATGAGTATTCAAGTCACGATCGGCACTGCCCCTTGTTCATGGGGGGTATGGTGGCCGGACGGCACCCCTTCCCGCACACCCTACAACGTCTTTTTGGATCAGGCTGCTCAGGCCGGATATAAAACGCTCGAATTGGGACCTGTGGGATATCTCCCCACAGATGTGGAACAACTGCGTGATGAACTTGACAGCCGGGGGCTTTCTATCTGCGGTGGCACCGCCTGCTATGAATTTCTCAAGGCGTCATCCTTTGCTGATGTACGCAAGGACGTGGATGATCTGTGCAAACGTCTGCTGGCATTCGATGTGCATTATATGATGTCTATGGACGGCACAGCCTTTGCTCCCGGCGAAAAGGATAAACTGACAGAAGCCAAAAAACGTACGTTCGGCATTTTTGCAGAGATGGGCCGTTACTGCCGGGAGACCTATGGCGTGGAAGTATTGATGCACCCGGAGCGCAGATCCCTGATTGAAACGCCGGAGGAATTGGAGGAACTGATCGATCTGGGTCTCTCCATCTGCTATGATAACGGCCACTTCGCCGCTGCCAACGGCGGTTGGCAGCGAGGCGACCGCACTGCTCTGGATTTTCTGGAAAAACACATCGACAGGATTCCCTATCTGCATTTCAAGAATGTATCCCCCGCTATTCGCCGGCTGGAACTGGAAGGCGGTCTTGCCCCGGACGATCCTCGACAGGATGAGATGATGTGCGATCTGGAGGATGGCGTCATCGACTATGAAGCCTACCGAGACCTTCTGGATCGGCTGAATTTCAACGGTGTGGGCATTATCGAGCAAGATTGTCCCCACGCCACCACGGACGAGGCCTTTGCCATGGCGAAGCGCAATCTGAAGTATCTGCAGCGCATCCGTTTGATCCCCCAGGAATGAATAAAAACGTGAGACAGCATTACTGTCTCACGTTTTTTCGATCTAAATGTGCCCATTCGTCTGGCTGCGGTACTCTTTTGGCTTGACACCGGTAACTTTTTTGAAGATTTTGGAAAAATACACCGGATCGTAGATTCCCACAGCCTCTGCAATTTCATAAGCCTTTTTATCCGTGGTCTGCAGCAGCAGTTTTGCCTGCTCTATACGGGTATTGAGAATATAAGTGCTGAAGTTTTCCCCCATCTCGCGTTTAAAGAGTTTGCTGAAATAGCTGGGACTCAGATGTACCTGCGCCGCCAGCAGATCCAGAGAAAGGTTCATGCTGTAATTCTCATCAATGTATTGCTTGACCTCATAGATGATGCTGTCGATATTATCCGGCGTTCTGCCGACACGTAGCAGCGTCTCCCGTACTACTGTCCGCAATTCAGTCTCCAGTTCAGCCGGCGTTTCGCAGTGCAGGGCTGCGTAGTCCTCCGGTAAGCTGCCATCGGAAAGGTTATGGCTCAAAAGCAGACTTGTGCAGAAGCTGTGCAGCAGCCTGCCAATCTGCTGCATCCCGGAAAAGGGAATTTTTGCCTGATGCATACAGGTAAAGAGTTCCTCGAGATTTTTGGCCGCCGCATCCCGGCTACGGTTTTCCAAAGCGCTTTCTACCAGCCGGAGTCTTTCCAGCAGATCCTTCGCCGTATTTTCGGAGAACTTCGGCAGATCCTCGCTCCGCATAACAGAGGGCTGGCTGCTGTATAGGGTGAATTGCTGGGCATCATCTGCCTCGCTTGCCGCCACGGAGAGATGCAGTGAATTCTGATGGTGACGGCTGATGCCAATCGTCAGCACGAAGTCCGTATTCCGGTCCACCTCTTCCACCGCCTGCACGCAGATAGACTGAGGGTCTTGCCCGGTCTCCATTTGCAAAACAGCATAGCAGCAGTTATCACTGCGGGAAATCAGATAAAGTTTTCTTTCCCCGGCACAGGCACATAGGATCCGCTGGGCTTCTTGCAGCATGGCACATACATCGCCAGTTTCTTCACGGGAAAGCACGTGCATACTGAGGACATAGTAATTGTCCAGCTGAATATGAAGCGCATTAAGCCGTGTCAGTGTGTACAGCAGAGAGTGACGATTATGAAAAATCATTTCTCCCAAAAGCAGCTGCTGTTCCAACAACAGGTTTCGCTGCTCCGCCGCGGCACTGCCGTCTTTTTCCAGCAGACGGCAGGCTTTGTTCAATGCTTCCGTCAGCGCATCCTCCGTTGTGGGTTTGAGCACGAAGGCCGCCACCTGATACTGAATGGCCTGCTGGGCATATTCAAAATCCGGAAAGCCTGTCAGCAGAATGATCTGCGTCCGCGGGCAGTGTTCACGCACCCAGGCGCACAGCTGCAAGCCGTCCATTTCCGGCATGCGGATGTCCGTAATCAATATGTCAGGCGCTTGTTCCCGGATCTGACGGACTGCATCTATACCATCCCTGGCTACTGCCGATATTTGGCAGTCACAGCTGCGCCAATCAATAAGCTTCATCAGTCCCTTGGGGATGATCGGCTCATTATCCACCAGCATAACAGAATACATCATCACATCTCCTTGTCTATCGGCAATGCCAGCATGATCTGTGTTCCAGATCCCGGATGGGACCGAATGGTAAGGGAGGCCTGATCGCCGTAAAGCAGATTCAGCCGCCGCAGAATATTAGGCAAAGCAATATGATTGTGCCGTCCGGCCTCCTGCGCTTTCTCCAGATCCACTTCCGCCGGATCAAATCCTACGCCGTCATCCTCCACTCGAACGCAGACGCTGCTGTCCTCTTCCCATAACCGTACCATGACGCTGCCAAGCCCCCGCCGCGGCTCAAGACCGTGGACCACAGCATTTTCCACAAGAGGCTGAATCGTCAGCCTTGGTACGAGGCAGTGTAAAATATCCTCATCCTCATAATCGACAGAAAAGTGCAGATTCGCCGCTCCGAAACGGCTCTGCTGCAGATCCATGTAATAGCGGACATAGTCAAGTTCTTGGGCGAAGGTGATCTTCTGGCTTCCTCCGCCGGCACCCATGTTGCCCCGCAAAAGCTGAGCCAGATCCGTAACCATACGGGAAAGGTCCTTTAAACCCGCTTCCACGCAGCGCATATGGATCGTTTCCAGGACATTGAATACAAAATGAGGATTGATCTGAGCTGCCAAAAGTCTGGATTCACTTTCGCGCAGCGCAATACCCTTTTGATAAGTTTCCTCAAAAGCAGCGTCCAAATGATCGGCCATGGCATTGAAGGCCTCTTCCAACACCGCAAGCTCCCGACAGTTACTGCAGGGCATTCTTGCCGTATAATCCGATGCAGCCATGCGCCGCAGCGCCGTTTCCATATCCCGCAAAGGCCGCATTACCAGATAATACCCCAGCGAGGCAGCGGCTGTCGTCAGTAACAGGATCAGAATACAGGACACAAAAAAAATCAGATTTGTACTCCATACCTGGTTGTAAATTGCTGCTGCCGGAACAAACACATCCATTTGCATCTGGCAGCCTTGGATCTGTCTGCTGACATGGTAGTAGCGGTCTCGGCTGTGGCCTGTACCCAATCGTGAAAAGCTCTCCATATTCGAATCTGCGATCACTCTGTCCGCAGTTTCCGGTTCATCTCCCAGAGTGTAAAGCGGTTCGCCGTCTGTGTTGCTGAGAATCAGGCAGGTGCCGGGATACAGTTCCATCAACCCATCCGCATTGACCATAGAACTCACATCCAGTTCCATCACCAGCTTGCCCAAGTGCGCCATGGTGTCAATGTTTTTATAATCCAGCAGAAAATACACCATATTCTCCGGCGCACCGGGAATCTGAAACAGCGTTTTGGCCGAGGACAGTTCCAGACTCTGGTTACAGATGTTCTCCATGCGGCGTTGTTCCTGCGCATAGCCCCCCTTGGCGGAATAAAAGATGTACTGACCGTCGTCCCGAAAAAGATAAATACTGCTCAGCACATTACGGCTCCAGGCGGATTGATAGGCTGTTACGCTGCCTACCATCTGTTCCAAGGCGCCACGTCCCATACTGCTCAGATAAAATTCTGTTCTCTGCATGTTCTTTTGCAGCATAGGGTCTCCCAGCGCGCTGAAGGCCACCTCTCGAGCCAATTCCATAGAGTTTTTCACGGAGGAATTGGTCTGATCGATGTAAAAGCCTACATTTGCCTGTGCCTGTGTTTCCATTCGCTCCGGAACTGTGCGGAAAAACACCAAGAATGTCAGAATAGACGGTGCTAAAATCGTAATCGTTACAATGGTCAGTAACCGCAGCAACAAGGATTTCTGCCGTTTCATGTTTCATTCACCTCTCCGATGTTCCCGCGTTTCTCGTTTTGTCTAAAACAATATAGCAGATATCTGCTGGTGAGGCAAGTCGCTGCAAATTGATCGAGCTTTAAGGATAAATAAAATTTCATCGTTTTTAATAATAAATTTTAGTAGTTTTCGCTGGCAGCACAGCATTTTATCCTGTCAGAACAGATTTGCCTAAGAATCAGGACAAAAGAATCTTATTACTTTTCACAGACGATATGGTACAATGTGAATTACAAAGAGGCTTGTACTGCGCGCCTCTCATATAAAAGGAGGAAAAAGTATGAAAAGAATGTTCGCCTGCCTTCTCTCCCTTGCGATGCTGCTGGCCCTTATTGGCTGCGGTGGGTCATCTTCCCAACCCTCCAACAGTGAGGACAGTGCTTCCAGCAAAGAAATCGTGATCAAATATCCCACCTTTCAGGTCGGTGCCAACACGGCAGCTCCTGTTGTTGCCAAGTTGGTAGAAGAATTCAACGCCGAATATGCCGGTAAGTACCGCATTGAGGTGGAAGATGTTCCTGGCGATGCCAACTATGCCGATAAAATCAAAGTCATGATTTCCTCCGGGGAGTTGCCTCCTGTGGTTTACGGCGGCGGCTATAAGCTGCTGGATCTGGCACTGCAGGCTGATCTGGTTGTGGATCTGACCGATGCCGTTAACGCTGACCCGGAGTGGAAGGCCATGTACAACGAGACTTGGGAATCCACAGACTGCCGTGACGGCAGAATATACGCATCTTCTTCCGAGGGACAGTTGATCGGTTATTACTATAATAAGGAACTGTTTAATCAGGCTGGTATCAAGCCCGCTGAAACCTGGGAGGAATTCTTCGACAACTGCGATCGTCTTCTGGCCGCTGGCATCACGCCGCTGGCCATGGATACCGCCGACGGCGCTTGGTGCACACAGCTTCTGCTCGGCGCCATGATCGCTGGCAGCGGCGATGAAGGTCTTGAGTTCATGAACACTTCTTATCCCACCAACTATAACATTCCCAGCGTGGTGGATGCCATTGCCAAGATTCAGAAGCTTTATCAAACCTGCACGACCTTGGATGCCAACGGCGGCGCTTATGAGAATGCAGCCAATAACTTCTTCTCCGAAAACGTGGCTATGATCTGCAATGGCCCCTGGATGATTGGCGATTTCTCTGATACCTCCAAAACCACTGAGGGCTTTTCCGATAAGGTTGGTGTTGCGACCTATCCCGGTGGATTTGTCTATGATGCCCCTATTGAGGGTATGTTCGTTACCAAGCAGTCTGATCCTGCTCTTGAAGAGGCTGGTATTGCCATGGTGAAGTTCTTCACCAGCCCCAAGGCCCAGCAGACTGCTCTGGAAACGCAGGGCATGGTTCCCGCCGGTGCCACCGTGGAAATCACCCAGACCGCACTGGACGCGTTTCCCCTGTTGGCTGACTTCCTGGAGCAGGCTTCCGTCTGCGAAAAGCGCGGCAACACTTTGACCGGCCTGATGGTCCCCGGTTTGGAGGATACTTTCAGTGCTGAACTGCCCAACTTGGCTTCCGGTGCTGATACGCCCGAGCAGTTCTGTCAGGTTCTGACGGACTTTGCCACCGCCAACCCTGTGACCTGATCTGCTACAACTTCGCGGAGCGGGCTGCCGAATGTAAGATCGGAAGAGCGTCGTGTAGGGAAAGAGTGTA
>OGGK01001900.1_pt1 | contig 11921 bp, 7 predicted proteins | sample 1571171 | NCBI WGS metagenome assembly OGGK01 (sample SAMEA2581958, study PRJEB24529) | metagenome | biome: Human gut stool | place: China | collected 2011 | reverse complement strand
TTGGCAAAGGTATCTACCGGAAATATTTTAACCACGATCTCTACACTGGATGCCGGTTTTAAAATCGAAGAAAACAATCTGGACGGATCCAATCCTAATAAATTGCCCGACTTTACGATTCGGGGTAAAGGATCTTTTCAAAACGGCTCTACCGCTCCGATCTTTATTTTGGATGGTTTTGAGGTAACGTCACAGAAAGTTTTCGATATGGATATCAACCGGATCGAGAGCATTACCTTGCTGAAAGATGCTTCCGCCACTATTTTGTACGGTTCGCGGGCTTCGAATGGTGTCATTGTGATCGAAACGACAGCACCGAAAGCCGGAAAATTGAGGGTGACTTATGATTTTAAACCTACGATTGCCATCGTGGATCTGACTGACTACGATCTGATGAATGCCCGGGAAAAATTGCAATATGAAAAGGAAGCCGGATTATATACTCAAGAGATCACACCGGGTTATGAAGACAACGATCGCCGTGAACAGGTAGAATTGGACAAAGCCTATTACAACCGCTATAAAAATATTGTAGAAGGGGTAAATACCTATTGGCTTTCCCAACCGGTAAAAAATGCTTTTTCCCATGCACATTCATTGTTTGTCGAGGGAGGGGCAGATAATGTACGTTATGGAATAGACGCTTCTTATAACCAGAATAAGGGGGTTATGAAAGAATCCGGTCGTGACCGTTTCGGACTGGGATTCTCATTGATCTATCGGATTAAAGATAAAATTACCATTAAAAATTATATTTCTTATGCCCATACCCATGCGTATAATTCTCCTTATGGGAGTTTCTCGCAATATGCCAAACTGAATCCTTACGAGAGAATATATAATGATAACGGAGAACTGATTCCGAAATTGAGTGATGGAGATACTAATCCCTTGTACGATGCCTTGTTGCCGAACCGGAATTTCACCAAAGATCAGGAGTTTCGTGAACAATTGAGCGTCGACTGGTTTATCTGCGATGGATTACGTTTGAAAGGCCAGATGGCTATCGTAAAAGGAGAAACCAGTGGTGAAATTTATAAGTCACCCTTCAGTGCCGAGTTTTTGAAAACGACCTACAATAGTGAAAGCCGGGTACAGGAATATCTGCCTATTGCTGAACGAGGTTATTTGTCTATGACAGATGGAGCGAGTTTTAGTTATGATGGAAATGTGACCTTGAATTATAACACTTTGGTGAATGAAAAACACATTATTTATGCTGGTGCCGGTTTGGAAGTGACCCAGAATGATAATAACTCACATGGATTTATTATGACCGGTTTTCCGGATGACCGTTATTCCGATCCGGCTTTTGCTATCCAATATAAAAAAGAAACAAAACCTTCCAGTTCGGAAAGTAAGTCGCGTGCTATCGGTTTCTTTGCCAATGGTAACTATAGCTATGACGATCGTTATTTTGCGGATGTTTCTGTACGTATCGACGGTTCTTCTAAGTTCGGAGCCGATAAGAAATATGCTCCTTTCTGGTCTGCCGGAGCAGGATGGAATGTTCATAATGAAAAATTTTTTAAGCATACGAAGATCAGTATGTTGAAATTACGTTATTCTTATGGTGTCACCGGTAATCAGGAGTTCTCAGCCTATCAGGCAAAAACGATGTTTCAGTTTAATACCGATCGTCTGTACAATTCCGGAATCTCTGCTGCTTTGATGGGGTACGGTAATCCCGATTTGGAATGGCAGAACCAATATCAATCGAATTATGGATTCGATTTCGGGTATGCAAAAGACCGTATTCGTTTGCAATTCAACTATTATCAGAAAAAGACCGAAGGGATGTTGACTTCTGTGTCTGTCGCACCTTCTTTAGGATTACCTTCGAATACTTTTACTTCTAATTTAGGGAAAATTCAAAACAAAGGGGTCGAAGTTAATTTAAATGCCGTGCTTATCCGGGATCAGGGTAAAGATTTCGAATGGTCGGTTATGTTGCAAGCAGCTCATAATAAAAATAAAATCATGGAGATTTCGACTGCTTTAAAGAATATCAACGAGAAAAATAATCAGGATAAAACGACTCCGGCAGCTGTGTATGAAGAAGGTGAATCCATGAGCGCCATTAAAGCAGTGCCTTCATTGGGAATCGATCCGACAACCGGACAAGAACTTTTTATGAAAAAGGACGGGACGATTACATACACCTGGGATGCTACCGATAAAGTGATTTGCGGGGACTCCGAACCCAAAGTGTTTGGGAATGTCGGTACTAACCTATATTGGAAAGGTTGGAACTTAAATATGGTGTTTAAATACGATTTGGGTGCGGACTACTATAATTCAACTTTAGCCGAGCGTGTCGAAGGAGCGAATCCACGTTATAATGCCGACCGACGGGTGTTGAACAACCGCTGGAAAGAACCGGGGCAGCATGCGTTGTATAAAAATATCAAGGAATATACGACAACTTATATTTCCAGCCGTTTTGTTCAGAAAGAAAATACATTACAGTTGACTTCTCTTTCTCTTTCTTATGACCTGAACCGCGAATGGATACGGAAATTCGGATTGAATACCATGCGGCTTAGTTTTTATATGAACGATGTCTTTCGTGCATCTACTGTGAAAAATGAACGCGGATTGGATTATCCTTTCCAGCGTAGTTTTGTTTTTGGTTTAAATATTGGCTTTTAATTAAACATACAGGTTATGAAATTTAAATATATACTTGTTTTAATGACAGCTCTGGCTTTCACGTCCTGCAACAACTGGTTGGACGTAACCCCTCAGGGGGAGGTCGAGGGCGAAGATTTGCTCACGAATGAGAAGGGCTATAATGCGGCTTTGAACGGCATTTATTATAATTTAACCTCTACCACCTTGTACGGGAAGGAACTTTCTTATGGTATGATGGATGTGTTGGCACAATACTGGGATTTGTCTTCCAAAAGTAAGAACAGCTATTACAAACAGTCTCAATTCGATTATGAAGATGCGAGTGCAAAATCCCGCTTCGATGCAATTTGGTCGGCGATGTATCAAGGAATCACACAGGCCAATTATATTCTGGAATCCTTGGAATCTAATAGAAGCTCTATAAAATATTCAGAATTGATCGAAGGGGAAGCTTATGCTTTGAGGGCTTTTATGCATATGGAATTAGCTGCTATGTATGGTCCTGTAATTGAAAAAGAAGGTGACCTCGATCAGGCTTGTATTTCTTATCGTACTCAATTTAATGTCGAGGCTCAAAAATTTGAGTCGATGCGCTCGGTGCTGACAAAAGCGAAAGCCGACTTATTGAAAGCACAGGACTTGTTGAAAGAAGATCCGATCGTCGGGAATAAACGATATGGCGATGGGAATACTTCTATGCTCGATTATCATTCCGTGTTGGAACGTCGGGGTGATCGGATGAATCTGTTTGCAGTAAAAGGACTATTGATGCGGCTAGAGCTGGCCTTATTGAATAAACCGGGAGCTTACGAAATTGCCGATGAACTGATTCAGTTATGTAAACAAAATGAATTATTTGTCTTGACAAACCGGGAAGATGAATTATATGATAAGAATCTGGGAGAAGAGACGATCCTTGGGTTCTATAAGAACGATCTTTGGGAAGTGACCAAAGAAGTCTTTGGTTTTGAAAAAGGGAATCAGACCGATAACTTTTGTATCAATACCAATCAATATAGCATATACTTAAACGATCTTTATGGACGTGCTCCGGATGGGTCCGGTACGGACAATCGCTTGCGTTTCTGGTTTGGGAAACCGTCGAACGGTGGAAGTTATTATATTTTCAGTAAACTTGAGGAAACTTCCTACCCCGGAACTATACGTTTGCCCTATTATCCGGAGATTCCGATTTTACGTTTGGCCGAAGTATATTATGTCGCTTGCGAGACAATGATCGGTAAAGATAATGTCAAGGCACTCGGTTATTTGAACGATGTGCGGGAATCCCGTAATCTGGCCCGTTTAAACGGTTCCTATGGAAATGATGAAATCATGGAATTTCTGATGCGTGAAATGCGGAAAGATTTTATCGGTGAAGGACGGATGTTTATGATTTATAAACGGTTGTATAAAGAGTTTTATGTAAAACAAGGAGTTATTATCGCTCCGACAAAGGATAAATATATTTTCCCGATTCCGGACGATGAATACGAATTTTCACCTAATGAGAGCCCGAAAGAAGAGAAATAATGCTAAATGACAAATCTATGAAGAAGATAATATTATATATGACTTTGTGCCTGATAGGAATGGTACAAGTGGCTTGTGATCAGGATATCGACGGATTCGATAATTCGACGAATTATATATACTTCGATCTACCCTTCCAATTGGATCAATATGGAAGAAAAACAACTGAAAGAGTAGATAGCCTGGTATATTCTTTTGCGATGGATGATCCTTCGGTGACCAGTTATACTTTTAAAATTCCGGTGAATTCGGTTGGGTTGAAGACAGAAACAGACCGGCATTATAAGGTTGTTGTAAATGAAAAGAAAACTACTGCAACCGGGACCGACTGGGATATGTCGGTTATAGAAAAAGCGGTCATCCAATCCGGTACTTTACGGGATACCCTTGAAGTAAAAGTCAACCGGACCCCCATCCTGAAAAAAGAATCGCGGACAATTACCCTTTATATTGAAAATAATGAAAATTTCCAGGTAGGAGCTTCCGAATTGTTAGCAGCTAAACTGGTCTTTTCAGATATCTTGCAGGCTCCATCCTGGTGGCCGAGTTGGGAAAGATATTTCGGTGTATTCGTTCGGGAAAAATATGCGAAATGGCAGGAGATTTATTTTTATGGAGCCGACCCGAATGTCGAAAAATGGGGACCGAATACCGGTAAATTGTTATATTGGGACCAAATGCCCTATTATGCCGGTTATCCCAGTTGGTATCCTTCTACCTTTATGTTTATCAGTAAGCTGAAGCAGTATTTTATAGATCATGAAGTTTATCCGGATGGAGATACCTCGAAACCTAGAATTACGCTTCCTTAATATTTAAAAATTGTTTGCTATGAAAAATAGGTGTCAAGTTTTTGAAAAGAGTATTGGATTATATATCATTGTTCTGATTACGCTATTTTATAGTTGTGCAGAAGACAAAGGAAATTATGACTATAAAGCAGTGAATGAGGTGATTGTAACGGGTGTCACAGAAGATACTTCGGTGATGAGAGGAGAGGTGTTGAATATACATCCGGTGATCGGCCGTTCATTGCAGGCTTCGGAGGAGGGATTGGAATATAGTTGGAGTCTGGCAGGGAAAGAGATCGGAACGAACCGTGATTTGGCTTATTTTGTTCCCGAAACATTGAATGTTGGAAAATACGACTGCCGTTATGTCGTTACAGACACAAAAAACGGTATGAAGTATTTTGTGGATTTTAATGTGAATGTGGTTTCGAATTTTTCCTGGGGATATTATTTCTTGTGTGAAGAACCCGACCAGTCCGCCGTATTGTCATATTTCTCATCGAAAGAAGGGACTACCGAGTGTTTGCATGCTACTAAAATCGGAGACTATGCATTGGGGAAACAGCCGAAAGCGATAATCGATCATTTTGGAAATATTTCTTCTTTAAATGATTATTTCTATTCATTCAATATTATTACCAGCCAAGGGGATAACCCGGTAATTATGACGAATAACGGCGCATTTATGCCGAGTGGATTGATTAACGACCAGAGTTTTATCTATGAGGGAGATACATTCAATCCGACAGATGCCGTTTACATGTTGACGGATGCCGTTTATTATGTTTCTAATGGTAAAATTTATTCTTATAATAGTGGTTTATTATATCGGGCAGCTAAGCATGATAAAGAATATTACTGGAGCAATCCGGCTTCTGCCTATACTTATGTATATGTTTTCGATGAATTGAGTAAGAAATTTTATATTTTGAAAAACCAGATCGATGATCCAGCCCTGGGATTAGTGAGCGATCCGTATGCTTTGGATAGAGTTGTGGAAATAAAAAATCAACCCTCTTATGAAGGGCAGACCATTATCCACAAGTATGTTTCCAGAGCTCATGTCATGTCGATGGCAACAGCACAAACAGGAAAAATCAATCTGATCTCTTTTGAGTACATCGATTTCAAAAAAGCGACGGAAGAAGAACCTGCAGTGAATGAAGACGGACATTTGTTGGAAATGGAAACTCTTCCTTTGGCTGGTGCCGATGCCGATACCAAGGGCGTATTGGTCGCTGAAAACGACTGGTATTTTGTGGTGGGCAATAAGGTCTATACGACTCCGGTATTAAAACCCACGCTTGCCGATTTCGTGACATTGCCGGACGATATCGGTAAACCCGTAGCAGTTGCAGTTTCGGCAAAAGAAACTCAGTTGATCATTGCTACTTATGATGCCGGTAGTCCGAAAGAATACAAGGGTTCTTTTGCGATTGTGGATCTGATGAGCAAGGAGGTGACCCTTCACCGGAATGTGATGGGAAAATGTGTCGTGGCTAAAGGATACGATTCTAATCCCTGGTGGTAAATCGTCGGTAAATATACGGCAATCCCGGTTCCGGGATTGCCGTATGTTACCGATTCAGTGATCTTTTATAGCAGGGAACCTTCCGGAATAAATACTTTGTTAATATCCTTAAAAAAATTATATTTGCACGTAAATCAATATTCCGGCAAAGATAAAAAGATAATATGTTAGGATATGTAAGTGAATGTGAGTTTAAGTTACAGTTTGAAGATTCGTTTAAGCGGTTCTTCAAGCCATTGTGTTTTCATGCGATGAGCTTTGTGAAGGATGCGGATATTGCCAAAGATATTGTACATGATGTTTTTCTGACAACATGGACGCAACGTGAAAAAATAGATTTTACTCAACCGATGTTGCCTTACTATTTGAGTCTTACCCGTAACCGTTCACTGAACTACCTGGATCATTTGAAAGTAAGGGCCCGGCACGAAGAGAATGAATCGTATAAAAATCTGCTCTATGCCGAGACCGATTATTCCGAACATGAAGAATTGATCCGGCAAATTATGAACCGGATCAATCAGCTTCCGGATCGTTGTGGAGAAGTTATGCGGCTATGTTTTATCGAATGTAAAAAATATAAAGAAATCGCTGAAATACTGGGTGTTTCCGTGAATACTGTCAAAACTCATATTTCGTTGGGACTCAAAATTCTTAGAAAAGAGTTTCCCGCTTCTCTGTTATTTGCATTCTTTTCGCTCAGGCGCCTGAGATAAAAAGGACCAGATCCTGCTCCAACATTTTCTGGTCCTGAGGGTTATAACATAAGTTATCATGAAACCCATTACAAAAGTAAATAGAACGAAACAAAGGGACGGGGGTAATGTTTCGTTTTCCTTTTCTATGTTCTCGTCGGTGAGCATCCTTTTTATCCATTATTACTGTTGTCATTAGGTAATGGTGTCTGGACTGATTTTAGTTTAGAGGAGAGTTATTTTTTATTTTTTTCTTTATATTTGTCACGCAACCGGAGGAGAAGTATGCGTGATAATGAACGATTTATAGTAGACCTGAACAAAAAAAGAGAAACTGCCTGGCAGCAATTGTACGAGGAGTTTTATCCGGCATTGTGTACTTATGTGGCCAAGCTGACCCATGAAAATGTCGGAGTGGAGGATATTGTTCAGGAGTGTATGATCGGGTTATGGGATTCTTCCTTGCAATTTCCGAATGTCAAATCTTTGGCTGGCTGGCTCTACAAAGCAGTATACAACAGGGCTTTGAATATGATTCGTGATCGGGACAATGCCCGTCGGTTATTGGGAAATTATACTTCCGAGATTTCCTATACCGAAGAAATGGCTATCGATTTGGCCATTGAAGAAAGTGTGATCGCAAAACTCCGTTCGGTCCTTTCCGAATTGTCCGATCAACAGAGACAAGTTATGAATTTAAGCCTCGAGGGCTTGAAAGTCCGGGAGATCGCACAGCTACTGGAAGTTTCCGAAAATACGGTGAAAATGCAGAAAAAGCGGGCTTATGCTATCGTCCGTGAACGCATGGGAATGGTATGGGGGATTTTGTTGTACTCTTTCTTTTCAGATTTTTTTAAATATTAGTTATTTTCTGTTACCCGTTTTTTGATTTCATGTGTTTATATAATAAAAAGGGTATGAATACATGGAATGATATATATGATTTTTCTGAAAAGGTTCTAAGCTATATTTTACGGAAGAAAGAAGAAGAGTACATTCAGCCGGATCAGGATAGTCCGGTTGAAAAGATGGCAGATAAGTTAGGAAACTCAGAAACTTTGGCAGAACGATTACAGCAACAATATCGTTATGATCCTATTCGGGCTTACCGGAAATTAAAGAACTATAGACGGAGAAGGCGTATTCGCCGTTATAGTGTGGCGGCTGGAATTTTATTGGTTTTAGGACTAGGATGGGGATGGTTTCACCAGAATAGTCCTGGCGATCCCCTTTTACTGACTCAAACTATTCAACCCGGTGGTAAAAAAGCAGTATTAACCCTGGCTGACGGTTCCGTTTGGCATATCGGAGATTCGGCAATGCTTATACCTACTGCACAAAATCATATCCGTATCGATTCCAGTGGTATGCTTTTACAGGCAGGGAAAGAGGGGAAAACGGAAAATACCGAAACCTACCATCTGTTGTCTATTCCCCGGGGAGGAGAATTTACAATGACACTGGCAGACGGAACGCGAGTGTGGCTGAATTCCGAATCAGAACTTCATTTTCCGTTGCAATTCGGTGGTGAGCAACGGATAGTTCAATTGACAGGGGAAGCTTATTTCGAGGTTGCAAAAGATGCTGCACATCCTTTTGTTGTAGAAGTGTGTGATTCTAAAATCCAGGTATTGGGGACCGGTTTTAATGTACGTTCTTATTCGGAAGAAGGGCAAATAGTGACGACATTGGTCGAGGGAGCGGTGTGTTTCGAATCTATAGAGGATAGGGTTATTTTGAAGCCCGGCGAACAGAGTATTTTGGATAAAGAGGGGCAACTTCAGAAACGTGTAGTTGAGGTTTATCCTTTTGTAGCCTGGAAAGAGGGGCGTTTTATTTTCCGTAAGCAGCGGTTGGAAGATATCATGGTCATGGTGAGCCGGTGGTATAATGTCGAGGTTTATTTCGAAGACGACGAATCTAAAGAGATTACCTTTTCAGGGGGTATGATGCGTTATGAAGGTTTCGAGGCATTGATGAAAATGATCGAAACGGTCGGGAGCATAAATTGCACCATAAAAGACAATACAGTTTTTATAGCTAAAAGAAAATAAAGAAAGACGGAATATTGGCACTATTCCGCCTTTCAACCGGCTAAGCCGGAAATGTTTCATTATAATTTACAAATTTATGAAAAAAAATGGAATCCGATGTCTTCTTTTTCAAAGAAGATGGTTAAAAACGTATTTAATGATGAAGTTTTTAATCTTGTTTTTGTGTATTTCTTCTTTTCAGTTGTCTGCGAATGTGTATAGTCAGATCGCAAAGGTTTCTTTGGAGGTAAAGAATGCTTCATTGGAGCAGGTGATTCAGTTATTAGAGAAAGAATCGGGCTATATTTTTCTGTATGAGGATGCCCAAATCGAACAGGTACAGGATTTGGAACTGAACTTTAAAGATGAGGACCTGAAAGTGGTGTTGGACGAATGTTTGCAGAATTCCGGTCTGACTTATAAACTAATGAATCATACCATTGTGATTTCGCGTAAAAATATCAATGATCAGGTACGCATGACTCCCACAAAACTTTTGCTTCAAGGGATTGTGAAAGACGCAGATGGCCATGTATTGCCAGGTGTTGCCGTGGTATTGAAAGAAACGACGCTGGGTGTCGCTACGGATGTAGAAGGTCGGTTTACCATTGAATTACCTAAGGCCGACAGTATCGTTTTGGTATTTTCGTTTGTCGGTATGCAAACCAAAGAAGTAAAGTGGAGGGGAGAAAAAGAGCTGAATGTGGTATTGGAAGAGGCGATAGCTGAAATGGACGAGGTGGTGATTACCGGTTATTTCCAGCGGAAGAAAGATAGTTATACAGGAGCTGCCACTACGTTTTCGGGAGAGAAGTTGCGGGAGATTTCTACCGGAAATATTTTGTCGGCCTTATCGACGATAGACCCCTCTTTTAAATTGATGGAGGATATCACAGCAGGTAGTGATCCGAACCATATACCTGAATTTCAAATCCATGGCAGTGGCAATCTGAAGTCGGATTATGAGAATTCGCCTAATATGCCGACTTTTATTTTGGACGGTTTCGAGGTGTCGGCGGAAAAAATTTTCGACTTAGACCCTAATCGGGTATCGAGCATTACCGTGTTGAAGGATGCGGCGGCAACTGCTATATATGGTTCGCGGGCGGCGAACGGGGTTGTCGTTGTAGAGACTAAAGCTCCGGAGATGGGAGAATTGCGTGTTTCTTATCATTTTTCCGGTGATTTTAATTTTGCTGACCTGAGCGATTACAATCTGATGAATGCATCGGAAAAATTGGAGTATGAGCAATTGGCCGGACTTTATTCGCATCCGAATATCGGAATGAAGGAAGAATTGCAGGAGGCATACAATGAACGTTTGAAGTTGGTTCAGCAAGGGGTGAATACCGATTGGATGAAGAAACCGATTCATGCGCTTGGTTTCAGTCATAAGCATTCTTTGTTGTTGGAGGGGGGGGATGCCCGGTTGCGGTATGGATTAGACCTGAATTATCAGAATAAAACAGGTATAATGAAAGGTTCCGGGCGTCAAAATATCGGTATCGGCATTAAGTTGCAATATCGTTATAAGAATTTGCGGTTTATGAATAATTTAACGTATGATCATGTGAAACAGAAGGATTCTCCTTATGGCACATTTTCGGATTATACCTATATGAATCCGTATCTTTATCCGTATGATGAAAACGGTCATATCAAGCAGGTATTGAAAATCGGTGACGGGGAGGAATATGCATTGAATCCTTTGTATAATGCTTCATTGGGTACGAAGTTCGAGACTACCTATCAGAATTTTATTGACAATTTTTCCGTAGAATGGGATGTTTTAGAGGGATTAAAATTGAAGGCAGCCGTGTCATTGAATAAGAAGATGACGGTTGAAGACCGTTTTTTACCTGCCGGGCATAATTCTTTTTATGAAAAGGATTTGAAGGGCAGTTATGAGAAAAAAGTTACGGATGATTTCTCGTATGATGCGAATGTTATGGCTGCTTATACGAAAGAGGTGAACCGTCATTTATTCAATGCTACTTTTGTCTGGAATATCAAAGAAACGAAAAACGACTTGTTTACTACCACGGCTTATAATTTCCCGAATGACAAGATGGACCATATCGGTATGGGGGTAGAGTATCAGGACGGCGATAAACCGAGTGGTGATTATGAGGTCAGTCGTCTGATGGGTGTGGTAGGAAATTTTAATTATGGGTATGATAACCGCTATTTAGTAGACTTTTCGGTTCGTAGCGATGGATCTTCTGTATACGGTTCATCTAAGCGGTGGGGGACGTTCGGTTCTGTAGGTGTTGCCTGGAACCTGCACCATGAGAAATGGTTGGCTGAAAATCCGTATGTAAATGAATTGAAAATCCGCGGTTCGTGGGGGACAACCGGTGGTCAGAATTTCTACCCTTTCCAGGCGATGATGATGTATTCGTATAAGGAATCGGCTATTGACGGATTGACCTATGATGATTATATCGGGGCGTTATTGAAGGCTTTCGGTAATCCGGACCTGAAATGGCAGCAGACAGAAAAGTTGAATGTTGGGGTTGATTTTACTTTATTGAACAGTCGGTTGAGCGGTTATTTCAATATTTATAAGGATGTATCGAAATCGGTATTGATTGATGTGTTGCTGGCTCCGTCTGTCGGTTTTGCTTCTTATAAAGACAACCTGGGCGAGATAGAAAATCAGGGATTGGAATTAAATCTCCGGGGTGTTTTGCTAAAGGATGCT
>OGGK01001894.1_pt1 | contig 11934 bp, 10 predicted proteins | sample 1571171 | NCBI WGS metagenome assembly OGGK01 (sample SAMEA2581958, study PRJEB24529) | metagenome | biome: Human gut stool | place: China | collected 2011 | reverse complement strand
TGAACGGAGGTAAGACCGACATAAACATTACCCTCGACAAAAACATTGACCTCACAGGCAAAGGCTGGACGCCGATAGGCACAGACTACGACAACTCATACACCGGCACCTTCGACGGCGGCGGCCATACCATCACGGGGCTGACCGTTACGACAAATGACGAATATGCGGGTCTGTTCGGCTATCTCGGTAATTTCGGTAATGCCGCCGGTACGGTGAAGAATGTGGTGATGGATGGCATACAGATAACATGCAATCACAGGTTGGGTTATGCCGGCGGCGTGGCAGGATTTAGCTGGGGCACCATTGAAAACTGCTCGGTGTCGGGCAGCATTAGCGGCACGGTGAGCGTCGGCGGTGTGGTGGGTGCTCAAAGGGACCGTTCCATCACCGGATGCAGTTCCTCTGCCACAGTGAAGGGAACGCTCAATGTCGGCGGCGTGGCAGGTCAGACGAGTTTTGGTGCCACCTTGACCGCTTGCTATGCCACAGGCAACGTGATCATAGAAATAGACCGCACACAGAATATCTCTGGCGGCGGTCTGGTAGGATTCAACGACGGAATCAGCCTTCTTGCCTGCTATGCCACGGGCAACGTAACCAGTACAGGTAGTAGCACTGGCTATGTACATATCGGCGGCTTTTTGGGAGATAACTACACTACCGTGACCGCCTGCTATTGGAAGAACAATCATGAACAAGGTATCGGCTACAATAGGAGAAGCACCAACGTCACAGAGGTGGACGGCACCAGCGTAACCTGGAAGAACGCCGTTGATGCCATGAACACCGCCTTGCAGAACGCAGGCTCAGAGTGGCGTTACGAACTTAAAGGAGCATTGCCTACCTTGAGGAAGCAGTAAACCGTCGGGCGGAAAAGTTACGCCCGCAACGGAAAGAACCAGAGTAATAAAATAACAGATATTATGAGGATAAGATTTTTTGCACTTGCAGCGCTCGCCCTCTCACTCGCCGCCTGCACACAGGACGAAGCGGGCTTCCTACCAGAAGGGGCGGAAGGCACACCCATCGTCTTCACCGCCACGGGGCTGAATCCCGCCGCGACAGCCATCGCCGCCACCCGTGCCCCAGCGGACGGCAATTGGACGGGTGTGCAAAGTGTGGCAGTTCTGATGGACGGCATGGTGAAGACGTACAACGTGACGCCCTCCACCGCCGACCCCGCCAGCGCCACGCTGACCTCCACCGACCCGCACTACTGGACCAACCGCAAAGACATCACCGTCACAGCGTGGTGGCCCTACACCGCTGGCGAGACAACCCCTTCTGCTGTGAAAGTAAAAGCCAACCAAAGTGCCCAGAAAGACTTTGAGGGCAGCGACCTCATCGTAGCCGACGGGCAGACGGTGACCTACGGCAGCCCCACGCTCCGCTTCACCCACCGCACGGCGCGGGTGACCATCGTTCTGACGGACAACACCGAGGGGCTGGCATCCGTGCAGCTGACGGGTCTCTCCACCGAAGGCGGCAACCCGGATATAATCGTCCCGTATGACAAGGGCAGCAACACCTACACCGCCATCGTAGCCCCGCAAAGTGTGGCAGCTGGCACGGCCTTCATTACCTGCACCTTCACTAACGGCAAGACCTTAGTTTATAAGATGAAGAATGCTACCGACTGGCAGGCGGGCGGTGAATATACCTACACCGTCTCCCTCGCTACGGCAAGAGGCTATATCATAGAGGACGACGGCAGCTACACGGTCTATAACGCCGACGGTCTGATGAATATAGCCGAATTAGTGAACGGAGGTAAGACCGACATAAACATTACCCTCGACAAAAACATTGACCTCACCGGCAAAGCCTGGACACCGATAGGCACAGACTACGACAACTCATACAAAGGCACCTTCGATGGTGGCGGCCATACCATTACGGGGCTGACCTTTACGACAAATGACGAATTTGCGGGTCTGTTCGGCTGGCTCAATAGAGCTGGTACGGTGAAGAACGTGGTGATGGAGGGCGTACAGATAACAAGCAATCAAATATATGGCGGCAGTATTGGCGGCGTGGTAGGATCTAGCTGGGGCACCATTGAAAACTGCTCGGTGTCGGGCAACGTCAGCGGCACGGTGTATGTCGGCGGTGTGGTGGGTGTTCAAATAGGCGGTTCCATCACCGGATGCAGTTCCTCTGCCACAGTGAAGGGAACGGTCGATGTCGGCGGCGTGGCAGGTCAGACGAATTCGAGTGCCACCCTGACCGCTTGCTATGCCACGGGCAACGTGATCATAGAAATAAACCCCAAAAAGAATATCGCTGGCGGCAGTCTGGTGGGAATGAACGCAGGAATCAGCCTCCTTGCCTGCTATGCCACGGGCAACGTAACCAGTACGGGTAGTAGCACCGGCAAAGTACATATCGGCGGCTTTTTGGGAAATAACTACACCACCGTGACCGCCTGCTATTGGAAGAACAATCATGAACAAGGCATCGGCTACAATAAAGAAAACATCGTCCCCGAAGCCACGAAGGTGGACGGCACTGGCGTTACCTGGAAGAATGCCGTTGATGCCATGAACACCGCCTTGCAGAACGCAGGCTCAAAGTGGCGTTACGAACTTAAAGGAGCATTGCCTACCTTGAGGAAGCAGTAAGCCGTTGCGGGCGGAAATGTTCCGCCCGCAACGAACATTAACCGAAGTATAACCCCAATAAAAAAAGGAGGACGTGCTGGAACACACGGAGAATCCACCATATAGGTTTTGGCATCAAGGCATTGTTAATAATAATATAGACTCCAGTGTAAATATGGAAGCTGTAAGCCGGACATTGTCAAGATTGGTGCTCATTAAAGGCAACAAATCAAGTAATTAAATTAAAAACATGGGACTTTTTCACAGAGACAAGAAAAATAATGACGATGAGCCGGACAGTGTTCAAACCAATTCATTCTCTGATATTATGAATGGTTTGCAATACGCCGTAAACTGTGCACAAGATACATTGCAGAATCATCAGATACAAAATCTGACCAGACTTTTTGAAGGAACAAATGCAAATAACGCAAATACGTTCCAATCGAAAAAAATCATGGTTGGAGACAAGACTATTGATATTCCACTTATAGCTTTGATATCCCATCATTATCTTGCGATGGATAATGTGCAGATAAAGTTCAAGGCGAAGGTCGGAAGCGTGGAATCACAGATTCCGGAAAACAACTTATTGTTATCCAGCCCACAAAGAGCCAATCTCCAGATGCAGATGAGCAACATAAAACCGGATGCGGATGATGTCATGGAGGTTTGCGTCAATTTTAAGGTTCAGGAGACTCCAGAGAGCATTTCCCGAATTATTGACGATTTTGTAAAAAATATCTAACAATTTTAAAATTCAAATGTTATGGCAGAAGAAATAAAGAACCAAGGGCAACAAGAAAATGCGGAAAACTTGAATGAAAATGTAAGCGGACAGGCGAAAGAAATTATCTCCGCTGCATTGGAAGAGACTCAAAACAGAGAAACTTCTCCAGTTCTTAAAGCAGATTCAAACGTGACTGACAAATTCAAGGGGCTTCCCATGCGGGAACTTATTGCAGCTCCACTTATTGCAGCAGCCGAAGCACAACAGGAATTGGCAGCGACAGCATGGAATTTCTACCAGCAAATTGCATTTGATGGTAAAAGCGGCAATAAAGCGCGTATATTGGAATTCGATGTCGAAAGACCGATACAGCAGGATGGAAAAATGACAACAATGTCACAAAGTGTCAAGGCTCCGTTTATAGGATTGGTGCCTATTCCTTCCCTGCTCATAGATCGCGTGGATGTAGATTTCCAGATGGAGGTTACTGATACCTCAAATGTAAAAAGCACTATTAATGCCGAAGTAGAAACAAAAGTTTCCGGGAAGAGTTGGTTAATAAGCGCAGAAATCAGCGGCAAAGTAACGACCGCCCGTGAGAACACCCGCATGACCAACCAAACGGCAAAATACCAGATACATGTTTCGGCCAGCCAGCAACCACAGACCGAAGGTCTGTCAAAACTGATGGATATAATGGCTTCCTGTATCGAGCCTATAAATACAGAAAGCAGTAAATAGAGTATAAACATATAGAACGGGATGGATAAAGTCCCGTTCTTATAATTCATACAAAAATGCCGATATTACCGAGTTTAAGAATTAACCCTGTAGCGACTATCAATAGTTCAAATATTTTTGTGCTTCCTCAAGGATATGCATTTCCTGCAGGTCCAGTAACAATAACAGAAATTAGTTTGAGAAGAGGCTCTCTTTTCAGGTTAATACCAACACCACTTGGTACTGACTTCTATTTCCCATTCATACCAAATAATGTAGGTTCATGTGTTGTTAACCATCCATTCAATGGACAAATTGTCACTACACTGGCGTTAAGCGGATGTGCTATAGAAGTCCACTCTTTCCCAAGTCTCAATCGTTATGTCTTCTATCATGATAGTGATGGTAGAAATATGTATCGCATCCCGCCTACAAATAGAGGGGCTCAAGTCTGTCGAATTCAATCCGGATCCTATTGGGATAACTATGGGCTTTATAAGACGGCAGCTCCAAATGTTCAATTCATATTTGTTTATTATAATAATGCCTGGCATGTAGGTGCTTTTGGCGTTTATACAAAATATGTTCATCCATCAGTAGATATCATAAAAACATTTACACCCAAAGGAGGTAAATACAGAGGCTTTTTTAACGATAGGTTTCGTTTGTTGCAGCTATAAAATGCAAAATGCAAGCACTACCCGTTATTTATGAATTTTGTTTGAATTGTGAATGGCAGCTTTATTGAGACATGACATACGCAACATTATTTTATGGCAGTCATCGGCAGCATGGCTGCCATTTTAGCAAACGCTTGATTTAGTTGATGGAGATAAGATTACGACATAAGATTCTTTTGGGATATATAATTCTTTTGGCGGCCATAGGCAGTATGGTCGCCATTTTGGTACATGAACGCAAACGAATAAAAGAGATAGAGGCCGAGTCCGCCGAGATACGGCAAGTGCGTCGTAGTATCAACACGGCTCATCGCCGTATTACGGGGCTCGCCACATTGGGTGAGGGTGTGGTAAATTGGAACAAAGCGGACTATCTATACTATCGTAACCGCCGACTGCAAGCCGACAGTTTACTGAACTTGCTGAAACGGCACTGCCGTGAATATGTACGCCCGGAACAGATAGACACTCTTCGTGCTCTGCTTGCCGAAAAGGAGACACACCTGCTGCACATAATGGAAATGTTTGAACGGCGAACTGAAGCGGACAGCGTGCTGGTAAACCAGTTGCCGGAAGTGGCAAGGCGTGCAACACATATCCGTACCATAGAACAAAAGAAAAAAGGGATTGCAGGATTCTTCGGGAAAAAAGAAGAAATACAAGTAATGCCATCCCAAAAAGAACTTCATGATTTCAGTGACAGCCTGATAGCAATACATCAAAGACAAGCGAGCGAAATGGACATTTATGCCGACAGCCTGCGTATGCGCAACAGGGAATTGAACAGGACATTGAACAAGCTGATAAACGACCTTGACGAACAGGCACAAACAGCCTTCTCACAAAGAGAGTTAAAAATGGCAGAAGCAGAGAAAATGTCGTTCTTTTTAATGGCAGGAGTAATCGGCATGGCCATCATCCTGCTCATCATTTCGCACCTTATCATCATGCGTGACCTTAACCGCAGGGAAAGGGACAAGGCTGAACTGGAAGATACGGCAACACAAAACCGTACACTCTCCGACATGCGCAAGAAAATAATCATCACACTTTCCCATGACATACGAGGACCTCTCAATGCCATCAGTGGCAGTGCTGAACTGGCCATGGATACTCGTGACCGGAAACGCCGCAATGCCTATCTCGGAAACATCCTTGAATCATCCCGTCATATCACCCGGCTTGCCAACAGCCTGCTTGACCTCTCCCGTCTGGACGATGCTAAAGAAACCCTAAACGAAATTCCTTTCCATCTTGAATCCTTTCTGGAAAGTATCGCTGAAGAATACACACGCAAGGCGAACGACAAAGGATTGATGTTTGACAAGGCTTTTATGGGTTGCGGCATCACCGTCCTTGGCGATGCAGACCGCATAAGGCAGATAGTGGTCAACATTCTGGAGAATGCTGTAAAATTCACCCGTACAGGTTATATCAAATTTCTGGCAAGTTATGAAGAAGATACTCTTTCAGTAAAGGTCAAAGATACGGGGATAGGAATGGACGAGAACACAACACAACGCATTTTTCAGCCCTTTGAACGGGCTGCTCCTGATTTGGATTCAGAAGGCTTCGGACTGGGACTTTCCATTACGAAAGGGCTGGTGAACCTGTTCGGAGGAAGACTCTCTGTTTCGAGCCAGATCGGTAAAGGCAGCGAATTCAAGGTGGAAATTCCGCTTAGGCAGACCAATGAGCCTGCAAGAGACAAGCCAGAAACTTATACGGGAAACCTCAGACTTCCTCGACGGGTTCTTGTAGTCGATGACGATCCGATACAATTGCGCAACACAGTTGAAATGATGGAACGGAACGGTATCTCATGCCGAGCCTGTACCAATGCACAGGAAGTGGTCAAGGCATTGAGAACCGGAGAATACGACCTATTGCTGACCGATATACAGATGCGTGGTACGGGAGGTTTTGACCTGTTGCATCTGCTACGCCTTTCCAACATAGGAAATTCACGGACAATTCCCATAGCTGCAATGACCGCCCGTAACGACGGCGATGCAGACCGCTATATTCAAGCCGGACTTGCCGGCTGTATCCACAAACCGTTCTATACAAGAGACCTGCTCGAATTTCTCTCGTCACTCATTGGACAGGACAGAACAATGGATAATCATTCTCCAGATTTCGAGGCTCTGTATGTCACTACGGGAGACGAACGCTGGACTTTGGAGACTCTTATAGAGGAATCCAATAGGAACAGTTCTGACTTGCTGGATTCTTTGAGTCAGGAAAAGCCCGACCGGAAGCGGATATGGGAAACTCTGCACAGGATGTACCCGATGTGGGAGCAATTGGGAATAGCCCATGAGCTGGAATCGTACAGCTATGAAGAGTATGTGGAAGATACGGATGAGTCAGCATTCCGCAATGATGTGGAAAGAATTGTCAGAAGAATAGACCGGCTGATATCTGAGACAAAAAGCCGATTATCGGAAATGGACGGACATAATTAAATGAAAACATGAATGAAATACAGAATACTGATAGTTGAAGACAACATCATGCTTGCCGGGCAACAGAAAAAAAGGTTGGAAAAATCCGGTTATGAAGCAGAGATAACAATAGATGAACCAGGGGCACGAAAACTGCTCAAGAAAGAAAGTTTCGACCTTGTGCTGTCCGACGTACGCCTGCCGGAAGGGGACGGTATATCTTTGCTCGAATGGATGCGGAAGGAACGGATGGATATCCCTTTCATTATCATGACCGGATATGCTTCAGTACCGGATGCTGTACAAGCCATAAAACTGGGAGCCAAAGACTATCTGGCAAAGCCGGTACAGATGGACGAATTGCAAAGACAACTGAAAGATATTTTCCGTCCCAAATCTGTGATATGCGACAAAAACAAGGATTTGCTCCCCAGAAACAGCCTTCAGATGCAGGAGGTCGAACATCTGGTCAGTACAGTCGCCCCATTTGACATTTCTGTGCTTATACTTGGTCCTAACGGTGCCGGAAAAGAATCGGTTGCACAGCGTATCCACTATATAGGAGAGCGGAAGGATATGCCGTTTGTCGCCGTGAATTGTGGAGTCATACCCAAAGAGCTTGCACCCACCCTCTTTTTCGGGCACATAAAGGGAACATTTACCGGTGCCGACGCCAACAAGGACGGATATTTTGAAATGGCAAAAGGCGGAACACTCTTTCTGGATGAAATAGGGACCTTGTCCCTGGACGTCCAAGCCATGCTGCTGCGGGTTTTGCAAGAAGGCACATACATCCCAATAGGTGGTAACAAAGAAAAGCGGGCTAATGTAAGAATTGTAGCCGCCACCAATGAAGATCTCCAACTTGCAATACAAGAAAAACGGTTCAGGGAAGACCTATACCACCGGCTATGCGAATTTGAGATTGTCCTGCCTTCCTTGCATGAATGCCCCGATGACATTCTGCCTTTGGCTCATCATTTCAGAAAAAAGTTTTCCGGAGAACTGAAAAGACCGACAGAAGGCTTCAGTTCTGAAGCGGAACAATTGCTTCTCTCTTACCGCTGGCCTGGGAACGTACGGGAACTGCATAACAGGATAAGAAGGGCGGTACTTATGGCTAAACAGCCGCTCATTGAAACCGCCGACCTGAATATCAAACTGGAAGCGGCGACCGATGAAATCAATCTTTTTCCTGAAAACGATGCGGAAGAGAAACACTCGATAATACAGGCATTGAAAACCAGCCATGGGAGTCGCAAACAAGCAGCAGGCATACTGCATATTGATCCGTCCACACTAAAAAAATATGGATTGAATGACAAATAACCGTCATTCCATATTTCTGTTTGGAATAAAATGCCTACATTTGCATATGATTGGAAATCCTTGTAATATAGGAATGACAGTCACAACATAAGGAGAAAATATCGGCATTGCTTTAAGCCTTGCCGAACATTACAACATAAGTCGCAAGACGTCTCAGGTAGAAATCTGGTAAATTGATATTGTAGAGGCTTTTGCGTGTAGCTTATGCTATGTCCTATAGCGTGAGCTCATGCATGATTCTACAATGGGCTTACCAGAGCCTCTACCTGATAGTGCGTGAGTTTCACGCTTTTCATTTAGAGGAAAAAAGGTATGGCCAAGTTACAGGTTCTGATAGCAATGACATTAGACGGTTCCATTCCGGCTGAAGACGACCCCTTATTACAATGGATGAGAGACGACAAGGACGGATTCTCATACGGGCGCGACAAATGTACCCGCCGGCTCTATTCGGGTTATCCGCTTGTGGATTTCATGTGCGAGAAAGACATGTCAGACCCATCCATCCTTTATCAAGCCGAGATACATGACGAAGAAAGTATAGAACTTTTGCGTGGTCTCTCAGTTTATCATCTCATAGATGAAATGATCATTTTCCTGTTTCCTTCCACTCGTCCGAACCATAAATCCGTCTCAAAACATCTGCCACGTGGAGAGTGGAAAACCGTAAAATCCAAAACATTCAAAAACGGAATTTGTCGCCTGGTTTATTGCAAGACATTGCAATAAGGCATTGCAACATATTGCATTTGCAATACTTCCATCAGTCTCATTTTTATGGGGCTGATTTTTTATTTCCCTATTACTCAATGACTTGTCATACTTTTATGTGGCGATATGTTCCGTTGGTCTATGTTTTGGCCTATATCATAATGAAACCTGTTGCGCAACACGGTGTAAAAAATGGAATTATTACACTAAAAACAGAATTCATTATGATACAGATAGACAGGGAGACATTCCAGATGATGCTCCATCAGATAATGGAACGGTTTGACAGGATAGATGACAGGCTGAACCGCATGAACAGGCAGACGGCCGCTCTTGAGGGTGACAAGCTGCTTGACAACCAGGATATGTGCGAGCTCCTTGGTGTTACCAAGCGTACACTTGCACGCTACCGCCAGAAGAAACTCGTCACCTACTACATGATTGACGGACGTACCTATTACAAGGCTTCGGAAGTCCAGGACTTCCTGAGCAGGAAAGGAAAGGTACTTCCGGCAAAAATTAAAAAGGAACTCGGTATTCAATTCTAACAAAACGGCAGTATGGAAATTATATGTATAGACAAACGGACATTTGACGAACTGGTTGTCCGATTCAGCATGATAGAGAAAAAAGTCACTGGTATATGCAATCCGGCCAAAGATGCAGGACTGAAAAAATGGATGGACAATCAGGAGGTATGCGAGATTCTCCGCATATCAAAGAGAACGCTTCAGGTATATCGTGAGAAAGGACTGTTGCCTTTCACCCGGATCAAGAACAAGTTCTTCTACAAGCCGGAAGATGTGCAAAACATGTTGGAATCAAGTTATCACCCACAAAAAAGAAAGCCATGAGTTACGATCTTATAGACAGAAAGGACCAGCGGATTGATACTATTTTCAAAGGGCTGGAAAACATGGAGCGTATGATAGACGCAATAAGGACGGCTCCGAGACCCGCATTCCACAGTGATTATTTCCTCACGGACGAGGAACTTTCAAAGCTGTTGAAAGTAAGCCGGCGTACCTTGCAGGAATACCGGACCCTCGGCGTGATACCTTACTACCTTGTGCAGGGAAAAGCCCTTTACAAAGAGTCAGACATACAGAAAGTTCTTGACGACGCATATAAAAGATGCAGGGAAGAACAGCGATGGGTATGAAACAATGCAAAAGAAACGGCCTCGTTACAAGGTCGTTTCTTTATTTTCTGATAGCTGGCTTTGGGATTTTCGTCTCTGTTTCCTTACTATAATATCCTCCTCATATAAGCCGGATGTTTGGCTTAGACCAGCTGCCTTCAGACGTTTCATGTCTTCATCTACTTTCTTGTCGGTGACTTTAGCATAAAGCTGCGTAGTTTCAATTCGCATATGGCCCATCATTTTACCGACCGTTTCAATTGGAATGCCCATTGAAAGAGTTATATGAGTTCCGAAATTGTGTCGCGCCATATGGAATGTGAGTTCAAAACCGTATACCTCACCTAACTTACGGGTAAGCATAATGAAATACTCACGCTTGTATAAATTGAAAACCTTGTCATCATGACGCTGTTCCCGATACTTTTCAATTATCTTCAACGGAATATCCAACAGCCGTACAGAAGACAATGTCCCTGTTTTCTGACGTTGGATATGAATCCACCACGAACCATCCTCAGATTGTATAATATCATTAACAGTCAGTCTTTTCAAATCTGCATAGGCAAGTCCGGTAAAGGTGGAGAAAATGAACATGTCTCGGACAAACTGAAGCTGTGGCTTCTCGACCGGGGTTGTAAGCAGTGTCTTCAGATCTTCCAATTTCAGATGACGACTTTTCCGTTTGGGTAATTCCGGATGAAGACGACAGTAAGGATCGCGGCGTATTGTTCCCTGACTGACAGCCCTCATAGTCATCTTCTTCAGTCTATAAAGGTGTTCATGTACTGTCTTCGGACTTAAGTTCCTGTTCGTCTTGAGAAACAGTTCAAAGTCATCATAAAAAACACGATCAAGATTCCGTAAAAGAACATCCTCTATACCACGTTTTTCCTGCACAAAAGCAGAAAGGTGCTTATATGAGCGCAAGTAGGAATCATAACTTTCCTTTATCCGATCCACCCCGATACGCTTCTTGAACTCCTCGTTATGCTCTCTGAAAAGAGCCAGCAGAGTTAGCGGTTTCTGACCGACTCCCATCACAGCATTCTTTACCTGCTCTGCCGTAATAAATCCCAGACTGTTCTTAATCCGCCTATAATGCTCCTTGATTTCTTTTGTCAGATCATCAATGGCCCGGTTGACGGTAATAGCATTCTCACTGCGGCCGTCAGCCCGTCCCTTTTCCGGATTCCAAACGGCAGGATTGACAGACACTTTCGTTCCTATCTGTTCCCATTTGGCATCTATGCTTATCTTGCACAGCAGCTGACATGTTCCGTCTTTACGGATTTTGGTACGGTTTATATAAAACAATATCGCAAATGTACTGCGACGTTTGATTTCCATATTATCAGTATTTCTTTTCATAATCCTATTTTTTGCCATTATCAAATAACTACAGAAAACCTCTCAGCAATTTTTTTATCCAATGCTTTTGTATCTGTATCTATCTTATTGTCTGTAACCTTTGCATAAAGCTGTGTAGTGCCAATTCTGCTGTGTCCCAACATCTTGCTGACCGTTTCAAGTGGTACACCATGGGAAAGGGTGATTTCGGTCGCATAGGTAT
>OGGK01001890.1_pt1 | contig 11949 bp, 8 predicted proteins | sample 1571171 | NCBI WGS metagenome assembly OGGK01 (sample SAMEA2581958, study PRJEB24529) | metagenome | biome: Human gut stool | place: China | collected 2011 | reverse complement strand
AAAAGAAATCCCTTTTCAACACAAAGAATTTCTTTTTTATGGGTATTTTTTATTTTGCAGTAATATTTCTTGCTACATGGACACCGCTTGCGGAGGCATGAGAAAGAGAATGGGTGATGCCGCTGCCATCGCCGATGATATACAGCCCATCATAGCGGCTCATCAGCTGTTCATTGACGGCAACCTCCATATTATAGAACTTTACCTCTACACCATAAAGGAGGGTATCATCATTTGCTGTGCCGGGCGCAACCTTATCGAGTGCATAAATCATTTCGATAATGCCATCCAGCAGGCGTTTTGGCAGAACAAGACTCAAATCACCGGGGGTTGCATTCAATGTAGGTGTAACGAAGGATTCCTCTATACGCTTTGGTGTGGAACGTCGTCCACGAATCAAATCGCCGAAGCGCTGCACAATTACACCACCGCCCAGCATATTGCTCAGGCGGGCAATGGATTCGCCATAGCCGTTGGAATCCTTGAATGGTTCAGAAAAATGCTTGGCAACCAACAAAGCGAAGTTTGTATTGCCTGTTTGCAGGGCAGGGTCTTCATAGCTATGCCCGTTTACAGTGATAATGCCGTTTGTGTTTTCATTTACAACAGCACCCTTGGGGTTCATGCAGAAGGTACGCACCTTATCCCCGTATTTCTGGGTGCGGTATACGATTTTACTTTCGTAAAGCTCATCGGTAAGATGAGAAAAAACCTCCGCTGGTAATTCTACGCGCACACCAAGGTCAACGCGGTTGGATTTTGTGGGGATTTCCAGTTCATTACAAATGCGTTCCATCCACTTACTGCCGCTACGTCCAACAGAAATGATACATTTTTCGCAGGAAAAGCTTTCCTCTGCACAATTTACCGCATAGCCATTTTCCAGAACGGTAACGGAATTGACGGGTGTATCGAAGAAGAAATCTACCTTATCCTTCAGATGTGCATAAAGATTTTCCAGAACAATATAATTTATATCCGTACCCAAATGACGCACAGATGCGTCCAGAAGGTGCAGGTCATTCTGGATACAAAGCTTTTTGAACTTTGTGCCGGCGGTGGAATACAGCTTTGTGCCTGCACCGCCATAACGCATATTGATGGTGTCAACATACTGCATTAAATCCAGAGCGCGTTTTTTGCCGATATATTCATATAAAGTACCGCCGAAATCGTTGGTGATGTTATATTTCCCATCGGAAAAAGCACCTGCACCGCCAAAGCCGCTCATGATGCTGCAGCTTTTACAGCTGACACAGCTTTTGATTTTATCCCCATCAATGGGACAGTGGCGTTTATCGAGCGCATGACCTGCCTCGAAAACAGCAACCCTCATCGTAGGCTTTTGCTGCATCAGTTCATAAGCAGCAAAGATACCACCGGGACCTGCGCCGATAATAATGACATCATAATTCATTCCTTTTCCTCCATTATCTCTCATTATCTTTTATTCTCTCTTATTTATAGCCGGATTGTCGTCCAATCCTCGCAGTTCCATACCTCAGTCACAACATCCTGATAAAATTCAGGTTCGTGACAAATCAAAAGAATACTGCCCTTATATGCCTGCAAAGCACGCTTTAATTCTTCCTTTGCATCCACATCCAAATGGTTGGTTGGCTCATCCAGCAGAAGAACATTGGTTTCGTTGTTGATGAGCTTGCAAAGGCGAACCTTTGCCTGCTCGCCGCCGCTGAGTACCTTCACCATGCTTTCGATATGCTTTGTGGTCAGGCCACATTTTGCCAGAGCGGAACGCACCTCATATTGCGTAAACGAAGGAAATTCCTTCCAGATTTCATCAATACAGGTGACATTTTCGGTGTATTTCTTTTCCTGCTCAAAATAGCCGGTATAAAGATAATCCCCCAGTTCCGTTTTGCCGCTGAGAGGTGGGATTTCGCCGAGGATGCTTTTCAGCAGAGTGGTTTTCCCAATCCCGTTTGCACCGACAAGCGCAATTTTCTGTCCGCGTTCCATGGAAAGGGTGAGAGGTCTGGAAAGGGGTTTATCATATCCAATCACCAAATCCTCTGTCTGGAAAATGTATCTGCCTGCGGCACGCGCCTCTTTGAAGCTGAATTCCGGCTTGGGCTTTTCCTTCGCCAATTCGATAACATCCATTTTATCCAGCTTTTTCTGACGGGACATTGCCATATTTCTTGTGGAAACACGCGCTTTATTGCGGGCAACGAAGTCCTTTAGGTCATCGATTTCCTGCTGCTGCTTACGGTATGCCGCCTCAAGCTGCGCCTTTTTCATGGCATAGACCTCCTGGAATTTATCATAATCCCCGACATAGCGTGTCAGCTCTGCATTTTCTACATGGTAAATCAGATTGACCACGCTGTTAAGGAAGGGAATATCATGCGAAATAAGGATGAAGGCGTTTTCGTATTCAATCAGATAGCGTTTCAGCCATTCGATATGATTTTCGTCCAGATAGTTGGTCGGCTCATCCAGAAGAAGAATATCCGGTTTTTCCAGAAGCAGCTTACCCATTAAAACCTTGGTTCTCTGTCCGCCCGAAAGCTCTGTGACATCTCTGTCCATGCCGATATCCGCAAGACCGAGGGCACGTCCGATTTCGTCCACCTTGGAATCAATGATATAAAAATCATGATGCTCCAGAGTTTCCTGTATACTACCCGTTTCCTCCATCAGAAATTCCATGCGCGCCGCGTCAGCCTCCGCCATTTCGGCATAGTAGGCGTTCATCTGCGCCTCAAGGTCAAAAAGATAGCCGAAGGCAGATTGCAGAACGTCTCGGATGGTCTGTCCCTGTTCCAGAACGGTATGCTGATCTAAATAGCCCACACGGACATTTTTGCTCCATTCGATTTTGCCCTCATCAGGCATCAGCTTTCCTGTGATAATATTCATAAATGTGGATTTCCCTTCGCCATTTGCCCCAACAAAGCCGACGTGCTCCCCCTTCAGAAGGCGGAAGGATACGTCTGTGAAGATGGCTCTGTCACCAAAGCCGTGGCTGAGCTTTACTACATTTAAAATACTCATGTATCGTTCTCCTTATGCTCTTTCCTTTAGTAATTGTTCCAGAATTTTTGCCGCGCCAAAGTGATTGCAGTCCTCCGCAATCATATCCGCCGCAGCCTTGATGTGTGCCTCGCCGTTTGCCATGGCAACGCCAATGCCCGCAAATTCCAGCATGGGCAAATCGTTATCGCTGTCTCCCATGGCAAGCACATGCTCCGCTTCGATGCCAAGCAGGGCACAAAGCGTTTCCAATGCCTTCGCCTTGGTGGCAAGGGGAGAGGTGATTTCAATATTTTCCGGTGTAGATGCGGTAACGGAGCAAAGACCGAGTGCCCGCAGCTCCGCCCAGACCTGCTTTCGCAAGTCCATATCCCGAAAAATCAGATTGATATTTTCCAGAATGGCATGGCTTTTCTGCATTTTCTCCCAGAAATTTTCTACAGGGGTGCGGCTGTTCAGAATATAGCGCACATGGCTTTCCGTCAGCCCATAGGGGGAAAGATTTTCATAGACGCTTTTCGCAATATACGCCTTGCCATGGATAAAATATTCCGTGATGACAGGCAGACGCTTGGCAATGGGAATCACTGCATCGACTGCATTGGGCGAAAGATTATTTTCAATGATGGCTTTTTTTTCCACTGCGTCATAAATCGCCGCGCCGTTGCTGGTGATAACATAGCGCAGAAAGGGCAGTGCCTTGATTGCCTGTGGCACTGTGCTGAAGGGTCTGCCTGTGGCAGGCACAAAATAAATGCCCTGTTCGTTCATCTGTTCCAACGCATGATATAAGCGAGGGGTAATTTCCTTATTTTTATCGAGAAGGGTGCCATCCAGATCGGAGGCAACCAGCTTTATGTATTTCATAGTATCACCTGCCCATTCTATCTATTCTATCAGATAAAGGAACACGCTACAATAAAAAGGAAGTGACTTTTTGAAAGAAAATTTCGTTTGAGGGTTCTGTCTGTATTTCTCTGGAAAAAGGCAGGCAGATATGATATGCTAACAGCAGAAGCGGAGGAGAAATGGAGGGATTTACATGGTTTTTACGCCATTTAGGCTGAGAGAGTTGGAATTGAAAAATCGTTGGATTATGCTTGCCATGCACACAGGCTTTGCGACAGGCAATGCGCTGACAGAGCGTGACTATGCCTTCTATGAGGAGCGGGCAAAGGGCGGCGCGGCGGCAGTGACGGTGTTGCTTGCTGTGAATGAAGCAGGGGCACTTAAGGGAATGTATGACGCGGAAACGGTAGAGAAGGAAAGCCTGCGGACACTTGCGGAACGCGTCCACGCGCACGATTGCAGGCTGATTGTGCAGCTGTTCCACTGCGGACGAAACGAAAGCGCGAAGAACCACGGCGAAAAGCCCTTGCTTGCGCCTTCTGCGGTGGCTTCGCCTATTTTCAGGACAGAGCCGCAGGAAATGACGGCAGAGGAATTAGCCAAAACAAAGGCGGCATTTGCCAATGCGGCGGCATTGTGCAAGGAAATCGGCGCGGATATCGTAGAGGTGAGCGCATCGGCAGGGTATCTGCTTTCGGAATTTTTCTCTCCGTTGACAAATCAGAGAACGGATGTATATGGCTATCAGACAGAAAACGGCATGACCTATCCATTGGAGGTTCTGGCGGCAGTGCGTGCGGCAGTAGGGGATTTCCCAATACTGGTAAAGGTTTCTGCGGCGCAGATGGTAGAGGGCGGCTATGAGCTGACAGATACGCTGCGTTTCTGCAAAAAGGCAGAGGATGCAGGGACGATTGATGGTGTGACGGTAACGGGCGGCTGGCATGAATCTCCGGTGGAGCAGATTTCCTATCATGTTTCCAAGGGGGGATATGCGCCGTTTGCAGGCGCTTTGAAGAAATATCTTTCTGTGCCTGTGATTGCTTGCAATCGGATTCATGATGCGGAAACGGCGGAACGGATTCTGTCGCAGGGTCTCTGTGATTTCTGCGGTACGGCAAGGGCATTTCTGGCAGATGCGGCATTTGCCAATCGCTTGCAGGCAGGCAAGCCCTATCTGCCCTGCCAGAGCTGCAATAAGTGTATTGCGGCAGTGCTGAAGGGGAAGGAGCTTTTTTGCGCCTTCAACCCCGAAGCAGGGAATGAAGCCTTTGAGCATCAGAGAAGAAAGATTGCAACCAGAAAGGAATGTATCGTCATCGGCGGCGGTCCTGCCGGCATGGAAGCGGCGAAAAAATCCGCAGAGCGCGGCTTTGTCACAACACTGCTGTGCAGGGAAAAGGAGCTTGGCGGTCAGCTGCGGCTGGCAGCATTACCTCCGAAAAAGGAGGGTCTGCTGGATTATATTGCCTACATGAAAGCAACCCTTGCGGAGCTAGGCGTTACCGTTTTGACAGAAACAGAAGCAACGCTTGATTTTATTAAAGAAAGAAAACCGTATTTTACGGTTGTGGCAACAGGCAGTCAACCCGAAAAGCAGCCAATTGAAGGCTTGTCTGATGAAAAATATTTTACGGCGCAGGAAATCTTGCAGATGCCGGAAGAAAAAATTGCGGAAATGCTTCAAGGAACTGTGGCAATTCTGGGCGGCGGCGCAGTTGGTTTGGAAACGGCAGCATTTCTGGCGCAGCGTCTGCCGGAGGGCGCAGCGGAATTCGGGATTAAGATTATCGAGCAGAAGGAAAAAATGGGCATGGACATGGGCGCAATGGCGCGTCCGCTGTTAAATGAATTGAAGAAAAAGAATGTCAGCTTTTTGACAACTACCACCGCAACGCTGATGGATGGCAGCAAGCTGTATGTCAAAATCGGCGAAATGACGCTGTTTGTTTCCGCGGATACAGTTATCTGGGCAGGCGGCGGCGAGCCTGTTGTGGATACGGAGCTGACCATGTGGCTGATGGATGAGCGGATGAGCTATGCCGTTGTGGGGGATGCAAATGAAATCGGCGATGGTGGCACAGCAATCAAAGATGCGTATGAATTGTACACACATTTGTACCTTGCATGACAAGATTTGTGTATATTGTATTTTTTTAAGATATTGATGAAATATTTTTCGGCAGATATTGCCAAGAGAAAAACATTGTGCTATATTTAGTACAAGTGTTAAATAATTGCCAAGAAATCAGGGAAAATCGCAGTACATTCTCGTTGGCAATGAAAAAAATACTGAGAAATATCACCATTTTTCTTGGAAAGGAAGCGGAAAGTTATGGATTTTATCAAAAGAACATGGGCAGAAATTGACTTGGATGCACTGGATTACAACATCAAGAGCATCAAATCCAAAATGGAACCCGAGCATAAGGTTATGGGTATTGTAAAGGCGGATGCGTATGGTCATGGTGACGGCTTTGTAGCACGCAAGCTGCAGGCTGGCGGCTTCGACTGGTTCGGCGTTTCCAACATCGAAGAAGGTATGAGCCTGAGAAACGAAGGCATCACAAAACCCATTCTGGTTCTTGGCTACACACCCGCAAGCTGCGTAGAAATTCTTTGCCAGCAGAGCATTACAAACGCAATCGTCGGGATTGAACATGCAAGAAGCCTGCAGGAAGCGGCAGCAGCAGCAAATGTTGTTGTAGAAGGTCATATTAAACTGGATACAGGTATGACTCGTGTTGGTTTCCAGACAGATGATGCAGACTTCGATCAGTCCCTGAAGGATATCATTGAAGTAAGCAAAATGCCCAACGTAAAGATTACAGGTATCTTTACACACCATGCAGTTGCTGACTCCTACACAGGTGATAACCCCGATTTCACAAGAATGCAGTTTGCTCGCTTCGATAAAATGGTAACAGCTTTGCAGGATGCAGGCGTACATGTTGGTCTCCGCCACTGTGCAAACAGCGCAACCACAATCGCTTATCCCGAAAGACATATTGATATGTGCCGTTCCGGTATCATTACATACGGTATGCTGCCCTCCGATGAATGCGAAGGCATGATTGATTTGAAGCCTTTGATGACAGTAAAATCCACAATCGGTCTGGTAAAGCATGTTCCCGCAGGCTCTCAGCTGTCCTACGGCAGAACCTATACAGCAGAAACAGACAGAAGAATTGCTACCATCCCTATTGGCTATGCAGATGGTTACAACAGAGCATTGTCCAACAAGGCTAAAATGATTGTTCATGGTAAATATGCACCCGTTGTTGGTCGTGTCTGCATGGACCAGCTGATGATTGATGTTACAGATATTCCCGAAGCAAAAATGGGGGATGAAGTTATCGTTGTTGGTACAGATGGCGATAAGCACTTCACATTTGACGATATGGCTGCAATCCTTGGCACAATCAACTATGAACTGCCTTGCGTATTGACAAAGCGTGTTCCCCGTGTTTATAAAGAAAACGGCGAAATCGTTGGTATCGTAGACCATGTTCTGCATCAGTACAGATAAGAAAAATTGAAATAAAAGAGGAGTGGCTTTTGCCGCTCCTTTTTTGAGTTGAAAGATTTTTCGGTTGAAAAAAGACATCCCATCGTAAAGATGAGATGTCAATTTTTTTGTCTGATAAAGCTGTAGGCTTACAGCTTTGCAATGACCGCGTCCGCAAATTCCTCTGTGCTTGCGGTGCCGCCCATATCCTGCGTCAGTGTTTTCCCTTCGGAAATGACATCGGTTACGGCTTTTTCGATTGCCGCTGCCGCCTTTGCCTCGCCCAGATGTGCCAGCATCAGGGAAGCGGAAAGGATGCAGGCAGTCGGGTTGATTTTGTGCTGTCCTGCAATATCGGGAGCAGAGCCATGGATAGGCTCGAAAATTGCACTGTCCTTGCCGATATTTGCGCTGGGGGTCAGACCAAGACCGCCAACCAGACCTGCACACAAGTCGGAAACGATATCGCCGTAAAGGTTCGGGCAGACCAGAACATCATATTCCTCAGGGTGCATCACCAGACGCATACACATGGCATCGACAATGCTGTCTGTAAATTCGATTTGCGGATATTCCTTTGCAATCTCTCTTGCAACATCCAGAAACAGACCGTCTGTGCATTTCATGATGTTTGCCTTATGTACGGCTGTTACTTTTTTTCTTCCTTCTCTTACGGCATATTCAAAGGCGTAACGGCAGATGCGCTCGCAGCCCTTTCTGGTAATCAGCTTGATGCTTTCTGCCGCATCCTCGCCAACCATGTGTTCAATCCCTGCATACAGGTCTTCTGTATTTTCGCGCACGATAACAAGGTCAATATGATCATATCTTGTGATTACGCCGGGGTAGGTTTTGGCAGGGCGCACGTTTGCATAAAGGTCAAAAGTTTTGCGCAGTGCTACGTTTACGCTGCGGAAGCCCTTGCCAACAGGGGTCGTAATAGGCCCTTTCAGCGCAACACCGTTCTTGCGGATGGAATCAATGACATGGTCGGGCAGGGGCGTGCCGTATTTTTCAATCATGGCTGCGCCTGCTTCCATTTCATCCCATTCAATGGCAACGCCGGTTGCCTCTACAACGCGCTTCGCTGCTGCAACAACCTCAGGGCCGCTGCCGTCCCCGGGGATAAGAGTTACTTTATGTGCCATATTATTTTGCCTCCTTTGTATAGTTCAGCAGACCGCCTGCGAGCAGAATGTCGCACTGTCTTGCGGAAATATTCAGTCTTGTGGGGATTTCTTCGCCGGTACGCACCAGTGTTACCATTACGTTCTGTCCCTCTACTGCGCCTTTGATCTGGTCTGCGGCATATTTGATGACAAATTCGTCCCCAAGGCGGATGTTGTCATAGTCCCATTCGTTTACGAATACCAGAGGTAGAATACCGTTGTTAATCAGGTTTGCCATGTGGATACGCGCGAAGGATTTTGCGATAACACCCTTTACGCCAAGCTGCAGGGGAGCCAGTGCCGCATGCTCGCGGCTGGAGCCCTGCCCGTAGTTCTGCCCTGCAATGATAAAGCCGCCGCCTGCCGCCTTTGCTCTTGCGGGGAATTCAGGGTCGCAGGGGGTCAGGCAGTAATCTGCCAGATAGGGTACGTTGGAACGGAAGGGCAGAAGCTTCGCGTTGGAGGGCATGATGTGGTCTGTTGTGATATTGTCCTCTACCTTAATCAGCGCGCCGCCCTTGATTTCCTTGGGTACCTTTGTGTTTTTGGGGAAGGGCTGAATATTGGGGCCTCTGACAACCTTTACACATTCGCCTTCGGGTGCAGGAGGAATGATGAGGTTATCGTTTACCATGAAATGCTCAGGCATGGAAACCAGAGGGGCTTCTCCCAGTGTATGGGGATCTGTCACAACGCCTGCCAGCGCGGATGCAACGGCTGTTTCGGGGCTGACGATATAAACCTGTGCGGATTTTGTCCCGCTTCTGCCTTCAAAGTTTCTGTTGATGGTACGCAGGGAAATCGCATTCGTTGCAGGAGCCTGTCCCATGCCGATGCAGGGGCCGCAGCCACATTCCAGAATACGCGCGCCTGCGGAAATAATATCTGCCAGTGCGCCGTTTGCCGCCAGCATATTCATCACCTGCTTGGAGCCGGGTGCGATAACCAGACTGACATCGGGATGAACGGATTTGCCCTTTAAGAGTGCCGCAACCGTCATCATATCGGTATAAGAGGAATTGGTGCAGGAGCCAATCGCAACCTGATCCACCTTCAGACCTGCAACATCCTTTACCTGCTTGATATTATCGGGGGAATGAGGGCAGGCAACCAGAGGTGCGATTTCATCCAGAGCAATCGTTACTTCCTCATCATAGGTCGCATCTGTGTCAGCGGAAAGTTCTATCCAATCCTCACCGCGTCCCTGCGCGTCAAGGAATCTTTTTGTCACCGCGTCAGAAGGAAATACGGATGTGGTTGCGCCCAGCTCTGCGCCCATGTTTGTGATGGTTGCTCTCTGGGGAACGGAAAGTGTTTTTACGCCTTCGCCTGCATATTCCATCACCTTGCCGACACCGCCTTTAACGGACAGGCGGCGCAACACCTCAAGAATAACGTCCTTTGCCGTTACCCAGGGGGAAAGCTTGCCTGTCAGGTTCACGCGGCAAACCTTGGGCATAGCCAGATAATACGCACCGCCACCCATTGCAACGGCTACATCCAGACCGCCTGCGCCAATCGCAAGCATCCCGATACCGCCGCCTGTAGGGGTGTGGCTGTCAGAGCCGAGCAGGGTTTTGCCGGGCTTGCCGAAGCGCTCCAGATGCACCTGATGACAGATGCCGTTGCCGGGCTTGGAAAAATAAATCCCATGCTTGCTTGTCACTGTCTGGATATATTTATGGTCATCTGCGTTTTCAAAGCCTGTCTGCAGGGTGTTGTGGTCGATGTAAGCAACAGATTTCTCTGTTTTGACACGGGGAATCCCAATGGCTTCAAACTGCAGATACGCCATGGTGCCTGTGGAGTCCTGTGTCAGTGTCTGGTCGATTTTGATGGCGATTTCCTTCCCTGCCACCATTTCACCGGATACCAGATGGTTTTTAATCAGTTTTTCGGTAATATTCATACCCATATTCTCTTCCTCCTAAGAAAACTGTTTGATGAAATTTTATTTTTTTAACAAATCCTTCTTACAGAAGCCCTGCCTGCTTTGCCAGCTCCGGCAGAAGCGCGCATGTGGCTGCCTCCATCTCTTCCTCACTGATGAAGGTCATACGCCCGTCGCTGTACTGCTTATCTACCCATTCCTTGAGGATAGCAGTGCGAGGGTCATTCTTGCTGATTTTGCTTTCGCCCTCCAGATGCAATGTCTGGTTCAGCCAGTATGCAACGCCGGCAAGACCGGAGTTTTTGTTGACCTCTACGCTGAGGGGGCGGTTCAGCAGCTTTGCTGTATTGAAGATGTTATAAATTTCCTCATCCTTCGCAACGCCGTCTGCGTGAATACCGGCTCTGGTTACATTAAAGTCACGCCCGACGAAGGGGGTGCGAGGGGGGATTTTATAGCCAAGCTCTTTTTCATAAAATTCTGCGATTTCCGTAATCACGGTAGGGTCCATGCCATCTAATGTTCCTCTCAAGGAAGCATATTCCATTACCATTGCTTCGAGAGGGGTGTTGCCTGTGCGTTCCCCGATGCCCAAGAGAGAGCAGTTTACGGAGGAACAGCCATATAGCCATGCCGTTGTGGAATTGACAACCGCCTTATAGAAATCGTTATGCCCATGCCATTCCAGTAATTCGGAAGGGATCTGCGCAAAGTGGTTTACACCATAAATGATACCGCCGACAGAACGGGGCAGGGTAGCACCGGGGTAAGGCACGCCGTAGCCCATCGTATCACAGAAGCGGATTTTTACGGGCAGCTGATATTTATCCATCAGCTTTTTCAGCTCCGTTGCAAAGGGAACCACGCAGCCATAGAAATCGGCTCTTGTGACATCCTCAAAATGACAGCGAGGGGTAATGCCCATATCCAGAGCAGCCTCTACAATTTCCAGATAGCCGTCGATTGCCTGCTTTCTGGTTTTGTGCAGCTTATTGAAAATATGATAGTCGGAGCAGGAAACCAGAATCCCACATTCGGGCATTCCCATTTCCTTGACCAGCTTGAAGTCCTCCTTTGTGGCACGAATCCATCCTGTGATCTCGGGGAATTCATAACCCGACTCGCGGCATGCTTCGATCGCCCTGCGGTCATTTTCGCTGTACAGGAAAAATTCGCACTGCCTGATTTTGCCCTTGGGGCCGCCTAAGCGGTGCAGCATATCATACAGCGTTGCGATCTGCTTTGCCGTATAGGGAGCGCGAGACTGCTGCCCATCACGGAAGGTGGTATCTGTCAGCCAGATTTCCTCAGGCACATTCATGGGTACCTGACGGTAGTTGAACGTAACCTTCGGCACTTCGTCATAGCTGTAGTTATCACGATATAGGTTAGGCTCAGGAATATCCTGAAGGCTGTATTTATAGCGCCTGAGTTCCAAGAGATTGGTTTTGTCGTTATAAGTGATCAAAGTTCTCACTCCTTCTATCTGGATTTGTTTATCATACAAAAACAAGTGCTTTGCGTGATATTTTATA
>OGGK01001889.1_pt1 | contig 11949 bp, 7 predicted proteins | sample 1571171 | NCBI WGS metagenome assembly OGGK01 (sample SAMEA2581958, study PRJEB24529) | metagenome | biome: Human gut stool | place: China | collected 2011 | reverse complement strand
AAAGCACTTCAAATACAGCTCGCGCAAGGGGCGCTGTGTCAGGCGAGAGTCGTTGTTATTGCGGTTGGTCTCCTGGTTGTTTACGGCAAAGTGTTTCAGGCAGGTACCTGTCCCCCGGCTCTGGATTCCGTTGATATAAGCAGCAGCCATTTTGCCGGTCAGCACCGGATCTTCCGAATAATATTCATGGTTACGTCCGCAGAGCACATTTCGCATCAGGTTGACACCCGGTGCCAGCAACACATCCAAACCATAATCCTTCACCTCCGTACCCAAAGTACGTCCCACCTTGTGGGCTGCATCCGGATTGAAAGTTGCTGCCACCGTGGTGCTGGAAGGAAATTCCGTAGCATGATAAGTACGGCTGTCGAATTCCCGCTTGGCAGCCATCGCCAACCGGTGCGGTCCGTCGGCAAGATAGGCGGAAGGGATACCCAGTCGGGGAATGTCGTAAGTACGTCCCGCTGTTCCGGGAAACTTGGTATCACTTCCCATCGACATTCCACAACCGATAACGAGGTGTACCTTCTCTTCGAGGGTCATGGCACTGACTACTTCGTCGATATTATCGGCACGCAGTCTGACTGACTGATTCGAACCGGTCGTCTGTGCAGTCAAGGCAGATGCCAGACAGAGTGAAAATAAAGTAATTGACAATCTTCTCATATATATTATATTTAAAAAGCCACAAAAGAAGCCCCCGTACAATTAGATGATTTCCACGGGGGACTTCTTCTACAAACAATTAATCAGTTAGAAAAATCTAATTTTGTCTATCTGCATCAGATGACGAAGTTAGATTTTGATTCTTTATGCGCTTTACCAACCTGCATTTTGTTCCATATTCGGATTCAAGCGGATTTCCTTTGCCGGAATAGGCAACAAATAATGTCTTTCCTTGAAACCATAACGCGTTTTATCCTTGTTATACTGAATGTATTCTACCGCTACATTATCCGGCTCATCTTTTCCTGCCTTATTTGACAAGATAGGTGTTCTTTCACCCTGATCCTTAAGCAAAGCCTCCGCATCTTTCCAACGGATAATATCCTGATAACGGGTATATTCAGAACAGAGTTCCAGTCTCTTTTCCAATTTAATGGCATCCAGGGTAGCTGTCTTGGCATCCAATCTTGCACGCTGACGCACCTCATTCAAGCAAGCATCAGCTTCAGATTGATTGCCATCCTTCAGGTTTGCTTCAGCCGCCAGTAACAAGACTTCAGCATAACGCATCCAACGATAGTTATTATATGAACACCAGAACCCAGCAGGAGATTCTACATTCGAGAAGCGACGCTTCCACATGAAATAACCTTCATTAATCAAACTCTGCCCTTTGGCAACCTTGACACCTAATTGAGAAATTTGGTCATAGGTTTTCATTGTCTGATTCAACCGATAACCATCTACACCCTCTTCCTGAACAAATGCATCATACAACTTTTTCTGAGGAACCATAAATCCCCATCCGGTACCATTAAACTGATTGTTAGAGCCAGACATATCCAACTTATCAGTGCGCCAATGATTCATCACCTCAAAGAAACTGAACTCATCCATGGAATTACTTGCATCAAAAATACGGTTACTTTCGAGCATACTTTCACAATTATACTCAGCCTTGTAGGTCAAGATATCCTCATAATTTCCATCATAAAGTTTATACTTACCGCTAGCTCTAACCTCATTCAAGACAACAGCAACTTCATTGCATCGTTTGCCTTATCCTTTCGTGCTTTGGCAACCTTTTGGGTGACGATACAACGTATGTCTGCAAAGGAGGCAGCTACCATCCACTTGTATTCACCTTTTGCCAATTCCCAAGCATTGATTTTATCGTTGAAGGAAGCCATGCCCATCACGTTCCAAGTCAGAATCAGTGCCTGGCTCTCGCCCGACTGGAGCAAGGCAGTTTTGCCGAAGGCCTTCAACTCCTTGGCAGGCTTGCCCATACCACTCTTGGGAGCCTTAACATATAACTATACAGCTTCACGTTCCATTAACTTACCAGTATTCTTCACATTCAAAAAGTAATCACCGTCAATATTGGTAATACAAGCGTTAGTAGTGCCTTTCTCCAGAATACTTACACCAATCATCTGTTCATTTAGGTTGTCCGTCACTATACCTGCCACTTTCAAGGCTTAGGTTTGCGCCTAACTGAAAGAGAGACAATACAGAAGCAGTACGGCAAATAACATATACCGCCTCAAGTTCATATTCTTTATTTTTTCATTTACAAATTAATTTAATTATTAGTTTAGCTTCGTACCATCGTTCATCGCCGTCACCCATACATTCACGTACAAGCAATCTAAGTTAGGTGGGAGGGAAGACCGTTGTTTCAATAAAAAAGATACCTATTTCGCATCATTTTTATAAAACATCTCTAATGCTTCACTATATATTATATCAAGACATCAACTTTATTATTTTCTTCCATGATAAATAAGCTCCTTCGTTTGTGGATCACGTGAGAATTGCATAAAATAATCCCACATCATTTTTGCTGCAGGTTTAAAATTCCAATGTCCATAATCATTGACCGCAACCATCTGAATAAGAGGTACCCCATTTTTACTCAACACACCAGTTTCCATCGAAATACCTTTATTCGTCCAAATTGTTTCACGATTCTCAAGAGTAATACCAAAAATAGTGTCCTTACTAAAATCTGGACGTTCTGTAACCGACATACCATTCATAATCTGATATATTTGCCATGCAGCAAAAAAAGCATTCTTCTGCCAATTATCTTTATTTATAAATGGTACTACAGTATCACTGGTTCCTGTTGCAGAAAAATAGGGCATTTCTACTGCACCACTCTTTTGGATCGCTTCACCCAACAAAGATTGCCGATCACAATCAAACCGGTAACTTCCAGGCAATATACCTGCCGAAAAGCCACCTACCGCAGCAAACAGATATGATTTTCGTATTCCTAATCCTGTAGAAGTGGCAGATCCAGCAGACAAACCTTCTGTGTAGACACGTGAAGCATCAAGCTGAGGATAAGTCTTCAACAAATAATATACAACCTGTTCAATACCATCCATACCCATCCGGGCATAATCTTTACTACCCTGCCATTCAAGTTCCACAACTACAAAATTTTCTTTTGCGCAGAGTTCAATGAAACCAGAGGTCTCAGCTTGTGTACGCGGATCATTCTCATTGCCATGCAGCAAGAGCAATAAAGGTACAGTTCCTCTAGGCGCTTTCAATGTTGCTTCAGGATGAAATTCATACCACAAAAAAGTTCCAGTACCCAGCAAATTCGTTTCCATAACCCGCCGAGTTATCCCCCACTCTTCAGGCATGATATATGGTTCAAGCTCATAAGTTCCATACTTTTCAGGAGTACCTCCCATATACCATGTATGTTTATAATTATTAAAACGATAGTTTTTAGACAACACTTGAACCCAAGCTTCCAAAAAAGTCTCTTTCAACGATGCACTTGTATCGCTCGATGAAACTACTTGCAACAGTTCTTCATCTGTATTGACATAGAATGTTAGGTTGCCCTTTACTGCAGTCTTAACAGCCTTATTAAGTTTTACATAAGAGTTGGTCACCTGTTTACTTCTAGCACCAGCAACGAATGTCGGTACAGGACAATCATCTAGTTCATACTTGCCAGGATTACCGCCAATAGTAACTATACCAGCCACAGCCTCAGCGTTCCGTGCTATGGCCTTGTTCACAAAAGTTGCTCCTTGTCCAATACCTATAACTTTTAGATTATTAACAACACGCATACCTTTAAAAAAAGTTTGGAAAGCCGACAAATCTTTTTCCATATCATAAGTATTACCCAAAGGATTCATAACACATACCGATGCAGAAAATTTATGTAGAATACTATCCATCCCCATCTCCTTAATCAAGGATTCAGCTTGAGTTACGTCACAACGTTTATCCGGATATATAAGGAAAAAAGGAGAAAAGCCCGCAAAACGGCCATCAACCTGCGTACAAGTATCACGATACATATATGCTTCTTGCTCTACTTTGGGGAGACGATCCAATATAATTGCATGATGCGAGTCAATACTTTTCCTTTTAATGACAATGTTTCTGACATCATAAACAATCTTGCAAAAACCGTCAGATATGCTACGAGTTGTAGAGGGTTGCGGAATTGCAAAATTATTGTATGGTCTGGCTCCATTTTGTTCTCCATCAGCCAACCGGCGGGACATTTTTTTCATAGTCTGAATATAGCTTAGAGACAGATAATTCTTTAAATATGGATAATGTCCACACCATATTCTACTGATACTTCCATCCGTCATCAGTTTCTCCATACGACAACAAGATTGATAAAAAGTTTCTATTGGAGACATTGGTACACATTGCAACCATACCTCTCCTGAGCCGAAAGCATCACCCGAATAACAATCTCCTTGTTCACGGTCAAGAAGAACAATAGAACCCGGTGTATGTCCTGCCATCAGCATAACTTCCAGTTTACGTCCTCCCAAATCAAATACTTGTCCTTCCTCCATATAACGTACCTTACCAGTATAGTTCACTGTTCGTTCCTTGATAAGTATACTATCGTTACGATGCATCCAAACCTCGTCGAAATAGCCGATACACCCAGCATGATCCGGATGTGCGTGAGTGATAATGACATCATAAGGTTTATTAGTGATACTCTCTACAATCTTATCCAAATCAGCGCAACGAGTACCCGCATCAATCAATGCAGCTTTATCATTACCCTCCAACAAATACATAGTAGTAAAATCCCATGTTTCAAACACCCATGTTTTATCTTTCAGCTTAGATACAGTCACCTCATCATTCTTGAAAACAACTTGTGACCATGTTCCCACAAAAGAAAATAGAACAACTATAAATAATAAACCTTTCTTCATAATCATATATTTAAGAATCTCTTGACACAGATAATACATTATAAACTACATAATCAACTTTCATATAAACTAGAGACAGCCTCCCCCCAGCAAAAAGAGAGAGGCTATATCATCAATCCACATCAATATCCCGGGTTTTGAACAATATTAGGATTTACCTCAATCTCATTTTCCGGATATGGCAGTAATTCATCACGATTAGGTGTCCAACCTGCCAATTCTCTTTCATTCTCTGTATAAGATACAGAAGTATCATACTGAGCATTATATATACCTTTAGCAGTAGTCAAATCATTTCCTTCTTTAGGAACTATAAGGAAGTTTGGCAATTTCTTACCTTTATCAGCCAACACAATAGGTGCATCTCCCCAACGTATCAAGTCTTGGAAACGCACTGCTTCCATAGCAAGTTCTAACCGACGTTCCAGCTTTAAGTCATCCATCGTAACATTTGACTTAGAAGGCAATTGAGCTCTTGTACGTACTTTATTCAGATAAATATCGGCATCAGGATCGTTTGTTTGAATACAGCATTCTGCCATCATCAGCAAGACATCAGCATAGCGAATAACCGGTGTACAGCTCTGATTACCGCACCAATATGACACATTTTCGTCATCTAAGCTTGCCAACCATTTCAAACGGAAATAGCCCTCATTGCCATATCTATTTGCTGTAGAATTTATACCAATGTTCATTCCTACAACTTGTTCAAAGGTACGAATCCAGCTACTTACACGATACCCATCCACTCCTTCTTCTGCTACATAAGCCTCATACAACGATTTAGTAGGATTGAAATAACTATAGCCACTGGTTGCATTAAATCTAAAATGAGAGGACGATTCCGGACCTGCTATAAACCCATAACCAAACGCCCAGTTAGCCAAAATACCATACCAGCCACCTTGTGCATACATATTAGCAGTATCATAATGACGGGTACACTCCAATACATATTCCTTACTTCCATTTCCTGCTGTATGATAGAAAATATTGATATCGTCTTCCAAATCATACTTACCAGAACCAATAACATCCTTGAACAGACTTTTAGCATCAGTAAATTTTTGTTGGTATAAGTAAGACTTGCCCAATAATGTCTTGGCTGCTTCCAAAGTAGCACGGGTACATCCATCCTTATCATCCACACTAGTTTTCGAAGTAAGCACACCGGAATTAATAGCTTCCGTCAAATCTGTTTCAATAAACTCCCACAATTTTTCACGTGTAGAATTAGACACTTTATATTCTTCCGAATTCTTCAACACCCTATCTACCAAAGGAGGATTACCCCAAAGAGTAGTCAGTTCAAAATAGCAAAGCGCACGATAGAACTTAGCTTCAGCAATATTGCGAGCTTTAATGACACTGTCCTCTGAATTGAATTTTTCTATCACCAGGTTACATAAATAGATCGTAGTATACAGATCCTTATAATAAGTCTCTATCCAGCCATTAGTAGGCATGGCTGCACTTTCAAATATTTCCTGTGCATAAGTCTGGTCTGATCGTGAACCTCCTGTATTAAAATCATCTGCCAAAAGATTCTTCACGAAAAAGCCGTTGGCATATTGCGAAGCTCCTCTATGACCTCCGGAGAAAGCCGTACGCCACGAACGATAAACGGCAGCAATAGCCTCTTCACAATCCTGGTCAGTTTTATAAAAAGCCTCTTCATTTGTCACACCTTGCTGTGGAATGTCCAATAAGTCAACGTCGCAAGATGTAAACGAGATCACACCTGCCATTAATCCCAATAATATTTCTCTTTTCATAAGTTTATTAATATTCAAAAGGTTATATATTAAAATGTTACCGATAATCCAAATACTACCTTTTTTGTTGTCGGATAGTTACCATAGTCTACCCCCATACCACTTGTGGTAGTAGAAGACACTTCAGGATCGAGTCCAGGATATTTGGTAAACAAGAAAAAGTTATCCAAAGATGCATAGACACGTAAGTTGTCTATCATGATTTTCTTTGTCCATTGTTTTGGGAAGGTATATCCCAACTGAATTTGCTTGATACGGAAATAAGAGCCATCGAAAACATAAGCATCAGACAAACCGTATTTATCCGCATTCGTCAGTTGCGGACGAGCATATTTGGCAGAAAGATTTTGTGGCGTCCAACGCTGATCGTACATCTCTTTCAACGAATACAGAATCCGGTTATAGCTGTAGGACATAAACACATCATTACCTACCGAACCATTACCAAATACCGACAAGTCAAAGTTTTTGTAGCTGGCTGTCAACGTAAGACCATAAGTAAAATCCGGCATTGGTTTGCCAATCATAGCCTTGTCATTGGCATTGATAGAACCATTACCATCATTATCTCTGAATACGGGATCACCGTTTTCATTCAAATGGTCTACTTGATAACCACGGAAATACCATACCGGAAAACCTTCCTCAAAAGCAGAGAATGAACCATTGGAAGCCATTGTAGTACTTCCTTCAATACGTCCACCACTAACGTGTGGATCAAGGTAAGTAACTTCATTCTTCAACGTAGCGATGTTTCCTGAAACCGAATAGCTAAAATCTCCAATATTATCGCGCCAAGAAGCTTCCAGCTCAAAACCTTCATTTACTACATTACCAGCATTCATAGGAGCAGCAGAATTTCCTGCCTCATACGGAATAATAATGTTAGATACAATCAAATCTTTCGTTTTCTTCTTATACCAATCCATACTCAAAGAAAAGCGGTCCTTGAAAGCGCGAAGGTCAAGACCAATATTCAATTGCTCAGAAGTTTCCCACTTCAAATCAGGATTATAAAGTTGGGAAGGCTGAGCAGATGTCATATAATTTATTTTACTATTGCTGAAAGGATACCCAGCTGCATTCGTAATCAAGGCATTAGAATATTTATACCCACTCAGATTACTTGTACTACCATTCTGTCCCCAACTGCTCCTCACTTTCAGAAATGTAATAGGAGTGTGATTGTTCTCTGCAAAAAAGTCTTCATTGGATATAGTCCATCCCACCGAAGCAGAAGGAAAGTATCCCCAGCGATTCGTCGGAGGCAATACAGAAGCATCAGCAGCGTCAGCACGCATGGCAAACTGAGCCATGTAGCGGTTCTTATAGTCATAACCCACACGACCAAAGTAAGACAGTTTGCGGTAAATATAATTATGTCCACCGGTACTTTTTACCGCATCGCCGGCCGGCCAGTCCACATCCGCATACAAAAGGTTATCTTTGGCTATCTTGTCTACACCAGCAGACACATAAATCTGGTCAGACTGCGAATAAGACATACCCAACATGGCAGAGATATTATGTGTATCCAACAAGGTGGTATTATAGTTGACAAAGTTCTCCCATTGGTAATAAGTAGTAGATAAGCTGGTGCGAGTTACGCCGTTTCTGTCTTTATTTGAAGCTGAGGCAGAACCATAATACAAATTGTTGTGAGTGTAAGTATTATCCGTGGCAATACGATAACCCAAACGAGTGGTGAACACTAAATCCTTAATCGGAGTAAAATTGGCATATAGGGTACCCATCAGGCTGTTGCCCGTATTCTTCTTGTCGTTCATACGGATAGCCACCATCGGATGTACTTGTTCCATTGTGCCCAAACAGCTGTAATAATCACCATTGGCATTCTGTAAAAGTGTAAAACCATTAGCTATCTGTGCTTGCATCTGTGTGGGCAAAGCGTCAGCCGGATAAGTATCAGCAATGTAAGGAGCCAAGGTCATAACAGTAGCTATCATACTTACATAAGAAGTTCCACCACTACCATCACTGATGGCTTTGCTCGTATAATTGGCATAATTGGCAGTAGTACCCACTTTCAGCCAAGGCTTGATCTTGTAGTCAGCATTCAGCATGACAGAAAGGCGCTTGTAGGTATCACGGTCCTCACGAATGATACCATTATCATACAAATTATTAAGTGACAAGAAATATGAGCCTTTGTCATTGGCACCTTGAAAGGTGACTGTATGACGGGAAGCAGGAGAAGCATTAAATGCCACATCATACCAATCTGTTGACGACACTCCATCCCATACACCATTGCTTATCAACTCTCGAATATTAACGTCAGTAAAAGTAGGGTCAGCTTCCTTCATCTGTGTAAGGTACTCCTGAGAATTCAACAATTCAGGACGACGTGCTAGGCTGTTGATAGAATACTGGAAATCGTAAGAGATACTACTAGTACCCTGACTTCCACTTTTGGTCGTAATCAATACAACACCATTACCAGCCTGGGCACCATAGATGGCTGCCGAAGCGGCATCCTTCAATACCTCCATACTCTTGATATTATTAGGGTCGATAGAGCTTAAATCGTTGACGATAAGTCCATCCACTACATACAAGGGGTCAGATGTTCCATTGGAAGAGAAACCACGGATACGGATAGTAGGTGATGAACCCGGCTGAGAAGTAGTAGACACCAGCTGTACCCCGGCCGTCTTGCCTTGTAAGGCTTCTTCGGCACGGGTTATAGAACGATTCTGGATATCCTCGGACTTCACCTGCGAGATGGCACCCGTCACTGAACTTTTCTTCTGTACACCATATCCCACTACAACTACTTCGTCCAATGCCTGAGCGTCTTCTTTTAAGATGATGTTCATTACTCCCGCTACGGCTTTCCGTTCAAGAGCGACATAGCCGATATAAGAATACACAAGGGTAGCCCCTTGCTTCACATTCAGAGTATAGTTACCATCAATGTCGGTAATACAACCGTTGGCAGTACCTTTCTCAACGATACTCACGCCAATCATCGGTTCGTTCAGGTCATCAGTAACTCTACCATTCACCTTCACCGTCTGAGCTTGTACCAGACTGAAAGGGAGACAAATCAATAGGAAGAGTGTCATAGCCGCAAATCTCTCCCGAGCTGTTTGTTTCAGATTTTGTTTCATTTGATTAAATATTAGATTTATGTTAATAATAAAAAGGGCTCTTAAAAAAATGTCAGAATCCACGCACCGGAAAGGTCATCACCACCTCAAGCAGTTCCTTGTCATGATTGTACTTCATGCCACAATCATTATCGAAAATCATCGTTGCTCCCTTATCAGCTGTATAAGGTTCCCACTCGGGCAAACCTTCAGTATTGGGATTCCCCGTACGGGCAAAGTTCAGCCACGCACTGCTCATCTTGTCCGCCAGCACTTGTGCCGCCTTTCCGCCTCCGGTCATCGAAGCATGGCGCACGACATTGTTGAACACAAAAGGAATCTCCATACAATGCGTGCTGCGGAGTATTCCGTCCATCACGGGCGATTCCCAAGCAAACATATACATATAGACCGGTGCACCTTGCTGTGCCGACTTCAGTTTGGCCTGCTCCACTGCGCCGGGGCGGAAAATGAAGTCCACATCCACCAGGTCCTTGGGCTGATAACCGGGGTAGGCCTGCTCAAAAGCTTTCAGAAAATCATCCGTACGTTCACCATATTTCTTTTTAATCTGCTCCACAACCTGCTCCTTCGTCATGCTCCGCAAAGGCGGGAAGTAAGTGCTTGCGGTAAACTCGTGCAGGGTAGTGCCTATCATCACCGGAATGTCCTTGCTTTGCACCGGAGCCTGATGATGCTCCCAGTGAAGCTAAGATTGTGGAGTCACTGATTGGCGAGCAATGATCTCCAAATAAACTTCCTGCAAGGGCAGCTCCAATTGCTGGATACACAGCTATATCATTTGCAAGCGCCAAAGGAATTGCTATTGGTAAAAATATTGCAAATGATCCCCAACTCGAACCTGTCGCAAAAGAAGTAACACACGCAGTAAGGAAAATAGACAAGAACATTATACCCGGTGTCATGAACCCTCGTGTAACATCCACAATATAGCCTGCTGCTCCTACATCAGTAGTGACCCCTCCGATACACCATGCAAAGATTAGAATCATAATAGCTTCAATCATTTGCTGAAATCCATCTACAAAAACCTGATATCCTTCTCTAAAATTCAGCACCTTATTTTTCATTGCTATAAGCACTCCCTCTAAGGATTCCAGGAAAAATGCAATAGTCAAAGACAACATTGTATCACTGTTTGTGATTGTGTTCATGAAACCTTGACCTTTCGGCCCTGTATAATACATTGCCGCAAAGAGGCTGGCAATCAATACAATCAAAGGAATTATTAATCCCCATGCTGTAGGATGTGCACCTTCTTTCAGTACAAATGGTTCAGACTTTTTAATAAAAGCATCATCAGCAAACAGCTTTCCGTATTTTTGGGCTCTGATTTCTGCCTTTCTCATTGGACCAAAATCCCATCCGGTAACAGCAATAACGAAAACCATCAAAATGATTGTAATCGTGTAATGGTTAAATGGCACTGATTTTACAAAAATATCCACTAGATTAGTTCCTTCCGGAAACTGATCCTTATAAATACCCATAACCAGTGCACCCCAACCGGTAATCGGAAGTAACAACGGCACGGAAGATGCTGTGGAGTCACAAATATAAGCCAATTTTTCTCTTGATACCTTTAATCTGTCAGTAACCCCTCTGAGAATAGGACCAACAATAACTGAGTTGGATGAATCACTGAACCAAATCATCAAACCTCCAAACCATGCAGCAAGTTGTCCTTGCTTCGGAGTTTTGATCTTATTCTTTACCGATTCTCCAAATGCCCATGCTCCGCCGCCTCTTTCGAGCATGATTGAAAAACATCCTACAAATAAAGTCATAGCAATTACACCTGCATTAAAAGGATCCGCAATTTTAGGAATCATATAATTTCCAAATACATCAACAAGGCCCACTAATGGGTTTCCCGCCAACATAGTAGCCCCAACAAATACTGCTACTATCAATGATAGCAATACATTTTTTGTAATAAACGCAAGAACAATTGCAAGTAACGGGGGCAGTATTGACCAAATACCAAAATCCATATTTTCCTCCTATCCTCTTTTCAGGAATGCGGTACAGCAGTGAATTGCACCGAATCCTTTCATGATTTCATCAAACTCAACAGGAATAACCTTGATTCCATTCTTTTCCAAAAGTTCCTGGGAACGAGGATTTCCCGCAGGCATCGCAATC